>Ga0123354_10007225_pt1 | contig 16657 bp, 10 predicted proteins | sample TergutLab28metaG_2_FD_97872 | JGI IMG/M metagenome (GOLD analysis project Ga0123354, IMG submission 97872) | Labiotermes labralis P4 segment gut microbial communities from Petit-Saut dam, French Guiana - Lab288 P4 | ecosystem: Host-associated > Arthropoda: Insects > Digestive system > Gut ...
AATGAGAAACAAAGGCGCTCCCCCCCCCCCCCCCCCCCAACCAAAAAAACATAGTCTCATCATTTTTTGCTGCGACCCTCTTTTTTATTATTCTTTACTCTCCTTTCGTATATGATGCTCTTCCCCCTCTACCTCTCTCTTTTTTTATTTTTTTTTTTTTTTTTTTTTTTTTTTTTTTTGTTTTGGATTGTTCTGGGTGTTTTTTTGGTTGGGGGGGGGGGGGGGGGGGGGGACTTTTCCATTCTGTTCATGAAAGTGTAAACTTTTGTCATCAGAGTCCAGTGGGCCTCAATATGTTGTGTTCTGTGAACATACAAGTTATCCTTGTATTTAACAAGCTCATTATTCAGTCTCCTAGGAAGCCTCTAGGTAAATCTCCATGCATTTTAGATCTTGGTACTATAAAGAGCTGAGTGTTTGGCATATGTTCTGGCTGCTTTACTGTCAGTGAGATTACCCACTGTAACTATGTTTATAGGAGGCATTATAGTCTAGGTTTAAAATAAGTGTGTAGTCAGAAAGAGTGCATGTGTGCTATTCCTCCCAGTATATAAAATGTGTTTGTTACATACAATTTTTTGTATTAAATTAACAGAACTGTTTTACTGCATGCAACATATCAGTTCATTCTGCCATGATTGGATTTATACAGCATGGTGATCTATGACTCTGAAATAATTCAGTTTAAATGTGCAGCAGGAGGATTCATTTATAGTTATGGAATTTAGGTGTATGTAAAGGCGAATTAATGATCAGCATTTTTAAACATGGCTGGATGGAAAATTGAACATATTTTAATACAATGAAAATGCTTTTATTTTAGTATTGGTAGTCCCAGCATTGCACTGCATTTTTAAATATTTATAACAGATTAACAGTTATAATGTTTTATAAATTAGAGTGTATTACTTTTGTTGCTTGGTTATGCAGAAAGCGCTGAACAGGAAGTGGCTCCATTGAAGGATGTCATCACTGTTAACTGCACAGTTGCATACATGAGTCAATGTATGTCATGGAATAAATGCAAACAATCATGTAAATCGACAGGAGCTCAGAGTTACAGATGGTTTCATGATGGTTGTTGTGAGTGTGTTGGAGACACATGCATCAACTATGGAATTGATGAGAGCAGGTAGGGTTTTTTTTCCTAGCATTATCATAACAGCAGCATCTCATATCGTAGGGGGAGAGAAGGTGAAGATTCACAAGGGGACTGTCATTGACTGTGTTTTTATTTCTTTTAAGTTATATTTTATTTTTCTCTATATGCATATGAAGAACAAATAGCTGTGTAGAATGAATTAATTGACATTCTGCCATTTATGTAAGCTAGTATTTTTCCAGCATCCATAGACAGATTACAAATGACAGCACCATTACAGTCGATTTTACATACATGCAGTCAGTGTGATATGTGGTAAAACCAAAATGTTAGGAACCTTTACCCATGTGAAGAAACCTGTAATCACTTTGTGTTGTAGTGTGCTGTGCCTTCAAATCAATACCCTTCCACTCTCACACATTTCTCTCAGTCCCTGTACTACAGCTGAAAGTTCCTTTGCATCCCTTGTCCTGCATGCTCCTCCAGTGCTAGTGTTTGACCTCTTCTGGTGTTCATAAGTTCTATACCCTAACTGTTGCAAAAGTTGCAGGGGATAGACACAGAAAGCAGGGAGGTTGTGGAAGCACAGAAGCAACATTTGTGGTCAGACAGTTCTGAACTAGTGGAGATCAGTTAGCTGATACATTGTCGTGATGGAGCAGCCATTTGTTGGTTTTGAACTGTAAGAGCATTTGCAGAGGACATCATCTCGCATGTCAGTGGTTTTAGCAACTTGCCAGTAGTCATTTCAGTTTATCTCTGTAATGTAAGCCACCATCCTCCAGTTGTTCATTCAAAGCCCAACCCACTACTTTATCTGTCTGCTTCTTTGACCATATTCACAACTTTTTTACTTTACCATAAAGTCAAAAAATAATGCTTTCAGAGGAGTTGTATTCCTGAAGCCAAATAGTTGATATATGGTAGTAAAATAGTTACTGGGATAATTATGAATGAATGAATGTTTTGTTTCTGATAAATGATAAGAAATTCACCCCCTAGTGTTTCTTGTATTACAGGTGTTTGAACTGCCCAGAGCCAAAAGAAGAAGATGAAGATATAGATGAAGATGAGCTTTCCTACTCATATGATAATGAAGAAAATGAATATAAGGAAAAGAAAGATTCTTCAAAGGCATAGGGAGATGAGTGAATGAGAAAGGATATTCCAGTGGCAGCATAGCATCACACATGTTTACCTGCTATGTGCATGTGTTTGAAGAATAGTATTCAAATATGAATATAAGTTGTATTTCATCACATGCTGATATTGTCAAAAGTTGCCCTTCTTATGGTGTGCAGGTAGAAAGTTACTGCAAGGACAACTGTGGACGTTTTCACGTGGTTTTAAGTCAAGATTTCTGAACAGTTCCATGTAACCTTGTATTCAGTCTTGAATATTTATTATTGATAATAAAATTAGTTAGTTTTTATGTAATCTTTAACAATTGTGTGTAATTCAGTTTACAGAATTTGTGTGTAATTCAGTATACAGAATTATGGATATGAAAGAATTTATATTCAGATGGAAGCACATTAAGTGTGTGTCCATTTAAGTTATTCAACTATATTGGAACCATCTAAAGAGTCTGTTACTGGATGTCCATATTTATGATTTTAATCTGTTATGCCTAGCTCAGAAGAGTGACTGTGAGTGTATATATGATCAGAGTCGGAAGTTTAGTTTCCATCAACATGTCACTATTGGACCTGAGATCCATAGTACTGGAGGCACTTAAACAAAGACAACATAATATTTTATGATAGTATAAATATTACAGTTTACTGGATAAGAACAATTGTACTCAATTATTAAGTGTATCGAGTAAGTCCTTATATCCTTATATTAGAATATGACACACACACACAAATAGCATACCAGCTCCAATTAATCAAAATAAAATATATATGTAAAATTACAGAAGTGTAGTGGAACTTAGCATGAAGCTGTTTCTTAACCTTAACTTAGTGCCAGGCTTCATCTCCAGGAGCAAATATTACGTGGTTAGCACTTCTGTTTTCAGATTTTGGCCTGGACGCAAGCCATCGAAATTGGTTTCCATGATTTTCCTCAGTCACTCCAGACAAATACTGGGATAGTACCTAATCCTTTCAGTACTATGGCCATACTAGCCCAATGAATCACATTGCACAGGATGGTAGTCATGCGGATGAGCTTTATAAAATGTCACAATGTTGTGACGTATGTTGGAAATACAGTAATGAGAACACTTGTGGAACGTGTTATTTACACTTACTGTTTGCAGGCATAATGGCAGATCCCAATAATTTATAGGTAATGGCTGAATCAAGCAGAATATGCTATACATATGCATCAGCCATAAATTCCAGTAGCTATTATGTGTGTAAGGAAAGTGATCGTAGACTTTGTGTATTTCCCAGCTTCTAGCAGTTCGATGCAAACAAAATAATCTGAAAGGACCTGTGTCCAATGTAGATAGTACTTTTACTATTGATCTGCAAATTGTGAGATTCCAGGAGAACAGGTTGAGAGGCAAGTACTTTCTATCATAAATTTTTGTGTATGTAGTTTCCATGTCTAAAACTGCACTATACCAGAGTGCTCCAAGTCTGTGCATGAATTATGTATAAATTGTCCACAGTAAGTTAACCGTTCAGTGTGCAGATCACGCCATTGTCAGTTTTATGGTATTGATAGGAAAGGGAACCTGCAAGTGACCTTCAACTCTGCCAGCATGTGCTCGGAGTTGTGACCTATAGAGTCCACATATGGTGGCTGTGTATGGCAATACATGACAGTGTACAGTGTGAATGAAGACTGGATTACCCTTTGCGTCACAGACCATCTATTTAAAATATTTTTCTTGGGGTGAGAAATTCCATTGTGATTCATGAATAGACAAACAGAGAGACTGTTAAATACAACTATATTTTCACAGTATGTTTCATTGTTTCTACCTTTTCAGAAAGCCATCGTCAGACACGGGCATAAAATATTAAGAGAAAACAAATGCTTTATAAACAAGACTTTATTATTAACAAGACAGGTAATGTATGTGTAATGTAACATCGGGGCATGTTCAAGTAACCCGTGCTGTCCGAAAGCAATAAGTAATAAATGTAATGTGTGGTGTGTATTCTTGTCCTATTTACCTGGCATGCAAATAACATCATTTCTGCATCATACTTTATTGTCATCTGTGACCTGTCTGGCTCTAGCATATTGTCCCATGTTATCCCATGAGAATGGCATGATTTTTGGGAAAAAATTATTGGACATGAAATGTGTTTTGATTTTATCTACAACTTCTGTCTGTAACTTTACTCATTCTGAGAAGATTTCAGCAAGATATTACCATAAATGTACATAGGTCTTCACATAAAACACCTGTTATTCTTAACAGATTTTAACCAAACTAAAATTTTCTCGACAGACTTTCGAAAATACATCAATAGCAAATTTCGTGAAAGTGCCCAGTGGGAGCCGAGTTTTATGCGGGCATGCAAACATGACAAAGCTAACAGCTTTCACAATTTTGTGCATGTGTCCAAAAAGAATAATCGAGTTCTCAGTCATAGAGATATTCATAGAATTTGTTTATATATTGACCAAATCCAACGTAAATTAAAATATACAATCATGTACTAAATTTCTTTATTTACATATTATTTTACATAAACCTGTTGAGATGCTCCAATTATAGTTTTGAACAGTATTGGGCACCTTAAATGTAGACCAAAGTGCTTTTATATTATTTCATATGGATTGGGGAAACTTAATCATCACTTCGGCTATGACTTATCTCAGCTCGTTTGCCTGTTGACTTACATCTGCCCCCACAGATTACTACTTGAATATCCGTCTCTTTAACACCCTAGTAACATCACGGTTCCGACTGCAATGGTCGTGCACGTTTCCACGGATTAACAGAGACGTACTTATCTATGGGCTATGGTCCATATAGTGTTCTCTCTGATCTGGGGAATTGGCATGCCAACAGCGTTCTCCCAGCCAAGCAGTAACTGCATTGGATGTGGTAGGCGTGTGAATGAGCGTAAATGTTGGTGGCGCGAAACAGATTGTGTTGCTTGTGATCACTTGGTTAATTTGGTGCAAGAACTTATCACGTGTAAGTACAGATCATATATAAAGTGTCATAGGTGTAGAACACAGTTTTAAGATTGCATACGTGAAGATATTATAGTTTTATTATATATTCTTAAAATAAAGAATGTAATATCATTGGTAACCGATCAGTACAAGTTTTTACATAAAGTTTCATTTATGTGTTACGTTTTGTTCATTGACCTAGATGGGTAATTACTGACTTACATTAGAAAGGCCGAACTGCACGTCGTAATTGTGCAGTGCGTTATGTTTATATCACATTTTTATATCGCGTCAGATACCTGGAAGAGTGCATGCATATAAACCATAATTTTCATGGAAGTGTGTTTTTCCAAGCATATTACTTTCGTAGGTGTGTACACTTTTTCCTTCGGTGGGCCTTATTGTCCACACATTCTTACCTGTTTATATCAAATGTAAGGATGACTGTGAAAGATTTGTGGAGGAAGCAGTGGTGGCATATTTGAAATACCACCTTGCAATTGAAAGCGACGAAATATACGAAAAATACCAGGCAAGGTCGCAATATGGAATCCAAAAAATATCTAAATATGTGCAAGATTATGTAAGAAGTAATACTACTACTTTACTCAAGATACCAGTGAATAGGCACACTTAAAGATGAGGACTGAGATAATAAGAAACATTGTGGCTTGTCAGTCTGGTAGCACACACATGGAGGTACTGGAAATGGAAAAGTGAATAATTCAGAGAAAAGCGTTCCCCAGTGTGACTTTTTTTAGCTTTTGTGTCCAGTTTAGCCTGTGCTAACACAACATGAGCTGAATGGATGTACATTCAGTAGAATCCAGTGGGGATTTGAAGTACAGCTTTGTACATAATGTCCCAACCACAAATTTTACTGCAACATGTTCATTAGTTCTGGAGGTTGTTAAATGTTACCTGCACTTCATGAGTTTATTTTATGCACATGGCCATGAGCATGTAAAAATTAACGTCAGGATGTCTAGAATTTATAGTAGGCCAAGAGCGTGTAAAAATTAACATCAGGATGTCCAAAATTTGTGGTAAAGTGCTTCCTGAGTAAAAACTTTTATAATATGCATTAGTGTTGGAGTTGATTGATTAATTGATTTACATGTGGGTTCGGGGCCTTACAGCCCCGATGCACCTAGGCCTTGATTAAAACGGGCCCTTTGTGCCCCATATCAAATCATGGGAGCCCCATAACCTTACTGTAGTTCCAGATGGCCCCCAAGCCTAAACTCCTAATATCCTCCAGCTCCAAGAAAAAGAAACCCAGGTATACATGTCTGAGTGAGTCCAGAGCCTCGCACTCACATTGAATGTGAGCCAAGGTTTCCTCTCTCACCCCGCACTTCCTACACAAGGGGCTGGCAAGCAGCCCTAGTAGGTGAAGATGTCTCCTCAGGATGTTATGACCTGTAAGAAGGCCAATTATAACCCTGGATTGAATCCTATTAAAGGTAATAAATTTTGCCCTGGTACCCAGACTGGGTCTCGAGATAAACTCTCAAGCCTGTCTTTGGGTATCACCAAGACCCGCCATTGGGCCCCATGTTGGTTGACCAACCAGTGACCAAGCCTCTTTTGTAAATCTCGCCTAGAGACACCCAGGGCCAGCTAGGGTCCAAGAAACCTCAGAGCAGTGCTGCCCCTCGCGAGCCCATCGGTAATTTCATTACCTCGTATTCCAGCATGTCCAGGGGCTGAAAAAAGGCTCACCGCATGCCAGATAGAGATATTATTCAATGCCTTTTGTCACTGTTGAACCAAAAGAGACATTGTTTTATTGGCCTTAAGGGCTTTCAAGGCCGCTAGACTATCGGAGCAGATACTCATGTATTTCTCCAGTCTATTCTGAGATTGAATCTCATAGGCACAGGCTAAGATAGCATAAAACTCCACCTGAAAGACTGTTGCATATCTACCTAGGGAAAAGCTGAGCCTTCGTCCTACCGATTGTCCATAGACTCCAGCCCCGGTCCCCTCCCTCGTCTTGGACCCATCTGTATACGAGACGAGCCCTTTGACTGCAGGAGGGGCACCAGTTGCTTTAGTCCAATCTTCCCTCATCAACATGTTAACCCTATATTGGGGTTCAAAGTTGTATGCTGGCCTCATAACATCAACCCCCATATTAAATATGGGATCTGAATGTTGAAGCCGCATCAAAATACTGCTGTGTCCTCTACTGGGTTGTAGGTAAGACCAACATCCCAGTCTCCAGAGTTGATGCGCAGCTGACCTAGCCTCACTCTGAACCACCAGCTCCAGTGGGGGGAGGCAAATGAGTGTTTCCACTGCATTGGTGGGAGTGGTGCGCATAGCTCCCATTATCCCTAAGCAGGCTAATCACTGGACCCTGCTTAGTTTCCTCTTGGCACTGGCCGTCTGACAGCCAGGCCACCATACTAAGGATGCAAAAGTGACAGACGGCCTGATGATAGCAACGTAGAGCCATTGAACCACCCTGGGTTTCAGGCAGTGTTGGAGTTAGAAAATTATGATGTGGGAATAAGTAGTGTGTGATTTGACACTGATCAGCTGGATATGGGTGGCAGAGGACATGTCTTGTGGGTTTGGAAGACAGAAACATGTTGAGCCAGAAGTGGGTTATATTGCCTTATTCCGAAGTTAACTCTTGGTGTATGCAGGAGAAGCTTGACCTTTTCTTTGTGAATCTCCTGGAATAAGCACAAGTGAGATATGTCACCAGGGTGAATTTTTTATCCATAACAGCCTTGTGTTTTGCCATTCCAGAAGGGCCAGCAGGCAGTGTTATTGTATCCTCTTCCAGTTTGGAAATGTGTTGCTCAAATATTTCCATGATCTCCCTATTCAGGACATGTCAATGCCCTTAAAGACCCGTAAGAAAACTGTGTCTAACTTCTATTAGCTGAAGAAGGAACAAGAGATATTCTAATATGTCAAGAGGGTGGGTTTGTACCAGCAACCAAAGGTGACTCAGTAGTCTAGTTGGGTTCCTTTGGCAACTCTGTTATCTGATTTCATAAAGAAATCTTGATTTTCCTGGTCCATTTGTTCAGAACTGGATGGGTAACACTGCATTTCTGGATGACATGGTTGGGTTCTCTTTGAATGACTGAAGAGACTCGTTTGATGAATTAAAGCACCTTTTATTATTACACTGTGCCCATATGAGATAGTACATAGTTTTTGCATACAACATGCATATTTTAAACATGTATATGTAAGGTTGGATAGGCGTGACTTTAGGCTTCTGCCCAGGTGTAAATAAGTAGGATAGTATTATTATGATCTTTACACTACGAGCAAAACTGTACATTTGAACTGTTGGTACCTTAAAATTGAACATAATCACTTTCTGTCTTCATTTAATTTCCAACTACTCATCAACCACTTTCTTCATAAAACTGCGCAACTTATATATTTTTAAAAACTCATTAATTCTTCAGCAGACTGTGGGATAACTACTTACATTACTATGGTATTTAACAATGAAGACCATCCATACAAGCAAAAACTAATATATGTTGGACAAAAAAGTTCTCCAATTCATTGAACTGGATGTAAAGATTTGCAGGCAGCAGTGTCCTCACGATAATCACGACAGGGCAGTACCCTTCCTTTCATTAAAGTTCTTCAGTCTATGCAGTTTTTTTTAAGACTTTTTCACTGCTGTTATTCATATTCACTTTTATTTCACTTTTGCCATTGTATAAATATTTATTCAAATTATTTGGGGGAACAATTTTGTTATTTGTCCTCGAACATGCTGTACATACTCTCTTTGCAATAAATCTTTTAAAAAAGAAAAAGGCTTATTGACATGGACGTCACACATTAAATGCTGTTATTGTTGTGTAATATGGACATGTGTATTCTGTAGTGTAGTTTTAAAAATACTACCAGCGAAGCTAGCTGCAGTTTCTGTAACCATCAGTCACTTCAATATACGTCTTCTAATATACAATTATATACAGGCAGTTACATTTCACTAGGCAAAAAGGCATTGTTGCCATCTATTCACAGCAGAGAAAGCCCAGCACCATCATTGTCATTCATTTCTATAATAAATTCATTTATTAGCAGTACCAAATATCTATGGTTTTTGCTTCATAACATGCTAAATCTGCTCAACTACATGGGACTGATGGGATAAGTGACCCAAATTGGTTGATATATATATATATCCATATGTATACATTTTCTGTGATTTACAATATTACACCAATGGAATAAATGAGTCGGTACCAAGATGTAGTTCATTCATCACTGGTTCCCTGTTCATTTAATCTGTTCACTTAACTGTATCACTGCATATGTTATATTGGGCCTAGGTTTTGTGTGTATGTGTGTGTTTATATATATATTACAGAATTTTAAATACAGAATATTTAAGTCATATAATTTTACCTGTTTCCTTGCAAATGCATATTTCAAGGATATCATTACAGTTAAAAAATGAAGACAAATTTAAAGATACTAAAAATATTTTGTGTGTGTGTGGGGGGGCATTATTTGAAGAAGGTCCAGGAGTGTTTATGTATGCTTAAATGATGTCAGATGGTTGTTTTTAGAATTTCTTTAGATGTGGGTTGGCATCACTCAAGTTGTTCTAGCAGACCTAATCATCTTTGTTTTCTAATCATTTCCAACAGAAATGTAACATGTTAAATAAAAGTTGTATAATTATTGAATACAGTGCACAGATTTTCCAAAGATAATGAGCCACCTCAAAATTCTAGGTGGCAGAAGAGTGACATAGAGCAAGTTCCATACTGAGGACCCACAAATATTAGGTGCTACTGCACAAAATTTGGAATGTGCTATTCTTGTAACATGAATACACATGAAAATGAGTGCAGTGGATCCTTACTCAATTTATGCTGCCACAATCAGCAGTGTCAACTAATACTGAAACTAGTGAATGAGACCAGTATGTGGATGAGAGAGGATCCACTTAATACATTAGAACTTGAGAACAAAGCATGTCCTTGAAAACCATTAATAATGGAACTATAAACTGGAAGGACCATACGACCAAGTGGTAACAGGACTGGCAGAGACCTAGAACTTTGTGATAACACCAGTCCAAAACAAAATGGGCATTGGATCTGTACAGTGAAGATCACGACCACTCATTCTGCTGCTTGGTTCATTCAGACCAATTTGTTTCAGAATGGTACCTCTCTACTGACACACAGTATATTATCCCCAGATAATGTAGACACAGACAGTCTGAAATGCCGGATCTTACTGCACATTGATGCAGACGAATTTGCATATAAATATAGTTCTTTGTATAAAGGAATGCACAGGATGTGTACTAGTAACAGTCTCCACTGCTTTTACATGCTATAACTGTAAATAACAATGGTGTTGATGTGGAATGTCCGCAAGTTCCTGACTGGTAATTAGCATAAACAATGGCAATGTACAACTTTAGTCTTGCCATTTACTGAATAATGCAAGAGATATCTGAGTAACAGTGTGCTGACTATATTGAAAAATGTAACAAGTCACAATTTGGAATTCAACTCTAAAATTATTTACTTTATTTGCTTCCACCCTCTTACATTTAAAACTTTATGTGCTGTGATTAGACATCTGTGAAAGCTTGCAATCATTCAGTTCAGAATGCGTACCCTCCTATCTTTTCTCTAGAAAAGTACAGACTACAACACAAAACTGTAATTCTATCTTTGGCTTTGTATTGGCATAAAACTTGCTTTCTCAATGTAAGGAAGAAACAAATAGAAGGTGTCTGAGAATGTTTGGTGCCAACAGGGATGAAGCATAGGAGAATGTAAAATAAACTGCATAATGAGTTTTACAGTTTATACATTTCATCAAATACTGTTAAGATGAATGGATGATGATTAATTGGGCAGGACATTAACATATATAAAATTCTAGCCAGAAAACTGGAAGGGAAGACACCACTTGAGAGACCTAAACATAGATGGGACGATTGTGTTGACATCTCAGACAAAGAGGAGAGAGGATGTGGACTGGATTCATTTGGCTCAGGATGTAGGGACCAGTAGCAGGCTCTTATGAATGTAGTGTCAAGTATAAGATGGGAAGTTTCTTGACTAGTTATGTAACTGTTAGTGACTCTGCTTCACGCAGTTACTGTTATTTCTATGAAAATTAATGCAGTATTGAATGTAAAGTTGCAAGCATACTAACTGGATTGAGACTCATTAATTTTCTCTAAAAACCCATAACTTCACTGAACTCAATTAGTGTGAAAGAGTTATACAAGAATTATATTGAAAACATGTGGATGTGACTTTGTAACACTGTAGTGAATCTGACTCAGTTTGACCTGGCCTTGACCTCCGATCAGTGCACCCACAGCCTAAGAAGCAGCTGCACAGTCCATGGTTGTTTTTTCATTCTGCAGGATGTGGTATATTTATCTTGTAATCAATTAATATCCATTACTATAATAAAATGCATGTTCCAAGCATCAGGAATGACAGAATTATTTAAATAATTAACATTTGTAGAAAACATACTTCCGTTCAAGAAATATTACTTAAACATAAAACTGGGTATCAGACCTTACAAGGACAGGTGTTATATTGTGATACAGGTTTCACCTCTTTGGACTGAAATAACTGCTTAACAGAAGTACATGCAAAGATACATTTTAGAGTTTTTATAATAATTACATCTCGTAACACAGGCAAGCAGGAATATGAAAATTTTCCTCACAGAAAAAAAAATGTCCTCATGTGAGCCATTTATGAAGTTGACTATACAGTAACACATCAAACTCATCACATTTAAGATCTTTAATTTAATATTTCCTGTTGTGTAACACGTATGCTCTTTTGTTTTGAAGGACTCCCATGAATGTACGGACTGCACACAAAATACACAAAACACTGGAAACTTAAATATTTCTTATAGTGACTTCTTTTGTCAGCTTATTTTAAACAGGTTCTTAATTCTTACAGAAGTACCATTTTATAGTCAGCACATGCATATTCACTTCAAAATCATACAAGAATATGTGTACAGAGTGAACTTACAGGCTCCATACTGAAAATACTGTTATAGTTGTGTTGCATGAGAACCTCACATTCTATGGAAGAACATTCACCTCATGTGCTGAACAACATTTCTAACTTTACTACTAGAGTTCACTATGACACTTAAATCTGAAATTAACCTAGAACTGTTGAACAACATTAAGCCAGTATAGATAATCAGAAATAAAAACTATGCCACCAAGTAGGTTTGTGCAGTACTAACACACTACACCTGTATTTGGAAGGTGTTCAGTTTGAATCTCAGCTGGGACAACAACTTGTCTGACAGGTTTCCATGGTTTTTCTCAGTAACGTCATGGAAAATTCCAGGACAGTACCTTCATTAGGCCATGGTCACTTCCACATTACATTCATTTCACCATTCACCAATCACCATGTCACCAACACAATACAGCCTGGGATACTGACAGTGTCATACAATAAACAACAAAACAGCTCTAATTTCAAGTAAATGCAGAAATTTCAAATGGATGGTGTATGTATGATAACAGATGAGGGTTTCTGAAGCAGTAGTACAAACACCCCAGGGGGCAGATGAGGCATATTATACACATTCTTAGACACAGGCTGAAAAAGCATAAGATTGTGGAGGTTATATTGAATTTTGTAATGTAATCAACTTTCACACAGTGCCATTTAGCTTTTTAAACTACCTTACTATCTGTGTTGTTGCCACATCTGTTGTGTAGAAGAGAATGGGTAAGCAGATTGATTATAATAGTGTTGCATATATCAAAAGCCATCAAGGAATGTTATCATAATCCACAACAAAAGTAGAGTCTTGACAGCTTTCTAGCATGACTTTTTCTCTGGATGATAAACAGTTTGTTTAGAGAAAAAAAAAAAAGTGTTTGTATGAATATCTTGGGTTTATAATACATTACTACATATCAGCCTAATCTGAAATGAAAATGAAGTCCTTGTTTAAATGAAGTACTTGTGGGGCACATGAAGTCTTACTCTGAGACCATTAACCGAGAAGGGTTCAGACATGTTCAATCATACAGAAAAATAAAAAGGCCATTCTGTCAACAACTTTTATGTTCTATTACTATATAAGAAAGATTGCACACGTGTCGTGTTACTGACACGGATCTAGCAGCACTGTGCCTTATATACATCTTCAGTCCTGAAAAAGAGAATACATTATTAAGAAATTTCCTACACTAAATTAAAGAGCAATATTTACATATGTCACAGGGTATCATATTAATTTACTGTTGAAGAAATCTTACTGCAAGCCATTTAACATTTATTGCTTATCACATCATTAAATGTCTTCTTTATTACCTCTCTGAATGCTATAGCCTAATATTTAAATGTTATATGTGGCTTAAACGACAGTAACTTTCATTATGATGATTCTATTCTTGTGGTATGTGACAGTGTGTCAGAACCTATCACCAAACATGGCACACAATACCCTGAATGTGAGACCATGCCTTATTCTATCCCTGCATGCAGACTGATGCTGTCTCAAACTCTAATACTGTCAGTTAACATGCCAAGATAGATGGAAGCAGCTTCATCACTGAACACAATTTTGGCTGTTTACTTTAAGTTCTGAAAGATTATCAGAGCAAAATGTGCAGTGAACATTTTTGTCTTGGGCTGCTACATGTTACATCAGTTGATAAATCTCAAATGAGTTCACAGAATTCTATGCACTGTTGAATGTAGCAGGCATTACTGTCATGCACCTTGTCTTATTGCCTTTCTTGGATTTCAAACAAAAATTCCTTGAAATTTACAACTTTACTGACTGGTCATTCATGGCGTTTTTGCTTTTACAAATGCAACCATCTTCACTGGACAACTTATGGCGCTTGTAGATAGATATTTTTGTTGGCATTTCCCTTCTAAACTCCATACAGGATCACCTTTGCATTGTAATCACTAGTTTAGACTTTTCATCCTAGAGCACACACTTTGCTTTCTGCACTTCGGTTACTATATTCCACAACTGTGGTGTTAGCACCGCTGGTGGCAAGACCTGGAAACTCAAGTAACATTATTTCAAAACTTGATCATATAACTTATGTGAATACATTTAATTTTCATTCCTATGCTTTTTAGTTAACGACCAGTGTTCTTATAAAAGCTTCATGTGTTCACTGTATGGATCATATTTTGCCCCATTTTCTGTTCCAATCACAGCAATCACCACTGAAGGAACATGCATTTGAGAAAAAGCTCAAAGGAAAATAACTTGCATTAATGGGAATCTGAGTGCACCACACATTCTTGCATGTGACTCTCTATTTCCTCAGGGGCCTGACAGTAATGCTACTATTCAGACAAGGAATATTTGTAGGAAGGTGGCAGTATACCGTTAAAGGTAGCAGATGTGGACAAAACATATTTGACCAAGTGTCTGCATACATGTTATATATCACAACCCCCAGTGCCTAAAAATCAAGATGGCAACAAATCAACGTAAATACTACCCAGAAAGTTATAACTAGATGAAAAATAGAGACACAAGGAAGGAATGATGGAAGACTTCACAGAGTAAATAAAAGAACAAATGAAGGGGACAAAAATAAAAAGAATGGAACAAAGACAGTAAGAGAAGACAGGCACTTGAAATGGTATGTTACATACTTAAAGTTCTTCTTCATTATCATGAGATTTTGTTTCACCGGATTCTCCTTCAGCTCCATTTTTTCCTTCCTGCATGATACAAGGAAAACTGATCAGTTCCTGTCTTATTCAGTGTTCCCCTAGTCACACAGTTATCAGAACTGTCAGCTGTTAAAAGTATACACTTTATATGAATTGTAAACATGACAGGTATAGTGTAGATGAGTAGCATAGTACATGTAGTGATTAACAACCAAACAGGGCAGGGCTGGAAAACCTATGGAACAGGGAAAGATTCCTTGGCATGTAGCATTCACTGCTGTCCAAATTTTTTTTTTCAGTCTTTTTCCCAACCAGCATCTTCATATTGCGAAGCATATGTGTACATATACATATACACACACATATCTGACTGTGAGTGAACCATTCTTACACAAAATGGAAGCGACAGGAAGTGCTGACTGGATATTTATCATGGGGATTCTGGCTTGGTGGTGACTGGGTGAGTATGTTGACACTGGACAATATGTTTTACAGTCTTCTTTTCAAACAGGAAGTAGTAGCAGCCACTGCCTATTACTGTCCATATTGTACCAAAGGTTATCACTGGAGCTATACCTCTACAAGAAGGCCAAGGTTCGAGAGTGGCCTGTAGTGCCAATCCTTTTTCCTTTAGAGGGGTATACCAATTGTACTTCAGTCAGGACATACTCTCCCAGTCGAGAGTGAAACATAATTTTTAATGCAAAGCATTGTATTACTGCACTAAAATACTCCACAACAAATGCTGTTTGTTGCAGAAAAATGTGATGTATGGGCAAACTTCAGCCACAGAGAGCTTTGTTTATTGGCAGTATAACATCAAACCATTTAATTTAAAATAAAAGATCAGAAATCTACTTGTTTTTCCCAAATTTTGAAATACACATACAAATTAATACCTCTACAAAGTAAAATTAAAGTTAATAACAGTTGAATATAACTATTAAATCTTCGATTATTTAACAGTACTCTTTCAAATGAATGTGTTGTATGAGGTCCAATGGTAAAAGTGAGTGATGAATTGATAAGAACTGAAGGAATTGGTCATGCCTTGTTATGAGGTACTATTCTGTCACCTGCCTAAAGGAGCTGATCATCAAAAACCTGTAAGTCAGTGGGCATGCAGATTGAAGTTAGAACATGAGGCTTTTCAAAACACAAAGTAGTAACACTTAACTACTGGAAATAGCCAGTGATTAATGGAATTTTGTCACCTTCACACTGAATTTATACTGCGTGCACTGGCCGATATGCCAAAGACCATGATGGAGACCACCATTAATGCAGCCTTCAAAACTGGGGCTCTTACCTCAGAATTACCAGATGCTGCAGAAAAGGTTTTGGGTGACACATATGATGGAGCAGCATTTTTTCGGATAGACGGTCTGGACACAGGAACTTCACCTTCAGGCAGTGGCAAATCTCTAGCTAATCTGGAGTATTCAACATCCATATGCTTGATGAAAGGGCTGTTAAGGGCCTGCCGAGCTGCCTGTGGATCTTCCTCATCAAAAGCTTGCAACAGCATCTCCAGAGTCTGTACCTGTTACAACAAATTACAAAAATCAGCCATAATCTCATGTAACGCAAGGTTGCAACTACGCCTTCATCTTGTCATGTCAAAAAACAAAACATTTTGTTTAATGACAGTAGCTCAGACTCTATGACCGCCTCTGTGGTCTAGTGGTCAGAGTTTCTGGCTACAGATACAGAGGTCCCGGGTTCAATCCCCGGCGCTACCAGATTTTCTGAGTAGTAGTGGGTCTGGAACGGGGTCCACTCAGCC
>Ga0123354_10007226_pt1 | contig 16656 bp, 14 predicted proteins | sample TergutLab28metaG_2_FD_97872 | JGI IMG/M metagenome (GOLD analysis project Ga0123354, IMG submission 97872) | Labiotermes labralis P4 segment gut microbial communities from Petit-Saut dam, French Guiana - Lab288 P4 | ecosystem: Host-associated > Arthropoda: Insects > Digestive system > Gut ...
AGGGTTTTTAAAAAATTAATAAAATTTATTAAAAAGAAACAAAAAAAAAAAAAAAAAAGAAAGAAAAATAAGAAAAATTTTTCAAACCAAAGAAAAAAAAAAGAAAAGTTAAAAGGAAAAACGCCCCCCCCCCCCCCCCACACAAGGGCCGAATAATACAGAATAAAACACACACACTCATCTGGAAGTACCAGTTTACTATTTCTAATTTCAACTCCGTAACTTTATAACTTATCATTTCTGTCATATCTCTGTGGGAATAGTACAGTTTTTTAGGTTTAATTTACGTTAATATTTGTGGGATTAAATTCGGTGCAAAATCTTTTGTCTTAGAGTTCGCTATCTATACAAAAATTAAAGATCAAGATATACAGAACTATAATTAATTTAACTGTTCTGTATGAGTGTGAAACACGGTCGCCCCCCACTGAGGGAGGAACGTAGGCTCAGTGTGTTTGAGAACAGGGTGCTGAGAGGGATATTTTGGCCTAAAACGGACAAGGTAACAGGAGAGTGGAGAAGACTACATGATGGGGAGCTTAATGATCGGTACTCTTCACCAAATATTATTCGGATGATCAAATCGAGACGAATGAGATGGGCAGGGCATGTAGCATGTATGGAGGACAGGAGAGCTGCACTGAGGGCTTTGGTGAGGAAACCTGAGGGAACCGTCCCTTGGAAGACCCAGACGTAGATGGGAGGACAGTATTAAGATAGATCTTCAGGAAGTGGGATGAGGGGGCATGGGTTGGATTGATCTGGCTCAGGACAGGGACAGGTGCCGAGCACTTGTGAATGCGGTAATGAACTTTCCGGTTCCATAAAATGTGGGGAATTTGGCTACCTGGGAATCGGTTAGCTTCTCAACAAAGGGAAACGTGCAAATACACTCACGCTGCGACGTCCGTCACCGCGACCACAACTGACATATCAACCTTCGCCATTAACGCTGCTCTCCCTCCCAAGAATCTACCATCAAACATGGCCAGGAAAGACAATGAAATCTTCACCCTCATTCTGCAGCATTGCCCACTTCGTCACACGTCTCAGAAAAGTGCACGTTTTCTTCGAATTACGTGCATATACTGGTACCTTTGCTTGAACAACAACGCACGCAAATGCAACTAATAAGTGACAGGTTCAAATTCAAGAAATTTATGAGTGGCTGCAATTATGGCGACGATTTTACGCTTCATCAGCTACAGTTTTAGACCCAGAAAATTTCAAGTGCTCACTTTTTCAACTGACGGTACAATTTCCAGAGAATATTACAGGCCGTGTGTTAAGTGAAAGCCCAGCGTCGTTCGGAGCAGATGCCAGCCGGGATGAAGAACAGCTGCACAGCTGTTCCGACACACGTGGATGCAGGTATCCTGAACACCAGACAACACAGTCCTACCCACGACGACCCTTCAACTACCCAGACCACACTGCTACGTGTACAAGAACGAGAGTCGCGTGAATTTGTAAACGATAAAACATTCCCGTTCGGGACGTGTCCGTTTCGAATCTCGACCGTTTACGAAAAAGGCTACGGGACCTGAAGGCTCGGCGGAATAATACATTCCAATGAATCACAACCGTATTCTTACAAATCAATATGCATTCATTTCATGATCACTTTCGCACCTCATCCGGCTTTTAAATAAGGTTCCCTAGGTCATACACGATATACATGAAAGCACCATAGAAGTACCTTTACTTTTAAAACATAATCTCCGAGAACACTGATGCATTTGTCACACCTTGACAGTAATTTAACAATTACGTCGCAGTATACACGAGATCTTGCCTTTGCAACTATTCATGAAGAGCCATTTCCACTTGCTCAATATTGTGGAATCGGCAACCCGGGAAGTGTTCCTTTAGCGCCTGGCGAACTACATAGCAGCTTGTTTTGTTTGAGGAGGTTTCATCTCCAATCAAGATCCATTTAGAGCCAATGTGGGACAACCGCATCAACGTGCTAAAAAATTATGGTGTAAAATATTACGGAGGAATAAATGAGCTGTACCGAAAACCAAAACTACTTCTCATTGAATTTTTTCGCGGGGTAAAGGCAATGCTGTCCCTCCACACGCCATTGCGTCAAACAGTTGGAATGGGAGTGTTCTTAGCCTCGGCACTAAATAAATGTAGGGGAGTGGTCAGCCTCATTCCCCGGCCGCTTTAACCCTGGGGAAGTAATCCCTGGTGAGCACTAAATGAGGCTGAGTGGGTCCCAAAGCCGGACTGGACGTTCTGGACAAGAGGAGAATCACTAGCTCCTAACAGGGTTAGAAGCCGCGACCATCCGGTCCGTAACCTAGCCACTGGCAACCTCCAGTTAGACAAACACGTTCACCACCCTCAACCACTCGGCATCATGAGCACCATCCCAAAGCGCTAGCCTGAACATTATCGTGTCTTCGTGACACTGCGGTGTTGACTAGCAGGCAGAAATCTCATTTTTAAACATAACATCAGTACGTGTTGACAATGAATGGTCTTGTCTGCGCCATCTCGCCCACTGCCTACTTCAACTAACCGTAAATTTTATGGGGTCAGTTTTCCTTAGTTTTAGGGACACTCTCCATTTAGTGTCGAGGTTAAGAACGGACGGAACTAACATCTGATTCCCTTAGGCCTTCCCGGCGTACAGAGACACAACTTTACTTTTACTTTACCTTCCTAGGAGAATTTTACTGCACTGTCTATCCAAAACTTTATGTCTACCGCGTCAGCCACATGACAGAATTCGATAAAGAGCAAATGTCAGCCTAGCGATTTTCTGCCGGCGCCATCACATTAGTCCACAGTACATTGGACAACCTGAAGTGGGCATCACTTCACAGTGTTCGTGAAACAAGCTACGGATGTGTTCCTACTTAGACAACCAAAAACTAAAAAATAACTTTCCTTGCGAAACTCTCGACCTGAAGACAACAGTGTAGGTGTACTGTTATCCAAAATATGTCAAAAGACTCGTAAGATATAAAATTTAATTTACGTCCATTGGTAAGGGGGCCCTAAAATAGCAGGCATAAAACCAAAACATCAGTCCAGATAAAATTTACTCAAAGTCCAACCAAATTAGACAGGATTCGGTCAAGTAGTTTGGACCCTATCATATACAAACGGACGTACAATTGATTCTCGCCCCTTTTCTGAAACGCAATGAATTGGTGGGCTTGCTTATGTATTACACGTGTTCCTCGCGGAACCTAAAATCTAAACACGGTACCTGACAGAGGTTACGAGTCTATCGCTACTTCAGATAAATGAGGCGGGGGGAGGGGTGCAAAGGGATATTGTATGGAACTTGGATAATTGGAAAACAAAGTTACGGTTCAATGGCGGACATATCTGGGCCGTCATTGATTTCGCCAAACAACTTCTGTAGACTATGAACTTACTATAAACGCGCGGTGGGATTCTGATGACAGTGGTTGTTACGATACCGTGTTCTGGTGTGACGATGTGCAAATGGTACACGTACTTCAACAACCTTTTACTGAAAATCCGTACAACAATTGCGGAAAAGTAACATGCGGATGGAGCCGTACTGACCCAAATCCCCGTTACACAGGTCATACTGTATACAAGACAGGCTATGTACGTATAACGTAACTTCGAGGCGCGTTCATACAACCATTGTTTCAATGGAAAAGCAATAAATATTGCATATTCTGAGTGTGTGTTTGTAGGCTGAGTTATCCAGCATGCAATGCTCATGCCCCATGTTGCCATTCGTGGCCTGCTCGGCTCTACAATATTTTTCCACATTATGTCAAAAAGACACGATTTTCGGAAAAAAATATTACTGAACATAAAATATGTGTTTTGATTTTCTATACAACTCTTTTCTGAAACATTTCTCATTCTTAGAACAAAAAATGTATACTGGTCTTGACGTCCGATTGTAATTGTTACCGGCATTTGAGGTTCAAGTCCTGAAATGAACCGTTGATTCAGGCTCAAACCCTGAACAGGCTCATGGAGATGAATTCCTTTTGCTGTAAATGACCTAACAAGGAAAACAGCAGGAGTGTGTGAGAGCCGTTCAGGCATTCAAAAGCTTGAGCCTGGGCAGGACATCCATCAACTGTCAAGTTGGTAGGAGGTTCGCAGTTTGGTGTTCTGAGTGAAACATGAGACTTTGACACTCTTGAGGACATAATTCATTCAGTAGGAAGTGACAGTGGGTGACACCCCAAAATGTTTAATTTAAGTTTGGAGTCTAATGATTTGAATTAGCGCAGCAAATGAGATTTAACTTTCCAAAAAATTAAATTCGGCCTATGGGGTTTCCTAAATTTGAATTTCGACCAATAAAATCATTTCGGTATAAAAGGGGAGTACGTGGTTTGGACACTGAAGAAACAGCAAGCGGGACACACTCACACACACACACACACAGTTTTAGACCGTTGGAGTCGCAAGCATGCAAATTTGGGTGCTCTGTTCAAACTTACATAGTTTTGGCAATATTTCAATTATAAGTGATATTATACAAATAGATCAATGTAAGTTACGTGTGTTTACTCCAAGTGCCGTGGTTTATAATTTCCATTTGATTATTAGAATATATTAAACGAAAATCGTACTTCAGTTTTGTAAATGGCAGTGCAATTTAACAAATCAATTTAAAGAAAGAACCCTGAATTGCGTGTGTATTAGTGTGTCAGGCAGTAGTAGCCGATCGTGGACCTCTCAGGGATCTCCCACGTAAACTACCCAGTGATCATGACCTTCAAGCTTGCTGAGCAGAAGGGAAGCTACACGCCCAACCCCACAAGGGAAGAAAATACGAAATTTCATGAATATCCGTCCCTTGGAAGCCGAGTTGTTCAATACGGACAGACGGACGGACATGACGAAATTTTGCGAACGCGCCTAAAACACGTTACAGCAAGCATTCCAAGCTACCAACATGAGAGTTACGAAGAAACAGTTACATATCAGATCCTGGGACAAAAGACAGAAAAAAGTGCACTATCAACAAAACGTATTTTGCCCACGGCTCCGTTCCGATTACCGTGACCAGAAAAGTCTCTCAAGAGGACCCCAAACAGTTCCCAGAAACGTCTCCATAAACCTTTTCACCCTCGACAGCTGTGCTGCGGCAGGGCTGCCAGCATAATAGACAAAGATCTCCTCTCCCTCAGCAGATGGGGGCGTTGTGTACGTGAATATGTGTGTGTGTGTGTGTGTGTCAGCTGTTGTCTGGACTCAAGGTCAAGATTTGCCAAGAGGTTACTGAACCTCAGCAATGCCAACCTCAACAAAGAACAAAGAACTCTGCAGCACAGTCGCTGGCGTCGAACTTGTGATCAAGAAAATCCACATATTTCATGGCATTTTTTGTCTTGTCACTGATACCAAAATCCATACAAAATTTTGAAAACAAATCGCCCGGGTAACATCTCAGCCAAGAAAGGTGAGGTAGGAAAACGAGGGTATTGTCGTGCATACGGAAGAACTACGTGATTTGTGTTGTTATCAGGACATTCATATCACAGGAAGGTAAAGTAATCCCATTAGAGGCCTGGACAGGCCCGGAGGGTTCCAGGAGATTAAGGCTCGCAGATTTCAGGAGTCGGCACAGGAAGGTGGTAAGGTTGTCAGCCCTACGCACCGTCCGCCTTTACCCCCCAGGAAATATTCCTGGTACTCATTTCTTTAGAGGCTGAGTCAACCCCAAGACCATAGTGCGACCAGAAAGATTATGTCAATGAAAAATCCCAATGACACCATTGGGAAATCGAACCCGCGACCTTCCGGCTTCTAGCGCAGTGCCTCAGTCAATATACATCTACAGGGAGCAGCTTGTTTATCCGAGTACGACTGGGGTATAGGGTGTACCGTCATCATCATTAAAGTCTTCTTATGGGAGATCAGCGATATTCAACCTAGAGCTGCCTGGTTTGCAAGCTTTCCATTGCAGGAGTACCCTGTGACGTTCTGTTCTGTGGTTTTTGAATGACAGCTTTACTGAAACAAGTCTGCCTTCTTCTATTCGATATGTTCTGGAGTATAACAGCCAGGACGACTTCGTGTGGTCTAAAACCCTGGGGTTCATCCAGGTTGCACTAACGTCCGAACTGATTACTCACCAGGATTCCAAAAAACTTTCTCTCTCCAAATCTCGAGCTTTTCTGAATTTTTACCAACGATTTGTCCATCTGTAACGGTTTTTGCTACCTCAGTATCTTTGTCACTCACCATCTACTTTTCAATCTAGTTCTCCTGAAGACTAATGCCTCAATTATCTGCGGATGCTGCTCTCACGGTGTCACCCGTCGAAGGCAACATGTTTTGGCGTCTTCCACTAGTGGTGTGGCGCCCGCAGATTAGCTGTTTATATAAAAAATATGCGCATCTCGAAACTGTCTCTGAAAGTGTAACATTGTGTACGGTAAATCGGTCCCATTACAGGTCCGAGGAGCCCAGAGGGTTTCAGGTAGTTAAGGTTCCCAGATTACGTGACAATGGCCCAGAATGATGGTAAGATTGTCAGCCTCACGCACCGGCCGCTTTTACCCCCAAGAAATACTCCTGGTACTCATTTCTGTTAGAGTCTGAGTCGACCCCAGGGCCACAGTGAGATCGCAAGGATTATGTCAATGAAAAATTCCAATGACACCATCTGGAATCGAACCAGCGACCTTCCGATTTGTAGCGCAGCACCTTAACCACTGTGCTACCGCGGTCCCCGTAACACTGTGTAGCGAAAATAAGACTAACAGGATTGTGTTAACCTAATGCACTGAAAATTACAGGAATGATAGAAATAGGTGTAAAATAGCAATGGGTTGTACGAAAAAAATGCGACGTTGAAAATAACTCGAAATAAGTTCCGGATAAAGGAACTTTCATTGCTTATAAATGTCCACTACTTCCTGAACATGTGGTACGTATATGACGCCATTTTCAACCTTGCAGCTGTTCATGTTGGTCTCGTAACATCTCAAAGACCCGCATTTGATATCCGGCCTATCCACGTGGATATTCATACACAGTCAAGCACGAAAAGTTCACAATTAACATCAATCCTGAATGTTTAAAATAAATTTTGTGTGCGTTAGCCTAGGAGAAAAAAATGTCCTGAGTGTAAGCTACGCACGGTTATGTATCCACAAAATACATACCTTAAGGCTTATGCATACTTTAACACTGGCTGATTTTAATGGCAAAAAAAAACCACATACAATAACTGCTTACGTCATCAAAGAACTAATGTAACTTACTTATAGTGCCCTCTCACATAACGCATGTCCGATTTACAACGCACCTACAAACCTGTATGGCAGACAGACACAAAGCTTGAAACGAATGTCCGCGAAATGCATATACCAGTTCAGCTAGATTACAAAATGTTCGTCGCCCTTACTCGCTTTACCCCCTGGGAAAAGAGTCCGAAGCGCACCTGGTCAACACCAGAGATGTCACAGAAGCCGTGGCAGGGAGAAAGAATTCCTTCGCTTTGCCAAACTCAGCGCCTTCTCGGCCACTTCAGTAGATCATACTGGTGTCTGCAGACATATGGCCGAAATACGACACCAGGCTAAATCGTGATGATCCGACAGACGTAGCATAGTCGTACAGGTTCGGAAATAAGGAAGATGGAACGGTTTTTTCGAGACTTCCAAACAACGATGCATCAATATTAATTCTGGACCCAACACTTTCTCGCACATACGATTATTCCTAACTCGCCACCAACACCATCAAGACTTCAGGGACTTAGCGGTCCCTTTCGATATCAATATTAGAATCCAGAAGCAATTTTAAAGGCGTTCTGCATTCCTTTCTCCTACTATCTGGTACTTCATAAGCATCTGAATGAGTCTGATCTGTCCACTCTACAAGAATGTCGTATCCATTCATGTTTGTCTTTTTTTTTATCTTTTTAAAACTGGTTATTTTTAAGTTATTTCACACTATTTTCAGATCTCGTGGGGCCAACGAGTGTGTATTTTGATGGGTTTCTAAAAAATGTCATCTCTGCTGCTGTGATTCTGGATTTGACTTACTATTTTATTGCCCAAGATTCACTGCTGTACAGTAGGGTAAAGATAAAGCTATCCAGGAGTTTGAAGCTCCCAGAATTTATAGACAATCGGCACATGAATGTGGTAAGCTTGTCAGCCCTGCGTACCGGCCGTCTTGAACCCCATGAGATCCTCCGTGTACTCATTTCTGTCAGAGGATGAGTCGACCCCAGGGCCATAGTGCGGTCGGCAGGAAAGTCAATAGCAAATCCCAATGACCCCAACAAAAATCGAACCCAAGACCTTCCGGATTGTAGCGCAGTGCCTCAACCGCGTGCTCCGTACAATAGGGTGGGTACTGCCAATGTGCTGTACATTCGAAGTCTGGTGTGCTTAAATTTGTTTGCAACATGTTTTTCTCTTTCGTATGACATTGTGCATCCCAAGCAACCGTACGTGTTTATTTGTTCTACTACAGTCGAACTCGGTTATAACGTCAAGAAAGGTACCGAATATTCTGTGTCCTATAAACGAGTGTTGTTATAAGCGAGATGTATAATGTTGCAGTTACCAGAGAGGAATTAACTGGTACCATACAATACCTGACGCTATAAACGAGGTGTTGCATAAAACGATGTCGTTATAACCGGGTTAGACTGTCTTTTGTTATTAATCACCATCTCGTTTTTGTTGCGTCTATTCCTCTTAAATGTCGCTGTTTTAGTTTTGTTGGTTGTTGTTATTATTAGTCCATAGATCGATGTCATTTCCTAATTTGTGTACAGATATTTGTAAACATGTATCAGATTCCGCTATTAGACCTGATGATTTACAAAGGAAGGGGTTTATGCGTGTACGTCTTGTTATTTGCATCCCCTTTGAATTGTCTTTGTTCCATTCTGCAAGTATTCCGTTTATGTAGACGTCAAATAGTGCTTGAGAGAGGTCAGCCTTGAAGTCTTCTTTACTAATTTTTACTGGTTGCGTCACTTCGTTATCCAGTCTTGTTTTTTATTTCTTTGTGTTCGTATATCTTTACTTGCGTTCAAATTAAGGGGTCAAGTATCTAACATGCTGAACAGTGTCTTTTCACTTGATGAAATGTTGTATCATAATCAAAAACGAAATGTTTCCACACTGCATTCCTTTTTTTCTAGTATCAGTTTCAAGCTAAATACTGTAGCTATACATGATCTTCCACAATACAACCCGCAATGGGGTTCCAATAATAATAATTTCTCAATATACAGGGTGATTCAAAAAAGATGGACTCAATTTCGTACTTCTATATTTCCTGAACTATACATGGTAAGTGAATGATCTATATAACATATGAAAGACGAAGATACAAATTTTCAAATACCACCATTAGAGCGCTCGCCTAGCGCACAGCCGTGCAGCAGCATCAGTTGAGAGCAAAATGGCTACTATGCAGCACAAGAGTTTTTGCGTGTATCAGATGAGAACGTGAGACGAATTCAAGAGAGTTTTGAGCGTGGCCCAAGCAAGTCAACCCGTAGAGCGAGCAGAGAACTTGGAATACCACCACCAACTGTCTGGCGTGTGTTGAGGCGCCGTTTACTGTTCAAATGAGTCCATCTTTTTGAATCACCATATAAATAACTAGTAGCTGTCCGGCGATCAAATCCCGGTGGGAGACGAGATCTTCCGCACCTGTCCAGACCGGCCCTGGGGCCCACCCAACCTGTACAATGGGTACCGGGTCTTTCCCGGGGGTAGAGGCGGCCGGGGCGTGTGGCTGAGCCCTTACCCCCATTCAGTGCCGAGGTCCTAGAAATAGTAGAGCTATACCTCTACTCACCCTAAGAGCCTTCGTGGCCTATAAAAAGGGTGAAACCTACCCACAACTGGTAGTTTCGGTTACTGAACTGTCTATAAAACCCTGAAAATGTAAAGCTATGTTAGTATCAATATACATTTATATCTATAAAATTCGTCTTCGTTATAACGGTACCCATACAGGTCTAGGAAATGCTGCATGCTTTAAATTACTACTGGTTTCTACATTTCTGTAACACGGATGGGCGCATGTTAAGAACATCAATAAAAACAGTATAGTTATAAAACATTTGAAGATCTTCACTGCTGATTAACTCGTGGAGAAACACGGGGTCTATAAATTGGCACATGGGGCACCCACTTTAGGATAACATACCTTGTAAGTCCAGACACGTAGAAATAATAGCACGAATTCAGGAGCTTTAAAAACCAGTTTTACGAATGCAGGTTCTATGACTGAATTACAAAAACACGATGCTTCAGTAAGAAAACACATTTAATTTCAAAGCAATGTTTGTAGTGACATTTTCTCCCCCCTGCGCCACTGAAAGTTCTTTCTGGACGTTTCTTCACATCAGTCGTAAATATTGACGTGGAGCATTAATTCGAGAATCGCTTGTAAAACGGTATGCACCACATGACGTCAGCACTTAAGCCGCACTTGCTACCACTTATTACGGTGTTCAGAAAGTACAATATTTTGGTGAGGCGATATTAAATACCACTAGTATTGAAGAAATGCACTGGTCGTGCCATGTCTTATACCTGCACATTTATTCTTAGTATAATTCCATATTTTAAACCAAAAAATGCACCAATTAAAACACAATAAAAGAGATCATACACATTTCATGTGAGGTACCAACTTCATGTTTCGGCATTATTCAGAGTGTTTACTAACAACAAAGGATCGAAAGTCCAGTACGTATTTCAGGTGCTAGTCACGCTCACTTCCACTATAAAAATTAAAAAAGTCTTTAAAAATGTGAAAATTCTAGATTACACATGTTAACAAGCAGCAGTCCATATTGATGTAATAACAACACCATCCAGTAATAAGCCTCTTATGTTACACGCACGTAGTATTTTATATTTTCTGGCCCCTAACATGCAGTGTGTTTTGTTGTGTTTTAATTGGTGCATTTTGTTGGTTTAAAATACGGAATGTAACGAAATGAATGGTATAAAAACATACACAATTCTTAGTATGAAATTCACAAGGGCTACTGCTAGTGCCAATGTTGCGTTCTTTCGACTACAAGGGGATGAATCACACGGGGGAATGACAATAGGCATGGTGGTGGGGGAAACAAAAGAATAAAGCTTCGTCCTAAGTCCGTTACCAACATGTGACCGGGGCACACTACGTCGGTTCAACAGGTTATGAAGCACAGCACCCACTAATAATAACGATGGTGATGATTATGATGATATTGATGTCTATTATTACTGCGTCTTAGAAACAGAAAGCATGGAAACTAAACACAAAGAGAGCAAATGTACAGATTATAAGACGAGGAATAAAAATCGTAGTCGAAACGAAATTACGGTAATTATCACATCATCCTCAGAAGAATCATGACGCTCCATCTAAGAACCACCAGCCGTACAGACACACACAATTTCAAAGGGCTTCCACTATCCACATCGTTAACGTCAAGAAAATTTTAGAAAATTACCGGGGTTTATCACATCGTTTTATAACGCATTACCAATAACAAAATCCACACAAGTTACTGGAAATATTTCACGGGTATGTACTTAAAAAGAGCAAGTTACTACGTAGTACATAAACACATGCACGCACCCTGGTGGTGGTGGTGGTGGTGGTGGTAGTACCTATTAGTAGTAGTAGCAGCAGCAGTAGAACGTATTAGTAGTAGTAGCATAAGCAGTATTAGTAACAGTAGTAGAATCTAGTGGTAGCAGTAATAGTAGCAGTACCCAGCAGTAGTACCTATTATTGGTAGCAGCAGCAGCAATAGTATCTAGTAGTCGTATCGCCTAGTGATGGTAGTACCTAGTAGTAATGGTAGAAGTACCTAGTAGTAGTAGTAATAGTAGTAGTATCTTATTAGTAGTAGAAGTAGTGGTAGTAGCTAGTAGTAGTAGCAGCAGTAGTGGTAGTACATATCAGTGGTGGCAGTAGTACCTATTATAATATAAGTAGCAATAGTAGTAATAGTAGCACCTTATTAGTAGTAGAAGCAGTAGTAGTACCTAGTAGTAGTGGCAGTAGTACCTATTAATGGTAGCAGCAGTAGTGGTAGTACATAGTAGTGGTGGCAGCAGTACCTATTATAAGTAGCAGTAGTAGTACCTAGAAGTAGTGTACTGGTAGCAGCAGTAGTGGTGGCAGTAGTATCTATTATAATTAGCAGTAGCAGCAGTAAGAATTACTATAACGATGAGTGTATTTCTGCTGAAGAGAATGTAAATGGCGACAGAGTATCCCAATTCCACTGATTATACCTCGTCCCAGACACAACATGAAAATGGGATTACTACCAGATATAAGCCAGCCATAGGAAAGTGACCGACATCTGCCTACGACAGGGTGGTGAAGCAATAATGCTCCATCAGTGTATACGGAAGTCCGCGTACGAAACTTTGCCGAACTATCCGTTATCTGGCGTTTCCAATGCTTTACCAGCCCTTACTAAGAAACGTTAAGTCAAACGACCTTACAAACACGACACAATGCATCTTTCCGATCTTGACCTACTCGCAATTCGTTATGGTCACAAGTCATACGAAGTTAACCTTTTGGCACCGGAATTATTTTTTAAATTTTAGCACACCCTGTATATAAAATGTGAATAATACAGGAACCAAATTATTAGAATTATGAAACAAACAACATTTTGAAGAGAAAAAAACGGACAGTATATACCATGTTTAAAATATTCAGTACCTATATTTGCTGAATAAATATATAAAATGCAACTTTAGAGGTTAGCGGTGCGGTACGACCACTATAGTTGACATTAAGCGTCAAAAGGTTAATGTAGCCCCAGCTGCTTAGACAGCATTGCTATATCAGAATATGTGAAAAGAAAAAGAAAACAAAGAACGGGTTGGCGGTACACCCTTGACCTCAAAAACAAATACGGGAACCTAAACCAAAATAACAGTCAGAAATAAGAACAAACACGTACTGACCAGATCAATACGGCGGCACGCTGTATCTACTCGGATTAAACAGACGGATAACAAAACCGTGGCGTAATTTAACGTCCTGTTCAATTCTTCTCTTTTAAAATGCCAGTTATTTATTTTTCCACTTCTCAACAGAAAAGGGAACCGCAATTTCTTCGCTGTACTTTTCACTTGCTTCGTACTGTCTGGTCAGGCCGAGGTTTCTGGCAGGGAGCTTCGTATACACATTTTAAATTGTTTGACACCGGTTCCATCATAACTCTTGATACACCGGATTGTACAATCTCCGCGTTTACGGCGAGGGCATGAAAAATCAACAAAAAAACTTACGGTGACTGGTCTCTTGAGCCGAAATATGAACCACGAACCTACTCAACACCAAGCGGGAGTGATGCCTCTCTACGGAAAGCTCAAGACAGCGGCCTTGGCTTGTTTTAAGACACTGACCCTACAGTTCCCAGGAACTAACCAAACGTATGTAAACAATACGGTGAGGAACTGTCGGCCATCGGGTTCGGGAAAGAACACAGAACCTCACGAACAGCATGATTTAACAGAGCCGTACGTCGTAAACCATCTCAGAGAAAAAAAAACATGTCACAGGGGCTCTTCTAAGCCCTGAAACGAATCGTGACAATCGTAACAAATTCGACTTCGGTTAGTGACCGGTACTATGGTCCGACAAAGGCCAAAATTAAAGAGTTATGGCAACTTTCAGTTTACATGGAATACGATGCAGAATTGCTATGTAACCGCCTAGTCAGCCACCTCGAATCATGCTAAGAAAACACAGAAATAAAGGCCAAAACACTACTATAATCAGATGGGCAAGAGAATCAAGTTTGTAAGTTGGCAAACATGCCCCGGACAGGCTTCAGTAGCTGTTGCAGTGGGTGACTTCAATTGCAAATCGATATGTGCCAGCAATAAACCACAGGAAGGGGAGAAACCGACGGACGAGTGAGCGACATGCCAAAGTCTTGGTCTCTCTGCTGCAGCACTTTCTGAAGCTCATACCATCTCGCACCGCGTACAAACGAACACAGACTGCTAATATTAAAGGAGTGTGACAGAACAAAGACTGCTAACATTAGACAAGAAAGTATTCAGGAAAATGCTTGCACAGAAGGTAGATGCACGAACTGTGGAATGCGGGACATTCGGACGAACACAGCTCGGGATGTCAAGATTTGTAAAATCGCTTGCAGTAAATCAGTACAGGCACTTCAGATGCGGCGAAACAAGAAATATGCATAAAGTACTCCTGAAAAGACCTTAAATCGTCTAGCTAGAATGCCGGGCAACAAATGATATAATAACGGAACTGGTTACACATCGTAAATAGCGAACTGTATAGTAAATCAACGGTATTTACCGTCAAAGGCAACAGTTCACTGTATTCAACAATGCTCAACAATGTTGCACGTTTCGGGCAATACAGCCATCTTCAGGCACAAAAGCACGTGATTTAAAAAATAGTGAAAATACGTTAAATACATGTTGGAATTTGCGAAACCTCGTAAATTTTACAATTATCGTTAACATTTGTATATTAGGTTATGGTAATTGCAAAATTTACGAAATCTCGAAAAGTCCAATATATTTTTCATGCATTTTTTTAAATTTTATAATTATCGTTAACATTTGTATATTAGGTTATGGCAATTGCAAAATTTACGAAATCTCGAAAAGTCCAATATATTTTTCATGCATTTTTTAAATTTTACAATTATCGTTAACATTTGTATATTAGATTATGGTAATTGCAAAATTTACGAAATCTCGAAAAGTCCAATATATTTTTCATGCATTTTTTTTAATTTTACAATTATCGTAACATTCCAATATTACGTTACGGTAAGTGTATGGTAATCTCGCAAATTCCGACATCCATTTCACTTTTTTTTTAAAAATCATGTTCATTTATGCCCGAACATGGTCGCATATACCGAAACATACAGCATTACTGAGCATTGCTGAATACAAACAATTGTCTTTGAAGGCAAATACAAATTACCATTGATTTACTGTAAGTAAAGAGGGATGAACTCCATCAAGAAAAGAAATTTACACTAGACAGTCGCCATATTTCGAATTTGTAACTTTGTTAATGTGGAAACAAATATCGTTGTAACACCGTCGATACGGAAATGTATTCATTTTAACGTGGCTATTCTCCGAGTTACTTTGGGGGGGGGGGGGGAGGGGGGGGGGGGGGAATTTTTTTTTAAGGGGTTCGTTTCGCGGAGTTTTTTGGGGGGGGGGGGGGAAAGGAGGGGAAGGGGAATTCATTTCTAGAACACATCTAGAGGTAAACCGGAATTTACCTGTAGAGGCGCTGTTTAACAGATGGATCTCTATTAGGCCAGTTCACTAGGAAGAATACTGAAGAATGCCCACGAATGATCCGGGCCGGCCTGGTCATTGTCGAAGAGGGACGGATTTCCGTATCCTCACCGCCAAGACGCGACCAACTCCGGGACACATCTAGCAGCCCCATATCAAACGATGGTCCCAAGCGACCGATGCGTGACGCTGGTATATCCCATCCAGTTACGACATAAAAACCAACAATCTATTCCTCCACGCCTCGTTTACACCTCAATGATTTGACACTTACGCAGAGAGGCAATTTTACGCTTCTTCAATGCCAACGAATGCTTCTGAAACGTCTGATCGCATGCCAGTGCAATAACAAGGTGTACTAATTTGGTCGGATTGCTCCCAAACAGACACAGCAGCACGACACGCGACCTATCAATTAGGTATACTTACAGCACGGAATGTTGACAAGCTCTTTTATAATGACGGGATATATAACGAACTACGATCTTTACGCAACTCCACACGCAAGCAGCGCCCGCTGCGATTTCGACCCGTAAGGATGTCCATCCATAGTGATGCTATGGTTACAATTCCTGTTTCGTGTTTAGGTTACAGCCGGGTGAAGTCTCGGCCAGGAAACAGGATACGCCCTGTTAATGCTGAAATGCACCTTGAACCGGTCCCAATGCTCAATGCCAATCCTAACTCGACGATAACACGTTTCATACACAGCTGCTACGCGAGTTCCTTCATCCAAACCTGCACTGTCGAATCGTGTGTTATCTGACTCTACACCCTGTTTCATTCAATTAGCCTACTGTTACCAGTAAGCGGCGCACAGACATTAACTGACCATCAATGGAGCACCTTGGTATGATCGGCTTGCCAGTAACACTATTATTACGCTGTCTTGAATAATATCAACACTAAGGCCCAACAGAACAAGAGGGACTAAATGTACAATTGTGTGGATGAGATCCCTGTCTCTTCTCACATACGTCAGATGTCCGCATCACGCACTGAATACAGATCCAGGCCACTCGGAGGTATCGTTTATTGTTCATTTCTGCCATGAGAATAAATCAAAAGCTGCGGGTTAAAAAAAAAAAGAGTTCCAAGCAGGTACACGTAGTACCCGCTTTCTAAATGCAGAGACTGCAAACCCTACGAAACTATCAGTACTGTTACTGTGGCCTTTTTTTTTTGTGGCGCTGCGGCCCAACGCGGGCCATGGCTTCCTCATTCTTGAGGTTTCTTGATCACACACAACGACTCATCACAGTCGGTAGGACTCCTCTGGACGAGTGATCAGCTCGTCGCAGAGACCTCTACCTGACAACACACAACACTCATAACAGACAAATATCCATGCCCCCGGTAGGATTCGAACCCACTA
>Ga0123354_10007229_pt1 | contig 16655 bp, 16 predicted proteins | sample TergutLab28metaG_2_FD_97872 | JGI IMG/M metagenome (GOLD analysis project Ga0123354, IMG submission 97872) | Labiotermes labralis P4 segment gut microbial communities from Petit-Saut dam, French Guiana - Lab288 P4 | ecosystem: Host-associated > Arthropoda: Insects > Digestive system > Gut ...
AAGCATTTTATTCTTTACAAAAGGTAAATCTTTTGTTTTTTCTCTTAACTCGTGAAATAATCGTTCCGATATTCTATCTACAAATTCAAACATTTCCTTATCATTATGTTGTACAAAGATAATGTTCTTCAGACATAATTACAAATATTTCTTTGAAAGCATTTTTGAATGATTATTATTTTTTCTTTTTTAATTCGACTCCTCCCCACGAATATCCTACACCAAAGCCGGCAAGGGTAGTATTATTTCGAACTTGACCTGCAAGCCCTTGATGATTCAGAAATGTCTCTAAGTCTTTTTCAATGCCATCGACGTTAATACCCAAAGGAACTACCCAATTGGCGTCGAAGGCTTGTTGGATGAATTGTTGTTCGTGACCGCCCATGTGGCGAGGGAGAGAAAAATATAATTATTGTTCATTGTTTGTATTTAACTATTTTACAAGGTGAACTGTAAACTACGACGTTATCTGGAATATCTCCGACTACAGCAGTTCCACCGTCCATCGATACAGAATCAGAGATATTTGTAAATTTGCTTATCGCTTTTCTCCAAGCAACATCTAATTTATTTATAATCTTTTTACAACAGATTACTTAAAATTTGATTGTGTTTTCTAAAATTTTTGATGCCTTTCTTGATAAGGTCATACAAAATTTTAAATATTATGAGTTATTTTGATTTTGTTTTACATAATACCCTTTCAAAGTTGCGCCTGTATTTGTAATTGTTAAAATTTTATTCAGGATGTTTTTGATAATTTTAAGATATACTTTCTTATTTATTCGAGAACGTAAATCTTCACCTGTCATTATAGTTTCACATGGTTTGTTGTTTAGAAAAGAAACTTTTACATTCCTAAAGTTTATTCCGGTACACAAAAATTTCTTTAACTTGAAATTATTTTTTCTTAAAAGAAAATTCAAGGTCGTTTTTGTATAATAGGATAAATGTTCAGGGTAAGCGATTATTCGACAATTTTCTTTTTTATAATATCGCAATAATGAATTAAAATTGGGCGTCGTACAATAAAATAGTCCACCTGGTCTTAGCAATTTGTATATATTATTAATTTCTTCATTGGGATTATAATTAATATGCTCTAACACTTCAGATGACACAATAATATCAAAATCAGAAAATGAAAATTGCTCAGGGTTTAATGCTCCCTTTCTCATTTCTATTTCCAAGTCTTCACAAAGTTTTACTGCAGTATCGGAATACTCCGTACCATAAATATTCCAGCCTCTTTTTCGAGCTTCATATAGAAACCAGCCTCTACCACAACCAACTTCTAAAATTTTATTTGTTTTTCGATATTCTTCAAATTCATTTAAAAGTTTATGGTAATTAATCATTGTAATAGATGAGAGTTGCTCCTCCTCTTTATATGAATATTCTGAATAACAATCTTGTAATTCTTCTTCTGTTGGTATTTTATCAATAAAAACAAAACCACATTTTTTGCATTTTACTAAACCGTGTTTGTCATAATATGTTTTTAGATGTTTTAAGTCTGCACTATCACAAATTAAGCACTTAGTATGTTTTCCCATTTTGTAATTTTTTGAGTGTTTATATAAAAATCAAATAAGTTTTAATAGTTCTTTCATATTTGCTATTTTATAATGAGGCAAATATTCGGAATTAATTGAAAAACTCTGTTTATGAATATTTATCTCCTTATCTAATAAACAAATAGTTGTCCAATTCAATTTGTTTTGAGTTAAAAAATCTTTATTCAAATTATCTCCTATGCAAAAAAAAATAGCATTGTTATATTTTTGTTCAAAATATAAATAATTGTTTATTGAAGGCTTCGCACTGCCAAATGATTCTTCTGATATTAAAATATTTTCTTCTTTAAAATATTTTTCCAAATCCAAAGCTTTTATCTTATTTTTTTGTGTTAGTTCTCTGCTATCCGTCAATAATCCAAGTACATTGCCTCCAGTTTCAAGCAGCCTATATAATACCTCTTTAATTTCTTGATTTAAACTGATGGTTGGAATGTGGTTTCTGTATTGAAACAGATAGTTCTCAATTGGGATATCTAATGAATATTTTTTGTTCAGTTCTTCAAATACATTTTTACAGACTGTTGAAATAATTTGGTAAGCGTAACCCGTTTCCCGGCAGATGTTATTAACAGATTTACATTCATTCTATTATTAATTTTTCCTAACTTTTATACTTCCATTTTCCAATTGCCGATATTCTGCCAACAGCGCTTCCCAAAGCATTTTTTGTTCATAGCGTGATAAAATCATATTACGTGCATTTTGTTTCAGTTGGTTGCGTAAAACGAAATTTTCCATGAGCATTTGCATCTTTTCTTGTAATTGTTCTTTATTTTTAGGCGGAACAATTAAGCCGTTAACACCTTCCTCAATAATTTCGTTGCAACCGTTAATGTCTGTAACTATACAAGGTAATCCCATAGCTCCCGCCTCCATTACTACATTAGGAAAACCTTCTCTATATGAAGGGAAAACAAGCACATCCGAAATAGCCAGATATGGGCGTATGTCTGTTTGGAATCCCTTGTAAATAATATCCGGATGATTTTGAATCTCACTATTAGTTTCGGGCATTAGGGGGGCCAATTCATTTTCGAAAGGTCCAACTAACAATAATTTGCTTGAAGGTTGAAAGTTGGAAATAGTTGAAAGTTGAGAAAATGCAGCAACAAGTTCATTAATGCCTTTATCTTTTACCAAACGACCAATAAAACAGAAAACAAAAGCGATCTCAGAAATTCCCATTTCATTTTTTATCTTTTTCTTTTGTTCGGTTGAATAATAAGCAGGAGAAAAATGATCAGTATCAATACCGTTGGAGCTACAATTTCCAATAATTTTCAGTTTTTTCCCCGGACAAAACTTGTTTTTTACAATGAATTCATACAATCCTTTGGAATTGGGATATACATGATTGGCGCAACGGTAGGTGAATTTTTCAGCAAAATTCAATAGCTGTCGTTTCAATCCGGTTGTCTCTATTAGTGGCAATCCTGCTACAGTGTGCAAGCGGAGAGGAATATTTGCTAAACGGGCAGCTAACATTCCGATTAATCCGGCTTTCGGTGTGTGGGTATGCACAATATCCGGCTTTTCTTTCCGGAAATAGCGGTACAATTTCCATAACGCTTTCAAATCTTTGAACGGGGTAATTTGACGAGTCAATTCCACCGGATAGATTTTTACATCTTCGTTTTCGCCAACTTTTTCCAATTGTTCTTTATCAGAACTAATAATCGTAACATCATAATATTGTTGCATAAAACGAGGCTGTCCTTTGAGTAAGGTTACAAAAGAAGAAGGAACAGTGGTAATACGAAAAATCTTAAGCATATCTTCCTTTTCTTTTCAAGTCAAGTTCTTGTCTATATGAAAAACTCCATAAAACAAACAGTATCAACCCCGGTAAAAACATATTCCGCTGGCGTAAAATAATACCCAAATTACTCAAACTCAGGCAAAACACAAGCGCTCCGATTATAAAAAACAGAAATAAGCCTTGAATCACTAATGGTGCAGCTTTGAATGTCATAAAAAAACGACTTCGCATAAGTCGAATTGATAAAAACACTAACAGCAGATTTTCGAATGAAGCGACTAATGCCGGTATCCCATTGATATCGAAAAAGAAGGGACGATACAGAAAAGTTAATACCTTAAGCGGATAGGAGTAAGAAGATATATCTATGGCTGAACCTGCGGATTTACTTAGCGCTGCAGCTTTGTCGGTAGAAAATTGCTCCAACTGCTCTACGGATAATTCATCCATTTTAACAAAATTCAATACCGAAGGCAGAATCAGACCAGATGCGGAGAGTATAATGATTAATATAAAAATACGGCGCGGAGTAGTGATTTTTGTGTTAATAACATAAGCCAAGCCAAAACTAATCAATAAAATCAACGTAATATGAGGGCGAATTCCAAACGAAATTAATAGTCCAATCACGATTAAGGGAAATCGCCTGGTAATATGCATGAATCCATAAGCAACCATACTGATACATAGAAACAGCATCGTGTCTTTTCCAACACCTGACGACCAAAAATGTAAACTTGGTAAAAAAAGAAGGAATGGGAAAAATTTGAATTTGTAAAATTTTGAATTATAATGAATTACATTTTTACAAATAAGATACAGGAAAAAGAAAGCGATAAAACCCAAAAAACCAAAAAAAATTGCATTGGCAAAATAGCCCATTCCCATAAGATTGGCAGGGATATAATTGCAGGCAATCATAAACTGAGAGCCTTGCATATTGAAAAAACTGTTGAAAAAATCATCGGAGCTCATCAGTTGTGCCCTATACCAATAACCCCATGCGTCGCCTCCTTCTCCATTGCGAGTATAAAAATAATAAAAAATACATGTGCTTATATGTAATAACCACAAAGCACGTAGAGTTTTTGTATCCGCTTTTGAAAGTTTATCTTTTATTCTATATGGAATAGGAATAAGAAAACCCAAAATAATTATTATGAAAACATATAAAACATCCATTGGGGTGAAATTTATATCTATATTTATTCTAACATATTTTTCAATAGCTCTACCGGAGCCGCTAATGGCTCATTGTGCCAATTGCAATCTCTGTCAAAATAACCATTACTACTTATTATAGAAGTATTGGAAAATCCATAACTCATTTCCACAATCAGTCCTTCTCCCGTTTCCTTATTAACAACATAATCAAAACCAATACATTGTGTTTTTAAAGCGTCTGCGACTCTAAATGCAGACTTGATTATGGATTCTTTAAAATATTTTTTTTCAAAAAAAGTTTCCCCCCCGCCTGAAGCTCTAAAATCGCGACTGCGTACAGGGCGTACAACTCCTGATAGCTTCTCTCCAACTACCACTACTTTCATATCATAACCTTCGTTTGGAATAAATTTCTGTAGATATATATACCCGCGTTCATTTGGAAATTTTTTTGCGCTGGATAAAACGCTCAAAAATTCAGGTATTCGTTTAAATTTTTTCTTGAATGTTTCCAAATCGTGTGAAGATCGAATATTTGAAGAAGTTTTGTAAATTAAGCTTGGGGCTGGATTATAACCTCTTGCCAGCATATATTTGCCATATTTCCTGAGTTGACTCTTTGTTTTTAAAAGTCTGACATTCTGTGAACCGGAACCGGTTCTAAGTTTTCCAACCATCGGAAATAGCGGCTTAGTTTTTAACCAATTTTCAAAAGACAATAAATCATAAAAAACAAACGATTCAGGCACAGGAGCATTAATTGCCTGCAAAGCATACATTTCAGCAACCTTATCATCAAAATGCCATGCATCGTTAAAATCAGGGAAAATTTTTAACCCCATTTGTTTGGCGCTATATAAAATGCTTCTCGCAAACAGCATATCGCTGTATGAAAAGTTACTGAAATGCCACAAGAGGCAATCAAAATTCCTTAACTTTTCAATAATATCCGACCTGAAACAATCAACTATTTCGTAGGAAATATTGTTTTTTTCACAATAATCTATCCATAAATAAGACCAAGAAGTGGAATGGTCGAATAATGCTTTGTTTTGATGAATGGCTATTTTCATTGCTATATTATTTATTTAAAACGTCGATATAAGCGTCATAAGTTAAATGCTCCAACGCGTATTTACTAACATCCTTATATTTAACAACAAGGCTATCATAATTATCTATGCAATTTTTCATCGTTTGATATAAACTATCCGCATTGGACAAATCAAACGATAACGATAAAAAATCATCTTTATTGATCTCCTGCACGCTGTCGAAATTTCCATTGATTACCAATTTTCCTGAAACCAATGCGTCAAAATATTTTAAATGTATAATCATGTTGGAATACGGATTCATTTTATCGGGACATACTATAACATGAGCAATGTTATGATAGGTAAACAACTCTTCGTATGGAATAAAGTTTAAAAACAATATACTGTCTTGCATGCCGGCAGCAAGATCTTCACATTTATACCTAAGTGTTCCTTTGCCGATTAAGATTAGTTTTAAATTGGGATAGGGATAGTCAACATACAATCTTTTAAATGCAACAATTAAATCATCAACGCCGGATGTTGGCTTATAAGCGCCGGAAAACAGAAAAATAAAGGAATCTTTTGCGATATTAAACCGTTTAATTAATTCGGCTTTCAAATCAGTGTTAACAGTACGTATAAAACCGTGATCCAATAAGTTTGGAATGATGTATGATTTATGATTTTGACTTGTAAATATTTCTTTTTCGTAATACGCTCTCATTTTTATGCTTGCAAAAATAAAACCTGCGCCGTTATTAAAAACTTTTTTATCTAACGACTTTGAAGACAAATATTTCAACCCAATTATGCCTTTAGATATTATATTTTTTGCCAATCCTGCCTTTATTTTAAATTCGACAGGCGCAACGCCAAAAGCATCATTAATATAGGAAGCAATCAAATTGTTTTTTTTCAAGATATAGGCAATTGAATTGTCTAAATAATCAAAAAAATAAACCGTCTCGTCGTTTTTTACTGCTCCCTTTAATACGGCTGCTATTTGTTTGAGGAGGCGACTATAAAATAAACTGACAATTGAAACAGGTAAAACCGATAATAAAAATTGTAAATACATTTTTTGTTTATCAGAAAAAGGCTGGTTTAAAGGGATATGAACGATTGTGTGATGAAAATTATTTTTCCGCTTTGCGTTTGATATAAAAACAACCTCATATCCCTTTGTTGCAAGCGTATTCAGTATTCCATACATTCTTATGGGATGTCCTCCATCACGGGAAAAATCATACATCGAAAAAAATACAAAACGCATAATTGTTATACTTTTATTAATAGTTGCTGATAAATATTTTTGTAACTTTCAATACCGTTGTTTAATGAAAAATATTTTTCAGCAACCTCTCGACATTTTTTTTTACACTTAACATTATTTAGTTTTGATATGATTTCAACAAAATCGTAATCGTTGATTTTATTTACATCAATAATTTTACCTACGGAATACTTATCAATATAATACTCATGATCGCCAACGTTGGCATTTGTAATTACCGGTATTCCTGTTGCTAATAACTCGCCTAATTTAGTCGCCGCCGAGGCTCTTTTCGAAAAAAAAGGATGAATAAAAAACAAAGAAATATCTATTTCCTGCATACGTTCAGCCATATTATCAAACGGAACAGTTTCTAACCGGTAATCTGTAATTTCATATTTAGCCAATTCTTTCTTTATATAATTATGCTGTCCACTATTAAAAATCAAAAGATCAAATGCAAGTCGTTTTTTTATTATTGATAACACTTTTGCCGTTAGTTCAAAATCATACCATCCAATAGCAGTCCCTACATATCCTACTACCAATCGATTTTTTTCAACAAAATTTTTATTAATTTGAAATTTATTCAAATCTACACAAGTAGGTATTACCGTGATATTCGTTAATTTATCTCCTCCGTTGAATAATTCGTTTTTTTGAATGGTTTCTTTTCCATAGATAGACAACATGACAACATGAGACGCCGATAAATATAATTTTTTCTCCAATTTTTTTGCAAACCTATAAACAAAACCGCTTCTTGACCAACTGCCAACATCTGTTTGCTCATCAAACCAAAAACCTCGTGTATCAAAAATATAGTTTATTTTTTTATTTTGCTTTTGCAATGAATAGGCAATTATAGTCGGCATATAGCTACGGCAATGAATCAGCGTTATCTTATTATTTATTATTATTTGCTTTGCTAAAGAGCGTACTTTATAAAAATTTACTATATAGCCTTTTAAGCCGCTCCGATAAAGAAGTGGATACCATTGAATCCCTTTTAACGACATGATTTCTTGTAATTTTTGTTTTTTTTTAGCATCAAAAAAATTATCCGTTTTTTCAAGCGATATTAAATAAAATTCAAAGTTTGTAGCAAGTCCATATAAATAATTAAGGACCTGAGAAGCGCCCAAAGCTTCCATCATACTTGTAAAGCTAATATATAGAACTTTATTTTTCATTTAAAATCCATGTTTCATACCACAGTTGAAAAATCAAAAGATACCAGACTTTTTGAAAATGCCTGTCTTTCCCGGACAAAACATTTTTTGTCAAAGAAGATATTTCCTTGGAATTAAAAAGTCCCTGATTATTGAGGAATGTTTCTCCAAGATAATAATCTAATTTTTCTCCCAACACTCCGGTTAGCCAATTGAAAACAGGAACTCCAAATCCCATCTTGGGACGGTTTAATAACTTTTCAGGAATATATTTATACGTAATTTCTTTTAAGATATACTTTTTGATTCCGTTATGATACTTATACTCATTCGGCAGTTGAGCTACAAACTCAATTAATCGATGATCCAACAGCGGCTCACGACCTTCAATACTTGCGCTCATCGTGGCTCTGTCCACTTTGGTAAGGATGTCGTCAACAAGATAGGAAACAAAATCGTAAGATAATATTTGAGATAAATCATCTTTGGGTTGAGGTAAATCATCTCGTCGTTCGGTATTTTTATTTTGCCTTGTTTCTAAATTGAAAAACTTATCAAGTTCTTTAGGAGAATATGCTGTATTAAGTAAATTTGCAAGATTAAAAACAGACGGATTATGCAATAATTGAAATAACCTGTATTTATCTGAGCTATTCCCATCAAATTTATGCGCAAATAATTTATAGGGAAGGGGTAGTTTTGATAATATTCTTATTTTTTTTAGTTTATTGAGATAATCATATCTATTGTAACCGGCAAACAATTCGTCGCCTCCATCTGCCGATATGGCAACTTTGACTTGTTCTCTCGCCAACTTACTGACTAACATAGTTGGTATGGCGCTTGAATCCCCAAACGGTTCATCATAATAAAAAGGTATTTGTTCAAGTAAAGGTAACATTTCATTTTCAGAACAATACATCTCAGTATGGTCTGTTCCAAGAAAATTAGCAATTTCCTTTGCATAGTTGGCTTCATCCAATTTTTGATTATGTACGCCAATTGTAAATGTTTTAATTTTATTTTTCCTGTTTGATTGAATGATTGAAGTAGTCAAAGAACTGTCAAATCCTCCACTTAAAAAAATTCCAACGGGAACATCCGCAATCATTCTATAGTTACAGGAACTATTGATTAATTCTAATGTCTTTTCTTTAGCATCTTCAAAACTGATATTTAATTTAGGACGTAAATAATAATCCCTAACATTCCAGTATTTTGTTATGTTAATGGTTTTCAATAACAAGTTAAATGATAAAAATGAACCTCCTCCGAGTTTATTTACATTTTTAAAAATGCTTTTTGAAGAAGGAATATATCCATATTGAAAAAAATCAGGAATAGCGCTCACATCTATTTCTTTTTTGAATAAGGGATATTTATGAAACGCTTTTATTTCTGAAGCAATAAGAAAAGACGTATTATCCCAATAGTAAAAAACAGGCTTTACTCCTGCTCTATCGCGAAAAATCAGAATTTCCTCTTTGTTTTCATCATAGATTACAAAAACAAACATCCCAATAAACTTTGATACGCAATTGACGCCCCATTCATCGTATGCATGCAAAATTACTTCAGTATCTGATTCGGTAATAAATTTATGACCATGAATAATAAGCTCGGCTTTTACTTCTTTATAATTATATATCTCTCCATTGAAAACGATAATAAATTGATTAAATTTCATAGGTTGATTTGCATTCTCATTCAAATCAATAATGCTTAATCTTGCATGTGAAATTCCAATAGTGTAGCTATCTCTGTTGTCAAAATAAAAACCGCTTGCATCAGGACCTCTATGTGACAGCGTTTGACACATAGATTTCAAATGCGTTAATTGACTCGTTTTTGAAAAGTCAATAAAAGTTGCTATTCCACACATAAATCTACAAATATCTTATTTAATATTCATATTCTTGACAACATTTGCCGGATTGCCTTGTATTAAGGAATTTTCAGGGAAATCGCCTTTCACAACACTCCCTGCTGCGATTACACAATTATCGCCGATTTTTGTTCCTTTCAAAATAATACTGTTTAAGCCAATCCATACATTATTACCAATGATAATCTCTTTGGGTTCATCTCTACCCGTTGTTCTATTGTTTGATAATAGAACGTGTCCATTCGAATCAATTATATTTACTCCAGAAGCAATAACACAGTTATTGCCCATACTTATTTTTTTTTGAGCATGAATATACGCTCCATTTATTCTGCAACAATCACCAATCTCTATTAAAGCGCCTTTCTTATCCACAAACAATGTTGTCGGGAAAGGCATTCCGGCATGATACCCTCTTTGATTACTTCGCAAAGAGGATTTGTAACCCACAATTATAGCCCCTCCATTCCAAATTCTTATAGTAGTTTTATAATCAATTTGAATCTTTTTACCAATGGATAATCCTTTCTTACATCGCAATAGTATTGGATATATTCTTCTTACGATAAACGATATCAGATTCATTATTATATCCATATTTAAAAATTTCTAAGTCGTTTCAATATCATATTTATAAGCATTCGTTTTTCTGCCTGCACTAATCCTATATAATATATGCTCAATGTACAAGATAATAAACTAACGCTAATGATTATACCTAAATATAGATATTGATTGACTGCAGTGAGGTAAAATTTTATAAGTAGAGGGAGAATAAAAGCAACTGCCATCACCGCCATTGATTTTGCAACAACCTCTTTCAAAAATTTCTTTATATCCAATCCAACCATATTATGTGCAAAATACAAATTAAAATAAGCCCCCAACACTTCTAAAGAAATAACGACCAACAAACCTGTAACAGGACTACCTCCTATTTTCAAAAACAGGTAAGTTAACGGAAGCGCTAATAATTTTATACCGCCAACAACTAATTGGTATTTTTTTATTCTGCCGGTAGCCGATATTGCAACCACCATAAAACGATACAAACAATCTATCAATAAATTGATAAATGCAAGTCGTATAAAAATGGCGGAATAATCCGGAACATTCCCTTTCCCTAACCATAAATTAAGTATCATCTTTGTTTCTAATATGACCGGCATTGACAATAATAAGAACAAGTAAAAAGAGAATCTTGTTCCTTGGTTTAATAAAAAATGGACTCTCTGATAATCGCCTGCAGCATAATTTTTGGTTATCTGCGGATTTATTGCCATTTGAAAATTGGATACAAAAACATATACTGCCGACTGAACTTGGTTGGCAACACCTTTTGCTGCATTTACCACAACTCCAAAAAACAGGTTAAGTAATATGTCAATTCCTTGTCTATTTAAAAAATAAGCGCTGGCGCCAACCATTTCCCACCCTGTAAATGAAAATAGCTGTTTAAATAAGACTGAATCTATTTTCATTTTTATTTGTCGAGCTTCGGAAAAGTGTATTTTACAATATATTTGGTAAATGATACGTAACAATACTGAAATAGAGAGCATTAAAAAAGCATACGTAATCAATTTGTCAAACAGCATCCATGACAGTAAAAAAACGCCTAAAAGATTCATACTAACTTCTAAAATACTGATATATGCAAAAGCATTCATCTTTTCGTGCGATACTATAATAGCAGTATAAGGAGTGTTGATTAAGTTAAAAAAAAATGTTAATAAAGAGCATTGAAAAACCCAGTTGGCTGCTACTATCCTGTCAGGCGCTATGTTCATTTTATAATTTAAAAACCAAACGCCTATTATTTCTGCAACTACAAGAATTATCAGTCCTAATAGAATGTGAATAGTAATACATCCGTCAACCGTTTTTTTTAATTTATCAAAATTATTACGTCCCAATTCAAAAGTAATAAACCTGCTACTTGCAGCTACCATACTTGAACTCATTAGTGAAAACATTGACACTAAACCGCCTACCACATTATATATCCCATAATTTTCTACGCCAAGAACTTTTAAAACTACCCTTGAAGTGTATAAAGAAATAAGCATTACTATAATTGAACGAAAATATAATAATACTGTGTTTTTAGCTATCCGTTTATTATTTTCTGAAGGCATCTAAAAAATACGTTATCGTTTTTTATCTAACATTTTCAAATCATTCGCCAGATTTTTGTTATTTCTTCTTCAAAATTCCGAGTGAATCAATATCGTGGGCAAGTTTGGTAGAAAAAAGTTCCGCGCCTGTTTTATTTAAATGCTGGGCATTATAGAAATAAGTTGTATCGTAACAAAGAGAATCTGTTGAATAGTCTAAAAATGAGAAATCATATTTTTTTGAAAATGAACGATAGATATCAATTACTTCTTGTTTGTTTTTTGTAAACTCGGTAGCTTTAATATATTCCGGAGGAAAAACCATTATCACTTGGATGTTATTTCCTTTGCAGTAATTTAGAAAAAAATCAAATTGTTGCACGATTTTAGGATCAATTTCAGAAACGAGGCTATCACCTGAAAGTATTTTTTCTAATTCGATACCATTCCACTTCTGATCCTGCCCTTTATAACCTTTATATACTCCTTCTGTATTATAATGTTTCATATCTAAGAATCCAGTCAAACCGTCATAAATGGATAGAAGATTTGAACGATAACAAAGCGCTGGAATATAAAAATCAAAACTAGAAAAACCTTTCATCATTATAAGTTCATCTTGCAATAGCGGTTCGCGCATATAATTGAAAAATTGACTTTTATTGTAAGGATCGCTTCTCCTATATAAAGTATTAAGGTCGGCTGATTGAATAATTAATTGAGGTTTTTTATTGTATTTTTCAAAGATTTTAAATCGCACATCTTGCATATTAAAAGGATAACCATCTATTCCCAAATTATAAGAATCAACATGTAATAGACTGTCTAAAATTTGAGGACTAATATGTACCCATACTCTGGAGCTTCCATTAATTATCACATTTGAATGGATTCTTGAATGAATAATATTATCCCAGATATTAGTATCTCTGTCTCCCAATTTTTCTATTCCTTTATTCAATAGATATCCAAGAATATATGCGCTAATGGTCAAAAGAATAGTAAATTGAAATATTTTTATTATAAATTTTTTCATTATATTAAAATTGAAAATAAATGAATGTTTCTTGTTCTCCGCCCAAAGCCCAAATGGCAAAGATAATTGTAAAATAAATAATCCATTTTATTAATGGCGATTTAATATTTTCTATTTGTAAACCATGTTGTTTTTCTCTATTTAACCACTCAACAAGAATAAAAATCGGTATAAGTAAAAGTTGTATTAATATCAGTACTTTATTTGTAAATAGCTCTAAAAATGACGATGGCAAATGGGGCATCGTTAATAACGATGAAGAAAATATTTTTAGAATATAATTCCAAGCCTGGGTTATACTATCCGCTCTAAAAAATACCAGTCCAAAACATACAATTCCGAAAGTCATAAACATTCTCAGGAATGTGTAAAGTTTATTGTCTTTCAAATTGTGTTTTTTTTCAAATCGTTTTCTGCGTTTTTGGGAATTCATTGAAATGACAATAAATATGCCTTGATACAAACCCCAAAGTACAAATGTCCAACCTGCACCATGCCACAATCCGCTTAACAAAAAAGTTGCAATCATACATAAATTCCATTGCCATAATTTTGTTTTGTCGTTGGTCATTGGATAATAGACATAATCCATAAACCACTGCGTCATAGATATATGATTGCGTTTCCAATAATCTGTAAACGAAGTAGCAAAATAGGGATAATTGAAATTTTGTAAAAACTTAAATCCAAGTAATTTACCAATTCCAATTGCTATATCGGAGTATCCAGAAAAGTCACAATACAACTGAAAAGCAAAAAAAATCAATCCCAATAATAATGTACTACCATTTTGTGCGGATGAATTTTCAAAAATTGGATTTACAATCAAAGCACAATTATCGGCAACGACAACTTTTTTGAATAATCCCCAAAGGATTTGGCGCATACCGTCTGTTGCCAGCGCATAATCAAATGTTCTTCGTTTGTAAATTTGTGGTAATAAGTTTGTTGCTCGCTCAATTGGTCCTGCCATTGCAAGAGGGAAAATGCTCACAAAAAGGAAAAATGAAATCACATCTTTTGTCGGCTCAAATTTTCGACGATAAATTTCAATTGTATAAGTCAATGTATGAAAAGTATAAAATGAAATACCGATAGGAAGAATTAGATTTAATGTTTTTGCTTGTAAATTTGCTCCAAACAAACTGAATGCCTCTACAAATGACGTTATAAAGAAATTATAATACTTGAATATGCCAAGTATTCCCAAACCCACCACACAACAGGTATACAGTATAATTCTTCTTATTTTCTGACTGTCGTATTTCATCATCAGCAAACCTGCATAATAATTGGTAAGCGAGCAAATAAGTATCAGAGACAGATATCGCCAATTCCACCACGCATAAAAGAAATACGAGGCAGCAAGCAAGAAAAGGTTTTGAATTTTTACATTTGTCTTATTTAACGCCCAGTAAATACAAAAAACAATGGGCATGAATATCGCAAAGTCAATTGATGCAAAACTCATATTTTATTGATTTTTAATATACAACCACCCCATGAAAGCCCTACGCCAAAACCGGCAATCAAAACATTCCCCGACAAGGCATTTTCTTTCATAGCCGCTATCAATGCGATTGGAATGCTGGAAGAAACAGTGTTGCCTACGTCCGAAAGATAATAATAGAATTTTTCATCGTCAATTTCCAATATATTTTTAAGAAAGTCAAGCATATATTTATTTGCCTGATGAAAAACATACAAATTGATTTCTTGTTTTGTTAATTTATTTGCAACAAGCGTTTTATCAATCAAATGAGGAACGTTCTCAAGCGTAAAATTGAAAATTCCCGTACCGTCCATAAACAGATAATCGGAAGAAACAGGATTTCCCGAATTGTCAAAAGTCAAATCGTTTGCTTTTTGGGAATTTCGACAAGCGCCATTCTTGACAATTAATTTGTTATATCCGCTGCCGTCTGTTCCCAAACTAAAATTTCCTATTTCGGCAAATCCTTTTGTAGAAATCAGCGTAGCCGTTGCTGCATCACCAAAGAGTGTGCGATTGCCTTTATCTTTTGGATGAATGTGTTTGCTGTAAGTTTCCGCAGTAATCAACAAAACATTTTTTGCTATTTCGCCCGCAATTAATCCTTTTGCCAATGACAAGCCATACACGTAACCTGAACAGCCCAAATTAAAATCCAATGCACCGCAAGAAGTCGATAAATTCAAGCGGTCTTGTACAATACAAGCTGTTGTAGGAAGAAAATAATCCGGACTTTGTGTGCAAAGCAGTACAAAATCAATTTCTGATTTTTGGATAGAATATTCGACAAAAAGTCCCTCTGCTGCTTTTACAGCCAAATCAGAAACACATTCGTTTTTTCCGGCAATGTGTCGCTTGTTGATACCCACTTTTTTCGCCACTTTTGCAACTGTCCATTCGGGAAATTCTGCGACTAACTGTTCATTAGTTAAAACCGTTTCGGGCAAATAATGCGATATCGCTTTAATAAATGCTTTCATTTTAATTTAATGTATAGCCCCCATCAATTACCAGATTAGACCCTGTAACCCACTGCGAAGCATCGGAAAGCAGATAAACAACCGCATAAGCCACATCTTCCGGTTTTCCGAAACGTTTGAGCGGATATTTTTTCTTCTTTTCTTTCCATTCTTCAGGAGGCATTGAAGTGAAATTGAAAAGATTAGTTTCAATCACACCCGGATTGACACTATTTACGCGGATTCCTCTATTTGCCATTTCCAGAGCCAAACCTTTCAGATAACCGTTTATTGCGCTTTTTGACGCCGAATACAATGCCTCGCCCACAGCCGAACAATAAACGCCCGAAATGGAACTGATAAAAACAATCGAAGCGTTTTTATTCAATTTCTTGCTTTGAATCAACTTTTGTACAAGCAAAAATGACGAGAACGTGTTTACTTCAAATATTTCAAGGATATCCTTTTTCTCAGAAAATTGAAGAAGTTGCGGTCTAATAATTCCTGCATTATTTATACAGCCGTCTAATTTGGGCAACGTAGTAACCAAAGTTTCTATATCCTGCTCTACCGATAAATCTGCCGTTAATTGAACATGATTTTCTCCTGCAAGCAAAGCAAAGGTTTCATCCAGTCGCGTTTTGTTGCGTCCTGTAATAATCATTTGAGCGCCCATTTTCGAGCATTCAACTGCTATTGCACTTCCAATGCCGGAGGAGGCGCCAGTTACGAAAATTGTTTTTCCAAGCAAAGAAAAGGGATTATTCTGTTCCAATTTTCACTTTTTTGATAAAACAAGATTGTACAAATCTTCAACTGTATTTGCCTCGCGAACTTCGGTGCCTGTTACTGTTACCTGATATGCTTTTTTGCACATTCCAATAACCGCCAGAGTTGTCAACGAATCCCACTCATCCAAATCTTTAAAAATCAAAGATGGAGTAATTTCACTGCTATCCGTGTCTTCAAAACAGGACGAAAAATCAATAATAAATTGTTCGATACTCATAAGAAATTTTATTATGATAAACAAAAAAGTCTCGAAAGAAATTTCTAAAATTCCTTTCGAGGTTATAGTATAAATATGATGTTATTTTCAAGTATTTGAATATCTCCAAATTCAACACAATGTTACTGATATTCAGAAACTTACGAGATATACGGGGAGGGGGGGGGGG
>Ga0123354_10007230_pt1 | contig 16654 bp, 14 predicted proteins | sample TergutLab28metaG_2_FD_97872 | JGI IMG/M metagenome (GOLD analysis project Ga0123354, IMG submission 97872) | Labiotermes labralis P4 segment gut microbial communities from Petit-Saut dam, French Guiana - Lab288 P4 | ecosystem: Host-associated > Arthropoda: Insects > Digestive system > Gut ...
AACACACAAATACATTTTGATGCAGTATTTATATTTTGTAGATGTATAAAACACGAGGTACATAAAGTGTCCACATAGTTTTTATGGCTAAACCCTGTCGGAACTGACTGAAAATATTTCAGAATTACAATCTGAAAATGGCGCATGCCAAATTGTCTCAGTGCTATGATACAGTAAATATCGAATTTGCTTACAGTGGACTAGAAGTATACCTCCACACTTTCTCTACGAGGGCACAAGATGGAGATGTGTCGTTAACTTCAACTTCCGATAGACAGTTCCCCGCAGAACGGACCAACGAAACGCCCTGAACACGACGCAGGACGTGACAGCCATGAAGTTCGGTTAGGATAAGAGAAAGTTCCCTTGGAAAATTATTAGAACCAAACTACGTTCGTTCAGACCGTAAGATAGTCGCCATATACACTGTGCTAACTTGAATTTAAAGTATATTTTCGATGTTTCAATTAGTCTCCGCTCTTAGGTTAGAAGTGAGGAAAAGAAAATAGCCGTGTGATATTTAATTCAATTACGTATAATTTCTAATTCTGCTACATCAAATTGAATACAAGGACTATATTCAGTTTTTCAGAATGTTTGAAATCAGAGAAAGTAGCTTCCGAATTACTCCGGCAGTGTCTTTCGGCGGACTTCTTCTTTCTGTAGATGATTCTGCATGCTGGCAGTGATCTGTCTTGTATTCCACCAGCTGGCTGGCATTTATATTATTCTCTTTCAACTCTTTCCTCACTTTCTCCCGTGTCTCTTCGTCAGGATGTTGGCTTCGATATGACACATAAACTCTAGCTGAAAGCAGATAATTGGCGGTTGTAAGATTTAATATTCCTTGAAGTGGAATTGACTAAATGTGATTAATGGCCACTTCTCATATTTCTACTGTCGTTTCGTCTCTTCCCAGCTTTTACCCCTCCAGTACATTTCCCTATATTCCCTTCCAACCTTACGGACTTTCAATACAAATATACGCTGTGGCTATACATAACGTACGGTAGCGCTAAGGAATGGTTGAGATAGGCCTTAGCGGAATGCACACAAATACACCGGAAAGCGGAAAATTTGATTTTAACCTTACTGGTTTGTGTGCTGTAGATCATATCTGGTGTTGAATCGATTTGATGGACACATATAGTGTTAAAATATGTGCTACTTCACATTGTGTGTGGACATTTAGTAGTTACTGTAGATCAACAGCACAATTTTCCAACACAAACCCAAAACAAGACAAAGAATGCACGTATAACCGCAACATTTTGATGCGGTTATGTAACTGTTGTTTATGTGAAAAAGCATTAGTTTGTACTAATTTTGAATGTGTGTCTCTATCCCTATCTAACTAGCATGGAATGCGCTTTCTCCGCATTATGTGATCATGTGTTCTGTGTCTGGCTGTACCATACTTTACCCCCTTATCTCAAGAGAGATAAAATTTTCAGGAAGGAAATATTTAAACATAAATACCTACCTTGATTTTGTCTACAAATTATTTCGGAAAAATTTCTTTTTGTTAAAGAAGAATTCGTTGCAAAGTTGCCTTGAATATAAGTTTGTCTTTAAGTAAAGTACCTTTTATCCTTGTCAGAATTTTAAAAAATAAGAAATTTCCCTACCTTTTTTTGTAAAGTTTTCAACCATTTTTTTTAAATCCACGTAATGGAAGCCGAGTTATTCGATGTGGACGGACGGATGGATGGACAGCCATGACGAACCTAATACTCGTTTTCGGAATTGTGCGAAGTGCCTTATATAGTTCACCTTTTAATACATCTAAAGTATTTACAAGACACCAACTTACTTTGGTTGGGATTGGAGGAGCAGTGCTTGAAAATTCCGTAAAGGTCGTAATCAATTACTATGACGTAGAATCGCCCACTCCATATTGCTGAAAAAGTGACATAAGTGAATGATTTATGTAGAGAAATTTATTAGTTTTAAATATTGGAATTACATTTTGTGACGCGGTGAGAAATTGCAAATTATTGACCTATACTTTACTAAATTCAGCAGTACCACACTGAGAACAGTGTTGGTTGTGTTGCCTAATATGTGAATGTTTGAGGAACGCTGGCTGCATGCTGTTGATGAACGGTGGAAATTAGCAGAGGTTGTTGTTTATCGGTTGCTATATTCATATGGAACACTCAGCACAAAAGTTTGAACAAATTTATAATTTTAAATTGAGCCATCTCCGTTCTGTGTATATAAACAATAGGTGTGGGTATCAGTCAATAACACAACAATATCTAGAAAAGATGTTTAATACAGGATGAAGTAAACTACATGTTTCGGACTAATGTGGCCATCATCAGGTTTGCATCCGAAAGTATGGAGCTATTGTTTTACAGGCCTGGTATGGATATGTCACGATGGTGAGATCTCAGTATCTGTGATATTTGTTATATGCTATTTATAGGGGGCATGGTGGTACCAGTAATGTGCGCTATCCTGGGGGTGCAGCTCTAGTATGTCTGCTCGCTGCTGTCCTGTGTGGGATTCCAGCTACTGTTTGTCCATATCCGATGTCTACTGCTGGTGGGCTTTTGTTATGAGTTCTGTGGAGAGGAGAAAAAACCAAAGAATAAGAGCTGAAGCGTGTTAGTGTGTGTGGGTAGGTGACTCGTGTGACGAGTTGTGATTTCGTGGTAAATGAATGTGTGTATTTACGTGTGTGCTCTCTATCCTTTGTGTCTGTGGTGATCTCTGTGTCCAGTCCGTTTTGTTGTGCTCATGTACTTGACTTACATCTAGGGGGGATGTGTGCATTCTACTTCATTAGCATCGTCTTTGGCAGTTCGGTTACCAGGGTCCAAAACTGTTTAGTAATTGTCGCTTGGTACTGTGTTGGTAATTGTCACTTGGCACTCTGATATTTCACTGTTAGTTATATCGCTGTTGGTTATATATCCGTAGTCTGGTGTGGTCCCATGTGTGTCACTTGTATTCACTAGTTTAACGTGTCGTATTTATGCAGGTTCGTCTAGTTTGTTCGGTGTTTATTGCGTGAGGCAGCGTTACGCACCACGTTTCTTCAAAAGGTAAGGAATCACACAATGGCGTATCAACACAACCCAGAGGACCTGAATACTTAATTCACTTTTACTTCAGGTCATACTTATTTACTTCCTAACAAGCTGACAACTGCTCAGATGTCAAATTCTGCACCTTCTATGGAACCTAAGTATTTAACAACCTTACATTATAGTCCACCGTGAACCAGACGAAACCAAACCAAATCATATCCCATTCATTTAACCCGCTGTGGGAACATAGGTGACACCCATGACGTGCACCAAGGCCCATATATGGCGACAACATGTCTTACTCGTACACTTTTTATAATCTCTGAAATTTTATTTTTGGTTTTAATTCATATATGCAGGGAAGTGGTCAGCTCCATGCCTTGGCTACATTATCCCGAGGGAAAGAACCCTCAGCATCCACAGAATGGGAGGCTGGAGTGGGCCTCGAAATCAGTCTGGATGTTTTGGCGAACAGAAAAACTTCTCACCCAGATCACACCGCCTCTAGCACGGTCACTACAGCAACTAGGTTACCCCACCTCCACATCACAATACAAAGCACACAGAATAATGATTCACCTTAAAACACGTTTGTTCCTTATCCCACAAATGCCTTCAATACGACAACTCACCAAGTTTCAAATAGGAAAGCTGTGATCTGACCCGCTGCATAAGGATGGTAGCATTATATTGGTTGTGCACCCATTGAGGCCATACTGTCATCATGGCATCTCTTCGTGATATGGCCTGCTGCCTTTGTAGACGCCTTCTATTAGCCGATGAGACTGGTCTGCATAAGCCAACTGGTTCACTCCTGTAGCGATCCAAAGATCTAGCCCGAACTTCATGCAGTGAATCAGGAAGGATAACTTCTGGTAATATCTTGACTGTAGCACATACATTTCTGTAATACATGCAATTTATTAAGTAGCCACAGGAGCACAACTAATACAATCACATCCTACATCCCCATGAGTAATTAAAGTTTCTGCCAAAATCCTATCACGTTATTGGCTGCTTCAGAGTTGGGGAAAAAATATTTCAGAGATCTGCTCAGTTTCCATAATCAAGATAAATTATGGGAAAACCTCAGTCACTATCTGAATCCATGAAGCAGTGTCCTTCTTGAGAAGCTAACAGTTCCTCAGCTGGTCAAAGAACTCCCTGCAGGTTCATTACCACGTTCACAGGCGCCAGCCACTCGTCCCTAACCTTGGGCTCACTAACACAGTCCACACACTCCCAGCCACTCGTCCCTAACCTTAGCCTCACTAATGCAGTCCACACACTCCCAGCCACTCATCCCTAACCTTAGCCTCACTAATGCAGTCCACACACTTCCAGCCATTCGTCCCTAACCTTAGCCTCACTAACACAGTCCACACACTCCCAGCCACTCATCCCTAACCTTAGACTCACTAATGCAGTCCACCTACAGGTGTGATGATACCAAAGGCTGTGTAATGCAATTTTGACCTCCTGATGATGAGCTCATGTGCTCGAAACATGTAGAGGCATGAAATAAAACTTATTGTGAAACAAATTTTGTGCATCAAGTTGATTAAATACTGAGATAAATATACTGAGATGCACGGTCAGCAAAACGTCAAAATAATGTACTGATGTGTTAAGACGGAGTAAACTGTTGTATCAAACATGAAGAACACTAGATACAGACATTTCAAGTTGTTACAACAACAAAAAAAACAGCAGTTTATATAACTGACTTACCCATCAACTTGTCGCTGCAACTCCACTATGCGGAATCTCTGGCGTCCTTTGGCTTTGATACAAAAGCCAGCAACCTCTTCTTCGTCTCGATACTCAAAAATTTCCGCCGTCGTACCAATGTTAACCATTCTAGGGTTAGATGCCTCATGCAACCTTAAATGAATAAGAAATCAAAACAAAATTTGTGCTGATTTCATTAAGTTTGCACAGCAATGTTTTTGGACAAGATCATTTTATTTCCTTGAGTGAAGTGTGTTGTTTCGTAACAAAGAGAAATTGTACAGAAACTAATTAACTAACTACATACAGCAGTACTTCTTGAGAAGCTAGTTGTTTCTTAGCTAGTCAAGAAATTCCCCACACTTTATGGATCTGGAAGGTTCAGTACTGTGTTCACAAAAGCTCAACACTTGCACCTATCTTGCGCCAGATTAATCGACCCCACATTCTATCACCCTATTTATTTAAGATCCATTACATTATCCTTTGATCTCCTAGGTCTTCTAAGTGGTCGCTTTCCTTAAGCATTTCTCACCAAAATCTTGTGTAGATTTCTCCTCTCCCCAGTGTGTTCCACACACCCAGTACACCTCAACCTTGCTTTGATCACCCTAATGATATTTGGTAAGGAACACACATCATGAAGCTTCTGGTAGTGCAGTTTTCTCCAAATTCATGTTACTTCCACTATCTTACACCCGTATACCTTCATCAGCACAGTTTAAGTTCACTCTGTTTCAAAGCGACACACATCATAAACTTCTACACCAATTCAGTGTCAAAACCACATGAATATCTAGTTCTTTGTTTCTACAATTTTAAATAGAGAGTAAGGTATCTAAGAGACATAAAACCCAAAACATCACTGGATAACCACAGTCACTGTACCTTCCAGTCCCTTTGCATAAACTGCAGGACAGAAAGTAAACTAAGTAACAGGGCATTCGGAGTTTCACTCGTACCTCACACATATCACTCCAAAAGTTCCATTTGTTGTGATGATGTTACGAAGCATACTGACTGTAGGCGGATAAAGCACCGTAAGTGGAAGGGTCTGTCCGGGCACTAAAACTACACCAGGCTGAGTCAGCAACGGGAGACGCTGTAAGGAGCCGTCATCAAGAACTGTGCGTCCTCTCAGTTCCACCAGGTTTTCACCCAAATACTGAAAGAAAGACAAACAAATATCATAAGTGGAAGGGTCTGTCTGGGCACTAAAACTACACCGAGCTGAGGCAGCAACGGGAGACGCTGTAAGGAGCCATCATCAAGAACTGTGCTTCCTCTCAGCTCACCAGGTTTTCACCCAAATAATATAAATAAAACCTTTAGCACATTTTGATCTACCACCATATTTCACTTAACGTAAAAAAAATGCTTCCTTTTTATTTTAAGGGTCACAAAACTAAGACTGATGAATTTGCGTGCTTCATACGTAACTAAGAATACAGCATTTCTTGTTCTTAACCTAGGCACTAGAAGGAGATCTGCAATAAACTTCTTACTCTAGCCACTTTACCCAAACAGGAAGAACTCCAGTACTCAATGAACAAAAGGCTGGGAGGGACCGAGAGACAGCGTGGACGTTTTCGAAAGAGAAAAATCACTTTGCCATGTCAGTCACAATACCAATTATGTTATGCCACCTCCCCACTCTACTGGATAAACAGAATAAATTATCAAGTTCCTCATTAAGTACCATACCTTATCCTCCTATCACTTTCTTTTTGTTACGTCCAAATACTTTTTTCAGCAATACATTCACAAATATCCTGAATTTACAGATACAAGGAAATAATCCATAAATAATTTGCTTTAAACCTCTTAGTAAAAGGCCTATGCAATGTACAAAATACACTGTAAAGTACTACTACCTAATGTGCTTCCTGCCCACAAGTCTCACCTTCTCTGGATGCACCATGTATACTCACTTTATGCTCGACAGGCAGAGCAGTGTCAAATTCAACCGGATGGGCTTCTCCCTCAAGATTGGCACTGTCAATGCTACTGCTGGGTGATGAACTTGATCCATCTTCAGGATCTGTTACCAAGAAGAGTTTATATTAACTGGGGAATGTCAGTTGAGTGGACCAAAATTTCTACTAGTCTAAAGCGTAAGTACGAAGGTAGGCAACCAACACACTTTATGCAGGAAGAGGAAGAGAGATACATCTGCAGCATTGCAAGACTTTTGCTGTAAGAAGTGTGTCAAGTACACAGTCTATTTTGTTCCTTACACTTGGCAACACTGACAACTGCAAGAACTTCCATACATAGACAAGCATTTCAGCCAGGTGATGCTGACTTGCCAGGAAGTATATGATCACACATTTTAAAGGTAAAGCAGTCCCGTTACAGGCCCAGAGTGGCCCAGAGGGTTCTGGGAAGTTAAGGTTCCCAGATTTTGTGACAACGGCACAGGATGGTGGTAGGTTGTCAGCCTTACGCACCAGCCGCCTTTACCCCCAGGAAATGATCCTGGTACTCATTTCTGTTAGAGGCTGAGTCGACCCCAGGGCCATAGTGCGATCGGAGGATTTTATGTCAATGAAAAATCCAATGACACCAGCTGGGATCAAACCAGTGACCTTCCAATTTGTAGCATGGCACTTTAACCACTGTGCCACCGCGGTCCCCATGATCACACATTTACTATAGCGTATTTGCAGTGATCTGCCACCATTCTTACATTTTACTCTAAATACAATTATTCCAGAAGAGTGCCACCTTCTAGAATGTGGTTCCATAAAGTCTGGTACTTGATATCTCTATTCTTTGGGGATGTCGTACTGCATCACTTGGTGACCTATGTCCAGTGTTTCAAAAGAGTGCAGACACCCAGTTATGCAGTGCCACATCCTAGAAGACCTGAGGCCTCAACTTCACTGCCACAACAACCTTAAAACTCAGAGTCTGGTAGTTATTCACTGTAGTTTTGGAGAAACCTACTGCCTTCATATTCAGTGAAATGGCAGGCAGCAGTTTCCTTTGAAACATCAGCAAATATGGACTGGACTCTATGCCAACACATCCTAGAAGAAAATAGCTTGAATTACCACCACTGTAAGAGCCTAAAATTTCACAATTATTCTACTGCAAAACAAAAAATGTTCACTGCTATTCACAACATCTTACAAAACGTTGACTGATTTGGTTTCAAACAGCAGATTAATTAATGAAATAAAGCACATAACTGCCTCATCAATGGTCACATGCAATGAAATGTCACTGTTTTAAACTGTGCAACTGTAAATACATACACACATATATTCCATGGATCCATAAAATTATCAAAGTGGGCATAGGATAAGGACTAAGTCATAAACATACAAAATATACAAAGTTAGCAGAGTATATACAATTATTACAGTACAAAATATTATAAAAACTGTATATACAGTGTTATGGGGAAACTTTATACGTAAAGAGTCCATCTACAGATTAAAGGGAATGTGTCTTTAAGTCTCTTCTGAATGCTACTTTAAATTGTGCCTTTTCATTCTTAAGACTTTTGAGGCTACACGGTACACTGCTGAAAATTCTGATGCCAGCATAGTATGCACTTTTCTGAAAACATGGAAAGTTGGCATTTGGTCTGTGATGCTTATTCCTTGTATTAATACTGTGGACAGACAAACATGTTTCAAAATTTTCTTAATTATTTACAAATAAATTCAATAATGGACACATGTATTGGCATAGAATAGGTAAATGCTGTAATTTTTTAAATAGACTTCTATGCTAGGTTGTGCATCAACCATAAATCTGACAATTCTCATTTTTTTAAACTAAATACTTTCCACTGTTTGACGAATTAATCCAAACATATTATTTCATACTTTATCACAGAGTGAAAATATGCAAAATACATTGCATTATAGCCAAACATGCCCTGTTACAGCATGATCAGATGACTTTATACACATTTGTTTTTAAATACTACATTTCATTATACTAAAAATCATCAAGAAAAGTTTACTTAAACATTTACTTCATATTCTGGTGTAACTTCACAATATAGGGTTTGTGTCAAGGCTAAAACCAACCATCAAGTAAAACCAAACATCTTTACCAGTTTTGGTGGTCTACTGATTGGACTACTTTATTGTCTTAACCTATAACTCAAACGAAAACACAGCTACAGGTATACACTGTCGCAAACTGCAATGTCCAATACTATTTCCAGGGTCAAAGAAACAATTCTTTCTTACACCTAAAGACATTACTTAGAATAATAAAAAAAAAACACAGCAAATCTATTATGTGCATGGTAACTTCAAATCGTCTGAGTTGTTAAAACAAAATTAACAATGATAATCACAACGTCGTGATTCGTACTTCGATTTCCACGTAAAAATCTGGCCATTTGTCCTCTGGCGTTACTCCAGAATGTTCCCATCTTCGTGCACAGTTCTTACATACAAATTACAAGACCAACCAAATACTGATACACAAAAATACAGTTTAAAATTTCAACAAAACAGTCTAATACCTGAAGCGGAACTACTATCAACATATTCATCGCCCTCCATCGTCTTTCCCAACTACAACATTCGCACAAAATTCTCCGATAGATGTTTCAGAACTAGCAGTGTACGCAATTACACATACACTGACAACCAAGGACTACATACTCAACCAAACGACCCAAAAATTTTAACTGTAATTCGAAAACCAAAAATTACACCACAATCTTAACTCGCTTATCGCGGGACCTTAACGACCGATCACTGGTATGGACCACAGAATCTGTATGACGTTATGGACAAACCTAACCTACTGATAAAGCACAGATGATAGAAAAAATGGCAGATGACCAAACACGGTGTAGAAATCCCGCAGTAACCAATACGGCGCTCATCGTTCATGACGCACGGAGTAAGCTTCTAGTTTCTACGTGCGCTGTCTTTCTTAAAAATATTAGTCTGTTTTGTAACTTTTGGGCTCTGTCTGCAGCTAGTATGGTTACAAGAGTTGCTCATTAAGGACCTACGAGTGAAAAGGGAGACACGACTTGCTGATGGAGTCTTGTAATTGGTTGTTCGTCATTGTCATCCACGATTCTCTGCCATACTTCAAACGCACAGTTTTTTCCTCATGTGCCTACATGGACATGAATGCCCTCTTAGCTAATGCATCAGTCAGTACCATAAAATGTTTTACCATCTTGAGTTTAGAATTGTCATTTTCTTGCCTTCTCTGTCATTTCTTCTTTTTCTCTTTCTTGGCATTTCTTAAGTGGCAAGGGTAATTTATTTAGTCATTCTGTTTTTGTCTTAAGCTTTGTCAGTTCATACTGTACTAGACCATGTTTTCATACACCGCATTACTGAGAATTTATTTTAATCTTGAGATGATACAAATTTAAATTTCCAGGTTCACCTTAGTGTTGTGTAACTCCCAAGTTGCAATTCAGTGAGGGGTGGAAATGCAGTAAAAAGGTGAAACCACAATATAGAAGTAACAATATCATGTAGGACCAGCAAAGAAGTTCATAATTTCAATATCAAGAATTGTTACAAACCCCTTTTTGATGCCATATATATTGACCTCATTACAACTCTCAAGGTAATGACCATGAGCAACTTGATCAAATAACTCAAGGGGTTTGGGGGGTTAGGATATGAGGCCAGACAGGAAAGTAGTGGATGGGGTGCATTCATGAAAACAGAAAATTGGGAGCAGGAGGGAAACAAAATCAGAGGTTAGGGTAACATGGCATGAATGAATATAACACTGCACCTGGATATGTTGTCTACAGTACCAATGTATTTGTTATAATCTTCCCTTTATAAAATATATCACACAATTTATAACCATGCTTACTTGTTTCATGCAAACTGAGTTAAATAATTTAAAACAAAATTAAAGTAAACTGGGTGCACATGCATGTGTGTGTGTGTGTGTGTTCATGCGATTTTGATTCAATACAAAACCTTACAGCTCATTGCCTTTCTATTAAAGAAGTTATCTGAAAACATCAGGGAAAATGTTACAAAATCTGCAAACTACAAATCAATGGAAGTCCTTTGTTTTAAATTGCATAGTTACAAGTTTGTAAATTACTGTGGTATTTTGTACCATGAATCAGAAACTTCAGGCCATAAATACACAACAGAAGTTTTAATTCTTCTTTCTTTTTCTTGTTTCCTGACACGGTGTGCCTTGTGTTGGTTTATGTATCTAAATATGTTATCATATATAACAAATGCTTGTTGAAATTTTAAAATATTCTGTTGTAACTATATCCTATACTTTAATTCTTTTTAAATTAATTCTTTTAAATATAATATTTTCAGTCTCTTAACTATACAAAATAAATATATAAACAACATTCTATATTTTTCTGACATTCTGTGAATGTGTTTTGTATCAACATTCTCAATCCATTGCAATATTGCAAGTCTACTTCAACCTTCTGAAACATTCGCACACGTTACTTATTCATCTCAACTGGATTTTATCAGATGTATGAAATGAACATGTCTGCTCTGTACATTCAACTGCTTATTTGGTTTATCATGCAATCATTAATCAGACATACATTATACCATAACCACTTTTGTTCAGATATGCAAGGAAACCAAATTCTGCAGACAAATATACAGAGCCTACAAAATGACACTTGATATTGATTTCAGTTACCTTTGAAATATCTTAAATGTGCACATCATCAGTGGTGCCTTCAGCAGTAACAATTCAAATATTATTTCTTCACATGTGGGGCCCCTGAACCAATCAAAATGTATAAAATTCAGACATTCCATAAGAGAAAAGTTTCATTTGTAATTCAGAATTGATTTGCTCTGTCTGTCACTCAGACATTTATCATTAATGAAACTTGGGGATGTTGCTCCAGGAAGATACTTTGTCAAGGATTATAACATTGAACATTTTACAGAGGATTATGTAACAGTACAGTTTTATATTATTTGCACATGAAGTATTTGTTATAAAGCTGAAAACTATGTCTGTGAATACAATGATATCCCACTTGAAAGGAAATTTTAAACTGGGATGAGAATTTGAGAATTACAAATTTGTAACTCTCATTGACAGAGGAATAGAACAAGCAAAACAGATAGTTTAGGATTTGTTCCAAATGTATCTAATAAGCAGCTGCACTATACATATAATGCATGCATATTTCACCATGAACTCCTCTTACAAATTGAAGTTGCATAGCTGTAAAGTTTCTGGAACTCTTACAGCCATATTATAAGAATTGCATCATGCAATATTTCCATTACATGAAACAAAACATAACCTGTGCAATGTTTTTTCACTTATGTTTACTACAAATAGAGGTTGAACTTTTTACATTTGAGGTTCTCACAGTAGTGTCAGTGAAGGTCTGACTCTTCTGGGATGTTAACCTTTTGTCATTTGGTAATCAGTTACTAAAGAACAAAATGTCTTTAGTTGTCACCCAAATTTGGGTTATCAATAAAGTATAGTATTAGTTTAATTATTTAGGATCAACTGAGTAGTCTGGTGTACCATAGGAATGTATTATGACATAAAAATACCTCTTAATTTTTCTGTAAGATCACAGAAAATGTTATCTGCTATACATATGTAAAAGTATTTGTTCATGATGCTTTCCAGTTACGAAGTACAGAGATGACAGGACTAAAGTAAGTGTCTGAGATAAAACTGTACATAAAATTAGAATAACAAATGCATATAGCATGAAGATGCAAGAAATGTTGGTAGTATACTAAATTTTGAAATATGACGTAAAGAAATTTATGGAAGATTTATCTGAAATCAATTAATCAAGTAGAGAGAGAGAGAGAGCAGTAATTAAACAAATTAATCAATTAACTGTGACAGCCTCAGTTCTGAAGAAACGTCCCAAAAAGTTTCTGTAAATTTCATCAGTTTTAGCGCACACAGAAATTTTTGCTGCTGGCTGCTATTTTAAAATGGGCAACATTGTCACTGCATAGCCACTTACAAGGCGGCCCACTCTGCAGTGCTCAGTCCAGCAATAAAGAGTGTTTGTGTAAATTGTACCTGAACAGATCTCCTTTAGAGACGACCAGCAATAATTACATTTCTCTTTCTGTTTGCACATTATTTATATTGTATTCCTGCGGTAACCCACTATAAGTGACAAATACATATTCATATTTGTTTTGTTATGAGTATTTTTTGAGTTATTATGTTGGTTTTCATATAGTTTTATTCTTAGAGTCATTAATACATGTAATTCAATCAAGTGCAAAGGAGAACTGAGAAATGTAAAATGCCAATTATTTTCTAATGTAATGCTACACTCATCAACATTACCAGCTGTAAAGTATTGCATTCACTTAGAACACCCCAACAACTTACGTTACATTCATTATGAAGTGCTGCAAATGCAAGTGACTAACAGCTGTATGTCAAGATTATTGTCATCACTCTACCACAGATATCCTACACATGGGGCCTACATTTAAACCCTCTGGTTGGGTAATTTAGCAACATACTGAACACTGTGTTAGGAGGAATGATTCAGGAGAAAAGAAAGGCATGCAAGATTCTGGCAGAGAAAACTGAAGGGAAGACACCCCTTGGAAGGCCTAGAGTTAGAGACAATGGTAGTATTAAAATGGATATTAAAGTAATACTGGAGGCTGTGGACTGGATTCATGTAGCTGAGGATAGGGGCAAGTGGTAGGCTGTTTGGTGTGTTAAGAATCTTAGGTCTCATGAAGTACTGGAGATTTTTTTCAGGAACTATTAGCTTCTCAAGAAGGCCTCTGCTGCATGGAGTTAGTTAGGTTCATAAGCAGTGTTGTGTATGTTTTAACATGTTTTTCATTGTACTTCCCACTATTTCCTCAAATATGATGCTGTTACCTTATTTGCATACACTGTGTGAGGGCAAACTCTCAGTTCTTTACAAAATTATACAAGATATCTGTCCCTAACAACACATATATTAGATTAATTTAGATTTCAACAGGAAAAATACCAGATTTAAAATACGTGATATACAAGATTTGTATGTGATGTTATGCACTTTGCTGTACTTTAATTAGGAAGACAGTACCTTTCAGCTGTTTTAAAAAAATATTAATTGCATTATTTCCAAATTGCAGTACAAATAAATATTACTGCCGGAAATATCACTGAAAAATGGGTAGTATCCTCTGATTAAATGGAATTGGCTGATCAAAATGTTGTCATGCAGCCCAGCACGAGTGCTCGTGACAACAAACGGAGAAAAAGAAGTGTTCTCCAGTACAGTTGTAAGCACAACACATCACTGTGTATTTTCCTTCTAACCGTCTCCACATTTCTCTTTTGACATATCACATACTGCTCACACAGTCAGCATGCACAAGCCAGAAGGCACACATGTTATCACACAAATATGATTTGTCACACAAGCATCAGACACAAGTATGGCCTTACGAGAAGACTTGGCCAATACAAATAATGAATTGGCTACAAATTGCCACATTCAAACAGTATGTGACATATGTATGCAGTCAACTTGGTTATAACATCATGAAAGGGACTGAATGTTTTGTGTTGTTACAAACAAGTGTCGTAATAACCGAGGAGTATAATATTATGGTTAACAGTGATAAATTAATTTGTACCACAGAACATCTGACTGTATAGTCAAGATGTCATATCAACCAATGTCGTTATAACCAGGTTCGACTCTGTGTGTGTATGTGTGTGTAATGTCATCTTATACTCTTAGATTTTTCCATTTTGGTAACCACTTCATAAGGCTGAAGGTTACATTTTAATATTATTTTATGCTCTAGCTCACTTTCCTATAGTGCAGAAATAATCATATACTTTTACTGTATGCTCTAATGGTGATTTCTTGTGAAAAATGTAATACAACTTCATGTTCCATAATGAGTAATGCATTTTTTTAATCTGAGTTATTAAGAACTGAAAAAGGTCCCTGTCCCATAGTACAAAGATATATAATCACTCTGAGTTGTAATAAGTAATGTCATTCATACACTTGAAAGTTAAGCTCATGTTGCATGTATATTCATCTGGAAGATTGTCTCTGCACCACACATACTGTCAGTATTACTGACAACCAATTACCATAACTAAAATTACAATGCTAAGTAAATGCAGGGTAACTAGTTTTATTTTAATTTTGCTAACCTCTTATAATAAAACCAACTAGATGCACTAACTTTTCAAATTTATTTTTGGAATAAAACTCCACATGTTTCAGACAGTTCCTCTGTCCATCATCAGGAGTTTTTCACTGTACACAATGCAATGGTGTATGACACAGATTTTCTGACATTTTGCGAGCAGGATCAGCAGAACCAAACCAGTTCCGTCCTGATCCTGCTCGCAAGCTGTCAGCAAACCTGTATGACATATACCACTGTTGTGTGTACAGTGAATAACTCCTGATGGTGGACAGAGGATCTGTCCAAAACATGTAGAGTTTTATTCCTAAAATAAATTTGAGAAATTAGTGCATCCAGTTATTTTTATTATAGAATTTATCATGATGCATGGTCACCTGAACATCAAATTTGCTAACCTCAGGGATGCTCATTGTTGTCAAGGACACAATATCGAATTCAGAAAATGAGTCTAATGACAAACAAGACATATATAAAAATATAAAATATTTGTGCATTCTATTGAACTTTTATATGAAGTATGTGATGACTATAAGAACCCACAGGCTATATTCCTGTTCTATCAATACATGTCTATAGTTCTACAACATCTTGAGTATAACACACACATTTGTGAGGCTGCAATGCTGTCATCACCCCTGTATAATTAGGGGCAGTGTACACAATATAATACAGAGGGGCCTTATACCCTGTAATGCATGGGAGTCCTAAAGGAACCACGATCACACTCCGCTTCACTCAGTTCTTCTCGCTGTCTAGGTGGTGTTCGAGTAGGAGTTTGATTTGGTGTTGCTACTGGGAAAGTAAAGGCGGTTTCCTTTGTTTCACCAGAAATTTTGCCAGCAAACTTCTTCTTTGGTGAATGACTTCTGAAATATAGATAAGTTGCAGTCTACATTTCAGACAAGAGCCCTTTGCACTAATTAAGTGACTGACTCACTCAACTCACTCACTAACTGTCTGTCTACCTATGTCTTTCAGTCTGTCTACCCATCTGACTGACTAACCAATGAACCAGCCAACCACTCAGGTACTCCATGCAGAGGAGTCCCTGATAACCTGATAGTTCCTCAGCTATTTTCAAGAAACTGCCTGTCTCTTACTGAAACTGAACATACCTGTTTTTCCAACAACCTGTCAGTGGACCACACCCTGAAGCAGATTAATCCACATTCACATCTTATTTTATTAATGCAAAGTATACTACAGGTATTATCCCTCCATCTACACCCAGATCTTCCAAGTAAACTCTTCCCTTCATCTTAACAGGGTGATTAATCCCAGTAAGTTGTAATGGGCAGCACATGTGTATGCATTGGGTACATGAGATATGCTAATCAAATGTTTCTGCGGCAACTGAAGAGGTGATTTATGATACTTAGGCACAGATGGTAAGAATATATTAAAATAATTTGTAAATGAAAATATCTGAAAGTGCAAACTGCATTCAATTTTCTCATGATAGAATCCATTGGTGGGCTCTTGGGGACATGAAAACAAACATTCAGAATGCATAATTGGCTGACCAGATAAGTGACTTCCCATTTCTTTAACCTTTTGATGCCTAATGTCAACTACAGTGGTCGTACTGCACCGCTAACCTCTAAAGTTGAATTTTATATATTTATTCAACAAATATAGGTACTGAATATTTTAAACATGGTGTATATTCTCCGTTTCTTTCTCTTCAAAATGCAGTTTTTTTCATAATTCTAACGTATTTGGTTCCTGTATTATTCACATTTTATATACAGG
>Ga0123354_10007231_pt1 | contig 16654 bp, 11 predicted proteins | sample TergutLab28metaG_2_FD_97872 | JGI IMG/M metagenome (GOLD analysis project Ga0123354, IMG submission 97872) | Labiotermes labralis P4 segment gut microbial communities from Petit-Saut dam, French Guiana - Lab288 P4 | ecosystem: Host-associated > Arthropoda: Insects > Digestive system > Gut ...
CGCTTGTGAGTACGGTAATGAACCTTCGGGTTCCATGAAATGCGGGGAATTTCTTGACTAGCTGCAAACCAGTTAGCTTCTCAAGAAGGACTCTGCACCATGGAGTAAGTAAGTAAGTAAAGTTCATCCTAGAACAGGGCGTGAAGGCGCAGCGGGGGAATATATATATAGATGTGCTCTTTCTTTAACTTCGGGCCGAGAGGCGGTGAGTGGTCAACGCCACGCCCCGGCCGCTTTACCCCAGGAAAGACCCGGTACCCATTGGACAGGGGGCTGGGTGGGAACCACGGCCGGTCTGGAGTGGTGTGGAAAATCTCGCCCCCACCAGGATTCGATCCCAGGAACATTCAGCCCGTAGTGAGCTGCTATACCGTTTATGCCTTGTGAAAGTTTAAAGTTTTATTAGTACTTTTATTAGATTATTCTGCACACATTACAAATCATTATTTGTAACACTAAAGAACTAACTACATGGAGAAGGTAACAGGCCCTCAGCTACTCAAGGAATACCCCGCATTTTATAGAACCTGAAGGTTCATTACCACATTCACAAGCACCCGCCACCTGTCTCTATCCTCAGCCGGATCAATCCATTCCAGGCTGCCCCATCTCACTTCCTGAAAATCAATTTTAATATTATCATCCAATCAACGCCTAGGTGTTCCAAGTGGTTCTTTCCCTCAGGTCTCCCCACCAAAACCTTGTATGCACTTCTACAGTCCCCCACATATGCAACGGTTCATTCTGTTGAGCCTTAAAAAAACTGTAATTTTTGCCACTAATCCAATAAAACGTCTTAGAGAGAACAGTATGTATTTGGACTTCGATCAATACCAGCGCTTCAATAACTGCTGTTTATGAGGAGATAAGAGCAAGTGTGTGGTGCAAGAGAGGACATACACGGGCCAAAAAAAAAGACCCAATCATGACAGCATGCTGTGGGCGATTTAATGAACAGCCGCCAAGAAAAGTGATGTTGCTAGAATGGGAGAAAAGTGCGTTGACTTTTGGACATGTTAGGCCTAAGGATCGACCAAGGAACGAAGGAAGGAAAACACACTGGACGTCGTGCGCAGCTGTTGACGCCTTCGTTGATCTTACCCCCCACCCATCCCCTCCAGGAACGGACGGGAAACCATCCTCAGAACCTGGTGTGCCACGGTCAGCAATGTAAGGTCATATAAAGAAAGAATTTTTAGGCGCATAAACAAAATTACGAATAGCGATCATTAGCTTCGTCATGTCTGTCCGTTCGCATGGAACAACTCGGCTCCCACTGCATGTATTTTTATGAAATTTCATATTCCAAAAATTTTCGAAAATCTAAGAAAATTCAAGTTCCATTAAAGTGTGAAAGAAGTAACATGTACTGTACATTTATTACTATGTACATTTATGATAGACTCTCGCTGAATTCTTCTTAGAATGAGAAATGTTTCAGACAAACGATGTAAGGAAAATAAAAACACACATTTTACATTCAATATTTTTTCCCCCTGAAAATCGTGCCGTTTATGAGATACGCGGAAAAATATGGTATAGCCGGACAGGCCACAGATGATAATATAACACGGCGCATGCGCTTTACATGCCGCATAACTAAGGCAAGACTACGAACACACTCAGGATATGAAATATTTATTGCTTTCCCACATCAACAATAATAACGCGAAAGCGCCTCAATGTTACGTTATACATTTGCTGTCTTGTTTGTACCAGTCAAACTCATTTAGTGCCGAGGTTATGAGTGACTGGTGTTTTGCCTCCACTCCTCAGCTGTCTTCATGGCGTGCGAAGGGACATCTCTTACCATGAAGGCATACGCACAGCGCTACTCATTCTTAAGGTAATTTCACGCCCAGGCCGTTTTAACCGCAATTCCCATTCAAGGGTGTGCAAATCACAGCAGCTTATTCAGTACCATGGGCTCCGTATGTCACTGTGCATCTCTCGGGTTGAACTTAGATACTGCAAATGAAAGACATCGGTACACGGCCGTGCTTCTTAACCTTTTGGCGCCGGAATTATTTTTTTTAATTCTAGCACACCCTGTATATAAAATGTGAATAATACAGGAACCAAATACGTTGGAATTATGAAACAAACTGCATTTTGAAGAGAAAAAAACGGACAGTATATACCATGTTTAAAATATTCAGTACATATATTTGTTGAATAAATACATAAAATGCAACTTCAGAGGTTAGCGGTGCGGTACGACCACTATAGTTAGGCGTCAAAAGGTTAATCTATTATAGTTCATGGGGCATTAAAAAAATCAACAGGACTTGCTGATGAACTCCTACCTGTCTACAGTAAGTCGAATATAAAATTAAATACCAACATTTATTTATCTTTGATGCATATTACACGTAAAAATTCAAGGGCTAACCTCAAACTGATCGATCGATAACCTAATCGTTTCGCCTGCCTGCCACAGACTGTGTGTATGGCGAGCTGCGATGACTGACTTGACTACAGAATCAGGCAGCTTCTGGATTGAAGCAGCGACCTGCGTGCTGTCAGTGACGGAATGATTAGTATCGAATGTCGCCACAGGAATTTTAATTCTTACATACAAATTTACGACCGCCAGTAAAACTTGTACGCCATAACGCATTTTCGTCTCTCGGAACCTCTAACAGTCCTTTGCGAAACCCCAGGGTTCCGCAGAAGCCAGTCTTAGAAACAATGGCATACAAACCACCAGGTTCAACATTAAAAAAATGCCACGTTCTTGCGTGTTTTGTACGGTCCTCAGAACAGCGATTATTTCCCTGTACAGCTTTAAATAGCCGTGTTTTTTTAATAATCGGGGTTCAGAGTATTTACTGCGCGGTACGAACTGAACCTTCGTATATATTTCACGTTAAATTCAGTTTTGAAACGGATAATGAAACCGCAGGTACTTATCACAGTCAATCTGACATACACAAACAGGGTTGACTCAAGTATCTTCGTTCACTCACTATTTCAATTAACAGTAGCAGACTGAATTCAGGTAATGCTTGCTTTCATTCAGTGCAGAATATTTTGCCTCTCACTTTGCAATCTATATATATATATATACAAATTATAATATACACACACAATTTTGCCTGATGTTTTGTATGGGTATGAAACACGGTCGCTCAGATTGAGGGAGAAATATAGACTAAAGGTTTTAATATGGTACTTTGGTAAATAAAATGATAAGCTAAGGGTGTTTGAGAATATGGTGCTGAGGGAAATATTCCAGCCTAAGATGGACGAGGTAACAAGGGAATTGAGAAGACTGCATAACGAGGAGCTTCATGATCTGTACTCCCCCACTAAATATTATTCGGGCAATCAAATCCAGAAGAATAAGCAGGGTGGGGAATGTAGCACGTAAAGGGGAGAGGGGAGGCGCATACCGAGTTTTGGTGGGGAAATATGAAGGAAAAGGACACTTTGACGACCCAGATGTAGATAGGAAATAATAATAAAACGGATCTTCAAGAAGTGGTACGGGGGGCGATGGACTGGATTTATCTGGCTCAGGATAGGGTTCCATAAACTGCGGGGAAATTCTTGACTAGGTGAAGACCTTTTAGCTGCTCACAAAGGACTCTGCTCCATGGAGTTCGTTATACGTAACAAAAAGACATTATGTTTAATTATGTTTCAAATCATACATCGTCTCTGAACACACTGACTTCTAGAATGCCTTAACACAATATATTTCGTTCGCGCATGGCCTACAGCACACATACGATGCTGTTAAAGAGACTGTAATGACAGATCAGTCTTTGAGTAGTTCCCATCTTCTCTTCAAGTATGGCCGTTAAACTTATTTTATCACATCATACGGAATTAGAAAATCAATAAGTATTACACAAATGTACGTCAGCACAATCTATTTATTCTATAGTATGGCTACATGTTTCGACTAGATGTTAGTCATCTTCAGGCCCCTACAATTACTTTACCTGAAGATGACTAACATCTAGTCGAAACATGTAGCCACACTATAGAATAAATAGATTGTGCTGACGTACATTTGTGTAATACTTATTGATTTTCAAGCACATCGTGATGCCTTCATTCAGAATTAGAAGTGTAAAACAATAAATATTAAGTATAATGACTTGAAATTTTTCCCTTAATTACCTGGCATGTAATTGACATCGATACAAGCCGTACGACGTTTGATCATGTATCAGCTACCTCGCTCTGGCGTAAATCTTGTAATTAAATGTTGACGATACAGTTTTCGGGGGTAAAAGATATTTCCTGAGGTACAAAATTTCATGAGAATCTGTTCAGGGTGAACCAAGTTGTTCCATACGAAGAGAGAAATATGAAGCTACCAGTTGCTTTTCGTAACTTTGCAAACACGAATGAAACATCAACACCCGCAGCACACTAGACTCATCGCAGCTACATTACCTGAACATTTAACGACACTTTTTAGTAACGTTCTACGATTTCCTAGCCAGGTTCCTAAGATACTCCAACATACTTCCAAAATGAAGTTACACATGAAACATATTGTTCATGGATAAACATGTAGATCTCCAAGGTGCGCAAGTTTCAACGCGCCATGCGCAAGGATCCCCGCGTGTTTTATGACTGGAAATATTGTGACTTATATGGGATCTTCAACGTTGGCACTGAGGAATTTTAAGTTTCACTGTTTTGAAATACAGTAGAACTCCACTTATCCGGATCGGCTTGGCCCTTCTGGTAAATGTGTCGAGAATTCTACAAAAATAACTTGCCATGAAATTGCCGGTTGTCGGATCAAGTATAGAACAGTGCTATGGCTTCTAGAACCTCATTATCAGGCGTGGTCGAAAGGTTCAGACGCAGGTACCTAGTTTAAAAAGTAACAACCGAACTTCAAACTGCCAATGTAGCCTATTTTCAAAGAAATATCCAATTATGCGGATTTTCTGCATTTTCGGATGGCTCGCCGTTCCAATTAATCCGCATTAGTGGAGTTCTATGTATATCCACAGCAGATGTTCCGCTCAGCTAATAGGTGGCTCCATAAGATCTGCTTCTAATTTATACAGATATCCCACAGATGGCATGCCAGAGATCAAAAGATTGTCAGTATTCTCCCTTACGTCCATTCAGATATTTCAGGAAGAAAAATGCATTGCACAGAATTCTGAAGACGGCTGGACGTACCGCGAGAAATGGGACGATGTATCGAAGAAAAAAGGAAAGGTGGAGTATACTGAAGAGTCATAATAGGATTGTCTCTGATTCAGTGGGGATGAATACATCTACTATGATGGTCAATAGTCAGGCAATGGAACATGCCAGGAAGGAGGTTGTGCGTGTTTAGTGTATTAGTTACATAGCATACCTCTGCAAAAATAACATTTTAATATTCCTTCAAGGCAAGCTATGGTGTGAAATTAAATCCAGGATTGCTATTGAAAAAGCAGCATTCAACAAGAAAAAGACTCTCTTCACCAGCAAACTGGACTTAAAATTTAAGGAAGAAACTAGTAGCGTGCTACACTTGGAGCGTAACTTTGCAAGGTACTAGAACCTGGACACTTCGGAAAGTATATCAGAAATCGTGGTACTGGATAAGGATGGAGAAGATCTGTTAGACCGATCGTGTGAAAAATAAAGAAGCGTTACAAAGAGCCAAGGATAGAAATACCCAACGTATAGTGTCAACGAGGGGGGGGGGGCGGTACAAATTACAGGGATCCGGCAGTCCGGAAGGAGACCCGAGGGACGACTATGTTGCGTATGTTTTTGTTATTCTCTGTAGCATCAGATGTACTTCGGTAGTGAATTGTCGTGTTGACGGCAACTGCGGCCACGGTCATCTTGTGTACGACGCCCTCTGCTTTGTTTCCATACTTTTTCCCTTGCCAGTCCGCCCTTACAGGGGTGGGGGCCGAAAAAAATTGTTACTGGGGCCCGAACCAGCTCGGCGGCCTTACTTACATAATAAATTCAGATTAACTTGAATGGTCACATCTTGCGTAGGAACCGCCTGGTAAAGCATGTTATTAAAGTGAAGATAAGATTAGGATAGAAGTGAGGGAGAACGAGGAAGAATAAGACGTAAGCAGCTACTGCACGATCCTTTGGAAACGACAGGACACTCGAAATTGAAACAGGAAGCACTAAATCACACTCTGTGGAGACCTCGTTTTGGAAGAGGCTACGAACCTGTGGTAAGACAGACTGCAAAATGAACGGAAACTACGTCATCTAGAATGAGAGTACAGCTTGCATCGGTGCATTGGAGTCAATGAATCTGCTTTACGGATACCATCGTTTCTATCATTATAAGCAATGATAAGGGAGGCGAGATTTGAGGTTCTTTCAGTGGTGCTGAGAAATCAGGTCTTCTGGGGAGCGACGGAGTCGTTGAATTTGTGATTCCCGACGTTTCGGAGAGACAATGTGCCTTCTTCTTGGACTTCTTGACACAAAAAGACAAAAACATCTCTTTCCTTCAACATGTCTGGAAACACCAACCCAACGTCAAGGTGTCGCAACCAAAAAGACCTGCATCCTCAATGAATAGGGAAATGGCTTATGGGATAAACTTCCACCGCGCGTGTTCTATCATATGCTGGTTCTCCTTAAGCAAATTTTGTTTCGATTTTGTAGAAAATTATTTTTAAAAATTCAACTGTCCATCTGAACGTCCAACCAAACTAGAGAATAATAACGGTCACTTTATGCAAGGGCCAAAATGAAAACATCTGTTTCTCGTAAATCGTTGGGGTAATGTGCAAGCAATTAGATATGGGAGAGAATGATATGATATTATAATTATCAGTTTACATGGAGCCCCAATTTGGGGTTTACATGTTGTGCCTTAACACACTGGCTTATTTTGAAGGAATTCCATGTTGCAGATCCTTATAATGATAAAACAATGAACTCTTGAGTTATTATGGAACTATGTTTTATAAATTCTGCCTAGTACTCCTTGCTTATACGCGTACAGGGGACTTGTGGATAAAAGTGAATTACTTTTGCGCCAAGCTTCATTGGCATGCATGTCATGTGAAGCAATCAAATTGAATACCCCAAAACGAGGGTAGAAACTGTCACCAACTCCGAAGAGAGAGAGTGAGAGACAGAGGGATGGACGGAGAGAAAATCGGGAGAACTATAGATTACGTAACAAAACAAAAATCAACTAGGCACAAAAAATTAGGCACAATGCGCAGGTGCAGAAGTGACTGTCACACGCATCTGCAATGAAAAGAGGCCTCTTCGCGCCATTCTCTTTTAAGATGTCACTACAACTAACAAAACGCCTGCCTGTTTGCACGAGCATGTTCCTGTGACTTACAAAGAAATATTCGGCAATTTCCTCACCGAATAGAAATATATTAAAGACATCCAAGATCTTCCGTATTTTGTTCCTTAAGTATACCGTAACTTCCAATTAATTCTTTCAAAAAAAAAAGTGACAGTTTTCTACGCTGTGCTCTCCGATCTTCGAAAGAGCGTTAATATTTGGGAGGTTCCAAGGCTTCGCCTATTTGTCCTTTTGGCAACAACATTCAGATGAAGATGACACTGCAGTATAGGTGGAAGGATACTGACAGAGAACACCGAATAAACCGGAGAAAAACTTGATTCAGTGCCATTTGTCCACCACGAATCTCACATAGACTTATCTGGGTTCGAACCCAGGCCTCGGCGGTGACAGGCCGGCAACTAACCACCTAAGATATTGAATACGCTGCAGAAAAAAAAATTGTTCCATTGCCACTTTGTCGACCATAAATCTCACACGGACTAACCTGGGATCGAAACCAGATCAACACGGCGACTAACCGCCTAAGCCATAGCACGGCCTAAGGAAAAAATTAACCTAAATTGCATTTTTAGATTACGGTCGTACCGCGCAGTAAATACAATGTATAATAACCAGTCAGTTAATGCTGCATGGGTAGTAATTGGTGTTTACTCTCACATCCATACAGAACACAAAAATGCACTCTACGTTGAATATTCTAATGTTCAACCTGGTGGTACCTAAAATAACCACTACTTTTAAAGGGTTAAAGCTGAAATTCACACGTTCACGTGAAAAAGATGTCAGCGATAATTACATAAACTTTAAGTAGATTAAGTTGCGCTACAGACTGATACTATTATACTGTATCACAGACATGTTAATGACCAGTGTTGTCGTTGTTAATGGAATAACCCGAAAAAAAAATGAAAAACACATTTTTCTCGTAAGGTCAAATATCTATCTTTGGCCTAAATATTTTACTATGTTCTAATTGCAGACAAATGCTTGAGCATCATTATGCTAAACCAAGAGTCAAAGTCAATTTCTGGCTAAATTCACTTATATTCTTTATCCTGACACAGAGCAAGAATACTGTCATTACTGGTTTTTCACCGTGCACGAACCGTATTCAGTGAAATAAAAAAATGTTTCGTCACCTGAATTATGAATTTTTCTTAAACCTAGCACACCGAATAACACATATTTGTACTTCTGTGACACACCAAGTTATTGTCCCAAGTATGTCACGTGTGTATGACTGATAGACACGTCGGTCGATATAGCAAGTTCTCTACTGGGTGAACGACAAAAAAAATCGGGTACAATTCTAGACAGAATTCATATCCGCAATAGGACACCATTAAGCCTTTTTCCAATGGTTATCGGGAGCATTTTACCTAGGAGTAAAGTAGACGTGACGTGAGGCTGGCCATTCACCCCCGTTTAGCGCCGAGGTTAAGGCTTCGCGGAGCTACAATACCTTCTCTACCCCACACGTCTTGGCTCGATGCGTAAGTCACTACAACTTTACTCACCTTGGCAGACGCTCCACAACTCTTCATTTGCGGTACGACGTGATTTCCGCTTCCGGTAAATGTGGTTCCTGTTCGCACTAGTCCTCCACGTCCGAAGAACAGTTTCTCTTTTCTTGTAAATATTACCAACGGTTGTCTTTGATATTCCAAAATCCGCAGCGATAGATCGATGTGACCTACCTTTACCGAGTTCGTCCAGAACCAGTTTCTTCTTTTCTATTGACAATTCAACAGAACACCTTCTCTCGCACGACGCCATGGCAGAAACACGAAACAGCTGTTTAGATCCATGCAAAGCATTTCAAAAGAAGATATAACATTTCACTGTGTTTAAAAAGCGCGAGCAAATTCCACATCCGTGGCAGCAATCAATACAGGTTGGTAACAGTTTCTGATTGTAGGTATGCCTGACAGCTCACTAGCGTACAGGTGATGTATGTGTTACTCACCGACCTGCTAACCGATTAATAAAAATAGGGGCAAAATCTTATTCTCTAACGACATAGACATCTTTCGCACTGCAATCAGTGCTGGAACTGAAATGGTGTCAATGCATGTAAACTGGATGAACAGTGCAGTCTGTTACAATATGATGCCATGTAGCGTAATACACGTATATAAGTACCAATGTTTCGGAGACGTTTGCTGCATCCATCTTCAGGAAAGCCAAAGGACACTCGCTCCTCCGAAAAGTTGGTTAGAACCGCTGTTTGAATCTCAAATCTCGCGTAGGCGTATTCTCTGCTACAAGGATAGCTCTGTCAGCACAATGACCTGCTATGGGTGCACAAGCAAGGAATCGAGATTTCATTGGCGGCAGGGCTAAGAGGTTTCTCTCCTCTCCAAAGCATCCAGACAGGCTCTGGGACCCACCCAGCGTATTCAAAGTGTACCGGTTACTCATTTCTCTGGAATAAAGCGGCCTGAACGTGAAACTGACCACACACCTCCAACTAGCGCCAAGGTTAAGAATGCATGGAGCTACACTTCCACTCCTACATACGCCCTTACGGTGTGGTACTTCATTATTATAAGGCAACACTTAAGGCCTACATATCAGTTATTAAGTGACAGAGTAGTAGTGTCCAATTTTACTGGCAACGTACACCACGTCAATGACAACGATAATGATGATGATATTAATAATAATATCATCTGCAGACTAGACTCACCTTCTTTTCCTATCCTCCAACGGCCCAGCAAGGTATGGTTCTGTTGGTTCTGGAGGTGTTTTTTAGAGGCCTGATGTTTCTCCGCCATTCTGACAAAATTCTTGGTCACGGGGACTCCCTGCAAAGTCCACTTGTTCTCCCCACCAAACAACATGCAAACGTAGCAGAAAAGGTTCTTGGTTTTGTCGCAGCCTGTCAGCCAGGGGTACCTGACATACCAAGAATACTGAAACTTTCGGTTTTGTTTGCCATCAACAATCTGCACGTCCAAATGCGGCATCGGCCGTTTATTCTTGGCCAAACATTTCTCCTCGCAAGACCACACCGTAAACGGCCTGGCTCTTAGAGCCTGTAGCAGATCACCTACGCTTCCACTATCACTCATTGTAACTGTAAGGTTGGCCGTGTCTAACTAGCCTCTCCAGTCTACAGCGCATGCTCTTTATTGCTAGCCGTGCAACTAGCCTCTCCAGCAGCCTCACCAGCCTGCAACGCATGATCATTACTGCTACTCAAAACAGCGATGCTGGTTTGGCTCTGGTTACCGGCAAATACTGTTTTCTTTTCGGGAAAGAACCCTTGTTTCCTCGAATAAATCACCGGATATTTAATAAAATGTTTTAAGGTCGGAGACCCTGTATATGATCGGAAATTACTGCGGAAAAGTGTACTACTTTTTAGGCGATTTCGCAAAATTAGGAAAGCGACTTCTAGCTTCGTCATGTGTATGTCTGTCTGTCCGCATGGAACAATTTGGCTCCCACCTAACGAATTTTCACACACTCTGATATCTGAGTATTTTTCGATAACCTGTCGAGAAACAAAAGTTTCATTCAAATATGACAAGAATAACGGTTACTTTACATGAAGACCTATGCTCATTTATGATTACATGTCGCTGAATTCTTCTTAGAATGAAAAATGTTTCACACAAAACTTGCAGACAAAAGCAAAACACAGACATTACGTTTAATAACCCCCCCCCCCCCTCGAATATCGTGTCGTTTATGAGATGATGCGGAAAAATATGCTCTAGCTAGACAGGTTATAGACGACAATATAATATGGCGCATGCTCATTGCAGGCTGCATAACTAAGGCTACGGACACACACACACTCAGAATATGTACAAATCATTGTATTTCCAAGGCAACAATGGTTACGCGAACGCCTCTCAATGTTACAATTATACGCACACTGCCTGACTTGTTAAATCTAGCGTGGAATTTTTGTTTAAGTATTTGTCTACTGTACGACCTTTCGGTTTCAACGTCATAGCAGTAAAACACCTCAAAGTAAGCAGCACACAAGAACAGCCTGCTTTTCGAACCACACTGAAAATAGTCACGGAAAATAAAATACTCTAAAACACTGCTCGTTTGTTTTTAGGCTCCGTGTGATCCAACAGGTCAGAAGGCAACGAAAGCGGTTCCAAGTAGAATTCATGAAACCAGTTTTCCTGTTGAATTTATGTCCAGTCATACACATCTATTAGTATGGATACTGTCATTTTACTCTCTTTTGTGACGAGCATATTACTTAACAAGACAAGCAATGCACATATAACGCAACACTGAAGCGCGTTCTTGCAACAATTATTGCAGTTGAAAAGCAGTAAGTATTACATATTCTGTGCGTGCGTTTGTGGCCTGTTATCCAGCATGTACTGCGCATGCGCCACACTGTCATATGTGGGCTGCTCTGCTGTACAATATTTTTCCACATTTTCTCATAAACGGCACAATTTTCGAAAAGAAGTTACTGAACAAAAAAATGTGTTTAACTTTCTCTACTTATTAACTTTTGTCTGAAACATTTCTCATTCTAAGAAGAATTGAGCGAGATATGATAAATAAGACAAAGTACGCATAACGTAACGTTGAGGCGCGTTCGTGCAACCATTGTTGGAATGGAAAAACAATAAGTATTGCACAACCTGAGGGTGTATTTTTAGCCCTAGGTGTCCAGCACGGAATGCGCATGTGCCATATTGTCATCTGTGGCCTGTTCCGCTCTGTAACATTCTTCCACGTTGTCATAAATGGCAGGCTTTAAAAAAAAAACATATAGACATATAGAACAAAAAATGTGTGTTTTGATTTTCTCTACAACTTTTGCCTGAAACGTTTTACGTTCTAATAAGAATTGGGCGAGATATGATCAACACTGCATATTGGTCTTCATGTCAAATACACGTTATTCTTGTCCGATAGTAATGGAACATTCCGACAGATTTTCGAAAAATACTCAAATATCAAATTTCAGTTAAATCCGTCCAGAGGAAGCCGAGTTGTTCCAAGCGGAAACACGGTTGGACAAACATGACAAAGTTAATAGTCGCTTTTCGCAATTTTTGCGAACGCGCCTAAAAACTAATTCTGTACAAGTTACGTCTGACAGGTATAACCACACACATTCGCATCGTCGCCACGTCTGTGATTTGTGATTTACAAGCAGTATTTAATATGGAATGTGTATGTATGTTGATGGTTTATCTCCCCACCAAATTTAACAAGTCCGGTTCCAACGATCCATTACTTGCTCCGATGAAACCGGAAGACAAAGCAAATTTTCGCACATTTGCCACCGTATATTATATTCTACAACATCACCCAACAACAAGTTCATACATATCCACGATGTATTACAATACATCACTCAACCTCAGTTTTATCAGCGTCTGTGTGGCTCCAACCAAGTTCGCGCGCTGGACATTTTATTATTTCATGTAGATAACTAAAATGCATGGCGTTCGGGTAGTTCTAATGGCATTGCGTTCGTACCAGACACACACACACACACACACACACACACACACACACACACTTGTAATTCCATAAGCCTGCTTTTCTCTATAAAGTGTGGCTAAAGGAGCAACAAGTTTCGGCACAACCGGCTGTAAGAGTGCTGTTACGTGGTTTAAGGGTAAGAGTGATTAATTCCTTTGTGTTTTTGTCAATGCGACTGTCCTGGATATTCATACATTAGAACAGGAGTCAAGAACCTGCATTTGAAAAGCCGCGTTCGGCCGTCAAGTAATGCCGGATTTACGTACTCCGTAAGTCAGCAACAGCATGTGGAAACCGCAGTGTGAGAGTTCTAAAATAATAAATAACATATGCAGTTTAATCATACTATTTTAAAGACCTTCATTGCATTACACAGTAACGAACTCCTTAAAACGGAAACTACAGTTTTATGAAGAAATCATCGCTGCACTCAAACGTAAGAGATTTCCGAACACTACAGAAAGCGATGTGTTTGGAAAGGTTTCAGTATTAGGCCATGTAGAGGAATGAAGACTTCCCGACGTCTGGCTGTGTGTGACAGCGTGACGGTCTAATTGGTCAACCTCTCACATAAACATCCTTGATAACCCCCCTATTCATTCACCCTCAAATTGGCGTCTGAAACGTTTGCTAAACCGTTGAGGTATCTCCATTTGTGTATGCGACCTAACTCCAAAAGCCAATCCAACACATTCAGTACAAGCCGCGGAGTCTCGATACTGCAATTACAAACAACAGACGCAATACAAAAGAGAATCCAAGAGGCAACTAAAATTTATTTGCAGGTAGAGTGAGAAAAATGGAGAAAACAAGTCGATCAGTGTTTGTAAACACATAGGTAAAGCAATCCCCATACAGCCTGGGCAGGCCCTTAGGGCTCCAGGAGTTTGAGGCTTCCAGAATTTTTAGACATCGTTACATGAAGGTGGCAGAGTTGTTAAACCTACGCACTGGCAGCCTTTTAACCTTGGTACTCATTTCTGTTACAGACTGGGTCGTAGCATATTTTTCTGTTAGAATATTTATTTGAGATCCGCCACGCTGAAAAACACTAATTTGTTTTGCACTTGCTGCTTCCTTTCGTTTTTGTTGTAACAAAATCTTCGTTTCAGGTCATAGTATGGTTAACATTATCGACTAACTGAAGTCACCTCTAAAATATTCTTGATAAAATTCAGACGCCCGGGAATCACCCAAAAGAAAGAATACAACGCCTCTAAACTAATTAACTGTATGGACTTTCACCATCTTGTAATGTATTGAACTGTAATATAACACTGCGTTTTAGGGACGAGATCTACTCTCGTTTTCAGGCTTGCTTCTGAAACACAATGGTACTGAATAGTAATTATTTACTTTTTATTTAACACAAATTAGTTTATGTTAAAGTGGATGTAAACAATTATGTAATAACATTATGGTTTAGGTGTCGATCTTGTCCCCGAAACGCGGTATGCTAAATTTCAATGCATTAGGCTATAACCGATATAGGGAGTAAGTCCTCTATTAAGAGTCAAAATTGTACATTTGGTAGATAGGCTAGAATTGTTTAAATTGGTGGTTTGGTTTATGATGGAGGAGAAATTGTAGAGTCAGTATTGCAGCCTACAGGGACAGAGAGTTTTATGGCGGGTGTAGCAAGCTAACAATTTCGATGTTTGTCAGTGTCAAAATTGTTGGATTGGGGAAGGTTTGAAAAAACTGACGTTGTAAACACTGACAGCTTTTGAACAGCTTAAATCTTGCTGGGAAGATATACAATGTTAGGCACACTTGGACACTAAAAGAAATCAGTAAGACGCGTGGAGTTCACACGGGTGACGACAATGGAACGTTACATAAATGAAAGCCAATGGGGTTAACGTACTCAAAATTCTGACTTTTGGACCTATTAGGGAGCAGCGATATTTAACATTTGGGCAATCGGGAATAGTAAGAAAATTTAAGGGGGGAATGAACTTGAAACTCATGAGTTTTGAAAAACCTAACGCAAGAGGAGTCTGGTTTATACCTTGGAAGTGACAAGTTGTGTACGCGTATCAAAGCCAGCAGTGAATATATTTTTTTAAGGGCGCATCCATACATCACACAGATCTGTAGATGTCAACATCGGGAAATAATATTAATAGTGACAAGTGTTAATGATATTACTGTTCCACCACTTAGAACACTTAGAATCCCCGTGAGAAAGACATGCCGACCGATTGAATAGCTGGATGGGTTGTAAGGCGATGGGAAAAAAGTACGTAAACTTGATGAGTCAAGATGAGATACACCTTCGTCAGAAAGTTATAGACAAGTACCAACTTCACCCTTGTTCTTTACCGATTTGGCGTAGCTACCAGTAAAATGATACCACATTTCGCAAAATGTGTAGCGACGTGGAGCGCCTGTGTTGTGGCACTAACTCTTCCTGGACTTTTATACTAGGCCAAGTTACAGGAAAAGCGGAATTCGAATTTTTCTGTCCCTGTCCGTAGTATCGGTGAACGTTTTTGAGGCGCGTCCGCATAATTGCGAAAAGCGACTTTTAGCTTCTTCGTTGTGTCTGTCCGCAAGGAACAACTCGGTTCCCATTAGACGAATTTAATTAAATTTGATATTAGAGCATTTAAAAAAAAATATGTCGAGAAAATTCAAGTTGCCATTAAAATCGGACAAGAATAACGGATACTTTACATGAAGACCAATATACATTTTTTTATCACATCCCGCTCATTTCTTCTTATAATGAGAAATGTTTCAGACAAAAGTTGTAAAAAAAATCAAAACACACATTTTGTGTTCAGTAACGTTCTTCGAAAATTGTGTCGTCTACGAGATAATGTGGAAAAACATTGTACAGCTGGAGAGGCCATAGATGACATGCACATTTCACGGTGGGTACCTAAGGCTAAAAAAAACGCACTCAGAATATGTAATTGTTATTGTTTTTCCACTTCGACGATGGTTGCACAAAAGCGCCTCAGTTTTACGCTATACGTACATTGCCTGTCTTGTTATAGTATATACACAATATACAAATGTGACCGCAGGCAGCATAATACAATTTGGCGGGCGGCGGGGTGAAGACCGAAGAGGCAACGTGTGAAGCCCTACCGTCCTGAAGCCCACGTGAAACTGCAGTCGTAGGTACATTATTGACGCATAATGGATTAGCGGACATGTAACCGTACGGCTGGCAGTATTACGTGAACTGTGATCACTCTCTTGATGCATACACGAGAGAATGCGTTTGGAGCCTCCAGTTGGGCGGTGAATGCCCTAGCATAAGAAACAGTGTGTGGTACACCGCACGTGTATAGGTGAAGGAAAGCAAAACATACATAAGACTGTTACGTGCACTAAGGCAACTTTACCAGTTCTTGTGTGCAGGCACAATACTGCTACCCCAAACCGCAGCATTCGCTACCGCACAGTTGCGACGTAAAATTTCGGAACGTCACGTTGGGTGTAAACAGCAGCACCGCAGCACTGCACGTCTTATGTGCACGCAGCCAGTTCCACTGTGCAACACAAACCCACAGTCAACATGACATGAGGATCCCTAACTACGCAGGTTGCTTGCCGCGGTGCAATAAAAAGTGCCCAACACTTGTTACAAACAGCTACATGAAGCATTCCTTCTTCGGAAACCTATAATCATTCAGCTAGTGATGAAATTACCAGCCTTTATGGAACTGGAACATTCATGAACATTTTTAAAACAGCCTACCACTGTTCCCTTTCCTGAGTCACAAAAATCCAGTTCATGTCTTTAACATCGTTTTAATATTACACTCCCATGTCATCCAACTGGTCTGTTTTCTCTTTCCTGCCCCCAGAGCCAAACTGACCGACTCCTTCTCACCCCTCCCTCACCTCTACACCACTTTCCATGCCACCCTGATGAAACAA
>Ga0123354_10007232_pt1 | contig 16654 bp, 7 predicted proteins | sample TergutLab28metaG_2_FD_97872 | JGI IMG/M metagenome (GOLD analysis project Ga0123354, IMG submission 97872) | Labiotermes labralis P4 segment gut microbial communities from Petit-Saut dam, French Guiana - Lab288 P4 | ecosystem: Host-associated > Arthropoda: Insects > Digestive system > Gut ...
CTAGATGACACTTGCTTTATTATATATTGCTCAACATGTTTCAGACGTTAATACGTCCATCTTCAGGAGCTAGCGAGTACTTGTTGTGTTGTGTAGGCTGACTTGAGGCGTGCTGGTGTTATGAAGCGGGATTGTCTGTTGGTGATGTGGTATCCGAGTGTAGGCTGAACTAGTGGTTCAGCCTACATCTAGTTGGTCAACCTTTATTCAAATATCAAGATGATGCACGGTCCAATACGCATAAGATACACGATAACAGATTTGTCATATTCACGGAAGCGCAAAGTCATGTAATCTGGCAGATGAGTTCCAGCATTTCGCAAGGTTATACTGCCTACATCTGCAAGGTGGATTTCAGCTGGAAGCGGTACCTTAATTCCAAACTTCGGTGCTCACCTACCAGATTATACGGCGTAATAACCTTTGCAGAGAAATGCCATGACTGCTTCTTGTGAATACTTTCCACTTATTTATTCAGTAATTCTCTGTAAGTTTTATAATATCAGGGTAGCACCGTTAAACAAACCATATATAAATACATAAATTTATAACTGCAACTTTAAAGACGAAAAAAATTATGATTGTAATGATTATCATTATGATTATCACGAACATCATGATAATTACACGATAACGGTAATAAGACCACAATTATGAGAGCAACAAAAACAATAGCAATAACATTTCTACACAGAATAACTTTGTAATTCTTTTGTGTGTCTTTTGTGTGTCTTTTGTGTGTCTTTTACCACGAATGTTTGTACAGCACTCCTGGGCATTTGCTTGGAAAAAGACGTTGTTAAAGACATCGGAAATGAAAACCTGCAGTTGAACACAAAGAACTAGCACACACCTAGATATAGGTGTTGGAGATTACACAATAACGAAACGGCATTCTGAGAGACGTAGATAAACAAAAATTAAAACTTGAATCTGAAAAGGGGGCGTGGCGGTGCGCGCGCGCATCATCCCATCTCATTCGTTCGTGTATAACAGCATAACGGTTCGTTACGGAGTGGTCAGGTAACGGTACAAGCCGTGCCGCGCTGTCGTGCCGTACCGTTGAGGGCTGTTCATCTTACTGGACCAGCCACATCACGGAGTTCAATGAACTGTGCCATCATCTGACAGTGTACCACTTTTTAGGCAGCCCAAATACGACAAATTACAAATATCCCTTATGGCTATCAGAAACATATGTATAAAATTGCGGCATAAACTATGGATTCTCTTATAATTATACGATCAGACATGTCTTGTTCAACGCATAAGATTATAAATATTTCGGAGGCACTTGTTTCCTCCGTCTTCAGGACCGAATTTTATTTTCAATCTTCTCTGAAGACGGACGCTGCAAATTCTTTCGACAGTTAGGTAACCGTTTACCGGACTATACACGACATCAACTCTTGCAAAACAGGACCAAATTACGGGGTTTCATCTCCGTAAAAACTTGAAACCTCAAAGACAAAACACGAATTTAATGGGTCTGAGAAACTCACTATCAAAGCCACAGTGTTCATTCTCGTCTCACTCAAGACTGACTCCAAAGAGTAGCGTCCTTCTTGAGACGATCATATTTTTATCAGGTGGTGAAGATATTTAATGCATTTTGTGATAACGAAAGGTGGATTACCGTTTTCATAAGCGCCCGCCACTTGCCCTTATCCTGAGCCAGGTCAGTTCAGTCCACTCTCCCCCATCCTATTTCTTTAAGATCTATTTAATATCCTACCATCGACATCTAGGTCTTCAAAATAGTCTCCTACCTTCAAGCTCCACCACCGGTATATATTTCCTTCTCCACCATTCTTGGTCCATGATCGGTCCATCAATTATTTTAGAGATATTTACACTACGAGAAGCTTTCTGTTTTATACATTAGGTGAATATTATTAGGATGACTGAATTGAGTGAAATGAGATGGGAGGTGAATGTAGCACAAATGGAGGAAGACGAGAAGTTTATGCAAAATATTGATCAAAGACCATAAAAGATGACACTTCTTGAGTTACTGAAGCGTTTAGGACAGAATAATATTAGAATCGAAAGTAGAGAAGGAGGTAATGAGATTGGAGGTTACATTGAGCTCTATTTCCTGCGTATTGACAGTGTTTGCTTTGTCATGGTCAAGAGATACCGGCATTTCTATAGAAGCAAAATATTTCTTGACTGGTTAAGAAATTGAAAAATCGCTCAAGAAGTTCTTTTTTGGGGGCAAATTCGCAAAACTTCGTGATGTGTGATTTTCTGTGCGTCCGTCCGTATGGAACAACTTGGCTCCCACTGGATGGAGTATCGTTGAAATCTGACAAAAATAACGGATACTTTACTAACCTAACCTAACCACGCTCAAGACAGTATCTCCATGAACACTTCTTAGAGTGAGAAAGATTTCAGACAAAAGTTGTAGAGAAAATCAGAACACACATTTCATGTTGAAAAACTTTATTCTCCCTCAGCCCCCCCCCCCCAAAAAAAAATCGTGCCGTTCGTGAGATCGTGCGGAAAATTGCTGTAGAGCCGGACAGGCCACAGATAACAATATAACACGGCACATGCGCATTGCATGCTGTACACCTTAGGCTACAATCACGCACTCAGAATATGTAATACTTATTGCTTGCCCACTGCAACAATGGTAACATAAACGCGACTCAAAAAATACATTCTACGTAAATTGCTTGACTTCTTAAACAACAGGAAGCACAGTCCTGCTTCCGAAGCTATCCCATCTCGTGAAGAAGTTACCAGCCTTTCAGGTACAGTCATGCGCCGCATAACGACGTTTCGGTCAACGACGGACCGCATATACGACGGTGGTCCCATAATATTATAATACAACTGTGTTAAGATTGCCTACAGTATTCAGTACAGTAACATGCTGTACAGGTTTGTAGCCTAGGAGCAATAGGTTATAATATGTAGCCTAGGAGTAAAGTAGGCTTTAATATCTAGGTTTGTGTAAGTACACTCTATGACGTTCGCACAACGACGCACTTCTCAGAACGTAGTCCCGTCGTTAAGCGACGCATGTCTGTGTTATGGAGCCTACTGAAGGCATACATTGGACATTGTCCTGCGCCAGGTGGAATCTTGTCCCTTTAAATATTGACTTATTCTTTAACAGGAAATTGTAGCCTTGGGTAGTTGGATGTTCCGACCTTCCTGAGGTCAAGAATGTAACCACTGCTTCATTAGTGCACGTCATCACGTCTCACATCCGTTCCCACAGCCTCGGTACACGTTACTACCACCACGAATGAGCATATAGATTATTACAAACCGTTTAAATCGCTGTGGTTATAGCATGCACCAGCGCTTTAAAATCCCTGCATTTTGTCCACAACATTTTTTTTCTCATATTATTTGAATATTACGTATCATATTTGTAGCGCTGCACTGAGTGTGTTGCGGGAACTGAACATTATATAACTTTTTATTCAGACGGAATTCAGCTTCCAAAATGTCGAATAATGTATCTTGCATTTAAGGTACGCATGGTGTTAAGTATAAAAATTATGGTATACTGGGAAGTGATACGCCGTGTAGTTTGGTTGGTCTCAAGTTTTCTTAGGAACCTGCTGTTCCTTTTTAAATAGAGTATACCTTAAATCTAGGATCATCAGGCTTCTCCGAAATGTCTGTAACCCTTTATAAAATTTCACAGGATCACATCCAATAAGACTGTGTACATCAGGATCATAGACGTTAATGTTCTAAGACTAGTTTGCGTCATCACGATCATCTGAACTGCAGGATCTTTTTAAAAAGACTACGTCCCGGTATTGATGGCAACCTCGTTTGTTTTTATTAAATAATTGACTTTTTTAATAAAAGACTAATGTTAAAAAGTGACAGTGCTGCCTCAACTGGAGGCCAAGGGAAGATAACATATACTTCCATTTGCCTCCGCTTGAGGCAGGTCTGTCGATTTTAATGTCTTTCTTCTTATTTAAGCGGTAGCACAGTGGTTAAGGCACTGTGCTACAAATCGGAAGGTCGCTGGTTCGATTCCAGATGGTGTCAATGGAATTTTTCATTGACGTAATCCTTCCGATCGCACTATGGCCCTGGGGTCGACTCAGCCTCTAGCAGAAATGAGTACCATGAGCATTTCCTGGGGGTAAAGGCGGCCGGTGCGTAAGGCTGACAACCTTACCACCATCCTGTGCCGTTGTCATGTAATATGGGAACCTCAACTTCCTGGAACCCTCTGCGCCTGTCCAGGCCTGTAACGGGACTGCTTTACCTTTTTTATCTTCTTATTTAAACGTGGTAGGAAGTCTTTGTTTCTTGTTTACACGTTGCGTCTTACCAAATAATAGAACCCAGCATTAAGTAATAGTGCATGCCATTTGTAATCCTTACTGAGACAAAGATGCCGTTATTTTCGTCGATTAAATATCTTACTGTATCTACTGGCGAATTATTCGCGCGGTTGCAAGTACTTACTAAACAAATTTAAGCCCCAGAGTAAAGTCTAAATGAGATACAGCGAACTTCTTGCGGCTATTGTAGAAGTTAAACAAGACATGCAATGTACGTATAACGTAACATTAAGGCGCGTTCGTGCAACCGATGTTGCAGTGGGAACAGCAATATGTAGTACATATCGTGAGTGTGTGTTTGTAGCCTTACGTATAGAGCATGCAATCCGTATGCGCTATATTGTCATCTGTGGCTTACAATACAATATTTTTCCACATTATTTTATGAAAGGCAAGGCTTTCGAAAAGAAAAGTTATTGAACATAAAACCTGTGCTTTGATTTTCTCTAAAAATTCTGGCTGAAACATTTCTCATTCTAAGAAGAATTGAGCGAGATATGATAAAAATGTATATTGGTCTTCACGTAAAGTACCTTTCATTCTTCTCCGATTTTAATGACACCTGAACTCTCCCAATAATAATAATAATAATAATAATAATAATAATAATTTGGCACTACAACCTTTTGTGGGTTTTCGCCTTCTCAGCCAAGTCTCTCCAAGTTCTTCTATCCTTAGCTATTTCCTTCCAGTTTCTAACTTTTAGCTTTTTCAGATCTTCCATAACATCCTCTTGCCATCGTTGTCTTGGTCTTCCTACCGGTCGAATTCCCATAGGTTTCCAATCTAGTAGTTTCCTAATTGGTCTTGCTGGTCCATTCTTTGAATATGGAACTTTCCCAGTAGTTTTTCGAAATATACTGAAATATCAAATCTCATTACAATCCGTCAAATGGGAGCCGAGTTGTCCCATGCGGATAGCAGGACGGACGGACAGATGGATAGACAGACGGACATGATGAAGTTAATAACCCCTTTTCGCAATTTTGCGAGGGTGGGAGAGTGGGCAGCGCCGTAGTTGAGGAGGTTGACTGCCGCCGAGGTCCTTTTTCAGTCTCAGGTCAGTCCATAAGGGCTCTCTCGTGGACTGTGTGACACTGGAACAGGGTACTCTCTGAGTACTTCAGTTTTCTCCCGTCGATGTCATCCCATAGTGCTCACATTCAGTCACTCACCTACTACCAAAGTAATAGGGTAGTACAATTTTAGGAAGTGAGAGCGCCCTTAAGTGGAACACACTAATAAGCACTAATATAAGGACATAATATGAATTAGTGCAATCACTGTTCTTGCTTCATATTTTGGCGGTCTTGAGGTTTCCAAAAGGGTGTTGATAATTATCAAGTCTTCTAGGATGTTTAAGCTGTGTCGAATAGTAAACTCTTACCGACGTTTAGAAGAGCGCATAACTTTCGTGGAAATTCCAGTAGATCCCGACCAGAGCATAGCACTACCCTTTCAGTTGACTCACAATCCCACCGCCCTCCTCTACCTGCTTAATGATGTACACGTGTTTCCCGAAGCGGCTAATCTTCTTGGACTACCTGGCACTGGAGATGAAGGAAGTACGTACGTACGAAACTTTGGTAACTATTTAGCAGTCAGCACGTCCATAGGCGTTTGGCTAATAACACTGAAGAGAGCGGGAGGGGGAGCCATACTCGACTATGGGTCTTCTTCTTCTTCTTCTTCTTCTTCTCCTCCTCCTCCTCCTCTTCCTCCTTCTCCTCCTTATTCTTCTTCTCCTCTTCCTCCCCTTCTCCTCCTCCTCATTCTCCTCCTCCTCCTCCTTCTTCTTCTTCTTCTTCTTCTTCTTCTTCTTCTTCTTCTTCTTCTTCTTCTTCTTCTCCTCCTTCTTCTTCTTCCTTTTCTTCTTCTCCCTCTTCTACTTCATCTTCTCCTCCTCCTCCTCTTCTTCTTCTTTTTCTCCCTCTTCTCCTTCTTCTTCTTCTCTCTCTTCTCCTTCTTCTTTTCTTCTCCTTCTTCTCCGCCTTCTTCTACTCCTTCTTTTCCGCCTTCTTCTTCTTCTTCTTCTTCTTCTTCTCCACCTTCTTCTTCTTCTTCTTCTTCTTACAGAGCGCTACAGTCCAATGCAGACTTTCGCCTCCTTAATGGACTTCTCTCTGTCAGCTCTGTTTCTTGACCTCTCGTTTGTAGCCTCATCTCATTAATCCTTTTCCATTGCCAAGGTCGATTCCACTCAGTCTGAGCGTTCCGAGGCCTAACAGTTAGGTTGTTATGGTAGCAGGTTTTGGACTGTCGCCCAACATGCAACCTGGAGGGCCAGTACACGGTATTTGTAACCCCCCGGGGCAGGGTGGCCCAGCTGTAACCCCAGGCACCTGATACCCATTGTAGACATTTTTACGACTTGTAGCACAGTGGTTGAGGTGCTGCGCTACAAATCGGTAGGTCGCTAGCTCGATTCCAGATGGTGACATTGGAATTTTTCGTTGACATAATCCTTCCGATCACACTATGGCCCTGGGGTCGACTCAACCTCTAACAGATTTGAGTAACAGGAGTATTTCCTGGGGGTTAAAAAACGGCCGAAAACCTTACCACCATTCTGGGCCATTGTCACGTAAGCTGGGAACCTTAACTTCCTGGAACCCTCTGGGCACCTCGGACCTGTAATGAGACTGATTTACCTTTTTACCCAAACAATGGGACAATCCGCCTTTCGTACATACCAGTCCTGTCATATAGAGCGTACAGTTACAATCTATATTATACAGGGCGTGTTTTTATGGCGGAACTGCTCGTCGCAGTGCCGTCAGCATCGTTGCCGCCTAGCGACTGATGACGCCGCTCCTCCTGCAGTAGTCGGCCATGCTTAATCTCTTTATTTTCAACGCTGATTTTTTAAAGCTTGAGCTGTTCAGGTCTGCAGAGGAAGCTGATTTCATCTTAATCTCATTATAGCTGTTCGCAGATAGAATATCATTCGCAACACCGATTATTATGACGAAGGTTCATTGCGGTTCCTCTAGGAAAATGTCACGACCGTTTCCCTCCACATTCTTCCAGTTCATTATTCACGCTCATGCTCTCAATGGACGCTAAACAGTCTGATGTGAGTTCCTGCAAGCGCCGTCATGTAAGTGACAAACACGATTTAAATCGGGTCGTTTTGACAGTGTAGAAGTACTAACAAACGATGCAAAAGACTGTAGTCTGTTTTGCTGTGTTACATTATGGCGTTCGCTTATTGTTTGAAAATCCGCTACATTTCGATTCCAGATTAGAAAAAGAGGCACTGTTTCAATATCCAGAGACATTAAATTTCGAATTGGTAAGAATGTAAAAAAAAAAATATGACATCCGAAGACTGGTGTATAACATACGAAAAGAGCATAATTTAGTCGGCTTGGTCGTCCTCGTTGAAACCTCATTAGTCAAGTTTAGAAACAGTCGCCGAGTAACGCCACACAAAAGCACTTCAGACACCTCAAGTTTTATAACTAGGGTCAGTTATCAGATCACTTAGGACATAGGTACCATGTCTGTCCAAATGGTGACGTTAATCGTCAAATGGCATGGACACGTGCAAACTTTCGCGAAGGCACGCACTTTCTTATGATAATGTTAATTGTCTGACGGTCCGGATATGAACATAATTTCACACACAGAAGGCACACATTTTCTGTGTGATATAGTTAATCTTCTGACGGTCTAAATATGTACATAAATTCACCTACATAGAGCAGTCGTTTTCTCTATGATATTGTCCACCATCTGACGGTCTAGATATGTACATACTTTAACCTATAAGAGACATATAATGTCTATGATAATCGTCAGCCAGGTTTGACATGCACATACTTCCAGCTACAATATACTCTCAGCATCTGACAGGTGTCTTTCATCGTCAGACGGCCCAGTCAAGTACACATACACGGCCATACATGGGAGACTTCCTGCTGAATGTGCAAATGTACGTAAATATTAGCAGTTTTTAAAAAAGAACAAGATACATAGCCCTGTGACAGACACTAATCCTTCATCCAGGTCCTCCAGAGAAGCGCGGAGACATCTGTAGCAGACATGATATGTGCATTTACTCTCGTCTCCGATGCCAGTTACGCCTGGCACTGCATGATTTACTGACCACTGCGACATTTTTTTAATAAAAAGAAAACACAGCGAAATGTGACGCTGGGTACAGGAAAGGGTATGGATCTCTAGTTTCAAGGATGAGGTCATTGGGTTCACCTTATACATGAGGTAACTATTCATGAAAAAGGAATTCTTGTCATCAACAACCGTGAATCATTATTACGTCATCATCGTTCTTCCTATACTGCCGAAAGATCAATGAACTTTCAGAGGAAGGATCTGGTATGACATGAAGCAAGAGGGTAAATATCAAGACATGGCTTTTAAGCTGTAATGGACAACATGAACCGTCTATTGAAGAGACCAGCGTCCTTGAATACGATGCTGTATGAACTGGTCTATAGATGCCATTAGAAGGGACTTCACTGTCTCCATTTTAGGGTGGTCAGAGCTTAGACTAGCCTGAAACTAGAGACTGCAAGCTCTTCTGCAGAACCTATACACCAACTGACATGGCGTCATTGCCTACAAAGCTAAGATTTTTATCAACACCAACGCAAGAACCTCAAATTCCGAACTTCATGCTCAACACAGCTTTGCAGGTCTTACGTATTGCGGACGACGTGTGCTTGCTGCTGGTTAAATCACAGTGTGAATTTCTGAATTTCACTTGGTAGTGATCATTACGATTACGGTCTTTTGGAATGTTAAGCCGTGTAGTCTGTTATCAATTTTTCGGAAGTGGCAACGGAGGTTCATATTCATAGTTATACTCTGAAGACTGGATGCACATGAAGGTGGAAGCAGCAAGATTCTTCAAACCGCTGGTAACGGTCCATCAAATACGCGACATTACATCTTAGAAGACTTATAACAACTTTAAGTTCATTAAGTTTGATAATTACGTTTCATTCAACAGACCGACACTTTCCGAATTACGCAACAGTTACGTTCCGGAAGATCTGGCGCAAGTTGAATTTGCACAAGTCTGCATCGAGTGTGTGCGTGTACAGTAGAACTCCACGTAACCGGACGCTGTTTATCCGGAACGCCAATTATCCGGACCAGCTTGCCCCTTTGGGTAAATTTGTCGAGATTTCTACAAAACAAACTTGCCTTGAAATTACCGGTTATCGGATCAAGTACAGTACAGTGTTATGGCTTCTAGATCTCAAAATCAGGTGTGGTCGAAAGGTTCAGATGCAGATACTTACTGTAAATAACAACAGCCGAACTTCAAACTGCCAATGTAGTCCATTTTCAAAGAAAAATCTGATTTTCCGGAATTTCCGCATATCTGGATGGATCTCCGCCCTAATTAATCAGGATAAGTGGAGTTCTACTGCGTGTATATATATATATATATATATATATATATATATAATGTGTGTGTGTGAATACTTATGTGTATATATAAATATATGTATATATATATATATATATATAAAGGTAGAAGGTAAAGTGATCCCGTTACCCCGGTGTGGCCCAGAGGGTGGGTAGAGGTATAGCTCTACTCTTCCATGACCGCGGCACTAGAAGGGGGTGAGTGGTCAGCAGCACGCCCCGGCGGCACTTTACCCCCGTAAAGACTCATTACCCATTGTACAGGAGGCTATATATATGCGCACGAGGTATTCCACTTTAAATCGAAACTCCAACACACCGGAACCTGTTCGGCCGCAGCATGACGGTCTCACCTCCTGTGTTATCGCCCAGCAGTATCCTTCCGTCACGTTCATTTCATTACACTTATTTTACAGCCAGTAAAATTCGCACGCCTTTCAAAAGTGTTATTACGTCAATTTCTCCCTTTTTAAAGTTACGTAGTTTGGGGTTGTCTATATTTAAATAAGGATGACATCTATTTTACACCTTACGTGCAATATATGAGGCTACAATAGACAAAGACGCTCAGAATCTTTTCACATTCACAATGCCCAAAACTGAACGTAAGGAAGAAATGAGAAATACTAATTATACAAAACATTATGGCACACACGTGACAGATTAAATTATTTTTATGCATTATTTTTTAAATTTATTTTAATCATTATCAGTACAATGTCGAGTTAAATTCGACAGCGCTTTCCAATGTTGGGCTGGAACCAAAAGTTTTTTGCAGTGTTTTATATTTGTTGTCACTAAGCTTCTTTAATCCCTTGGCTATTTTACAACATTGGAAGATTACTGATTTTATGGAAAATTAAATTGGACCCGACTGTTTGAATTAACAAGAATAATCTCGAACGCAAAGGGTTTAATTCCACTCAAAAGTGTGAATGTGCTATGAATTATAATAATGTGGATGTCAATCATAATAAATAAATAAAGGCTTATCCTTAAGCAAATATCATCGTCGAAAAACAGTAACTCTTGTAACAGGCATTCGGAAAGTGCGCGTTTCGACTCTTGGCCAGAACAGTAATTCCCTGGACTGAGATTTAAATCTCCTTGCTCTGTGCTGCAAACATCAGGATAACATTACAGATTATACATAGAGAGCTGCCACAACAATTCACTGATCACTTATTCCCGGATAGCACTCGAAATCAAACCAATTCCGTTTCCTTCTATACAATTTTCGATTCAGCGTTTCTTATTATTTATTTCTATCTTGGATTTTGTACGTTCTGATTTACTGACCAAGTCTTTAAATAAAACAGAAATAAAATGATGCTGTATCCTTATGTTTAATTAAGAATTATGCCCTGAAGGTACATTGGGGAGCAGACGTATAGCTCCACGCATTCTTAACCTTGGCACTAAATGGAGGTGAGCGGTGAGGTTCATTTTCTGGAGGCTTTACCCACGGAATGCCCAGGTGGGCCTCAGACTTGGTCTGAGAGCTCCGGAGAACAGAAAATTTCTTACCTGAGGGGAAACTAACTTATTTTCGAAGACTAACCAGCCTTTAGCACAGGCACTACAAAGACTGCACAGTCCCGCCTGTTATGAAAAAACTTTTCGGAAATATTAAGTACTGTGTGTGTCGATTAGGTTCCAGTCTGGATACGACGTGGTAAAAGTGTAGGTGCTGGGCTAAATGTTAGCACAATAAATGTTCTAGCAAGTTCTAGAGCGCAGTGTACATGCGTAGAAAATAAAACGAACTGAGTCCTAAGACCAAAGGAAATCGATACGGAAGAAACTGAAGAAAGGAGAAAAGCTAGAGAACTGCTTGGAACAGAGAAGGCAGAGGAGTATTGCAACATGCATAGTCGAAGGCGTCACGTTATCACTTTTAGCAAACACCCAAGACAGAAAAGGAAAAGTTGCAGAGAAAGAAAAACAAAGCAGCTGTGTACGTATAACGTGACATTGTGGTGCGTTCGCGTAGACATTGTCACCGTGGAAAGCAACAGTATTAATATTTTGATTGTGTGTGTGTCTGTGTTTGTAGCCTTCGTTATCCAACACGCAACGCACAAGCGCCATATTACATTGTCGTCTGTGGCCTCTGGCTTTACTGTACCATACCTTTTCACAGTATCCCATGAAAGGTACAGATTTCTGAAAAAAAATTTCCAAACATAAAGGTTTGTTTTGATTTTCTCTAGAATAATGTGTGAAACGTTCCCCATTTCTGTAAGAACTGAGCGAAATATGAACAAAAACGTAAATTGGTCTTCTTGTAAAGTACCAATTATGTTGTTACATATGAATTAAACTTGAATTTTCTTGACAGATTTTCGAGGAAACCCAAATATCAAATTTCATGAAAATCTTCCAGTGGGACCCGACTTCCATGTGGACGAATGGTAAGACGGACAGAAAGAGAGACGACATGACGAAGCTAGTCAATTTTCACAATTTTGCGCAAGCGCCTAAAAACGAAACAGGCACAAATATACTTCATCAAACAGGCATCTATTCATACATTGCGGTAACCAGTTACATATGAGGAAACAGCTGTTTGACTGCGACGTACTAGGATGAAATGTAAACAGTACTGTTTGGTAGCACTTGAACACATCTACATCAGCATTTCCTATTCCGCATTACCCAGTGTTCTGTTCTCTGATTTTAATATTCCAGAATGCTAACCATCTCAGTCACAGTGGCCAGTAAATATACCACGTCATTTAACACAGAAACCTCCGAATTTTTCCCTAGGTTCCTTTATTCCTTTCTTGCAATTCTCAGAACAAGCAACAATTATTACCCTCTGCAGTGTTAGGAAATTGATATTCATAATGGAGGCTTTGATAGTCTACGCTACAGCATGTACTCATTTTCTAAGCATTTATTACATGACAAACTCCACCACAAGGCAGTCCTCCGATGTTAATAGCTCAATTCAGTCCCGGAACTGATCATTCTTTACTTCAGAACGTATTACAATAAATTTCATATCACATTAATATTAATAATTTCGTTTTATAATTTTAAACTCAAGAATTAATTATGACATGACCCCACAATAATGTAAAGAATCTGATCTACTTCCATTTCATATCTCCACACGTTTCAAACTACTACGAGGCCACAATCAAGAGGATTTACCTGAATCATTTACAGGTATATGCAATTAATTGGGGTTTTAACTGCCCATTTCTGCACCGGAGTGGGAGAGCATTTTCCCTTTTTTTCCATAAACATTTGCATTTATCGTGACCTGTGCGACCCATTTGGCCAATATAGTTTAATTAAAACGTGAAGAGCGAATACTGATGTAAAGATGAACGTAAGTGCAACAATCACCAGACATTGTTATAAGTGAGCATAATAGAACGATGCAGCTTGTTCTTCTGTAACTTCGCCAAACAACATCTGCCAGCCGCTTTCACTTCTCAGTTATTGGCGTTGTTTACACTGCCTAAGAACCTTCAAACGCGTAAAATATTTTCATCTCCTTCCATATAACAGATATATTTTCTCTTGCTTACATCTCCATTCATATTTCTCTATTTTATCGTTCGTTCGGGCTTAATTGCAGTTAAATCACCGCCCAAATGTACCAAGCCATACCTCCTTCATACAAGCTGAAAACATGTAACTGAATGGCCTTTTCCAAACACATACAGTATTGTAAATGTCAGGATACAAATATAGCTGTCTTTTGTTTATGTTCTACTGCGGATAAAAATCAGTTGCTTACCGAAAGCGGTTACAGATAAAAATACGTGCCAGTGCCCCTGCCTGCTTTTTAACCCCAGTCGCTCAGCCTAGCCACAGTATTGACTGAATTGTATTCCCGAGGGCGAGGTGAGATATGTAGAATATATTGTAGCTCGAATTGCAAAGGGAAAAGGAAAATTGTAAGAGCTGCAGGATACATTACAACAAACCTTCAAAGAAAAATGTTGTGATGATGTTGACTGAACGCGTCTGGTTAGTGACAGGGAATACTGGACGCACATTGCAAACACGGTAATGACTTTTCGGGTTCCGTAAGAGGCTGGAGTTCCTTTACTGTTAAACAATAATTATTCTCGTGAGTTTTACAAGATTCTGGAAAAAAAGTCCGGTTTAATGGAAGGATTGCTTTGTAAACATATTTGTGAAGTAACAGCTCCTTGATACACATGTTTGTCGGATTTGGCAGCATAGTACAATGAAACCCTGCATACAACGAAACCGCAAGGGGCCGATATTTTTTATTTGCAGGCGGTTTCATTTCATACAGGTATTACAGTTTTCGATCCTCGGGATTGTAAAAGTGTTCCGCCAAAGACAGGTATCCCTTACTACCATGTTCCTTTGAAGAAAGGTTTCACTGTACCAAAAAGAATTTGAGATCTTTCACATTTCTTCAAAAATTTTACAAGGGCTCTTATGGCCTGCTTTGAAAAAGGTTCTTGTTCACCTCCTGCAAGTTTAAGTAGAATTCGGGCAATTCCTGAAGAACATCACAAATCATTACCAACACACTATGATTTTTTGTGCTTAACCTATATTGTAAGCAGTCATTTGTGAATTTATCTTTCATGTCTCTCGCAAAGAATAATTCCTCTCTTCTTCGAACCTTTTTTCCTAAAACTTCATAGCCATCCCAAAAAGTCAAAAGTGATAAGAAACTAGATGCTTCCCAAAAAGACGCTTAAAAGTAGGCCAGTTTTAAAATTTCAGCTCAGTTATAGTTTCTGTATGTAGGCTGCATGAGGCCCCACCTATGGCTGGCACCCGAAAATGTTGGCTGTACTTCAGATTTTAAATCAGACTTGTTGTTTTATGTAGGCTCTATCTGACCTATGGGATCAGGACCACGCTCAACTACAGCCTCCAAATTTATTTCTGCATTTGACTTGGAAATATTCTAAGCCGACTCTGTCCTTTATGTTTTAGTAGATTTAAACAGCTTTGGCTTGTTTAGGACGTCACTTCGGTGCCGAAATATGTAGGAGTTGACGTGTATCATAAGTGCTGTACCATAAAGTATATATTTTGAACAATATATTGATTCCAGAAAGTTCGTTCATACTTGCAATACTGTGCTGTTTTAATGATACGTATTACAGGACTTTATAAGCCTGTGGATTCTTAACCCTGTTTTCACCATATCACCAACACGAACTTAAATCAGTGACATAATCTAAACGGATGGCGTCCTTGCTAGTTTAACTCCACTGCTAGTCCAACATAATGGACAATTCATAGCGTGACAAATATGCTTATAATTATTTCAAGAATTTACTGCTATCCCGTAAGACTGAAAACAATGGAAGAAAAAATTTAAAAAAAATTAGATTGTAATACGCCATAAGGGCACGTACTGTACCGTCAGAATTACGGTATTACTTACACAACGGCATGTACGAAAACCCCACACAGTACTTACATAAGGTTTCAAATATTGATTTGTTGCAAGCTTCGACAAAGACGAGCTATTCCAGGGATTTTATTCTTGTCATTTTTCCACATATCGGACCATTAACTCTTTTTGTAACGCGACTCTTCGTAGACTGATTCGCCTAAATACTGAATATCAGACTGTGCATTGCCGTAATGATGTCAAGTCGAGAAGAATACGTTACGGACTGAAATATCCTTGGCAGGTGGAGCTGCATGCGCAGTACAATTAAAGCTTAACCCTTCGAAGATTGTTTGTAAAAATTCGATTTGTACCTCAGAGCGAACAGAGTCCATATTCGATATAAATACCGACCAGGTAATGCCGTTACGAAAAACAATCACCATTAATTTTTCTTGTTTTACCAACAAATGCACATATAATAAGCATAAAATATTGTTATAATAATGTTAATTATTATTATTGGAACAATTATAATATAATTTTATACTCATTATGTGTGCATTTGTTGGTGTAATAATAGTATTAATTAATCAAAATGCACGTTACGAACATAAAAATAATCACCATTAATTCTGAGAATCATGCTAACACACAAATCGACAAAATGTAGAATTTGCTAATGTTACAGCAGTGGCACATATTGTTCAGTAGCTAAAAGACTGCTGGTGACGTCCTAACATTATTAGCAAAATAACTCCGAGATCTCATAAAAGGAATCCAGAATATTGCCTTCTGTCGGAAGACAGATATCCAGTCCGAAAGAACCCACAATAACGTTTGATATTCTGTAGGTTCTTGACCCCTTCGCACCCGGTCTGCAGGGGCTTTATATATTGCACTAATATATTTGCTTTCAAATATTATCTAAAGTAAAATTTCGCCTAAATGAGAGGGTAAAACATAATACTGATATTGGCTCCCTAGTTAAATATAAACGCAATGTTTTCATTCTGCTGTCAAGTAAAAATGTGCCACAAGCTTAAAAATCCCTGTATTGGTAACGTCTTCAAACAACAGCATCCAGTATGCTAAACCAACCTAACACACAACATTTTCTACTAAAGAAGCTATAATACTTCAATAAAGATGTTAATTGTCAATTGAATTGCAAATGTATGACCTGAATTCTGCACAGATTAAAGAGACACTATAATAATAATAATAATAATAATAATAATAATAATATGTCCCTAGAAAACAGGGAGGAAGGGGCTTGATGCAGTTAGAAGCAGCCCACACAGTAGAAATTACAAAATTGGCGGAATATGTAGATAGGAAGGAAGACCCACTAATACAGGTTGTCAGTACACACCAACACAACACCGACTCAGTAGTGTTACAGAGAGCTAGATGCCTGAAGACAGAAGTACACAAAGAAACGAGAAAATTAAAGGACAGTATAGCGGAGAAAACAAAAGAAAGATGGCAAGGCAAGAGGATGCATGGACAATTCCCACGTAACTTAGACGAAAAGCTGGTGGACATTGAACAGTCATATCGCTGGCTAAAA
>Ga0123354_10007233_pt1 | contig 16654 bp, 7 predicted proteins | sample TergutLab28metaG_2_FD_97872 | JGI IMG/M metagenome (GOLD analysis project Ga0123354, IMG submission 97872) | Labiotermes labralis P4 segment gut microbial communities from Petit-Saut dam, French Guiana - Lab288 P4 | ecosystem: Host-associated > Arthropoda: Insects > Digestive system > Gut ...
CCTCCTAGGTCCAAATATTCTCCTCAACACCATATTCTCAAACACCCTCAGCTTCCTTTCCTCCCTCAATGTCAGCGACCAAGCTTCACACCCATACAAAACAACCGGCAAGATTATCGTTCTTAATCTTTAATTTCCTGGACAGCAACCTCTAGTATTAATAATGCAAAAACTGGAAAAGGTTCTTTCATCTTCCTTGAATTTTCTCATTCTGACAGCCATTTTGTTTTCTACTGCACATGTGTGAGAAAGGAAGTAAGCAAATTGTAACGAGCGACGATTATCTAATTTCTCTTCCTGCCGTTATATTATTAGCATGTTGAAAGTTTACAGAAAGTTGTTCAATAACTCCGTTAATTATTACAATCTCACGCAAATGAGACGAAATGAAAGGGTGTCATCTCCAACCTAAGCCTAGACCATTGCCACAGTAGCTTTTGTTTTCTCATTTTCTTTACGACCAAGTTTAACCTCACAGCCCTAGCGTATTGGAAAAGGAACATGGGGATACATCACTCACGATACAGTAGCCTGAATACACGTGCGAATTCTGTTGACATAAAGCGGCATATCCAAATCTCCTCATTTTCTGCTAATTCGAGCCCTCCCTCTCCAATCACTTCTGTCTCGTCCTTCTAACTATATGTTTATGTCGTTAAGAGCGACATTTCCCCTTTATGAAACTCCCAATAGCCACAGGAAGGAAACCAAAATACGTTTCTCTAAATGTTAACATATAATAAAATAGTCTGGAATTTCTCCAGAAGTTATTAATAGATAAAAAGAAAATATTTCAAACTTGGGGCATTATATCTCTCTCAACTGATGTTACAGTCCCGGCGCATGTCATTTCAGTAAGAAACTGAAGTCTCCTTTGCAGGAATTTGTCATTCTTTCCTGTACGAGGCTTGCTACAGCCTGGAAGAACATTCAGTAATGAAGCTGAAATAAATACATGTTGTTACTGAAACAGGCCGGAGACAGAAGTTGAACGTATGCTGCTACAGTTCACCCGAATTTGTAACCAAAGAAACTACATCGTTGTTGTTCTCTTTCAGAAAGAAACAATGTCTCGTATTGTCAACGATAATTATGCTGTAGTTTCTGAAGTTTCACATATTAAGTTTCTTCACCCTAGTTTCACAACACTCACATGAAAACGCCGGAAGGGAGACATTTATTTACTTAGCAGTGACTTCCGTTACGTGTGATTTATTGACAGCATCGTGTAATCATACATAGGAATTTAATATTCATAACAAGTTCGTCTTTCAAAGTTACAATAAATTACTAAGTCAAAACATTATTTCCCACTTCTGTCACCGCGGAGGTGCCATGCAAGTACGCTTTACACGTGTACGCTTGCATGTATAGTACGAACCACAGTTCAATAACAACAAAAAATTTTAATCAATATTTATTATTTTAATTTTACTTTATATTCTGTGTGAATATCAGGCAAACTTAAAAGTCTGCGATCTCGCTGACGGGAAATTCGAACACTTTCGTTAACATCTAACAGCGATAACATTTACTGGCAAATGTATTTAATGCCTTTTCAGGTTAAAACAACAAGTGGAAGTGCGTAGAGAAAAAAACCAACTAGATGCTACTGAATGGTTTATTGCACTTATAATCTGCTCAATATGTTTCGGTCACTTACATGCCCATCGTCAGGAACTCGAGACTATACTTGTGTTATTGCCGCATATGGTGTGTAATACCTTGGTTGCTGGTGGTCGGCGGTCAGGTGCAGGACAGCAGGCTATGCCTGCTGTCCTGCACCTGTCTGCCGACCACCAGCAACCAACGTATTACACACCGTAGTGGGCAATAAAACATTCAGTGGCATCTAGTTGGTTTTTCTTCTCTACGCATATACAACGATGCACGGACAAACATACATCAAATTCACAATTAGTGGAAGTTTACATTTCAATGTCCTGCAAACAATGTTGTTTCATCTCGTGTATATATATATATATATATATATATATATATTCGTATTAATGTCAGCATTAAATGATAAATATATATTTCACAGGTGTGAAAATGTTTCAGAGATGACTGGTTATATAACGAAGTCTTATAAAGGGCTGGATTATGTATTCGAAATCATTCATTCACTGCGTGCAACTAACCGAATCAGGTTAATTGCGTCTGCAGTCACTATCGTTTACATTTATGCCGTAAAGGAAATCCTCAAAACCACGAGTCCCCGTGTGGCGGAAGGGATGTCACTCCAGATACGAAACAGAAATCCTTTGAAGGTTGCTACATATTTACAGACATTGTAATGGCAAGACGGCAGGGCCGAAAATTAGGCCTATTTAACCAAGTGGACAAACTACACTGTACTTTTACCTACCTATCCGTGTTCATCGACCTTAATAAATGATCGGAGGAAAAGTGCTTGGAAGCTCTGAATCGACATAATAATAATAATAATAATAATAATAATAAATGCGGGAAGAGGCACGCAAGTCTGGTCATAGATTTGTATACATTCTCTTCCAAAATTTGCTCTCCACATTGTGCGATTTTGTGTTTCCTCTTTCAGTTTCCAGTATCCTCGCTTTTCATTACGGTCATCAAGTAGCTTCTTACGTCTTCTTCCCCGTCTTCGCGTCACTTATATCCTTACGTTTATCTTCCCGTCAGTAACGTGTTTTAGAAGGCAGTGTCTAAGCAAGATGTGACCAATCCAGTCAACTTTCCTTCTGTTTATTGTTTGTAGTATATTCCTCTCCTCTTTGCTGTGCTCCTTCATTTCTCACACGATAGGTCTAAAGGATCTTCTCTATTCTTCTCCAGCACCACATTTTAAAAGTTTCCAGGTATCTCTGATCTACTTTCCGAAGTGCCCACGTTTCAGCACCATACAAAGCTATGCTCCTCAAGCAGTACTTTACTAGTTTCTTCCTTACATTCAAGTACAATTCGCTGGTGAATATTTGTACAGAATTCTAAAATTCGGTCGCTTTACAGCAGTAGATCCAGCGACTCTAATTCTTTTAATGCTGAAATACATTGATAAACATCCTACATTCATTGGCATGTTTGTAAGGTAAAGTACACTTTATCTTTTAGTAATAATCCAAATGTCATTTTGGAATTTGTCAGAGAGATGGTTTATGTTAATTCTCACTATATACGTATAATTAAAACATAACCAAAACATAATTAACTAGTCGTTAGTTACATGGCTTACAGCATGGATGAAGTTAGTAGACAAGTTCTTGCAGTACAGATATATGCTTGATCACCGTCGAAGTTAGGAGCAGGAGAATATTTTTAAAAATGTGTATAATGATTTCAAGCTGTATTCGGAACTGTGGTACATCGGGTGAGCAAAGGATGAGAGACAAAATAATTCACAGTCTAAAGCACTTCACTGACTCGTTAACCCTACCCTTGTGGAACAGAAATGTGCCTTCCTTGAGTTTACTCTACAGCCAGAGTAATATTTGTACTTGCTTTCCCTCGCTTACACACAATTCTCATTGGTCTACAGAAGTTTAGAGAGTAACATCCTTTTGTAATCCGCTGGGATTTCACCCTGTTGTAGCTGTTACCAATTATTCCTCGAGTGTTACATCTCTATCTATATATATATATATTTTTTTTCAGTACATACGTTGTCAGCAGTTGCAAACTTAGGAACTCAGTCTCGACAAGATAGATTTCTGGGTAGCTTACTTCCAGTTACCAATACTTGTAATCTTGCTTGCCTCGGGGCAGACCGAAGTAACTTTTCAGGACTATATTTCAATAAACGTTGGAGCTTTAATTAAACCTGAATTTGAGACGAAAAGACAAGGCAACCTGAGTAGCTGTAGCAAAACGTCTGCAATTTAAACTACTGCCACATAAAAAACAAACAATTGAAGTGCTGGGAGCGTTTTTAATAATTTATCGCCGTGACAATCTGGTATCCAATTATTCTTTATGCTTTTAAATTTATCTTTCCTTTTCCATAACAATATGCTTTCGGCTCCGTCTTTCGATCTACACTGTTATTCAGTGCCCTTGTTTGATATTTTGGAATCAATTATTTTGTCGATGTTTGTTAGTCACAGACTCTGATTAACAAATACAACAGGCTTAATGTACCAAAACTGCAATGATTTTGTCTTGAAGCACAGTGCACCATTGCTAAATAAAAGTAATCATTTGACAGGTGACGGTGCAAGGAAAACCATCAGATTTCACTGCAAAAGGAGGCCAATATTAATCCACAGTGTCTTTTCTGCTATAGGGCATCATACTAATATTTGATGACAGCTTTGAGACGCACACAAGAACTATGACACTGAGAAGGCTTGCAAACGACCAGCTCTTACGTGTAGATTTCATAAGCTTTACTTTCCCCCAGGGGTCTACTTACTCTGTGGTCGTGCAACGTTACATAGACACGTGTGATTTGGAACTAACTATTTTATTGTTATGTGTGGAATGTAACCGCACATACGATTGGTATTTCTTGTAAGATAACCAAGCAGACATGAATTTTTTCATTGCACCGTAAGACTGCGACATTTCACTTGCCATCACACAGACAGATGTAAGCCTACAGTTTTAATCTGTCTATAATTTCAGAAGGGAATAAGTCATCGTTGATTGCTGACTAGGACATCTGTAAAATTAGCTTCGGAGCTTATCCAATCGCTAGCTCTGATGTCTGGGATACTGAATATGAGGAACGCAGGACTAGAAAATTTGGTAAAAGGTTGGTGTTTACTTACGTAGTAATTTAATTATGAACAATTTCACCTCACGGCTTTCTTGCTTTGAGGAAAAAGGAAAATTAATATTAAACGTCAAGTAGTACTGACAGTATGAATGGTAACATGTAAACCAACAGAATGCACACAATTCTTTGATACACATACACTCCGACATGCCTCCGAAATATGCAGGAGTTCTTGTACATTAAAACATTATTGTAATTATAAGGAAGTGTGGGCATTTTGGTGGTTTACACTGCACCAATTATATCATAATGCACGGAATGGAAAATTTAAAAAAATAGAGGACAATGTAGTAGCGAATAACTTCACCACCTGATCTTTCTTTCAGAAAGTACAGTTAATCGGTCTTAAGTTTATTACCCAAAACAACCCACCCAGGAATTTCGTATGAAACAGTCTAGTTAACGGAACCACTTCAAGATCGTGTGGTTCTGCATATGAGTGCATCAGATCTCCTCGATTGTGACGCTGTCCCGAAATTAAAGTAGAGCTGACCGTAGGTCATATTTTATATAATATATTGTATAAGAACATTATTATTATTATTACTAAATTTGACTAATAACAGCATATTAAACAGACTAGGTTTACAGCTAACCTGAAAGGAATTGATACACAAAATACAGAAGTAAGGTATATGATGCACTCACCTGATGATGAAAGCGGAGACGGGGTAGTCGGGCCGCGGCTGGAGGAACACGGGAATGTGGAGACGTGACAACGGATAGAGCGGAGCATGTGGCACAACCATCGTCAACAAATCGTCGGATCGCAGCTCGCGGTATGCGGACCGAGCTGGCACGAGCGGCACGGCAGCAAGAGGTGTCAAGGGCTGGATCTGCACTCGAGGAATACAGCTGTTGTCATCCTTCAAGCCTTCCGCATCAGTTACAGTGCGCGGCTCCAGCACAGAGTACGCAACCTGAACTAGACGTTGTGGAGTTTTCACGGGTTTGCTAACCCTTCCCGTGCTATCCGGAGGTGGTAGTGGGGCCCACCAGTTGGCAGGAATTGTTACTTGAGCAAGACACACTCCGTCTTCACCGTCCGGGCTACATGCGGCCGTCAGAGCGGGTCTCTCGCCCAGCGTAGCGTGCAGAACGATGCAGACTCGCTGGTGGTTCCTCATGAGCAACTGCCGCCTTCCTCCGGGATCCGAACCAGTGTGAAACAGGACCCGCAGCACTGGGGAGTCACGTGGAATTTCTGTCCTCACAACATGAGCGCTCATGTCGAGGTGGTGCGAGACGGAGGCCGTAAGATCCATGTCGAGGAGGATTGAAGAAGTGGCGGTGCTAGAGTTGGATGTATGCAGCTGAGGCTTCTCTGGGAGTGGCAGGGAGTCTAGTGGGTCTGGAACTATGTAACGAGCAGGAACAGTCTGCTTTGTGGAGAACGGCCCATACGTGGCTCTTATTGAAATAGGCTGTGATGTCTGAAACACGGTGAATCTATCCACACTAAGGACGGACGAGCTCGCGCCAATGTTGCCGGCGGGGCTGAGGCCAGCAAAGCCCCCTCCTCTGGATCCTGAAGAAGATCCAATACTCCCAGATGCTCCCGCCAGATCGGCCACTGCTGAGTAGTATTGACGAGGTACGTGCTTGAGGAAAAACCCTCCATCTTTATTCTCGAAGTGGACCTCCACTGTACCTGCGACCCCTGGAACACAAGCCACAAATATATGCAATAATACTGCAATGATGGGCAGCAGAAGGATGGCTCAGTAATCATTCAGGTTATGAGGACGATCTGGACTCAAACACAAAAGGCAATACATTTGCGTGACTTTCTGCAAATTTTCATAGTGAAAGGTGTTGCCTCAAAATCGGGAGCGAGTCTCTTCAACCTTCCAAGTTACAAGCTATTTTGTCTACGACCCATAGGTATCCAATTAAGAATTCGAGGTATTTTTGCCCAAATAATATTCCAAATAAGATTTAGTTCCTACTCACTGGAAACATGACGTCTCCATGAAAGGGACCAATATGTTGGTGCTCTTGAGATAAACAAGGCTGATTCACATGGAAATCACACGGGACACGTAAATACTATTTGTGGCAGCGAGGGTCAGAATTGCCAATGTTAAAGAAGGTGTGAACTAGTGTCCTTTGAAGCCAGCCAAAAAATAACAGAAAAATGCCCATGGCAGTGTATCTTAAATTCTGTCTGGCGGAACCCCGGGGTTTCGCGAAGTGAAAATAAAGGTTCCCCAGGAAAACTCCACAGTGATAAAAAAAAATACTGTGTTTTAATACTAAAGGCATGCCAGTATAAATTTTCATTTTTGGTGTACGCTTTATGTATCATATGTGATTTGTTTCAAAATATGTGCATTTACATAAAATGTTGATCCCTTACACTTGTTTAATATTTAATTGTTACTATCTTCGATTTTTTTTGGTCTAGATGCGTTTAGCGTCACATATAAGAATTTTATTTCTTGTTCTGCGAAATGTTTCAATTACGAAAGCGTTCCGTGTCCAATTTAAACTTGTAAACACTACTGTATACGAACACCGCTAAAGTTTCCAGACACTCTTCCGGTGCACAATATATAAATCTGCATGAAATAATTGCACTGTCATCGAAATAAATTGTCGCAACAGCGTACGGAATTTGCCAGAGAAAATATGCGTGTGTGCCTACTGGAGGAATGATAGTGAGAGGGGAAACAGAACTTTTTGGAGGAAAACTTATACCATTGTCACTCTGTCCAGCAGAAATCCCACACATACTGGCTGGGATAGAACCCGGCTTCCTCGGTAAGAGGCTGGCAACTAACAGCTTAAACCATGCACGGCCTACAAGGTGTCAGACCTAGAGAAGTTCCTTGCATTCTCTCCGAATCCAATGGACTGAGAATATCCTCTTTAGCAACAACAGAGTGTAATCCATTCTTTTCTAACACAAAACCTGAAATGCGACTCTTTTAGACTCGGTTTCGTTTCTGTACAAATCCCAGAGAAATATTCTTTATCGCATTTGTTGGAAGTTCCTGGAAGTGCTGCATACAGTCAGAAAACAAAAACATGTAGCTAATGTAAAGAGTCTTTAAATGTCGTACAACAAGAAATAACTTAATTCACAGGAAGAGCAGCAATACGAATTATTGAATGCCATTTTACCTAAATCACCCTGTTTGATTTATTACGTACTTCTGGATAAATACTTTTAACTTTTACCTAACCGAGGATAAATTCTGACTTGCATATAGAGTGAGCTTCACCAGAAGCGCTCAGGCGGAAGACTCGAATGCCCCTTGCGGGAAGTCAGGACGAAACATAACGCTTAAGTTAAGTATAATAAACTGCAGTTTAAGAATGTAAATGTTCATGCTATATGTGTAGCAGGGCGGATTATGTAGAGGGATACAAACGACTTCAGCCTGTCAAACGACAGAAATAGAGTGCCGTTAGATATCTTAAAAATGTAACGCCTCTGAAGATAATGGACCGTGGAGCAGATTAAATTGGCTCAAGAGGTACCATTTGTGTTTACACACATTAATCAGACTTTGCAAGTATTTTAATGTTCCTCGTGTGCTCTATGTTCCAAGTAAGATGTGGTCATTTGTTTGGACTCACTGAAGAAAATCGCAAATAAAACTCAACCAGAATACTTGATGTCGCGGGCAACAATGAAGGGCGACACACCCTGCTTACGCGTTACGAACTTTACACTTACCACATTCAGTTCGGGATCGATGTGGTCATGTTTCTCGCCTTGCTGAATATTTAGTATTTCTACCTGGAATTAGCAACTCTTTCAAGATAAATAAACCGCTGTGCTTGCATGGGTTAAGGATGAGAATTGTTCACACCCCACAAACCACTGTACCTACCGGATATCTTTGTATTCATTTCAACAGTTCGCTTCCTTTCACGGTTAATCAGTTCACTCATCCGTCGGTAAAGCCAGTAAAGTGCTCGAATTTATTCCCAAGCAGTAATTTCTAGCATCCATATAGTTACATCGATTTTTTCCTCCCCATTAGCGTGTCTGGGAATTCGCTGCTTGATTCTAGTTATCAAACAGCTTACTATAAATGGCACAGAACTTTCTACTGCTCTCGTACTGCTGTCAGGAGTACCTCATTGCATCACAGCATTATTGCGAACTTCCCAGTCAGAGGCTATATCTTAACACTGTAACGAGTTATGGTAATGGTTGCACATAAGTAGTTAGAAAAGATGTATGGAACGGCTGGGAAGCAAAGCGACCACGTGATATGACTGCACAACGCAACAACTACAAACAGTCTGACACGAATTTTGGTGTACCTTCCCAGTCGCTCGGGGTAGACACCGAGCAAGTTGGTTCATCCGAGTGGCGCCAGATGGCGGGACACAGAATATGTGAGGAATTACTTGGGGTTTCTCGGTACCTCTGTCCGAAGGTCACATCCAACAATAGTTGTCTTAACCCCACATTACGCACGCCTTGTTCCCTTATTTCCAAGCCTTCTGCAGTTAATACATATTTCACGCGAATTTCGATGTCTATTTGTCGAGTCTCAAGCGTACATAGCGGTCTACATACAGGCAAGTCTGCTTTAACGTAACCTACTTGTCCGTTCAGGTGGCAAAGCTACAATTAAATGCGCCTGGACAGAGCACGCTGTAATAGCTCGCTATATGGTTGCCAAGGCATGGGTAAGGAAACAAGCAAACAGTCCTTTATTGATTATAGCTATATTTCTACCACTGTTGAGATTTAGTCACGTAGGAGTGGCAACAGTCAAGTCCCTAAACAGTGTACGCTAACTTGTAAAATTAGTTAAATTACGCACAGGGTTATTCGAAACGATTGTCGGGGTTTTAACAACTGTCAGTTTGGAACGAACTTGATTATCGTGTTGATGTTTGTAGAATCACAAAGGGTGCACATATAGAGCACCTGTAAGGTATGTAACAAAACTTGGAGTGTTGTTCTATTAAATAAGAAAAATAGTAAATCTTAAGTGTATTGTGTGTGACAAGTTGTTAAAACCCCGACAATCATTTCGGATAACCATGTATTTCGCAGTCAGGCTACATTTGCGGGTTACTGCACGTTTCATGTAGGCCACAAAAATAATAAAAATCCATTCCAGAATTCCGGAACAGAACAGAATACCTGGCATTCAAGAACCAAGCGAATTCTGACACCCCAAGTTTGTTTCTTCCTCCTTTATAACAGAAAGTAACCGGCATGGGTAAGCGTGTGATAGTGCTCTTAAGTAACCAGGACGTCCCGGATTCGAATCTTAACTCGGAAACGGCTAAATGTGCATGAGGTTTTTGTTGATTTTTTTTTGGTAGTTCAATATGCCGAAATGCTGCCTCAAATGCAGCAGAACTGTTTCGGTCCACATCTGTCCAGTTCAATAATCAATTAACATTCTATTAGTAACGTTATACCCTACGAGCTGAGCTACTGAAGGCGATATTAAATTACATATCAATTGAAAAGTAGCCAATGCAGATTCCGTACTTGCGTTAGGATTGTCAACCTACTGAGCCCCGTAATATCGGTTCAGTTCATCTGCTAAGCACTTTTCTTCAAACGGCATCGAGCGGTTCCCGCAGAACACAGATTTGTTACACAAATGCCAACAACCGTTGGTCTAATACATTTTCGTCCACCACCACCGCCACCACCACCGCCACCGCCACCGCCACCACCACCACCACCGTCACCACCACCACCGTCACCGTCGCACGGCACCTTCTAAACCGGACACACGACCCACGCAGCTGCTCTCAGGACCACCACCCATCTACAAACTGGGTGCAGAAAACCATATGCGTCAACTTAACATCTAATGCTCCTTATGATGGGCTTATGCGCCCGAAACATGTCGAGCTAAAGAAACTTCAATAAATTACATTGTTGTATCAAGTTGGCAGTTCGCTTTATTTCATAACGTAGCTTCTGTTTAACCTACACGGTTTTTAACACAGCTGACTCCACAACAGTCTTTCGTATTCTGTCCCAGAGGCGCCCGGCAAGATTCTCGACGGAGACGTTGAACTATTTTGATGGATTTTCTTCATTTCCTCCACACAAATGACGAGACAGCGCAACATACTTTGACATGACTGCTTCCGTCCACGTTCTTTCCATATTCATAATCTATCATCATCTCATAATTCGACTCTACAGAGCTAGAGATGATGAGAGCGTTGTTAAATAAAGGATAATAAATAAATAAATAAATAAGATAGCTAAATTTTATGTATTGTTGACCGTGCATCTCGATACAATCGTGTAAAGACAACCCAACTTGATGCACAACTTATTCTCAGTATATTTCGTCAACCTCTACATGTTTCGGGCGTATCTAGGCCCATCATCAGGAGGTACAACCGTACGTATACAACATTGGGTACTTATTATTCTTTTTAGATGACTGTCTGTTGTGCTGGTTGGATTGGTTCCAATTGTTATATACATACGGTTTACCTCCTGATGATGGGCCTAGATAAGCCCGAAACATGTGCAGGTTGACGAAGTATATTAAGGAAAAGTTGTGATCAAGTTGGTTTTTCTTTACACCGGATAAGAAAGCATTTAGGCCCTATGTGAGTCACAATTAGGCATCAGATAATACTCATATCTAAACAGAGCAGGTGTCCTTGAATGAAAATTCAGGCCTCTAGCAACATAGACAATATGGGATTAAACTCCCCTAGGGAAATATAACGCGCGATTCTAATGTGCGGGTCTTCTGGTTCAGTTACTGTACCAGTTTCAGTGACCCGTACAAGATACGCCTCACTATCGACCTTGCTGCCTACTTCCTCTGCAATACATCTTCGTCCTTATTCATTCTCACAAACGCAAACTGCTTCGTTTCCCTGGACTACAAGACACACCAACACAAGAACTGCTGGGATCGGTAGAGACAAGAACATCTACCTAAGGTGTATAGCAATCTGATAAATGTGTTGCATTACTAAAATTAAGGCAACCTCGCAGAAACTCAAGTTTATCATTGAAACTACCCTGTAAGATCTACGGAAATACTATGGCGACACAGACATTGAAACAATAACTTATTTCAGATTCTGGACTGACAAGGGAGAAGGGGTTTAAACTATGGTCTTTTGAATAGTAACCTCATGCAGTTCTGTGAGTGGATACACATGTTTAGGAAAAAGAGTCTGTCTCAGTCTTCAGGGTCGATGCAAATAAGGCAAGAATGCGATCAGTTTGCTAAATGACACTATAACGTCATCTATCTTGTTCCCTCCATTGAATTTATGTCAAGATATCTTCGAACAGGCAAACACTAAGTTGTAAGAGACATTTTGGTGCTTAAATATCTTGAATAAAACGGTCATTTGGACGACTGAGAGAGGTATGAGAGGATAACAGTAACATAAGAGTATGGGAAGCAGTTTGTGAGCACAAATTCCAGATTAAACTGCATCAGCATATTGTGGCTTGTATCAGTTTCTCTGAAATTGAAAACTGTACCCCCCAGACAGCAGTTGTTTCTATAGCCGTCGTCGCCACCGTCGTCGTCGTCATCGTTATCATCATCATCATCATCATCATCATCATCATCACCTTTTCATAATTACGATCACCATTGTTAGGCGCTTCCAACTAAACAATAGCCGAAAGCGACTGTCATCTACATCATGTCTCTCTGCATGGAGCAACTCGAATCTCAAGGACTTCCGCGAAATTTTGTATTTGTGGCTGTCATCAACATCTGTCGTCACAACCCAACCTTGGCTAAAATCCGACAAAACTAACAGAAACTTTACATCCAAACCTAGTAACAGACACTTTACATCCCAACCTACCTACATTTGTGAAAGATCCATTAGTTTTAGCATTACCATGTCTACCTGGTGATCTTGGTTATCATGATTACCCTAGAGTGGAGCGTTTACTAAAGTTAACACTGATTTTCTGATTATCTTGGTTACCAAGCTAGAGTGTTCGCATACGTGTATTTAATTACGATTACCCTTGTTACCATCTTTAAGCAAGGTTCCCATTGTTCCTATGATCATCTTTGCTACATGTTACCTTCAGTTACTTAGGTCTCCTGTGTTCCTTTATGCAAAAGTAACAAGAAAACACTGCGAGCTTTTCGCTGAGCGCACATTTCCAAACTTGTTCTTGAGCTTGTTCTTGTAGTGACGTCACCGCTGACTGAAACCTTCTATTGTGCACAATTATAGATTACATTATTTCTTATAATAAAACCAACTAGATGCTCTAATTTCTCAAATTTATTTTGGGAATAAAACTCTACATGTTTCGGACAGTTCCTCTATCCATTGCAAGCTGTCAGTAAAACTGTATGACATATATCATTGCTGTGTGTACAGTGAAAAACTCCTGAAGATGGACAGAGGAACTGTCCGAAACATGTAGATTTTGATTCCACAAATAATTTTGAGAAATGATTTCTAGTTGGTTCTATTTGAAGAATTTATCACGATGCACGGTCACCTGAACGCCAAACACAACATTATTTGTTTGAACGAAGCAGATCCAGTGCTGCACACTGAGTGATACCAGAGATGTTCGTGTATTTATGAACGCAAACTCACGCAATCTGGATCATCTCTAAATCCTCACAGACATAGAGCGAGAACGTGCGTGGATACACATTCACAGAAAAATGTAAAAACGAATGAAATATTGAAAATTAAAATTAGGAGCACATTGCTGCCTTCTTTGATGCGTTTGTACAGCCGATTACTCGAGTCTAGAGGTTATGAAGTGAAAATACTTGTCTTGTAGGATTGGTTTTATCTGCTATTGGTTGCGTTACCGTTAGGCCCTAGAACCGTACAGTGACAGCCTACGATCTGAATGACTGGAGTTCAGTTCCTGACGAGATTTCCTGCCATTTTATCTTCATTTTCGCACCAAGGATGACTTTACAGCCCAGGTTAAATATGAGTGTTTACTTGCTACAAATCCCCTGTACGCATTCAATTCATGGCATTAAATGCCTGCATCTCTCACTGCACAATATTTCACCCCTCCAGACCACTGTTTCCGAAAACAACTTCCATCTATTTCATTTTATATAAAGATGGTTTATTTGCCTACATATTCACACTGACTTAAAAATCTTATTGGCAATCTGCATCGTTTCTATATTTAAACTTCAGACGCGGTTATGAAATTCAATGCAAGGACCGGTCCTAGACTTTGGAATTCGTTGGATGCAGGAATTGTAAGCATATCAGTTTTTTCTGACAACTATAAAGCTCTGGGGGACATGATCTGGTACATTACGGAAAATGAATTGTTTTGTATTTCGGTGAATATACAAGCTCGAATAGTGCATACAGCACAGAAATTTACAAAAGTACACATTTTTACAATAAAATTATCATTACGTCAATGAAGGAGCGTTTTTTGGACCAGAAACTTCGCTACAACGACAGGTAATCGCTTAAAGCACGACACAACAATATTTGCTTAGAAACGTGAAGATAGTTACACGTTGCAATCTGAAACGTTTTGAAGCTTTTGCTTTGAGTTAGTGAGAAAAGCCATATAGGTTTCAGTGAAACAAATTTCATAGCCAGGGCGACAAAATAACGATTAACCCTTCTAAACAGACAAAATTACTAAATAACCAACCACATCATATCAGTAAATAACTGGCGTGCATAAGAAGAAACACCGTACAGAACATAACTACTATCGTCACTACCAGGACCGCTACTACAAAATACAATTAACCAGCATACGGTCTGCATACTGCCGAATGTCGGGGACGAGAGTACAGAACTTATGTCTCGTACTCAGAGTGTGACGGGTTTAAATCTGTGTTCAGAGAGCGGCTTTCCTGGGTGGCTTTTTCGCGGTTGTCCTCGGTAACTGCAATAAAGCCATGCTTTGACCGCAAAGTAGGCCACGACTCATTACTCCTACGTCTTTTCTAATTCGTTAATCAATAGTCGTTATCATGCTACGCTTTAGGATTTTAGTCTGGGCTACTCAGAGCATCTTTAAATAAAATAGGAATCCGACGCTTGTCAACACAATGCTTGTCAATAAACGCTTGTCAATATAACGCATGTCAATAAACGCATGTCAATACAACGCTTGTCAAAACAACGCATGTCAATACAACGCTTGTCAACACAATACTTGTCAATACGCGTTGGGAAAAACTGATAGTCAATCATGAGGGTTAACTGATAGGTAAAATGAAATTCCTTAATGGTCACATACTGATTCGAAAATGTTACATACGTATATACATTTACTCACTCTTCAAAAGAGCCATAGTTTTATACATTTTAGAATTTTGGGGGTTCCTTAACACAAAATGACTCTCTGTAGTGCAGTTGTGAAAGGACATGAAATTATTGTGCTAAAACAGAGAACTTGAATGTAAACAGCCAACTAGATGCAATAATAATAATAACAATAATAATAAAATTGTTATTGTTGCATCTAGCTGGCTATTTATATTATTGTATCAATGATGCACGGTCACACAAACATCAAACACAGAACTTTATTAGGTAGAGTGGACAAAAATCCGGAAATCACATAGAATGGTTTGAATATTTAAAATAGCAGCGATCCCAGTAACATAGAGACACAAGTGGATACTTACACAAATATTCATAAGATGCAGACCACTCCCTCTGGATGGAAATGCAGAAACTACGAGTTTTTTACTTAGAGATGAAAAGTAGCGTTATGAAGTAAGTATCTTGTACGAACATTTGTCACTCATGCCCCACATACCACACGTAAAAAAGAACGGATGCATAAGAATGTCTCCCTTCCGTAACACGGATTATGGTGGACGCCTCCTCCAGCCTTGCCGTGAGGCAAAGAAACAGAAATACGTGTTGCTTATTTTACGCCGTTATTTTGTGCCCATCGCACATGTTTATATCATCTATCAAAGGATTACTTTGTTGAGATGGGAACGCGGTTTTGCACTTAGTGTATCTTGACAGGCTTCTTTGGGGATCTACTGTCTAGTCAAGACATTTCAAAACAAACTCCAGGAAACTCTTCCTGCTTAAAGAAACTGTTTTAAACGGGAATGTGGGATCTCTCTGACAAAATAATTGAGGACCAAAATAGGCGTAAAATCTTCGAAGTCCTATATATTTTGAAACTATACATGTATTTACTTTCTTGCATGTATCAGGCAGAAAATATCCTAATATCAGCATAGCTCAAATGTTATTTGGATCTTACTGTAAAGAACAGAACAACGGAACGCTCATCAGCTTTAGATTAGGAGCTTCACAACAGGTTCTCGTCTGTCATTTTCGTTAGATGAATACACAACGAAAAATCACGTAGCTGCAATGTATAGGCGATAACGGAAACGAGAAATGGTTTGAAATCCAGAAGGCAGCATAATATTTGCAACATGTTAGTGAAGACATGGGATAATATTAGAGTACATCTTGCCTACATAAGCGTACATATCTTTATCTATGCGGCGTCTCAGTTTTATCACGCCTTCATACAGGATCACAAATTGAAAACAATTTTATTTCACCAGCTGCAAGACTCCTAATAGTAACCTTCGAGAGGGTGGAAGAGTTTAAATATTTGGGAACAACTTTAACAAATCAAAATTCTATTGCGGAAGAAATTAAGAGCAGGTTGAGGTCAGGAAATGCTTGCTATCATTCGGTGCAGAATCTTTTGTCTTCCAGGTTGCTCTCCAAAAATTTAAAGATCAAGAGAGATAGAACTATAATTTTTGCCTGTTGTTTTTTATGGGTGTGAAACTTGGTCGTTGACATTGCTGGAGGAAAGGAAGCTGAGGGTGTTTGAGAATATGGTGTTGAGGAGAATATTTAGACCTAGGAGGGACGAGGTAACGGGGGAATGGAGGAGATTGCATAACGCGGAGCTAAATGATTTGTACTCCTCACCCAATATTGTGCGGGTGA
>Ga0123354_10007234_pt1 | contig 16653 bp, 9 predicted proteins | sample TergutLab28metaG_2_FD_97872 | JGI IMG/M metagenome (GOLD analysis project Ga0123354, IMG submission 97872) | Labiotermes labralis P4 segment gut microbial communities from Petit-Saut dam, French Guiana - Lab288 P4 | ecosystem: Host-associated > Arthropoda: Insects > Digestive system > Gut ...
ATTGCTGCCGCGTAGACCCGGTTGGACGGACAAGTTTTTGAATTTTTTTGAGTGGCTTGCAAAAGTTAGAGCAACGGGCTAAGAAGTGTATTGAGCTTCGTGAGGTATATGCTGAAAAAATCCCGAGTTTGGTCGCTGTAGCTGGTTTCCTTTCTGGTCTAAGGACTTGTCAGCACCCCCTCGTTCTTAGGAGATTCACATCGAGGCTGTAATTTGTTAGTGATAGGTTGTTATGAATAGTGCTAAGGTAATGCTGGTCTGATATTCTGTAAGTATTTCCATAACTGGGAATAAAAATGATAAATAAAAGGTCATTAGTAACATCACAAACTTTCACAAAGACTTCTTCCATTGCCACTGATATTCAAAGCAAAATATTACTTTTTCGGAAACTATTTAATTCTTTTCTGAGGTGACACGAACTAATACTAAGAAACAGTTCGTTAGGTGGATTCACCTAAGGACGGAATCAGGTAGCTTTCGAAGAGTGGTGTTTTCTTTTGAATTTTGGTGGCAATGGAGAAAGTCCTGTGAATTTTGGTGACATTACACATGTAAATCTATTGTCAAAAATCTGTATGTGATAACTGACAGGACAGTTTATGTGGGAACTAGAGCGAGTATTTAGTCAGTACCTTAAGTGGCTTACGAACATTCTGTTAGCAGATTTTAATACAAAACAGGCGAGAGGATATTTTAAAGAGGGCAATTTGGAATTAGATTTTACGTGATGGTGATGATGATTGTGTCAGAGTAATACAATTTGCATCATCAAGAATCCAAGCGTCAATAGCACAATATTCCAGCATAAGTAGATGGAAATCTGCTGGGAAGACTCACAGTCATACTGATCGCTTATTGGTAAATGGGAGATAGCATTCAAGTGTAGGTGATGTTTGGTCGTTTAGAAGAACTGATTGTGTTACTGATCGCTAACTGACGGGTGACCTTTTAGGGACAGACTGTTAGTCAGTAAACGAGCAGCAACGAATTTTGATTTGGAGACACTCATTCTCAAGAAGCTAAAGAAGGTGAAAGTTTTAGAACATTATGGGCTTAAAATGTCGAAGAGAACTTAGATGATAGCGGGTGCATAAATAGGGCTTGGGAAAATATCAGAGAAAATATCAAGATCTCAGATATAGAGTTTATAGATCATTGTGAATAGGAGAGGTGTAAACAATGGTATGGAAAAGAATGTTAAAAATTTGAAGGCCAAAGAAAGCAGGTTAAACTGTATTGGTTACAGGATCCCAGCTAAATTAATGCATTCACTCTGAACAATATAACACGTGAAATGATTAAATGTGTCAGTCGCAAGAAGAGGAAATACTGGAAAGTCAGATTAATGGACTTGGAACCAACAGCGAGAACAGGGATATTAAGGACTTTTATAGAGGCAGAAACGAATATAAGGAAGGTTAAAAACCCAGAGCTAAATTAGGAAATGATGCGAAGAGCGATGTGTTATTAGAATTATACTGTACTTTGAATATGTGAGATAATCATTTCTGCCAGTTATTGAATGTACATGCTCCCAATGGTGTTAGGCAGACTGAGATATACACAGCTAACCCACTAGTGCTGGAGGGTAGTACTGTTATGTTTGTGATGGCTGCTGAAAAGCTGCAGATGTACAGATCATCAGGTATTGACCAATTCAATCATGACTAAACAGTTGGTATATCATTACGTTGTGAGATGAATAAAATTTTTAATTCTATTTGGGATAAAGAAGAACTGCTTCAGACAGTGGAAGGAGCAAACAATATCGTCCATTTATAAGAAAGACAAATTGTAATAATTGTCAAGCTATACTGATAACAAGTACGTACAAAATTTCATCCAGCGTTATTCTATCAATGTTAAGTTTAGTTGTAGATGAAATTATTGGGGGGTCATCAGTTTCAGACAAAATATTGATTGTGTATACTGCATTCGTCACATAATTGAGAAAAATAAGAATACAGTAGGGCAGTGCGTTAGCTGTTTGTAAACTTAAAGAAAGCCTCTGATTCAGTTAGGAAGGAATTTTTGTATATTGTTCTCCCTTACATTTGTTTTCGAATGAAATTATTCAGGATAACAAAAATACTTTTAAATGAAACCTGTAGTAAAATTTCGGGGGACAAATATTTTTCTGATAGATTTCTTATGAAGAAGATGCTTTGTCGTCATTGATTTTCAACTTTGTTTTGAATGTACGTTTAGGAAGCTACAAGCCAGCCAGGAGGGAGTGAAATTGAATGGAACACATCAGCTTCTGGTTTATGCTGATAGTCGTACTTGACTGGGCTGCAGCATACACAGAACAACGAAAAACACAGAAGCTTCATTAGTCGTTAAAAAAAAAAACTGGTCTAGCAGTAAATGCTAAGAAAACGAGATATACAATTATGTATCGTGAGCAGAACAGAGTAAAATAACAACATGAAGCTAGGCATTAAACTCTTTAGAAGTGTGGCAGGTTAAAATATTTGGGAAGAATTACAAAAATAAAAAAGGCGTTTATGAAGAATTTAAGAGCAGATTTAACTCAACGAATTCCTACCACCTTGTGGTCCAGGATCTCTTGTCTTCCCGCATAATACATAAGAATATGAAGATAATAAGGCACAGAAATTTAATTTCATCTATCGTTTATATGGGAGTAAAACTTCGTCTCGCACATTGAGGGAGAAACATACCCTAAGGACTTACGGTATTAGTATGCGAAGGAAAATATTTGGGCATAAGGGAGGTGTTAACAGGGGCATGGTGTTAAATTCACCATGACGAGCTTCATCATTTGTATTCTTCTTCAAATATTTTTCGGGTGACAAAATCAAAAAGAAAGAGATGAGAAGGGCATGTGGTGTGTATAAGGAAAGAGAAATGGATAGAGGCTTTTGGTGGAAATTCTGAAAGAGGGAGACGACTTGAAGTCCTAAGCGTAATTTGGATATTGTTATTACAATGGATCTTAAAGACATCGGTTGAGAGGGCGTCGACTGGATTGATCTGGCTCAGGGTACGGAAAAGTGGCGGGATGTTGAGGTCGCTGTGCTTTATCTTCGGGTTTCACAAAATGTGGAAAATGTCTTCAATTGCTAAGGAATTATTAGTGCTTTAAGAAGTACTTTGTTCCATGGACTTATGTACCTTAAAGAAAACACAATCTTATGTTTACTGGACCGTGCATCATTGTAATAGTTGAAGAATAAAAGACCAACTTGATTTCACTTCTTGTGGTAATTCAACAGCAAAGTCGCAAGCTCCTGATGATGGATATATTAATGTCCGAAACATGTTGAGCACATAAGAAGTGAAATCAAATAGCAAGTGACATCAAGTTGGTCTTTTATTCTTCAACCAAAACACAATCTGTCTAGAATGTGACAAACTCTTTTATTGCTGTTCACGAAATTATCATTGTTTGGTCTGGGAATATTAAGATTCAAATGAATGCTTTGTTTAGGACAATATAGAATTTTTTAATGTTAAAGCAGGCGGCACACATAATATATACTGCACTTTAAATTTTAACTATCCATTTTTATGTCAGTTGTTCTTAGAGTTTAAAGCGGGGACTAAGAAAATCGCACTGAATTTTAAGTAAGTAGACCCACTAGTCGTTACCAAGGAGGTGCTGCTCTGGAAATAAAAATGGTGGAAAACATTGGATTTCATATTTTGTATGGCTATGCTGCAGCCCAGACTGTGATTCGCAGACTTCTTAAAACTGTTTGTTTTATGAACTCAATGAGCCACATAAACAGACACAGTGCATAGTCTGTCATATTATTTAACATTTAAACTTTATTTATTGTTATCACACGTCAGCTTAGGCAGATTTTAGGTACAGATTGAAACCGATATTCCTTGAATACAGTGCAGAATTTTACCTGCTCAAATGCAAGATTCGGCGAATCTAGTGTTATGTTCTTTTTTTTTGGGGGGGGGGGGGGGGGGGGGGGGGGGGAGAAAATATATAATTTTTTTATCGCTCTTTCTACTCCCCGCTCCCTTCAACGTGCTTCACTCCATTCATCTAGCAATTTTATTCGCACGAACGGTGGCAGAAATAACTACGTAATGACCATCTCTAGCACCAAGCGCTTTGGGCTAGTTCAAATAGGTTGCACGGTCTGACACAAAACGTAACATGAGGCAGAAAAGGGAAAACCAGAGCGACGTTATCGTAACCGCCCGCAGACCTTATATCTAATGCCAAAGTGTTGTTCAGATGACAGTATTATGTGACACAAACTGTGAATAATAATTTGACAATACTTGGTGAACCAGACAGTAAGTTGCTGTGTTGAAATATGATTGTATAGACCACATGGCTTTAACTCGTGTTGTTAATTAAGTAATTTAACTGTGTGTTACCCGTAGTAACAGACTAAGGCAGAACACAACTTATCGTACTCTGATGGCCCCTACCTTACGTCGTTCAGCGTGCCAGCGACATCTGCCGTATTTCCTGAGCGATGTCTCTGGAACTGACGTCGTGGTACCAACCGTACACATGAGCGGGACGGCAAAGAAGCTACAGGTAGAACGCCGTAGTTGTTCGGACGTATTACTTTTAGTGAATCACACAATAGTCGTATGACAATAATAGCGAAAGGCAGTGAGTTTTAACTTCAGAAGTTCTGGCCAGACATGCTGAGTGAGATCATTTCAACTTGAGGAGGAAGAATATTACTAAAAATCGGTGAGAATAAGTAACCACAGTGAGTATTATGTCAAATGGTATGTAATTTAAAGTGTCGAAAATAAATGGCCTGAAGAAAATAAGAGCAGATTGAATTCGTTGTCCGTCTCTGTTCAGAATTTTTGTCTTCCAGCAGACAATCTGAAAATATATAGAACTAAAATTTTTCCTGCTGTTTCGTATGGATGAAGATCTTGGTCTCTAACATTGTTGACGGAACATAGGTTGAGAGTTTTTGAGAATAGGGTACTGGGGAAGATATTTGGGTCTAGGAAAGACGAGGTAACAGGGAGGCGGAGGAGACTACATAACGAAGATCTTCATGATCAGTACTCCTCATCAAATGTCAGTGAAATTAAGAAGAATGAAATGCCCAGAACATTTGGCAGGTATGGTGAAGACGATGTGAGCATACAGGGCTTTAGAGGGGAAATCTGAAGGATAGAAACCATTTGGAAGACCTAGGCCTAAATGGAAGAATAATGTTAAAATGGATTTTAAAGAAGTGGGATGGGAGGCATGGGATGGATTGATCTGGCTCAGGGCAGGGGCAGTGGGTAGCATTTTGTAATGAACCTCCGGGTTTCATAAAATGAAAGGAAATTCTTGACTAGCTGACGAGTGGTTAGCTTTTCAAAAAGGGCTCTGCTGTATGGGGTTCAGTTAAAATGAATGGCGTGCTGTTTATTTATTCGTTTTAAGTTGTTCGAGAAATAACTGGTAAAGTTCTGTGTCACCACTCTCGTTAGAACATTTGCCATATTTCCGCTAGACACTTTCTGATCAGAGAATTTCTTCAGTAAATTTAGGTGCTGTACTGCATTATAATTATCCAAGTTGCTGTCACTATCTCCATCTCTAATCAAGCTAACAATCATGATTTTTCAATTCGAAAGTCAAAAGCCAGGAACGAAACTCCCTGTTGCTAAGTACCTGCATGCCTGGCAATTACAGAATTATTATTATTATTCAGGAAATTGTGCTAGAACACATTGGAGGTCTTTGAAAGAAAGGTACAGGCTAGAGGTGTAAAAGATTCCACTATGTAGTTCAGTGCTTTGTACCAGCTGTGGAGAAGAAATGACAATATTTTGAACTAGTGCGATTTGTAAAGCATTATGTTTCCCTCCGCGTCACATGAAAGGGAATTTGGGTGCAGCAATCCTATGGTTTTGGAACAGAGCAACGATGAGGACGATGAGCGTGGTGTTGATGAGAGTGAAATTCAGCACATTATAGGCAATCTTGAAATGTCACAGCTATACCAGCATTGTTTCCAAGCACACCGCTGGAAAATATGTCAGGTACCTCCCAGTGCACATATTGAATTGGTAGGAGACAAAAAAATTTGATATCAACGCGAATTTTTTACAGTTGGAGAATGCAAAACTGAAACTGTAGTATAAATCAATTAACAGTAGAGAATCTGAAAATCCAGCTACGAGATTTATTTTTATTTTAATGCCGTAATATGGACGAGTTCATTCCATTGGAGAATCTTCAGGCGACAAAGTCAACAGAGGCAATATTTCTGGATCGCTATTCCAGCAAGCAAGAGCAACGGACAGCTCGTCAGCAGCTCGTTTCGTCTCACCGGCTCTTCTTCCTCAACAACCCAATCGCTGAGCAGTCATATTCAGCACACCACACGTTTGCTGCGCAAGGAACAAGTTGCCACAGTTTTACATTTACAAGCTTAGAGGTTCCGAAAATTTTCTTATGTTTTTAATCTCCTAATGTTATAAATAAAGTTTGCCATTATGAAGCCTAAATTTATTATAACGACCACTCTGTCAGAAGATGATATGAACTGTTTGCTTTTGAAGCCGGCGGCTCACCGTACGTAGGAATAACTCAAATGTTGATATCTACAATATCTGAAAAATACTTTTTTGGTGGGATATTGAAAGTAGGCCGATCCCGGTGGCTGCGCGACCGTTCGCTTGATGGGAATGCGGGTTCGAATACCACTGGATCATAGATATATGTCATTTGTGAGTGTTGTGTGTTGTCAGGTAGCAGTCTCTGTGACGAGCCGATTACTCATGCAGAGGAGTCCTACCCAGCGTGTGTGTTCCATTGAGTATAAACGTATGCAACAATAACTCTCTACACGTAGAGTGAATAGGTAAAAGATGTCGGAATAAGAAAGATATTGAATGTCTGTAACATAAGACATGTACGAATTGTACTAAACTGAAAGACTTACTGTAGTGTTAATCATTTGTACTTTCAGGAGATAATAGTTTTGTTTTCTGGTTGGTTTGAATGTGAGAGTGACAGCCGAGAAAGCCCAAAGAATTTAAATATAATAAGTGCAGTAAAAGTCGGGATCGTCAGATCCCAGTATGGCAGAAAAGAGTTTCTATTCACCATTATTCTTTCTATATTCCAGAAAGCTTACGTTTATTTTTTTCACTGCTATATTCTGTGGGGGTGAAAAAGTTAAATTCTCGCAGCAGAGGGAATATCGAGAGAATTTTTATGACCTGAAAAGTGGAAATTGCGAGAAAAGTTTGTAACTTGAATTTCAATAAATCAGAAAATTTAATAAATTTAATAATGGAACTTTCTGGTAAACATTCTTGCACTGCACTACGGAATTAAAATCATTCTAGGTTATTGAATACTTTTTTGGAAAGTACAAATTACTTGTGAAATAATGTGGAATGCCAACTTGGTGCAACAAAGTAATTTTATTGGCATATTCTTAGCTCGACATGTTTCGGGTACATACGCCCATCATCAGGAGCATTTGATGTTGAGTTGCGGCATACGATTTTCTTCACCGAGTTTCTGGATGGGTGGTGGTCTTGAGAGCCGCTGTGTGGGTCGTGTTTACGGTGCGGATGGTGCCGTGCAGTCGTACGGCACCATCCGCACCGTAAACACACAGCTAATAATATACCAATAAAATTACCTTGTTGCATTCCACATTATTTCATGAGGACGATGCACGGCCAAACAACCCTCAGGTTTACAAAATACTTGCTGGAGGATTAAATAAGATAGGGATTTTGGCGCAAAAATTTCACTTATCCATTTTGAAATATTTTCATCCCCTTGAATAACCACGTAGTTCGCAACGTGCATCTGTATTCATTCCTTGTGTACTGTTCAGCGCACATGTAGAAGTAAATGTAAATATTTTTTTAGAAAGAATAAATTCGGAAGGAGAGTGGAAAGTTGGTAGCACAAACATCTTCTTCTGCACCTGTATTCTTTAAGTAAGCCTTCAACTTCTGAAAAAAATATGTCGCTTAATGCACAGTGGGCACTATATGTTAGCATTACAGGACTGTGCCCTTAGAAAACACAATGTCTACTGATTAGGTTTCTTATGTATCTCATATAAAGTAATGGTTATTTCTTTTAACAGCTTTAATTATTTGATCTTATAACGGAGTGTTGTCTGTTGGGTAGGCTTTTGAATGCTTAACCTTTTAAAGCGTACTGATTACGTGATGCACTAACAAGTTGAACATCCAAGAATTTTACGCTGTGCCCACACTGTACAGTATTTATGTGTTTTGAATTTATCTGAGAGCAAACAGCAGTTTGTGCCACTTACAGCATAAACTGATTCGTTTCTATAACCGAGATGAAAAGTGTTTACTGCGCAGTACGAACTGAGAATTTAAATAAAACAGTCTGCGCTTCGTCTTTAAAGCGTTAATTAAATAATTTTCAGATTAAGATGTAATTACCAAAGCAGATAAAATACAAAGTACTGAATGTTCAACAGTAATGATTTATTTCCTGTTGTTGTAGTTATTTGTAGCAATACCAACATTCCATCAGTTTTATAATGCATTAGTTGTATAAAATTGTTCCTTGTTGTAGCTTACAACGAGGGATATTACGAGTTGTGTTATCTCATGTTTCATGATTTCATTTTCATTTTTAATAATTGGATACTTTATTAATGTATAATATCAAAATTGTTTTTAAAATGCTTTTAGTATAGTGTTCTGTGTTTTTATTTAAAGCTCTCGGCTACACAGAACTTAAGAACAAGGTGTTAGCTTTCCTGTAAACTTGATATTCTGGTGTTATCTTTCTCTTATTGATACCAGTTCAGTGTCTTGTCTTTGTGAAACATATGTGTCGACCTTGAAAATTTATGCAGTGGATTCATCATTTCCTGTAACGACAGTGCCATCTTCTTGAGACTGAAGATACAGGCACTGAAGTTCTTCGAAATGTTGGTAACTGTTTAACAGCTGACACAGCACCACATCTATGGAAGCTAGAATATTCTGCAACATAGCGGTGTTGTGGTGTCTACATTGAGCTAAGAATGTAGAATTACCGAAGGATATACAAAATATACAGAGTGGGAGTAATGTGTCTGGTGGTTGCAGTGTGTGTGTGTGTGTGTGTGTGTACTAAAGAAAGTTTCAGTAGGTGGGACATTGTTTAGTTGTTGCTCAGCGTGGAGTAGGAACCTATCCGTGCCCCATTTGACGTAACTGGGCACACGAGATGCCAGTTGTGGACAGAGAAGCGCATGCATGCGGGCGATCCTTACAGTTGTGTGCTGGCATGCGCCGGAGCCGGATGTGCGCCGCCTGTGTCCCGGGTCGGCATGTTAAGACGATGCGCCGTATAAGTGAAGTAAACGTAAATATTCATTGTGCAGGTCTTGACATCTTGTGTGTCTCGTGGTCGGACCGGTTCTGCATAGGTGATAGTTCGTAACATGAACTTAAAAAATATTTAATTTTGTAAGAAAAAAAAACTATCTTATTTCGGATACCCCTGAGAATAAGGTAAGTTAGTTTGCATGCAAGGACATATCTATCCGTCCATGCATGTTTGTGTGTGTGTGTGTGTGTGTGTGGAGGGAGGATGGAAGGAAGTCGAACGCGTCATTATCGATGCTTGTACGTGCCTCTCTGTAAAGCATGTATAGATCAGGTACTCACAATAACGTTGGTAGTCTAAAAGTAAATTTAGAAACACAATGTAGGGTCAAAAGACGGACGTCTTTACAAACTGTACAATACAACAAATGTCAACGCTATATTTGTTGTGTACGATTCCGCTAATAGTTGTAAATTAGTTGTGATTAGTGTACATGTGATTAATATACCTTTGTAGCTTAGCCTCTTCACATTGCTTCAATTCTGGAATACATATTGAAATTAACCTTTAAAACCCTGTGGTACTAATATGAGCCATCAACTGTAGTATGAAAACCACTCTGCAATTTCCCCTCATAATGTATGTATATGTTCCTCATGATTCGCATAATAAACAGAGCTAATTGGTTTAAGCGTCATCAAACCGATTGATTTTGTAGGGGAACACAGTGTGTAATGCTGGATAGGAGTAGGATTTTGAAATGTCATTTGGATGAAAGACCGTGCTTACCCTGGTTTTGTTACCCACAATCCAATTGACATTCCTGCTTCCAATGCAGCCCCTCCGCCCCCAACTTTCAGCATCTTGTCAGTCCTAATACAGTAACAAACCTGTCTGCAACACTTACCACGATCTACTTTCGTTCACTTCCTACCTTTAGGCTTAAGTCTAAACTACTGTTAACGGAAGGTCGAGCGTGGAAAACCTCGGACACTTCAGACCCGTAAAGTTTTTCTGTGCTCCTGTTATTTACACTCGTCTCTCACCAATTTCCCCTACGCGCTTTCTTCTTTTATTTCCCTATCTTTTATGTGCTTCTGAAGTTTAATACAACCGGACTGTAGAAGACACAAGAGAGTTTATAAACGTAACCTTGTCACGTGCAGTCAGAACCACCTAAGTACATCAGATAAGCTGACCACATGTCATTCCTGGAACAAGAAATTTGTAATGGATTGCTGGCGGCCTGTTGATTGTTTGATTATTACGAAGGAGTTGAAATGCACCATAATAGCGTTGTGTTTCTATAAATGTTTTTTACATTGGCTTTTGTTATGTAATTGAATATTTGTAAAGAACTAACTGACTAACGTCAAGGAAATTAGTCCTTCTTGATATGCTAGTATTTCCTTCTGTTAGTGAAAAAAATCCTTGTATTTAATGGAATCTGAAAGGTACTTATTATGTGTAAAATAACCTGACAATGGTCCTGTTCTGAACTAGATTCTTTCACTCCAAACTGTGTCCACCTGTAGTTTTGCTGTCATTTTTAATATTAAATATCCATCCAGCGTAGGTCTTCCAACTTGTCTTTTTATTTCAAAATTTTCACCAACATATTGTATTGGATAGGGACCGCGGTAGCACAGTGGTTAAGGTGCTGTGCTACAAATCGGAAGGTCGCTGGTTCGATCCCAGTTGGTGTCAGTGGATTTTTCGTTGACATAAAATCCTTCCGATCGCACTATGGCCCTGGGGTCGACTCAGCCTCTAACAAAAATGAGTACCAGGAGTATTTCCTGGGGGTAAAGGCGACCGGTGCTTAAGGCTGACAACCTACCACCATCCTGTGCCGTTGTTACGAAATCTGGGAACCTTAACTTCCTAAGAACCCTCTGGGCTTGTCCAGGCCTGTAATGGGACTGCTTTTTATTGTATTGGATATTCGTAATATTATCAAAATTATGTAAGGTACGTACTAAGTGTAAGTTTAACCTGAACGTGTTAGCATACGTACATAATTATGTAACGTGCTAACAGTAAGATCAACATGAACAAGTTCGCATACATACGTACATCCATCCATCCGCACATACATACATACATATATACATACATAACTTCTCGCGCTGAAGAAAAGATATGAATATAAACCACCCGAGAACAAGTTCCCAAAAAAATATTTGGATAATAGAAAGCAAAGTGAAAGTAAATTGGAGAAACCTGTGTAATAAGTAAAAGTCATGTTTTTACTTCTCGCTAAGAATTTTGGGAAATCCAGTTTATTGTTGTTGAGATAGACGGGAAAAGCGACAAACAGTGTTGTGGAAACTGATTGTGTTTCTACCTTGAGGCAAGCTGTTACTTCCTTGGAGCTTGTCTCTGCCACTGCATTGCTAAAACAAGACAACGTAACACTGCCGAAACTTACAGAGTTGTAAGAAGACTAGCGGCAAGTCCAGAATATAAAAATTAGAAAGCCATTGCTTCCAAAATTTTCAAAAATATTTTGACACATTTGAAATCTCAAGCTGATATCTATTACTTAACAGGCTAATTTACTACTCATTGCGTCGTCAATACAAAGTCAAAACGGTTAATTTTGATTAGGAACATAATGATTTTTCATCTGGAAAATTAAATTATGGTGGAAAATGTAGAATTTTTAATGCCGAAGAAGCGATTATTTATTTATTTATATGTGGAGTCGGACAGTAGCATAATGGTGACATGTTTTGGAATGAATTCGGAAGGAAACAGTTGTGGACTGTTCCATGGCGGGCCTGAGGAAAGCCACAAAAACCCTCATACGTGTTAGTCAGAGTCCCTTTCGGACAATTTCCGAATATCAGTCAGAAGCGTTACGGGTTGAATCATCCTATTCGTTGGTGGTACATGTGGTAACCAATAACAAAGATTCAAATTTTGTGAGATGGTGTATTCTGTAGACTGGTAGATATTTAGCGACGTTTAGGAGGAGCGTCATTTCTCCATATTCAAGGCCAAGCAGTCAAAGACTTGGGCTTTTTGATCCTGAAGTTGGAGACCCAGCTAAAAAACTCAAGTCTCACACAGTAACTACTCTCCTGTAACTAGTTTACTTACATTAAACTTCGTGAAGTAATTTTCTTGTAAACGGCTTCAATAAATCCATAGATGTTTCTTCCTCCAACAATTCCTTACGTATGTAACAGGGTGTTTAAACTTATGCAGTGTAGAGGGCTTAGTAACGTTAGAATTTGGGAGCAGACAGATGTGTGGTGCCTGTTGACGGCCATGGAAATTGACAGTGTCCGCTCAAGTCTTCAAATTCTTACAACAGTTGCGAAAATTTGACTGCCTGACTATTATTTCAATTTCAGGTTATAAATTTGTGGGCGGTAGTTTGCCTTCTATGATGCACACTGTCAGCAACCAGCAATGCAACTGTTGCACTTGTTCTTCTCTACAATGTGATAAATCGTGTGTAATCGTACAGTTGAATGCAGTAAAGCCGTGTTTGGTGGATAAAATGAAAAATCACGTTTTGTTGGGTAAAATTTATTTACTACCTGCTAGTTTACAATGACGCGAGTTATGTAGAGTTGAGAAAGGTAAAACGTTTCGGGACTTGTCGTTCGATACAAAAACACACGGAGTGAAAGAGAACTCTGCCCTTCTGGGTTATTACGCAGCGAGTAGTGGTAATTTCTTATGGACGTTTCGGGACAACCGATAGGTTTTCATCTACTTCGCGGCGGAAGTCTGAAATCACGCATCGTAAGGTGAACGGACAGAACAGCCACCCACACAGAACTGTGTGCCATATGAAATGACTTTAATAGCACAAAAGGGGTCGGGACGATACACGTAAGAAATTTTTCACTCAAGTATTTTGAAAATTTCTGATTATGGCACATTTTCCGAAAATGCCGTTAGTACCGTATACGGAGCGACTGACTATGGGCTGGACGGTCCGGGATCGAATCCCGGTGGCCAAGAGATTTTCCGCCCGTCCAGACCGGCCCTGTGACCCAACCAGCCACCTGTAAAATCGGTACCGGGTCTTTCCCGGGGGTAAAGTGCGGCCGGGGCGTGCTGCTGACCACTCATCCCCTTCTAGTGCCGCGGTCATGGAAGAGTAGAGCTATACCTCTACCCACCCCCTGGGCCACACCGGACCTGTAGCGGGATCACTTTACTTTTAACGTATACGGATACAGTAACTCATTATTATCACTTTGCAACATTACATTTTGTATTGATATTTGGAGGGAAATAAGTGTTTAATAATTGTGTACATAGAAATTTCTAAATATAAGGAATAAATTTTATTGATGTTTGTAAATTATACTGTATAATTTTCAAACTAACTTTCGAACAAACAGTGGCGTTGTTGTACTTTTTGCCCTGTGTCTGTATTCAGAGGACACGTTTGTTGTAAATATATAGATTTTATTTTCCTAATGGCAGGTACATTGACTGTTTATCATTGACCTATGGAGCAATAAAAGTAAAACGTTAAAATTACAACATAGATACTAAAAAACATTCAAAGTAAATATGAAAGTCCTAATAATAAGGAGTAGTCATAAATATAGTAATAGTAAAAAGGCAAAGTCAATTTATACAGAAATAAATCAGTATAAACAGTTGTCTTACAGTCTGGAAAATCACAGGTACAATTCAAATGTTCCTCTCCGAAAGTCACTATCTTGGAACAAAGAAACATTATCAGCTTCCAAGTTAACTTCTTGGCGTTCTACTTGACAATGACTTAATTAGTACACGTCTATAAGTTAAAGTACAATTATGAACAGTATTTGTTGTAGCCAATAAACTAATTTAATCAGTAATAGTCAGAAGAACATATAGTGTTGTAATGTTAATAGTGAAAGAGTAAGATCTAGTGGCCAGTTACACACCAGACGGCTACAAGGAATAAGCAATACCGAATAATTTAATTTCTTATCTTGATATGACTGGCTAGGGGCTGGATGGTCTGGGGCTCGAATCCTGAAAGAAAAATATATTTTCTCTCTTCGAAAACTGTCCTGAGTTGGTCTGGGGCTCACCCAGCCCCCCACTCAACGGGTGACAGGTCTCTTTGCCGAATATAAAGCCGAAAGGGCGTGAATTTGACCAATTAATCTCCATCTAATTCCGAGGTTAAAAATAAGTGGAACTACAGATCTTCTTCTGCTCCCTGTTTGTTCCTTCATGGAATGGACAGGAACAATCTTTCTTTACTATTATTTCTATGATGGGGTTGTCTGATAATAACAGTAATAACATCATTACGAATGTTAATAGTAGTAGTGAGGAGTATACAGTTTAATCTCTCTTGTACCATAATCCGCAAAACATTCCAGTTGTCTGAGCAGATTCATACTCTGATATCAAGAGCTTAGGAGCCCAGCTGTCATTTGCTGTCAGTTGGTAGCAGAAGGCTTTAACAAAGTTAGTTCTACAGCCTTCTTTGACTAATGACATAATTTGTTTTCTACGTGAGCTGAAAGAAGTAAAGAATGTATATTTATAAAGCAGTTAGCTGTCACTCGATGGTAGAAGCTGCATTCTTCACCTCGATATTTGTTTAAAAAATTTGCATAGCAAATGTACTTCAGTGATAATCTAAAATTACTGTAAGTCAAATTAAGTTCATTATAGGATCTAATGTTCAGATATCTATAAATATGCACCAGATAATAAAATTTCTGAACGACTTGCTACATCCGGTTTCAGATAGTCTGCGAAAAAAATAGTTTTTAGTATAAGGCAAACTTCTATATTTAAATATTTTATATTATTTATTCGTTTCCTTTATACACTTTGTGTCCTGCACCTTATTCTCAAGAATGTTCTGAGCGAGCGAGGGAGAGAGAGAGAGAGAGACTGGGACAGAGAAGTGTTTTATTTAATGATGCCGTACTTTTGTCAAGGTCATATAGCGTCGGTGGTAGATGAATGAATTATTATTAGATATTAATAGTAGAATGATTCTGAAAGGAGAAATACTGCAGTTCTGAGAGAAAACTCTGTTCTAATTCCATGTTGACCACCACAAATCCCACTCGCATTGGCCTGGGACGAAACCTGAACCTCCGCCGTTGAGAGGTCGACGAGGAATTGCCTGAATCACGACAAGGCTTCAGATAGTTTTTTAATAATAATAATAATAATAATAATAATATAAAAGCCATCCAGGGCTATGTTATTAGTGCCAGTAGAAAATTATAAGTATATATTTTGATGGACGCGATTATTACTAGCTACACCCGCAGAAAACATCGGGAGAAATCATAAACCGTCCAACGCATAATTGGAACATGCAGTGCATTAACTCGAAGTCGTTACATACACCGCCACAACCAGGTGACCAATATCGTCCATTTAGAATTGACTATCAAATGAACAACCAATGCCGTAATATAATCAAGAACCACAATCCATGTTTTAAAACTGCAAATATAAGCTGTACTACGACTGGTCCATAACAACAGATCGAACTGTCCATAACAATAGACCGGATAGAGTTATGCTTGACAAAACCATCAAAGAAGCATATTAAATAGAACTAGCAATTCCTGAAAGCCATAACCTTTAGAGCAACTTCACTGAGAAGCTCCAGAAATAAGAAGAATTGAAAGAAGACCTAACAAGTATGTGACAACTGAACGCGGTCTGTGTAGTATTATTAGTGTTATCCACAAAGAATATTACCCCAAATAAATTACACGAGAGTTAAAAATGTTTAGTCTGCGACCTGATCTGTGTATTCTAATGCAGAAGGCAGAAGCACGTAGCACATGACATATAGTTGTAACGTTTCTGGCAGGATAATGAATAAGTAGGGCTGGCTTGTTGGCCCGTACTACATGAAAACCAGCGAAACTGCTATGACTTCATGATGATGATGATGATGATGATATTAATCACAAATTTCACATGGAACGTAACGTCACAGGTACCATAAACTGTAAATACAGAATAGCTGCAAAACTATATAGCATAGAAACGTGGTTTTTTGAGGTGTGTAATTGTAAATACCTCACATAGGGTGATAAATAATAATAATAATAATAAAATAATAATAACCATTGTGATGAATACAATCAAAGTTTAAGTTTTCAAATCTCGTGCTTTAAATCGAGTTGTTTTGCGCCTTGCCGTTTTTCAGAAGGCGTCCGTATACCGCCGTTCGTATACCGCCGTCCATACACCGCCGTCCGTATACCGCCATCCGTACACCGCCGTCCGTACACCGCCGTCCGTACACCGCCATCCGTACACCGCCGTCCGTATATCACTGTCCGTATACCGCCATCCGTACACCGCCGTCCGTATATCACTGTCCGTATACCGCCATCCGTACACCGCCGTCCGTA
>Ga0123354_10007235_pt1 | contig 16653 bp, 13 predicted proteins | sample TergutLab28metaG_2_FD_97872 | JGI IMG/M metagenome (GOLD analysis project Ga0123354, IMG submission 97872) | Labiotermes labralis P4 segment gut microbial communities from Petit-Saut dam, French Guiana - Lab288 P4 | ecosystem: Host-associated > Arthropoda: Insects > Digestive system > Gut ...
AACCTACAACGCGATCCCCCCTCCCCCCAACTGGCTCTCTCCCCACGGACTAGTTACTAAGCTCCACACTCAGGCTTTAAGCCATGTTTAACTCAAAATCCTCGATGATGAGATCTCAACATCGATACACGGCTGCATACTTTATATAAACACTCTTACAGCATACAAAGCTTTCGGATGAAAATCTGATGATGGCCAATGTTGGTCGAAACATGTAGTTTTTGTAGTTTTCTAATAAAACATCAATTAGATATACATTGTATTATTGACTTAATTACCCTACCTATTATTAACTGCATAGTATAATTTGAAGGGATGTTTAACTAACGACGCTTCCTCAACTGCACAATTTAAATACCACCTAATGGGAAGGTAGTTGTAAATGGTGGTTTGGGAATAAATGTGCTGGGGGTTCGGTTTTGCCCGAAAGGGGTAGAGAAAACTGTAAAAATTCTAGGCCTCCATATAAGTATCAACCTGCTTACTACGCAATATTTAACTGAAAATTTTGGCTGGTTAATGTGGCAGCCCTGATGTTAGAAATGAAGTTACATTTTACTAGGTGCAGGAACTGAGACCGGACACCTTGATAATCGTAGATAGGGGTTTGCCACGTTGCTTGTATTCCGCGCTACGAGAGGGCTATGGCTGGCTCCATCTGCAGCGCGGAAGTACTTGTTGTGCCATCATATCTCTTAAATAGGCTCAGTAAACACTACGCTAATGCAGTGCTACTCTGGTTAAATACTGGAGCTCTAGCCATCAATGGGGACTGCGGTAGCGCAGTGGTTAAGGTGTTTGCAATATAAATCCGAAGGTCGATAGTTCGATTCCAGATTGTGTCACTGGAATTTACTTAGACATAATCTTTCCGATCGCACTATGGCCCTGGGGACGACTCAGCCTCTAACAGAAATGAGTACCAGGAGTATTTCCTGGGGGTAAATCGGCCGGTGCTTATGGCTGACAATCTTACCACCATTCTGGGCCATTGTCATGTAATCTGGGAACCTTAACTTCCCGGAACCCTCTGGGCACCTCGGGCCTGTAATGGGACTGATTTACCTTTACTATGTCATCAGTTTTCGGCCGTCTATATCTCCCTGCGATACGGACAATGTAGCAGCCAATTCAATGGTTACAAATTTTCAATCAGGCCTATAGCTCTATTAACTCCATGATGCAGTGCGCCGATCGCAAAGCGAAGTGCCGTTCAGCTAGTCACAATATTCCCCACCATGTATGTAACTCCGTAGATTCGTTATCTTATTTAAAAGGGTCCGCTACTACAGCTTAGATGAATGATGAATGTCGTTAACATAACTCTTTGTTTCTTTAAGATTCCATTTAATATTATTACAGGTACATATAAAAGTAGAACTTGCCCTGATGTTATCTGCATCTTGGGTCAACAGTTTCTGGCGTTTCAGATAATAGCTCTGCCTTCATCCTCAAAGTAAACCTGGCCACGAAATGTGGGCGATAGTGAAGACGGGGCATATCTATTTGCTGCACAAGGTTATTATAGCCTATCTCGCGAGCGCTTACGAACCTTCTAAATATCAGAATTCTTGCCCGATGACACAAAGGAACGTCCCAGAAGACTTGAATTTACTACCCCGATAAATGTTTGTGGTGTTGGGGTGTTTCTTCAGCACGGATTTTCAATTCTTTCACATCTTTCGTCCCTTCGCCAACGACGGCCTACTTGGTCGCTGCTGCCGATTTTCGCGCTGAGTTTAGGGCTACAATTTTGCGACAATACACAGAAGTGTTTTTCGCTAAATAAGTATTTCAAAAAGACAGAACATCCGACATTGAACTAATGTATTTTTTGGAAATAAAAACACGTAACCTTCAGCTAATCCTGAAACTATAATTCACCAGCTCTTCTTAAGCTCATACTCAAACGAGTATTGCAAAGCGCAAATTACACTCTTCCATATAACCTCTTATATATGTGTGTTTATATATATATATATATAGGTATCCCCCCCGGCGCAACCTTCAGATTCACACTCAGATACACCACACTCGGTAAGACTCCTATCGAGGAGTGATCAGACCGACACAAAGACCTGTACGAGACAACACGCAATACTAACAACAGACAGACTTCCATGCCTCCGGCGGAATTCGAACTCACAATCCCAACAAGCGAGCGGCCGCAGGTCTACGCCTTAGATTGCGCAGCCACTGGAATCGGCAAACTATTACATACGTAAAAAACATTAATTTAGAATTAATAGACAATCTACAGCTAGGTATTCGAAGCCTTGGCGTTCTGTTACCTATTCACACAAAAATCTGTAGGCATTTCTCTTTTCGACCACACGCGCTACATGCCCCGCCTATCTCATCCCAATTTATTTGATAATTCAAATAAACATGGAGAGGAAGACAAATCATAAAGCTTCTCAAGAGACAGTTTTTTTCACATTCCTCTTATTTCCTCACTTTTAGGCCCAACGATTTTCCTCAGTACCCACTTCTTGAAAAACCTCCATCTCTGTTCTACCCTTGACGTGAGACACATTTCACATCCATACGAAAGAACACGAAAAACTATAATTATGTTTACCTTATCCATCATGTTTTGGACAGAAAATGGGGAAATAAATGGCCAGGAACAAATGATAACAAGAATTACCTGAATTTACTAATTCCTTTTTTTTTTAATGCAACTTTTTACTTCTTTGTGTCGTTCTTAACTAGAATTTCAGTGAAATTGCCTTGTGCAGACTCCTGACATTTATTGCAATTTCAAAATCCCAAGCCCATTTTCCGTTGCATAGGACGTACCGAAGTATCCCTGACGTACCGAAGTATCCCTGTAGCATCAGGTAACTTGTTGAATTTTAAGGCTAATTTTTAACTCCCGCCAAACTCCACATGCTGTGGGGCCTCAGCCCGCCGTACCATTTGGACTCAATTACTGCAGACTTGATACCATGCTAGCGAAGAGAAAAACTTTTTTATGGCTGAAAAGCTTCTATTACCAATTTCCGTAACTGGGCACAATGTACCACAGAATTCCACACAATCTTCCACCATTGGACACGATCTGGTTCTCACTCCTTTCCACCAAATTCCATAATTGGACACGATCTCTTACTCAACTGCAAGCCAAATTTTATCGCGGCACTGGGTCTATTAAAATACTTCGCACCACATGCCATTATTGGTAACGATCTGGTACAGCTTCATGACAAATCCCATCAATGCACATGATCTACTAACATCCTAACGCCAAGCTCACCACAGCACAATGCTTCATACCATTTCCACCCGGAACCAAAATTGCCCAATCCATTTGGTATAAACCCAGTTTCATTCGGTTCAGTACTTTTCAAAATAAAACCCGCGGACAAAGAGACGTGTAAACATGACTTCCACATTACGCCTTCTCTTTGTGAATTTTATGCAAAAGTCTTTTACTAATACACATAAATGAAGAGTATTTGATTATGTTAGATCTAATAAATTTGGTGTGTTTGAGTGTAATACCTAAATTACTACTAATTTTTTTTTCACGATACCACCTAGTCTTTAGAGACTAACTAGGTATTTTATTCTCTCCTAAACTGCTACGTTGTCTATTTGCTGCAGGCGTCGCCCAACGGTTCAGCCTGCTTTATTCTGACTCCTTATCATTCATGAGGTTTTTTCTAGATCACACACGGCGACGCATCACAATCGGTAGGACTCCTCTGGACGAATGATCAGTTCGTCGCAGAGACCTCTAACTGACAACACCTAACACTCACAACAGACCAAACATCCATGCCCCCGGTGGGATTCGAACCCACGATATCAGCAGGCGAGCTGATGCAGACCTACGCCTTAGACCGCGCGGCCACTGGGACCGGCTAAATTACTACTAATGTGTCACAGAAGAAGGGGATGAATTACATCAAAATAAGAATACTTTAATTTTGCAGTGAGGACGTAGAGCTGCACCGTGGCCACAGCCTTCTACACGTATATTTCATTGACCTGGTGGGCACACGTTACATGTGTAACACGTTGTACACGTGGCATCAACAACTGGGTGAGTGTAGAATTTATCCTGGCTGTAAATTCACTATGCCTTTACCAGTCGCATTGAACATCGACAGTTATCGACTGCAAACGTCGAGTATCAACTTCTAACGAAACGTCGATTTGTAAATCTCCTCGTTTAAAATATTTCGATGACGACTGATTACAGATCTGTTGCTAAGACACGAAGAATTATTACGATGTGTGTTAAAACACTCGGCGTATATTTTGGACAACATTCACGAGTTTAAACCTAAAACAAAACTGCACAGTAAATGCGTCGGAAATGTTGCGCCTAGCAGAGCAGATCCATTGTCTCGTACTGTACGCTATTTTTGTCTCCATTAAAATGTTTCGACGCTATCATGGGCAAATCTCAGGCTCCTGAGCGCCAGACACTAGACCAGAATAATACACTACATCATAAAGGCCACACGGTGCGTATGAAGTACATTTCACATCTTGTTATAAATCTGCGTTGTTGAAATATATTTTTTCCGTAAATTTCGCAGTAATCTAAGGGAAAAGAAAGAATGATTAGAGTGTAGTGTCACACAAATTATATCCCTGCAGCATATCCAACACATCACATTTCGTGCTTAGGTACCACATCATGAAGCCATCCTTAATTTCAGCACTGAATCGGAGTGCTCAGTGTCTGGCTTCTGTCGTTCTACCCTTACAAAATATCTCTTGGTATGCATTAAGCAGAAGGTTAGTTTGGCACTACGGTCAGACATCTGTTTGAGGTATAAAAGTTCAAAGGTAGTAATGATGAATTAATAAGAAATAATTACATTTGAATCATGACAATCGTGGGGCAGTTGGTTGAAGCACTGCGCTCCAAGCCGGAATTTCGCTGGTTCGATTCCCGACGTAATTGGAATTTTTGGTTACATAATCTTTCCGGCCGCACCATGGTCCTGGGGACGACTCTGTCTCTAACATAAAAGAGTACCAGAAATATTTCTTGGGGGTAAAGGCGGTCGGTACCTGGGACTGACAATCTTAATAACTTCATACCCCGATTGTCTTGAAATCTGGGAAACGCAACTTCCTGGAACATTTAGGGGCAGTCCATGTTTGTACATGAATTGCTTTAGATTTGATAACCGTGTGAAAGCGTCACAGATGGAAATCTCTTCATTCATTATTAAATATATAAATTTATTTTCTAACATAACTGCATTATATGAAATACAATTAATTAAAATAACATAGCAGCTACAATGTTTCGGGTTTCATGAAGCCATCTTCAGGCTGTATCTTAAAAGGGCTGAATATTTTTTAAAAAGTCTTTTCAATCACTACACAAAAAAGCACGCGTTAGGAATACGTATTTAATCAACTTCTCAAACTATTAACTTACTAAATAATTAAATTAACATGCCTTCAATTGGTGGAAAAATGACCACATATTATGGAACCAAACGGATTATTAAGTATAAATCCAGTCCACTAACTCCCACTACATTTTCTTTGATTCACTTTATTATTATCCTCAGATCTACGCCTAGACCTTCCACGTGGTCTCTGTCCTTGAAATTTCCACACCAAAATCTGGCAATTCACTTCTCTCATATTGGTGCCACATGCTTCCTCCCACTGTATCTTCTTATATTTGTTAGCCCTAAAAGCACCTGATGAGGAATACAGATACAGCTCCTCGCTGTGCAGTTTTTTGCAACATCCTCGTACTTACTCCGTCTTAGATGCTGTATCTTTCTGAACACCCTGTTCCGCTTCTTATTCCGCAAAATAAACATTAGAATCAACCGCTTCACTGATTCAACGTATCTTTTGAGCGGGTGTCATTGTCGCGAAAAGCGCCTGATAGCTTTGTTAAGTTTTGTCCGTCCGTCTATCCGTCCGTCCATCTTTCCTTCAATCCGTCTGCATGCATCTCTCGTGTCGACTTCCACTGGACGGAATTGTGTGACATTTGACATTCGCGATTTTCATAAAAATCTGTCGAGGAAATCAGTATGTGGTTAAAATTCGGTAAAAATGTTGGGAAATTTATATGAAGACCTAAGTTCGTTTATTTTATTACTAGCTATATAGAATCGCGGGGACCTCGGTAGCACAGTGGTTAAGTTGCTGCGCTACAAATCGGAAGGTCGCTGGCTCGATCCCAGCTAGTGTCAGTGGATTTTTCGTTGACATAAAATGCTTCCGATCGCACTATAGTCCTGGGGTCGACTCAGCCGCTAACAGAAATGAGTACCAGGAGTATTTCCTGTGGGTAAAGACGGCCGGTGCCTAAGGCTGACAACCTTACCACCATCCTGTGCCGTTGTCATGAAATCTGGGAACCTTAACTTCCTGGAACCTTTTGGGCCACTCCAGCCTTTAACGGGACTGCTTTACCTTTTACATAGAATCGCAGAAAATAATCGATCTCTTCTAGTCAAACGGTGTTATTTAATTCATTTACCTAAGACAAATTTTTGAAATTGTCACTTCTACTCCGAGTTTAGAATAAATTCGCAGTCATTCAGCGTCAGTGAAAAGGTAAAATGGGTTACAGCATTGCACGCTAAAGGGCGTACTACTTGGAATGATATTTCTGTAATTGAAACATTTATATTCTGCCCAATAAAGAAGCAATCTGTGTTTTGGTGTTTTATGAATAGGTACCGACGACTCTAATTTTATGAATGGGCACATAATATTTAGTACTTTCTGAAGAGAGTAAAAATATAACTCACATTAATTCTGAGCAAGTTTATTGTTAAATTTAAAAGAACAATGGCAAAACAACAAAAAAATCTTTTCATCAGATTTCCTGCGGACTCAAATGTTTGCTAAAGAAATAAGGATGAATGAAGACCTATTCGTTGGAAATGAATGCCTCATTAGTTTCAAGTATTCCTTTATCGCGAAATTTGATTCATTGTGCTTGATCCTGCCAGCTTCCTATGCTCGGTATGGATTATTCACCGTCACTCAGTGTCTTCCGACAAGAGGGCAGGAAGCGGTAGCTACCTGTGAGTGGCCAGAATGTATTATGTGTTCCAAAGTACGTTCCAGAATACGCGTCGCCCAATACGCGTGGTAACAAAAGCTTATATATCCCATCTTTTAAACGTTCATAAGGAAAGTTGTAAAAAGTTCCTGTTTGGTTCCACTATGTTTTTTTTCCGTTGTTTTGTCCTTATGTAGAAAATAAACGATCTATAAAAGAATTTTCATGGCATTTAATATTGTTAATATTGTTTAACTTTACTGAAATATATTGTTATTCAAATACTGATTAATAACGAACAAAAATAATTAAATGTTTATGTAAAGATTTACACATACTTCTAAACGTAATTCGGCCATAACTCCATTAAGGTTTTCATCGGAAAGAAAAATATTTGAAACTAACGAATGTAGTGAAAATCGAAGCATCCATTCCGGTGACACACCTACCGTAACGTCTTCCCAGATAGTTAAAAGAAAATGATTTTTGGTGCTTTGGTCAGAATGAAATTATAAGGATCAAATTGTTCATTTGAGACACTTGTGCATTTGTATTTAGCCATCTAAGGCTTCATAAACTCTGGCTGAATCAAAATGTCACTTTAAAAGAAACTAAATACGGATGTGTAGGTCTTATAGACTGGTTACCAAAAAGGTATAGTTACAACTACAAAGACTTCCGTTTAAGTTTATTCATTTACTTTACACTAAGCAGTAAGAATACGAACAAATAAATAAAATAAATTATCGCGATAAGGGTTTGAAACCTACTTTCCTATATGAAAAGCCTGTTTTACGCTATTTATAATTCAGGATAAGAAACTAGCGTTCACGAATTGAAAATCTAGTAGCACTAAGAAGACCAGGACAATGCCATGACTGTTCCTACACAGTGCCTGTACTGCTGAACTTCTGTCGACACGTGTGCTCTGCCAACAAACTGCAGATGCTGCAGGACACGTATCTACCAAGTAACACCTTTACAGGTGCTTAAATTTTCTGAGTTATTTGGGTACATAAAAATGTCTCCCTGTCGGTGCCCATCCGTCCCAGTATTTATTTTTGTCTGTACCCACCAATGTAACTGTATCACCTTGTGTGCAGTGTCCGGTGACGTGACGTCAGCACGGTATTTCTGGATCCTGTTTCAGAGGTTAGTCAGAAATAAACACGGGATCCGATTTATTACATACATACGTACGTACGTACATACACACATTACATATATACAAAAATGCATACATACATAAACACATACACACACACACATACATACATTACATATATACATACACACATACATACATACATGCGTACGTACGTACATGCGTGCACGCGTGCGTGCGTGCGTGCGTTCGTGCGTGCTTGCTTGCATGCATACATACATACATACATACAAACATACATATACACATACATACATACATATATACATACATATATATATATATACATACAAACATACGTACGTACGTGCGTGCGTGCGTGCGTGCGTGCTTGCATGCATGCATACATACATATATACATACACACACACATACATACATCAACACATACATACATACATACACACATACATACACACACACATACATACATCAACACATACATACATATATACATACACACACACATACATACATCAACACTTTCTCAAAGCTTACGAAAACATGAATATTTGAATTTCGGAGTTACTGCAACATACGTAATTGAGATTTACTAATAAATGACTGCAGCCTGCAGCCCGGACACTACTCCAGCCTAACCGCACCTAAACTCCAACCTACAGCAAACCAAGAACGAAACGACTAATGTGATAATCAACATTATACTCGCAAGCTCCTGATGATGGGCATAGTAGTGCCCGAAACATGTTGAGCCTATAAGAAGTACAATAAAATAATAAGTGACATCTAGCTGGTTTTTCTTCTTCAGTTATACATTTCTTTATTTAAAGTATGACCAGCCACCCACACATGCAATCGTAACTATGCACATCACATCACATCACATCACATCACATCACATCACATCACATCACATCTCTCTCTGCCTACTTACCGACCTACATTATACGTGTAAAATGTTCCGGGTTGCTGTAGAAACGAAGTGAGAGAACCCTCTGCACAATAACTGAGTAAAATTATCAGTGTACCCTCTGTTTAATTAAACACAGTGTATTTACGTAATTTATTTCTAGGGTTAATGAAGAGAGTTAACAGTTGTTGCACAGATACAATAGTAGGATTATTTATAAATTATCAAGTGCATAGAAGAAAATTCTGCTGCTGCTGTTTGTATTTTACTCAGCCAGAAATATCTCGACCCAGTTACAAACACGCCTGCATCACGTGAACCAAAGCTGATAGCACAGCCTATTGAGATATCAGGGCAAGAATTCCAGTTTATTTCGAGAGCACTCTTCCCCCTAGTTGGTTTAGTTCTACTTCTATTAATTTGACGAATTTTGTACCATACAAATGCAGGCTGTGTTATAATAGGTGATTTAATTTGCAGCACACCATTACATCAAAGTTTACATACGAAACAGTGAGTTCCATATTATGACTACGAGCTGTTTATTGCCCCATGCAACCACTGTCCATTAACATATGCGTGGAAATAATATCTGTCAAATCAATCATACGAAATTCACAGCACATAACAACACGCGTACACATATAAATCCCCATACACACGCGTATTAATAATATGTCTCTTTACTGGAAATACGCTATTGTTTACAGCACTCGCCGGCAACAAATGTCGTACATTTATGCTGCTAATTTAATATATATATATATATATATTAAATTGTTTAAAAAAATGACAATAAAGTTGGCTATGACAAATTCTGCGTGCTCTCTTGCGTGGTGAGCACAACATATACCTTATACAGTCCTTTACTAGCATAAAAGGTAAAGATAAAGGTAAAGTCCACCCTAGAACAGGCTGTAAATAAATTTTAGGATAGGATTCTTCGAATTTTTAAGGCAAAAATGTGGAAACACGCAATCAAACGAACGGATATGAGCACACCTTCACTACCCAGCGGATATGTGTTATGTATCACACAGATATTTATTGACGTGCTAATGAATAAGCCACTTGGAGATTTGTTTTGTGAATATAAATATTTGATATTACCAACTGAAGGCAAACTTCACATGAAAACTAATTTCATGTTTAAACAACACTTTCGATTAGCTAATTCCAGTTCCATTACACCACTAACGAGCAGTGTGTAACTTACATACAAATTGGTTTCCATAGACGATAATTATGTAGGCTTCATACAAAAAAAAAGTAGACTGACGGGAATTTTCAAAATCTTTAAGGCCGATTACCAATATCGGTAAACCACGGTCCGTTCACGGTAGGCTCATGGGTACCTTAATTGATACTAATCTTTGTAAGCCTGATGATGGTCAAGCAAGGCCGAAACATGTTGCTGATGTAACCAGTTGTATAATACAACTGTAAATTGTGTTGTGCAAAGACGGTTTAATTCAATAGAATTTGTCATGGGTCAGGAAAAATGTTCTTTCTTTGTGTTTAAATAAAAGTTTTCGTTGTAGTTTAGGGCCTTGAACCCAAGTGTTAAGAATGGGCACTCCTATTCATACGCAGCGAAAAAAATTTGACGGGCTCTTGACCGAAACGTGCCTGTCCCACTATTGTTGCGTGAGTTTTGTTAGTCCAGCTAAACAGTCCGGATGAGAAAGTTCATACTAGGCTTACGACTTACAAACATCTTCGAATTTTTTTATAGTTTATGGGAGAGGTGTATACAGGGTTTTGGTAAGGAAACCTGATGGAACGAGGCTACTTGAAAGACCTGGGCGTGGTTGGGAGGATAATATTAAGATGGATCTTCAGGAAGTGGGATGGAAAGCATGGACTGGATTGATCTGACCCAAAATAGGGACAGGTGGTGGGCTCTTGTAAACGCGGTAATAAACCTTCGGGTTCCATTCAATTAGGAGAATTTCTTGATTTCCTGAGAACCAGTTAGCTTCTCAAGAAGGACTCTGCTCCATGGAATAGGTAAGTAAGCGTATTTTTGTTCAGTAAATATGTAATATTAAAACTTAAAAGAAACTTATGTGTTCCCTCAAATTCTACTCTCTCCCATTTGCTGAACACCCCCGTAAATTTGTTATTCTAATTAAAAATCAAAAAGCACATTCGTTAAAGCATCTCCTTGCTTCACATCACTAATAAGGAAAAGTAAGAGACAAATGTTTACCGATAAGGACTTTACTGTTAGATGGATGTATGATCCTCAAAAAAGCTCTGTTACAGCTTCTGTAGGTGGAATACTCTCATTCTTCCTCGGCTTCAGCATCATTGGCGTGATTGAATTGGTCTATCACTTCACAATACGAATTATCTCTTCGTTACTGTGCATGCGCGCCCATCCTGAAGAAATTAAACCTTGGATGGCGAAACATGAGACACGTGGAACTGGCCAACACTTCTCACGGCAGGCGTCAACCTCTACATCAAATTTAAATAACGGAAGAAGAAACAGAGCGATGGAAGCTGCAGGTGGATACAGAAGGCCACATGTCGCTCATGAGAGTGTGTACAGCATCTGAATATGTAACTTTAATAAATGGAATGTCTGGGAATAATGTACTTCTACTCAAATGTTCTTAAGTTTACAAGTGTAAAGTAACGTTAGCAAGAACGTCATCCATCAAAGTTTATAAAATGCTGTAGTCCGTTTTGTTCGTAATTCCGATAATAAAGACTTCCTGGATTTCCATCTGTTTAAATGTATCTAATACGGGACTAAAATAAAATCTGCACCGTCGCCGTATTTCTAATTTTTACTACACAAAAAATAATTAATACGAAATTTGTTACTAATTTAAATATTTGCTATGTTTCCATACAAAATTTCATTAATTTAGCTCCAGTAGTTCCTTGATCGCTAAAATCACCCTTAAAATTAATAAGGCTTTCAAGGAAAGGCACTAGCGCTCTTGCTGCATAAAAAGTAATTAACATAGGATACATATTTTAGACTTATGTCACACAACACGAAATAACCGATATTATTTGGAAAATTGTATGTAGTCAAACACAACTGTGTCACATGAAGTGTATTTAATGACTATATAATGGACAACTACATGTTTCGGCCTGTACTGACCATCTTCAGGTTGTCTTAGGGGAACATAAGATCTTACTATAAGCATGCACGCGCACGTGCGCGTGCATGCTTATAGTAAGATTATATAGTCATTAAATACACCTCATGTGACACAGTTGTGTTCGAATACATACAATTTTCCAAGTTTCACACACACAACGGGGATGACACACGTCCTAGATAACCGATATGATGTTCAAAGTGGTACTACTATAGCTACCACTACGGAAATTCGCATAACTTTCACCATAGTGACATTTATTACACGGAATAAGTACAACGACGAATTAATTGTCGCAATGTATATTCTGCCGGTCACAGTGGCCGCGCGGTCTAAGGCGTAGGTCTGCGGCCGTTCGCCTGCTGAGATTGTGGGTTCGAATCCAACTGGGGGATGGATGTCTGTTGTGAGTGTTGTGTGATGCAAGGTAGAGGTCCTTGCGACGAGCTAATCGCTCGTCCAGAGCACTCTTACCGACTGTGGTGGGGTCGATGTATGTGAGCTAGAAGCCTCGTGAATGAGGAGGCCCTGGACCACTGGGGGCTGTTGCACCAAAAGAAAGAAAAGTGTATACTCTACGGTACACGATACCCAGCAGTTCATTCAGAAGCCGTTATAAGGAACGAAGGCATAGCGACACATACACACTGCCTTGACACCACGATATTCTATATTCTTAAAAACAAATAATGGCCTTCACGTTTGTAAAATGAAGCGACAGCTGAGTGTCATTTGAAGATCATCGGCAATCATATATATCTGGAAGCAATTTGAGTTATAAAAATATTTTAACACATTCAAATGTCCTTAATTTTTTCAGGTATCTCAATGAGACAAAATTTATATTACTTTCTAACATGCGTACATATCATTTATTTCATTTCTAGTACTATCTTTGTTTTACGTAGAAGAAAATTTGAGTGTCACTGCCCAATACAAATAATGAATTGGGAATCAATTATTCTTCAGAACTTTGTCCATTTAAGTACAATATATATTAGGGACAGGATGCCCCTATCATTACGTAAAATGGTACCCTGAGGTTTCGAGTATATTCTTCTATTGGGACCCACCTAAGGAGGTGTTTCTTTCCTTCACCTGAGGACGAGGACAGATCTTGTCCCCGAAACGCAGAGACTGTAATTTAATTTTAACCATGGACAATGGAGAAAGCCAAGCAGTGAATGATTCCAAACATGCTATATCATCATCAGAAATACGCAGGATTGTATTACGAATTATTTCCGTTTAAGCCACAGCAGTAAATATTATATAAATTTAAAGTACCCAAGTTGTAATTTATATGCTACTTCCAAACTGCCTAGTTCTGTCCTTCTGATACATTTATGTTATAAAAGAGTCGCAAGAATCAGTACTTTGCAATAAGACATGAAAGAATATACGGATGTTATGACTGTCAATTGTGTTTTGCTTTCGGGAATTCCCGGTTTTAGGAGCATCTATCCTGCTAATGTAAAACGTACAAGGGTGTTGGTGGGGAGGCGGGACCTTGTGAAATATCCGGTAGTGTTTACTCGAAAAGTGCTGCTTCTGTTGCGGCAAATAATGATGACCATGAATTATTATGGACGAGAGATGAGCAGCGAACTCCACTTCACTCACTAACACATTCTTTGTCTAGGGAAAATGGGAAACCCCATGCCAGGGTAATTAATCTTCAACTTCGATCCGCCACCCTTCTCCTGTGAAGGGAGAGTTCAGAGCGGCGGTACCTACAAGCGTAAACCTAGAAACAGTAAGACAAAGACAGCTTTCATCTCCTTGTCCACAATAGTTGTATATTGCTCTTTCACTTAACAAACAAATTAATCTATTCTATGCCTTCACATGCTATTTCTCCAAGATCGCATCGGAAATTAGTCTGTTTTCTCCATGCTGTAATTAATAGTACATTATGGACATAAGTAATAAAATAAACCGACAAATAAGTAAAAAAAAAACAGTGGTACATAAAGGCATAAGAATTTAAGGTGGAAAACAAACTTACCAAATTATTATAATTGCCTTTGCTACAGAATTTAGACGGGGAAGTAAGAGTTGCGTCCCGCGGTCAAGAAATTGTATCAGTTGCGTCCCAAGTTGTCTGCTTCACGTGTATCAGTTGCGTCCCAAGTTGTCTGCTTCACGTGTATCAGTTGCGTCCCAAGTTGTCTGCTTCACGTGTATCAGTTGCGTCCCAAGTTGTCTGCTTCACGTGTATCAGTTGCGTCCCGAGTTATCAATCCCAAACATGACGATTTGGGTCCCACGGTTAGTAAGGAATTGCATCAGTTGCATAGAAAGGTATGGGTATACAAAATGTTCAACAATAGGAAGGTTCTTACACAGTTTTATAGTAGTTTACTTTATACACAATTATATGCACACATGCAGAATTGTTGAATGATATCGACAATACAGTTGTTATATCATGTTACTCTCTGATATTTAAGCCCTACTAAAAAAATCTTTTCGGGGAAGAAGACAGGCACATTATGTTCCTAATATCGCCCATTTCAAGTTATTGTTATGATTTGATGAAAATACTGTCTCCGGAATGAGTTTTAATGCAGTAAGTCTCGGAGTACCAACCACCTGACCCCCTAACTGTGATCATATAATTATTATCCATTCTGCAGAATCGCCTTTGTGATATTTCATTAACATACTGTTGTTTCGTGTCCAGAAGTTATTCAATTGGTTCTCCAAATATGTTTGATAATTAGTAGCATATTTTTGTGTGAAAAGTTATTTTCACTCATGATACGAAAAAAAGATCTTCGAAATATCAGGTTGAACAGATACCAATAATGAGAGTAGCAAGAACACAAACGTTAAATCCGATATTAATAAAGTAAGCACATAAAAAAAATGCCAGTTTCTTGAAAATATTGTGCTTATAAATGAGATATCAGAACAGAACTCGAATGGATATTTTAATGTAGATTTTGTATTTACATTGGATTCAACACATTCTTCCTGTATTTGTGGCACCAAGGTAATTTTTAGTATCATGAATTTTTATTTATTTTTAGATGTATACCTTCCTACTTCAGATCTCTTAGCTCACTGCAGTTTGACAAGCATAGTATCTGTTATCTTTTGTAAAATAACACCTACAGTTACAGAAGTGGCAAGAGGCATCGTAAATGCTAGCAATAAGGAACTACAAGTGTGTGTTTGGTAGAAATTTATTCGACACTGATGAAACAAATACGATTCTTGAAATCAGGTTAACACTATACTGTCCAGTTTTTGAGGAGATTAAATCCTCTTTTTTGAATGTAGTTGATTCTTTAAATCTTCATGTAGTGACACTTCTCATTTTGATGTAGGTATCATTTCGTATTTTTTGCAGTGCAGATACAAGAACAAAAATTTTATGATGCTCACTGTAAAATAGTGCATTGAAGTGGGCACGGAATACCTCACATGCGTTTATGGTCCTCAGTGATGATGCAGTACATTCGGACCAAAGAGGTGGAGAAAAACTGGAGTCTGCATCAATAATATTTTCTAGCAGGTAGTCGCAAAACTGATCCACTCTCTTGTCGTTGGGAAGATTGGATAAAAATTCCAACGCAAAGCAGTCGCAGACTTCCGCCGGTGGTAAAAGCGACAGTCCTAATATTTTCTTCAAGAACTGACTTACCTCACAGTCTTTCTTTCCATACCGCTTGTTGAGTCCCAAAGATTGCATTTTCCGCCACCAGCCCTGTCCTAAACGGAAACTACACGCTTTAACTTCTAAGCCTAGCCACACTGTTGTCACTGCGACGTGAATGGCTGTTTCGAAGTCAGCATAAACCATTGTTGGAAAAATATTCACACCAAGTTTTGCAGCCTCTGTTACCGTATGTCTGAATACATCCTCATAGGACGTTCGATGTTTATTGGCCGGTAAGAAAAACGCAAGTTGCACAAAGTGGGCCCATTAATTGTAAATAGTTGGTGGAAAAACTTCGGTGCTGATTTGAATGCCCCATCAACGTAAAGCTAAAACGTGGAGCTAAAAAACTGTAAGTTGTTTTTGCAAGAAAACATTACAATAGCTTTTTTTCCGAGTCATTAACAAGCAAGTTCTGTCGAAATTGTTAACAATTGTACAGCACTTAATGCTTCATGAGCTTCTTCAATATCTGTTGGGAAATGAAGCAGTGGGGAGAAGCGTGCTTTATGCATGTTCCTGCTAATGTTCCTTATGTCTTTATAACTGAGAGTATCCAAGTACTGGCTTCGTAGTTCTTTGTGTATCAGTTTGCGCGGTCTTGAACACAAGTCCTCCATTGCTTTCCTTTTGACAGAATTATTTAATATCTGTCGGTTTAAGCAGGCTTCACTGTCTGCACCATGGTTGTGCATCACATCCCCCCCCCCCCCCCCCCCATTACAAATTTTTTTTAATCCAAACCCCCCTCCCCTTTTTTTTATGAAAAAATTTTTGTAAAACCAATAATTGGAGCACCTGAAAGTTAAATAGGTA
>Ga0123354_10007238_pt1 | contig 16652 bp, 17 predicted proteins | sample TergutLab28metaG_2_FD_97872 | JGI IMG/M metagenome (GOLD analysis project Ga0123354, IMG submission 97872) | Labiotermes labralis P4 segment gut microbial communities from Petit-Saut dam, French Guiana - Lab288 P4 | ecosystem: Host-associated > Arthropoda: Insects > Digestive system > Gut ...
AAGAACAAGGGGCCAAGAATTGAACCTTATGGTACGCCGCATTTAAGCAATTCCCATTTGGACGAATTGTTATTATTGGTTATATTATTCAGTGTTACTCTTTGGTATCTACCTGTTAAATAGAATTCAATTAATGTTTTAAATTTACCTGCAACTCCATAGAATTCTAGCTTTTGTAGTAATATTTTATGGTTGACACAGTCGAATGCTTTTTGCAGGTCACAAAATATACCTCACACCATTTGATTGTTGTTCATAGCAGTTAGGATACTGTTTATCAGAGTGAAGGCAGCTTGTTCAGTTGAAGAGAGAGTTCGAAATCCATATTGTTCTTGTGCTAAGATGTTATTCATATCAATGTGAGCATGGAGTCTAGTATATATGAGTTTTTCAATAATTTTGGAAAAGGAAGTTAATAAAGATATTGGTCTGTAATTGGAGACATCCTGTTTGTTTCCTTTTTTGAAAATTGGTTTGATTACTGCATATTTTAATCTGTCTGGAAAAACACCAGTACTAAGTATTGCATTACAGATGTGTGTTAATGGTGAAATTATAAAAGGTGCAGTTAGTTTTATAATGTGGTTAGAAATTTCATCGTAACCACTTGTATTTTTGGTCCTTAATGACTTAATAATTTTTTCAATTTCATAAGCAGAGGCATACTGCCAACTAATTTTTGGAAAGGTTCTTCTATAATTGTTTGTTAAATATGTAATTGGATTAGTCATACTTGTATTTATATGTTGCTCAGGACCACAGATCAGTAGTAATCTGTGCCACAGATTATCTAGTACTAGATGATTGTGATCTAGTATACTCATATCTAGATGTTCTGTGACTCATATCATTTCAGTTATGTTATCTGTGCTCGTGTCATAGTAGTAGAGTATATTCATGTTGAAGTGGTCTGTTGTTCTGAGAATAGTTCAAAATACGTAAATTGTGAATGTTCTGACATCCTGAACGGAAACATTTTGTAACAAAATATCTTTAATTCGTTCAACACAAACGTAACCATGATAAAGAGGATCGTAGCCAGAGAGACTTACAGTTTTACACAAGTGTAGGCACTTGTTACGTCTGATAGGCAGTGAAAACAAATGTTTTCTGGTGATTGTTGGCAGGTTAATGTTCATGTTGCTAATCGAATGTATTTACCTGCTGACTGCTTGTAAACACACAGAGTTGTGAAGAGACAAGGCCAAGAAATATAACATTGTATCCATATAGCCAAATTTATTGAGAAAATGGCGGGGGTTTTTGGGCCCCGTGAACCGAAGTTCACCATTGATGATGCATTTGAAGAAGAAAATGATGAGGCCATTCGTGTTTATGGTTCGACAACAGAAAGATCGCCTTTGAAACCGAAAAACAGAAATGTGACGTCGGAGGATAGTATTATAGTGCGTGTAGAGGATCCGATGAGAAGTGCCAATACAGTTATAAGTACAGTCCCAAGATTCAAGACGTCAGATGATGTAAGTTTTCTGTTATTTTGTTTAATGGATGTGCAGAATTGCAGTGACCACAAATAACGTGTGGCTTTTTGTTTCCTCTGAAATAGGGTACATCAAGAGACAGCGACTCTTTAATCCAGGATGGTGGTTTCTATACAGGGATGTTTGATCCATCACAATCTTGTTGGAGGCACCCAAAAATCAGGGAGAACTGGAAAATGGTCTTGGCAGCTGTTGTGCTATTAATTGTGGGAGTTGGTGTGTAGCTGTTCAACATAAATATTATTACTATTTGATATAATTCATTGCATTTGATATTGTTATTTTAATTAATTAATTTATTTACATTCAAATCTATCCAACAAGGTTAGAAAACCTACTGGATATAGAAAAAGTATAAGTGGGTTAAATGTACACACAAACAAATTACAAACAAGGATTACAGTGCATACATTATTACAAATTTATATAAAAAAGTAAGATAACACTCTGAGTGCATGACAAGATATATACAAGTAGAAAAACAGAATAGGTAAATATGGAACAATTATTGATTAATTAATACATTGAGGGATATGCAATACAGAATTATCATATGTAGGATGATCAGCTGTCTGTACATCTTTTTATTGTGGGCCGGGTAGCTCAGTTGGTATAGTGACTGACTACAGGCTGAATGGTCCGGGGTTGAATCCCGGTGGGGACGAGATTTTCCGCCCGTCCAGACTGGCCCTGGGGCTCACCCGGCCTCCTGTAAAATGGGTACCGGGTCTTTCCTGGGGGTAAGTGCAGCCGGGGCGTGCTGCTGATCACTCACCCCCTTCTAGTGCCACAGTCATGCAAGAGTAGAGCTATACCTCTACTCACCCACTGGGCCACACTGGGCCTGTAATGGGATCACTTTACCTTTACTTTTTACGTCTTTTTATTAACATTCAAATATTCATCTAATGAATAAAAGGAATTTATATGTCAGAATTTTTTAAGGCTGTTTTAATTTTTGGGGGGTTATTAAAGAGGTTTTTAATGTTTGGGGGAAGATGATTAAAGTTCTTAATATGAAGGTAGTAATCTCCTTTTTGATATATAGCAAGATTTATCTAAGGTAAATGGAGATAGTACTTTGCCTGATATAAACTATAAATTGATCTTCATTATTAACTACAAATAAAAGTAAATAAAAAATGTACTGTGACTTAAGTGGTAAAATTTTTAGCTTTTTGAGTATATTTCATCAAGAATCGGTTCTCCTACATCTCATAATATTTCTTATTACCCTCTTTTTCATCCTGAAGATTTTGCAACTGTAAGAGAAATTCCTCCAAAATACCACAACATGATTCATAATAGAATGAAAAAAGGAATACTACATAATCATCAATACTTTATGACACATGTATGGCTTAACGGATCAAATTACATAATAAGTAGTAATTAGTTTGGGTATAAGCTCTTCTGTATGGGTTCTCCAGGACAAGGTACTGTCGGCACTTATTCCAAGACAATTGGTGCGTAAAAATGTTTGGTATTAATTTGTTGTCATATTCAGTCTTCATATTAATAGTTAGGTTATTCTTGGTTATGAAATGAATATAGTGTGTTTTCTCAAAATTTAATGAGAGAAAATGTTTTTAAACCACTAGTTCAAACACAGTACGGATATCCTTATTGTAATTAATGAGGTTTGAATTAGTAAATAATATGCTGGTATCATCAGCAAATAGCATGGGTATAGATTTGTTATTTTTAGTTTTAGGTAGGTCATTTATATAAAGAAGAAAAAGCTGGGGTCCCATGTGCAACATCATGTTTAATGTTTGTCCAGTTAGAAAGGGTGCTATAGGTATAATTCGTATTGTATATCAATGCTTTTTGATATCTGTCATTGAGGTAAGTTTTATAAAGAACATTATCTGCACCAGTTATTCCATAAAGTTCCAGTTTGAACAGTAATATGTCATGGTTGACACAATCAAAAGCTTTTACAAGATCACAAAACGTGCCTCACACGACTAATTTTTTATTCAAAGCATTTTAAGATTTCCTTCGTTAATGTGTAACTGGCCTTATTTGTGGTTGATTTTGTCCTGAACCCATATTGTTCAATTTTTAATATATTATATTTATATAAATGTTTCAGAGGTCTAGATTGCATAACGTTTTCAGATACTTCTGAGAATGAGGTTAAAATTGATATAGGTCAATAGTTAGATACTTTGAAAATGATTTACTATTCCTACTTTCACTCTATAATGACCTATTGTTTAATATTCTTGGGGAACTCCCCAGACAGTATTAAGATTTTCAGGTTGCAAAAGAAGATTATCAGAATCATGATGGGCTTCAGAAGTAGAGACTCAGGAAGAAAATTGTATCTTGGAAATCGTACCTCTCCCTTCTCAATATATTCTTTCCCTTTTATTGTTCATGATAAGAAACAACCAGTTCCAGGTAAATTCTGAGATACATCAAATTAACACTAGACAGCATGCAAACTTACACTAACCCTCTGTAAATGCGACAAAATACTAGAAAGGAGTACACTGTATAGGTGTTAAGGTGTTTAACATGCTTCCCTTTTACATAAAAGTGGAGGTTGATGATCCAAAAAAATTTAAAGCAGTGTTACAAAAATACTTAAGTGAAAATTTTTTTTATTCTCTAGATGAATATTTTGAACTCCACAGCTAAAATTTGACATGCAATCTGAACTGACACATTAGGGCTTTGGGACACATGTTCCTTCTCTTTAATTCTGTATTATAAATATGTTTGTATATATCCAACCACTATCTGTAATGAAGAATAATTTCCTACTAAAAGAGTACCTCTAATTGCTTTTAACTTACCCCACTATCTTTATTTTTATTTGTATATTATTATTATTTTACTTTAATTTTTTTATCCTTATTATATTTTATTACACTAAACAATTCGTACTGCCCTATTTTATTATATTTATTATACTAAATAACCATGTGATTGTTGTACACACTTGTGTTGATGTCACCCCTTAATCCCAACAAATATGGCGATTTCCATATCCATATGGATTATGTAATCCTGTACTGACCTACGGAAGGAAAATAAATATGACACCGTGTTTATTGCCTTGTATGTATAAAGGCTTTAGTACTGAAAATTTTAATTGATTAGGAAATGCGCCAGTGGACAGAGTGTTAATACGCATAATTTAAGGGTGAACTTACAAAAGGAGAGCCTATTTTTAGTAACTTAGTGCAAATTTAATCATATCCATATGAATTTTTTGGATTGTAAGAGATTTCATTTTTCAATTTCTTTAATTGATGTGGGCTTACGTTTTATATTTGTATATGGTGTCGTAATAATTTGTGACATAAATTGCATGGAAATGTTGTTAATTGTATGACTTAATATTGTTATGTGTTTTTATTAACATCAATGTTCTCAACTTTTGAAAGAAAATAGTTATTAAAAGTATTTACAATGTTTTGTTGGCTATTGATCATCCAACTAACAATGTTGAAAGGGTGTATATTAACATTATTTGCTTTCCTACCCATTTTCAACTTTACCATCTCCCATGTAATTTTAATTGTATCATTCAAATTTGTTATCTGAGTAACATAGTTCAATCTTTTAGCCTCCTTAATAACATTTGCCTATATTTTACAATAAGATTTGTGATGTTCTTTTATGTTTGAATTATTACTATTTCTGCTTGCTAAGTAGAGTTCCCCTTTTTGTCTACATGAAGTTTTTATCCCTGATATTATCCAAGAAGTATTTTTTGCTACGTTATTTGTTTTGTAAATGGGAAACTGGAATAAAAATCCTTAAATAAGTGTTTAAAAGAAGATTTAAAAATTACAATAATATCATCCCCATTGCTAACAGAATCGCATGTTTCATAGCTTAGTTTGATTCGAAAGTTTGCTGTAGTGTATTTATTAATGTTTCTTGTAAAATAAGATTGATGCTCATATGGCTAGTTCTTGTGTGTCATGATTAGAAGGTTGATTAATTATGGGAATTATCTCATAGTCATTCATCTTAGAGATCAGTGAAAATATTATCAATAACAGAAATAGAATCATTATTATATCTTGTACAAAAATTAATTGTACTAAATAGATTGTAAGAGTTTAATAGAGCATCCTATTGACTTTTCCTGCCACTGTCATTGTGGTGATTTACATTTATATCACCACATATAATTTGATCTAGTCTAGGATTATGTAGTGTTTGGAGTATCATGTCTAATTGAGCTATAAAATTATTAAATTTAATCACTGGAGATGTATAAATAGCTAAAATGCAAATGACACATCACTGACATGATTTCAAACTATTTCCATCATCACTGCAAATAAAATATACTACACAGCGATTCAAAACCACACTGGTCTCATCCTTGGGTACAATTTTTGCATAGGTAGAATCAAGTTGAATTATACAAGCTTCAGTGTCTTGGTCTGAACAGTATCTGTCTAAATTTATGGTAGTGCTTATAGACTTTATGAACAGCAATGCAAACACCTCCTTTTTGAATAATCTTCAATATTTAGCTCCTAGTACATGGCTTTCTATGTATGTAGGTTCTAGTTCTATTTGTTGTAAGTGGTGTTTGGTCAGACACAATAAATAAGGTAGGTCAAAATGTTTGTGGCATAAAAGTTCATAAGCTTTCTTCTTAATCCCTTAATTTTCTGGTGATAGATTTTTAGTGACTGTCGGATAAGTAATCTGAAAAAAATGCATTTTTTTTACTCCCACTTTCTTTGGTTTAATGTTGTCATTTGTTTGATTTAAAAGGTTATCAACTAAAGTTATTCCATTAGCTGAAGTTGTGTTATTGTGTAATAAATTATATTCATTACTGGCCAAAAGTACCTGGTTATTATTATTATTATTATTGTTATTATTTATTGTATTTTGCTGAAGGATGTGCTCCTTACTGTGTCTTTCACTAGTTGCTAATACATTATCTTCGATGAACCCATTGTACATCTTCATGTATTGTCACTGGGAGTTTGTCTTCTTGAAGTACTAATTACAGTTCTATTTACGTTTGCAAGAAATCATTTTAGCTTGTATGATGTGTGTGTCTGGCATAAGTTTAACGTCACTTGTCATATACATTTACCAGAAAATATTTGAACTTGTCTGATGTTTATCCCTAGCTTTAGTTTGAAGGTCATTACTTGAATGTATCTCAATGGTTCAGGCAGGCCTTTACATGAAAACCTTCTGTTGTGTGAACTGTCAGTTCCTTTGCTTGATTTTGTGTATGCTTTTCTCTTTGTAATAATACATTCACTCTTGTTATTTTGTTTCAGGTCTTTTAGTTACAGGCATTGTGGTAATATGCTTGCCCATGCCAGGTATACAAGCATTTGTGTTCTTCATTGCGGGCTTCATCTGCTTCATTCCGGGAGCTTATCATGTGGTATACATTTACTGGGCAGTTAAGGGCAAACGTGGCTATGATTTCTATCACCTCCCACTCTTCAACTGATTATCTATTCACTTTCCTCACTATAGTGTTTTTCTGCGGTTAATTATGAAGACTTGATGTTTGTTCTGTGATAAAGTTTCCATTGTATTTGGCAACACAGTTCTTAATAGAGCTATTTGAGGTGGCCTAATTTATATTAAAAATGAAGCTAACCTCAGTTTCAGCATATAATTTGGTACTGAGAAATGATAAAGAAGTTTTCTGTAGTGTTACATGCATAGACATGCCCATTTTCTAAATGTCCCTGCTGCACAAGTTATACGTCCTTTTGAAAGAGACTGAAGGTAAGGCCATATTGTGAAAGACTTACTGGGGAAGTAGAAGTCGGTAGTGAGTGATATGAATGATTTTGCATATACTCTAGTACAGTTTATTACAAGAATTGCATATTTGTATATAATGTAAATAATGCTTATGACTGTGTATTTATTGATATTTGTATACATTCATAATTTGTTGTATATTGTATGAACTCTTTGCTCAGTTCTGGAGGCGTTATTGGGCCGAAAGTAAATGCATATATCAGTTGCACAGCGTTTTATTGTGTATCTCTTCCCTATACTATTTTTAGTTGAAGATTAATTTTCCCTGGCAGTGTTCAGCAAAATGAAATTATAGTAAGCTGATCTGCTGTTTTCTTTATAGAGTTGGTTTTGGTTTGGTCCATGGTTCATGATAAGCAGAGAAGGTAATGAATGTCTTGTACTAGAATATGGACATTGCTTTAGAAACTGGATGGTCTCAGGCTGCGTGTGGGATGTGTTTATGTATCAATGTTTAAGCGAGACATATTGATCTGTCATTTTCTTTTTCATACAGTTGTAATGTTTTGGGGAAATTCTTGTCACAGTATACAAACCTTTCAGATGCAAAAGAAAGTAATCAGAATTGTTATGGGTTGTGGGAATAGTGACTCTTGTAGAATTTTAGTCAAAAAAACAAAAAATTTTGCCACTTATGTCACAATACATACTTTCTCTACTTATATTTGTAGTTAACAGAGATCAATTTTTGATAAATTCTGATGTTCATAATATAAATACTAGACATAATTTTAACCTTCACTTAGCTTAGGAAAATTTAGATATCTGTCAAAAGGGAGTTCACTATGTAGGAATTAAGTATTTAATAGTACTCCTTTCAACATAAAAAATTTTCCGATAATCCGAGGACATTTAAACATGCTTTACAACATTTCTTACACACAGACACCTTGTACTCAGTAGATGAATATTACAATAACAATAGTAAATAGGTATGATTATAATGTGACACAAAATATTTAAGCCATTGTTGTAGGACTTCACAGTGACATTACGACGACTAACCGCCTAAGCCATACCATGGTTAAGCAAACACTTATAGTAACCATTTATGGTATCTGTCATAAACTGTATTATACTGAAGGATTCAATACCGCGCCATAACACAGGCTCCCTCTAGGTTGCAAGGAGACATCATTCAGTACTGTATGGGGAAATAATCGTTCCGAGATCCATACAAATGCAAACTCGTAACCATAAACGAATTCATAGATTTCAAGTGCGTGAAATGTTTATTAACAACATAAATTAAATTACAGTATCCTCTTTGTTTCACGTCACAGGGACTAATTATTCGATGGGAATTGTTACCGGTGGTATGTTTAGGTGTTCCGTTGGCAGCATTGTGACAGCCAAGCGATCATGGCAGTGGTGTTTATCGTTAGGATAATGGATGTACTGCGAAACTTTTTCTTTTAATTAAAGTTGATTAATTATTTCGGGTTTTTATAAGTCATTCATTTTACACACTGTGTGTTTGTGCTGTCATGATAAAATGTTCTTTGGTTGGAGGTAACGTTCGTTTCTCTAATTCCCTACCTATAACAAAATGGGGTTAGATTTCGACGTTTTGGAAATTTGCAGAAAACTTCGTAATTCTAAGCAACCTCCATACGAGTGCCCAGTTGCAGAGTGTGGGAAAATATATAAGAGCCTTTGCGGATTACAGTATCACTTGGTTAACTTTGATCATAATGCCCCTCCGCCTGTTAATTCTACACCAACACCAGGTAAGCAATCGTATTTAATGGCAGGTAAGCCATCATTTCTATCGTTGACATTGCTGAAGATGTTTGTGGTTGACCTCATTTCCTTGAAATGGGCTATGACCTCTTCAGTTTTCCACCAATTATAATTAACCTGTTAAGTACTTCTTATTCAGCACCATACTAATCCTTGTAGTTAGTATATTTGATTTAAGAAAGCATTGAAATAAAGCAAGTGTTATTGATGTTTATAGCTATTACTGTAGTAGAGAGTTGATGCAATATAAAGAAAATTCCGTTACTAACCTGTACGTCAGATAGTTAGAAGAAGAGACTAATATAATGCAGTGCAACAAAAGGTTCAAGAGACCAGAGTTAAAATGTTAAGTAAAAGTTTTCTAGTGACAGTTTATTTGTTTCATTTTTCGGTTACTTTTTTATTTATTAATAAGAATGAATTATAATATCTTGTATAATTGTAGGCCGGAAGAAGGGACGTGGGTCACATCATTCACGAACACCTACCTCTGCAGCTGATTTGCTATCTGTGCCAACACGAGAGAGCTTGACATATGCTGAAGCTCAGAAGATGGTAGAATTTGAGATAGATGGACGAGTAACCAGAGTCAGCATATTTGATCCTTTGCCACTTATGTCAAAGGAGGAATTCGAAGCTAAATATGGTCGCAGTAATGATAGTGTGAGTATTTTCAATTTTTAAATACAAAATTTTTTTCACATCATATTACCCTGTGGTTCATGCTGTGCTGTTAAATATAATATTCGTAGTTTAATAAAGTACAAGTCAGTGTCATAATTAGAGTCCAGGTTAAGCTGGAAGCTGTAATCCTTTAAAGAAAAAGTGTGTCTGTTTTATGTAAGTACACAGTGTGTACCACTTATTAAACACTCTCCACCTGTGTTATACAAAACCATTCTGTTAATCTTGTATAAGGCAAAAGCCACTGTTTGTTTTGAGATCCATACACAATGCATAAATACAATGTGAGGAGTTTGTTGAATTTTTGATTGTTAAAACTAATGGCATGTAAAGTAACCACTACACTTTAAAAGGATAATTATATTATGATGGTATTTATACAGTCCCACTGTTTTGTAACATCCTTGCTGCAGAAAATCTGGAATTTGAGGTGCAATCTAAACATTTGAAAAATAATAATTTTTAACAAAGGAAGGTAATTTAAAGGCTAGGGAGATACGGAAAATGAATGGGCGGAATATCAAGGTTCATAAAATATATAGGTAAAATATAGTCAAACACAACTTATTTAAATAAGTTGTGTTTGACTATGTTTTACCTATATATTTTATGATTCTAGACAACACAATGGGGATGTCTCACCTGAAAGAATATCAAGGTAGTGAATAAGTTTAATTGTTTATGAATATTTTTGGAAAACACAGGGGTTTGGAGCTAACAAAACACTTCGTCACAGCAAAAGGTTCCCATTCTCTTCTAGTTATAGATAAATGTATATTAATAACCCCTAATATAAAGGTACATACACAGGAAATTATTTATGACATGATGTGTGGATCTGCGATCAGGTATGGAGTAGAAAAATATGAGGATTTATTGAAGCTAGGTAAGTAACAGACAAGGGACATGGTAAATTTTGTGAGAAAGTAATGGGGCTGCTGCATTTTGCAACAAATGTATTTGCAGCAAAGAAAAGTTGCAGAGAGAATATGGAAGGCAAGGTTATGATACTGGCAGTAAAATACTGGCACTGGATTATGTGTATATAGGCTCATTGTTAAGAACTGGTGTAGCAACGTTACATATGGCAGAAAAGCAATGTGAGTGTGAGAATATGGGATGAGGAAGTGAAAGTAGCTGGGCCTTGTTGGACCGACATTTGTGTTGGTAAATCTGCGTGAGTGTGATTGATGAGAAACAAGTAAACTGGTGAAAGAAAGGTGTAATGATATGGAAAGGCAGAATGTGGTGATAAATATGTCAGAAAAGAGTAAATTAGCACTGTATCAAGACACATTTTTTGGTTTGGGTAAGGAATCATATATAGAATTTTGTACTAGGAAGGAAAGGAGTGGAATTGCATGGTTGTCATTTGGAGTGTCACAATTGAGAGGAATGAGAAGTATGGTGCTCATTGTTAATCTCTGCTATTTTTAAGCAAAGAGGACATCATATGTTGTTGTGTCCAGAAAGTAAAAAAAGGAGAATGGAATTTATAAGTAAAAAGTGGCTGAATATGAATGAGAAGGTAGCATAACAAGAAGCACGTGTCGATAAATTGTGTTGTAAAGATGTTGGTAGATAGAGGCAGGTCAACCAGCACGGGGCCCAATGGCGAGGTCTTGGTAATACCCAAAGGCAGGCTCGAGAGTTTATCTCAGGACCTAGTTTGGGTACCAGGGCAAAATTTATGATCTTTAATAGGATTCAATCCGGGGTTATAACTGGCCTTGTTATGGGTCATAACACCCTGAGGAGACATCTCTACCTGCTAGGGCTGCGTGACAGCCCCTTGTGTAAGAAGTGCGGGGTGGGAGAGGAAACCTCGGCTCACATTCTGTGTGAGTGCGAGGCTTTGGCCTCACTCAGACATGCGTACCTGGGCTCCTTTTTCTTGGAGCTGGAGGATATTAGGAGTTTAGGCTTGGGGGGCCATCTGGAACTGTAGGAAGGTTGCGGGGCTCCCATGATTTGATATGGGGTACAAAGGGCCCGTCCTAATCAAGGCCTAGGTGCATCGGGGCTGAAAGGCCCCGAACCCAAATGAAAATATATCTATCTAGAGGCAGATCTCTTGTCACACAATTTCACTCTAATGTGACTTGAAAATTTACATAACTTTTTGAATTTAAGTGATAATGTTCAGTTTAACCATGATTTGGCATAGATGAAATGTGGCTGCACTCATCTTGTGTTGGAGAGTAGCAGAAAGTGATGCCACTGTCATGGCATCAGTCACATGTATTGATTAATTACATTGGTGATAACAAGCATACAGCTTGCTTAACTGCCTCTTCCTCAGCATTAGTTGTTTGTACAAAAATGGATAAGAAATGTAAATCTACATTACCTAGTGTAATGCAAGTGAAAAATCAGCAAAAGACCATCAGTACTAAAGATAAATTAGACATAACATGCAGAATTGAAAAAGGTGAACGAATTGTTGACGTGTTGTAATGTTAGACTTGCTCATGGTTTTACGTGTACAATTCATGATAATGCTGATGGAATTAAAGAATCTGCTCAGTCAGTAAACAAAATGTTTGTTTGTGCAACAAAATTACCACAGTCCTTTTAGAATGAAGTGTACCAAAAACTATGGATGTGAGTGTCTTGCATTTTTAGCACATTAGAAATATATATATATATATATATTTTTTTTATAGAAATGTGTGTATACATAGTACATACATACTCTACAGGTCTGTATGTCCTCTGGTGGTATAGTTGTACACTATATGGGATGAGGCTGTCAATCGCATAACCTCCAGGAAGTACTCTATTTTAAATTCGGAATTTTGCGTTCAATTTGCATGAAGTTTTAGGAATGATCCCTGGCATAAGATGAGACCTGCCTGTACTTAGTTGAAGTTAATGAAATTGGTTTAATTATGTAAAAGATTGGTGATTTGTATATAATACCTGTACTTAATGTAGAAGGGCTGCACCATGACAGCTCAGAGTTCTCATTGTCAGTCATCATTGTCATTATCACCACAAATGAATGCCCTTAAGTTCTGTAGTATATTATATGTAAGAATGACAAAAGCTATTAAATTGATGTACATTCTTGTGTTCCCCTACCATTGACTTCATGCTAATCTGGTTATCAGATACGTTGCTTTTACCATTATAATTACTTCATGAAATAACGGATTGGGATTGTCATATGCAGCAAGCAGGAAACCAGTCTTCTGCGGATGTCCGTCAGGGTATGCTGACCAGTGACGAGAAAGTTCGTCTTCCAGAGCCAAGCTACACTATCTTAGATTCATACAATATCAGTGATGCACCGCCAAGACCCAATGCCTATATTCGGTATGTTATATTTTGCCAAGTTGTACTTTAACTTGAGATTGGATTTGACTCTTGTTGTTATTTGGCTGACAGGTATTATGACCAACATTAGTGACTGCAGTCAATTAGTGACTGATTCCCAGGCTGTGGTCCTTGCAGCTGGGGTTCCTTGACTATACTCCAGGAATGATAGATTTCAGTATTAATGGCCACCTAAAAATGTTTGTGTATTTACTTTCAAGTATGGGATTACGTGTTATTCCTCATTTCCTAATTTTCACACTATATTGTCATTCTGGTCTCCTTTCACAAATACTGTGTATTCCGTGGCATTCTTGACATTGTTCACACCTTCGTTTTTCTTTCACCTTTCCACCAGGATATAGTCATCTTGTTTGGCCGTCTACTTTCCTTGCATGAACCTTTGTGTGGGATGTTAATTCCCTTCCCCGGTATTTGCTTAGCTTAAAATCATGTACATCACACACCCATTGGGATCATTATCCTACAAGAATTGAATTATAGACTTGCTTAAGTCTTTTGTTTGGTCTTATTTGTAGTTTTTGAGGTTCCAATATGTCAGAAACGGGCCTCTCGCCCATGCAGAGACAGAGAATATGTGGTCTAATTGTGTTGTAGGTGGAGAATATGACTGTTAACATGTTTTATTTTTGTAATGCAGATTCATTGAGAGGTCTGCTGAGGAACTTGATGGAGAAGTGGAATATGATATGGATGAGGAGGACTGTGCGTGGTTGAGTATTATCAATGAGCGACGTGCAGCTGCTGGTCTGTCTGATGTGCCTGTAGATACATTTGAATTACTGATGGATCGTCTGGAGAAGGAGTCATACTTTCAGGTAGTGTGTTGCTTCAAAATTTAGTATCATACATTCTCTTACAAGATTAATGGAGACAGAACTGTAGAATGAAAATAAGATTTTCGTATTGTCCTAATGGAATATAGATGATTATGTGGTGTGATAAGCTAATTTTCAGATGATTTTTTTTTGTGATAAATTAATTTGACATCTGTTTTGTGGTATTCTCATAGAAGTATGGTCCTTGTTACTCCTTTACAGTTTGATGCAGTGAAGTCTTAGTGACTTCACCTTTATTGGAAGCTTTTGTGGAAGGTGTTGTGCACTGAGCAAGTGCAGTTCATAGCTGTTCTTGAAACATTGTGATGTTGTGCAATGTTACTTTTAATGCCAGCTTTTGCTTAAAAAAAAATTGCAGATCTCTAAATGTGGGGGGGTACTTCAGGTAGAGGACAACAGTCTTGCCATCTTGCACCAGAAGTTTGTGTGCAGGCAGAGCAGAGCTTTGTCATGATTGGCAAACAAGATATTTTCACTGCATGTCTTCCTGTACATAATGCAGAACACCTGAGTGGAAATGTTTTTCAGGGTTTTTCCCTGTAGAATGAATCATAACAAAAGCTACAGTTATGAATGGAGTGGAAGATGACTTACTAGATTATGCAGTACCTCCATATCTCAGAGGGGTTTCTTTCTAACCAAAATAATGCCAGTCCACGCAGTAAGTTAAGTGTTAAGCACTGAAACAGTGGACTGATTGTTTGACACTGTTGTTGCTATTTCAGAGTTGTGGCAAAGGAGGGGATGGAGCAGTTCCTGCTGTAATTGACGATGATGCCGTTTGTTGTATATGTATGGACGGAGAATGCCAAAACTCTAATGTAATTCTCTTCTGTGACATGTGCAATTTGGCCGTTCACCAGGTGTGGAATAGTCTAATGTTACTTACAATTACTCTCTTCAACAGAACAATGTTGTTTCTAATCACATAGTTATATATGGGTGTGACATAGTGGAGATATTCACATTGGAATGAAATATTGGTTGAATTTCCTCAAGCAGGAGGAAATGCAAATTGTTATGTTCTTGACCTATAACTTTAAACTTGTTCATTTAAATTGGAAGTTAAGAATTTTGACACTTTTTTATGTTCTTGTCAATTACTCAAATTTGTTTTACTTGAAACGGAACTTTATGTTTCATATCGTTACGAAACTTGATATTACCAAGGACAGAATATGGTTTCAGGTTGACAAGAAAATGGGAATATTTGGAATGAAGAGGGATGCTGATTGTGTAAAAGTAAGCTCTTACATAGTATAATGTTCAGCTAGTGTTGCTTGGAGCTGGGATGGTGTAGTCAGTTTTTTGAGTAGGCTGTGGGCTGGATGATCCAGGTTTCAATTCGAGGCAGGGGCAAGAGGTTTTGTCCAAGATGTCCAGACTGGAGTCTATCCATCCTCCTGTTCATTGGGTACCAGGAACTCTGCCCCTGGGAGTGACTTCCCTCCATCTAATGCCAAGGTTATGAACTAGTGGAGGTAAACCTCTACTTCCCATATATGCCTTTATAATGTGTACAGGGGCAGCTCTGCCTTTTAACTAGTATTGCTGTAGTGACTAAATTGAGATGATGAGAAAAGATGGACGTGTAGAATGTGATGGAAACGAATGCATACAATAGTTTCTTTTTTAATATGTGAGGGCAGTGTTATAAAGGGGGTGTTTGGGAACTGAGTTGTGAAGGTATATCGTGGGTTGAAGAATTCAACAGTAGTGATCACTGGCATAATGCTGTGCACTATTAACCTTTCGGCGCCGGAATTATTTTTTTAAATTTTAGCACACCCTGTACATAAAATGTGCATAATACAGGAACCAAATACGTTAGAATTATGAAACAAACTGCATTTTAAATAGAAAAAGAAGGAGAGTATATACCATGTTAAAAATATTCAGTACCTATATTTGTTGAATAAATATATAAAATGAAACTTTAGAAGTTAGCGGTGCGGTACGACCATTATAGTTGACATTAGGCGTCAAAAGGTTAATAATGGCATGGTATATCTTAAGCATCCATGTAGCTGTGATACTTATGTTTAATTCATTATGTCTTCATTTATGTGCGTCTGTTAGTGCACGAAGAGACTTTGTGTTTTCAGAATCTTGTGAATCGTGCGTGTGCAAACTCAGGGGTAAAGTACATTTTCTATACTCTATAGTATTGTATGTATTTTTACAGGATTGTTATGGTGTACCGTACATTCCAGAAGGTCAGTGGCTTTGTCGTCGTTGCTTACAGTCTCCTTCACGTGCTGTTGATTGTGTCCTCTGCCCAAACAATGGAGGGGCTTTCAAACAAACAGATCGTGGGCACTGGGCGCATGTTGTTTGTGCACTGTGGATTCCTGAAGTCAGATTTGCCAACACAGTAAGTGAATGTTTGTGTATCCCAACATAGGAAAATGGTTATCTGACAAGAAATGTAGCTATTTAGTTAACAGGGTGTGCTGTTGTGTGATCTTAGCATTCTTTTGATCAGACAGAGACTGTGGCACACTCAAGGGTGGCAAGAGTGCTGACCATTGTCAGGTGTGCTAGTCTTTGTTTATTTTGTTGGTGTGCCCATGGGTGCTCCTTTGATATACATACGAGGTCTGTTAGAAAAGTATCCGACCTTTGGCCGGGAAAAAGAAAATGGCTTACTTGGAGCGTTGGACACCTAATCACCCTCAAAGTAGTTCCCTTGGGACTCCACACACTTCTCCCAGCGGTGCCGCCATTGTTGGAAGCATGCCGAAAAAGCCTCTTTCGGAATGGA
>Ga0123354_10007239_pt1 | contig 16652 bp, 11 predicted proteins | sample TergutLab28metaG_2_FD_97872 | JGI IMG/M metagenome (GOLD analysis project Ga0123354, IMG submission 97872) | Labiotermes labralis P4 segment gut microbial communities from Petit-Saut dam, French Guiana - Lab288 P4 | ecosystem: Host-associated > Arthropoda: Insects > Digestive system > Gut ...
AACTTAATCACTGAGGTGTATTTAATGACTATGTGATGGAAACAACTACATGTTTCGGCCTGTATTGGCCATCATCAGGTTGTCTAGGGAACTTAAGGGCTAGCTATATGCACGTGTGCGTGCATGCATATAGCACATAGTCATTAAATACACCTCAGTGATTAAGTTGTGTTTGACTACATACATTTTCCTAGAGAAACCAGTAAGGTCTGAAACATGTAGGAGTTTAGTGTTTTTAAAAATATTATTGTGAATCTAATGGTAATTGTGTGCATTTGTTAGTTAAAACTACATAAATTAAATAAAACTTGTTACCTTAAGTCTACTAGCTACAGTTAATGTAACAATTTTTAATTATTAACAATGGTTGTGTTTGATGTTGTATTTTAGTTGCACTGTAATATGGCATGAGGAGGCCAAGGCCCACCCACAGCTGTAGAGCCAATGATGATAATACGGCATGGTGCTATCTATGGCCATGGATGTAAATTGGGACAAACTATATCAAAGTGCATACTATAGAAGGCATAAGGGGCATAAAAATGATGTACTGTGATACAACACAAACTAATGCTGCTAGTGTAGTCACTCCCACCACTTGCACATACTCTCACACAGCAGGCTGTAAAAGCGTCCAGCACACACAGATGCCAAAATATTGCAATCAGTCCCCAGTATGAAGTGATACACGAAGCATTTAATTTACCATCCTGAAACAGATCTTCATAAGATACAGAAGTTTCATTAGCATCCTTGTTTATACTCTGCTTGCAGCATATTCAAAACTGAAATTCATATAATGCGCTTATTAGCTCTGCTGTCTGTCTGTATCTCCCAATAGCTGCAGAACTGCTCAACAAATTTTCATCTAATAAAATGCTGGGAAGTTAATTTTATCAGCTGATTTCAATTTAGATATAAACAGAAATCAGCATGACAGAAGCTGCATATTGCCTGGAATGTGTTGCCATATATCAACACTTCAAGAACACAGAAGAAGCACTGTTAGTGCTGCCACCAACTCAGAAGTCTGGCCACCAGCCACGTTAGTACTAAGTACAAATTCTCATCCTCACTCACGTCTTATATTCATACCTCTTCCTTCAACTACTGGCTTACTGTTCTAACCTGAAGATGTAAGCAGCAGGTTTCACTGCAATGTGTCTCCTTCTTCACTCAACACAGCACTCAGCCATCATGTGCCATGCTCACAGATACTAGCTGCTGATGCTTCTCCTTTAGTGTCTGAACACTTTCATGTGCAAGACAGCTGCACACATGTGAATATGACTTGATCTGTCAGTGCCAGTATTGTGCAGGTGCACCTGGAGGTGATCATGGCCTGTGGCTAGCTTAACAGTGGCCATCCATGACACTTCATAGCATTCCCACAAAACAATGGTCCTTACCTACTGAATTACAGTGCACTGCTCTACAAATTTAAATTCATCTGACAATTACAATGTAGACCTCAACTTTCTAACTGCATTCAAATGCACTGGATACACTTAAAAAAACACAGACAGACAGCCACACAGTTGTTAATTTATATACCACCAGCACAATTCTATGTCCTGCCCATACATTGTATTTATGTGTTTTGTATAGATCTCAGAACAAACAGTGATTATTGAACTGTGCAGTATTAACTGACTGAGCATAGAGAAGAAAACCAACTAGATGCTACTGAATGCTTTATTGCACTAAAATCTACTCAGCATGTTTCAGGCACTTATATGCCCATCATCAGGAGCTCGAGACTATACTTGTGTTATTGCCGCACATGGTGTGTAATGCCTTGGCAGCAGGCTATGTATCTGGGACTAGGGAAATTGTGCGACTAACAGAGTCAGTCGCACAATTTCCCTAGTCCCAGACACATAGCCTGCTGCTCTGCTCCTAACAGCCGACCACCAGCAGCCAAGGCATTACACACCATGTGTGGCAATAACACAAGTATAGTCTCAAGCTCCTGATGATGGGCATATAAGTGCCTGAAACATGTTGAGCATATTTTAGTGCAATAAAGCATTCAGTAGCGTCTAGTCGGTTTTCTTCTCTATGATTTTACTACGATGCATGGACAAACACACATCAAATTAACTGGCTGGTTTTTATAACTCAGATAGAGAGTGTACACTGCATGGTATGGGTTGAATCTTTGAATATAAATCACGTTCAATTTATTCACTAAAGAATTTAAGAGGTTTTCAGAGGACAGTACCAACATACCACATTATCTGTCAGAGTGTCCACGATGAATCACACACACTCTTGTCAACATACCACATTACCTGGCAAAGTGTCCAGGATGAATCGCACACACTCTGTAAACATGCACATCACACTGTGAGCATGTGGACCATCAGCTGCAATCCAAGGGAGAAGCACCGAACGATCATCAGTTAGCTGTTGTATCCAGGCAGCTGTTGGTTCCTTCAGGTTGCTTGTCCAGTACGGAGTAAGCCATGGAGAGAACATTTCGGTCAGCACTGGCCACAACTGCTCACACACTGCAACATGCAGCAGCATCCAGCTTCAGAACCTAACATTTGTTCCCCACCCAAGACACTTCCTGTCTTTTATGGAAATGCACGATTCATTCATGTGCATACAAGTTTGCAATGGACTCCATAACAGGCAGTATATTTCTTAGCCAACTGAACACCTGCCAGCTTCTCAAGGACTCTAGTCCATAAAGTAGTTAGATAACAGGTGTGATTGTGACCTACATGCCTTGACTTACTTCCCATACATTTCACTTCTGTTATAAATTTATAAATACAGCAGACTCACACCTAACCTGTAGAACTGGACCGCATAAAACTGCAATTATGTACAGTAAAATAATGCTAAAGGGACTCCAATATCATCACTGGCCTTTACTAAGCATAATTACCATTTATCAAAAAATTAACAATTTTTAAATGCCTGTAAAAATAATGGAGCATGAGTTATTAAAGTAATTACAGTGATTACTTTTAATTTCATTGTTTAAAATCAAAAGGCTGTTGAGCCTTAAAGCAAGTCACAGGAGTGAAGTACTTAACAGAACAATTCACAAGCACATGACACAAATACAAATGATTGTAGGATACAACAATTAACTTCCCTGCTCTGGTGTCCAGCCATGTGCTGAGTCAGTGACAAAGCCTCCCATGGCCAAGGCTGTAACAATGTTCCGCCCGGTTGCGGCCATGGCACATTTCAGGAGGCAGTGATATGCAAGTATGGAGCAATAGCAGAACTACAATTAGGAAGGGAAAATCTAAGAAACTTGGAAAAAACTTGCTCCATGGCCACTCTGTCCACCACCAACTTCAAATACAGTCACCCAGTCTTGAACCTAAGGCTTCACAGTGGAAGACAGAGTTCATCTGGCAGAACTATGGCACAGTCTAAATAAACTGCAACTTCAGATCAGTGAAAGTACATTCATGAGAGTTCAACTGCCTGAACTGTGGCACGACCTAAGCAAATTGCAACTGTAGGTTAAGTGTTCAATTGTCTGAAGTATGGCAAAACCTAAATAAATAGCAACAGCAGGTCAGTGCACAGTATGCACAGATACCAAGACACAACACCATAACTGGCAGAACTGGATACAGCCATGCATGAGGATTCTGTTCTTCTGGGACATGATACTGTGTCAGTGGATAATCAGATCCCAAAATCACTGCTTCTTCAACATTCTGAACCCTGAATAAGAAGAAACTATGTTGCCTTGAAACAATGGGATCCAATTACCTGCTGACTCAGCATCATATCCCATAAGGATGGAATCCTCAGCAATACCTCTGCTAAAACCTCAACTCACATATGTACAGGTCCTATTTTGGGCACCTTTCAGAGACAATGTTTTGGAAATTGATCACAATATCTGTTATCAACAGAATACTGCTCAGACCTTTCATCATCATCCTACGATTGAAACTATCTCTTGCTAACAGCTAAAACTGCGTACCTATGGTTACAAATAACAACTAATTTTTACTGCAACATGTTTTGGTCAAGTTTGTCCAAATACCATTGAAACATGTCAGAGTAAGAACGGGTCAGTATGTGCTACAATGGCAGTTGATTGAACTGTAATCACCTATAAATACTGTATAAAAGTAACATTCATTTGCTAAGTCTCCAGTACATATTCCCCAAAGACTTCAACTGTACACACTATGTTTCCAGCCATACACATCCACTGCCTGAATCCTTATGATCCATACCATTTTCATTACGGTATTCAACTCTCCATGCTATTATCTTCATTGGGTTTTCCCCACTTACATTTTACCTTCTGTAACAGTCTACCTAGAATTCTCAAATCTATGGTCTTCATGCGGGTAATTAATTTCTTACACGCTATCTCCTCATGTATGTTTAAACACTTACAATTTATAAGTATCTCTCTCCATCTTTGTATTTCCCTGCACTTCAAAAGTACATGAGTATCATTCCCTTCCCCTCTACATAGGAGGCATGCTATTGTTTATGTTCAATGTGAATGATGCATCAGTTTAGCATGGTGGACAATGCTCTAAATAACAGTCATGTTCATTGTAACATGCCACTGTCAGAATCATTGATATATGGATACAAATTGAAACTGTGGTTGTCAAAACCGCTGACTGCTGTATATGAATTACAAATTCCTTCTTTACAGGTATATGCCACAAATGTTTGATGCCATGAACCTATGACGGGGGAACCAAATATTTCCAGAATTTGAATCTCCCACGCAAACAAGAAGTAGTTCAGGACTCTGCTGCTAGGTTTGGCGAGACAGCAATATTCTGAGCTAGTTTGCCAAGTGACATTGCACTGTGTGCTTCGTGTCATCATTTCTGGCATTTTTTTTTAAGTGTCTGCAAGTGCGTTTGGGAATTTTTTTGAAAAATTGCAATGGCTGATCTTAAAGACAACTTGTGTGTGTGAAATTTTCTTTCCTTGTGGGAAAAAATGCGGTTGAAACTGTCACATTGCTAAAGGAAGCTTTTAACCTTTTGGCACTGGAATTATTTTTTTTTTTAATTTTAGCACACCCCGTATATAAAATGTGAATAATACAGGAACCAAATTATGAATTATGAAACAAACTGCATTTTGAAGTGAAAAAAAAAAAACGGAGAGTATACACCATGTTTAAAATATTCAGTACCTATATCTGTTGAATAAATATATAAAATGCAACTTTGGAGGTTAGCGGTGCGGTACGTCAACTATAGTTGATGTTAGGCGTCTAAAGGTTAAGGATAAAGCCGTGGGTAAAACACAAGTGTACGTGTGGTTCAGTTGTTTCTAAAGAGGTGAAATGTCTGCTGAAGACCAGCTGCGTTGTGGCTGCCCTTCCACAAACAGAACTTAAAAAAATGTTGAAAAATTTCACCAGGCTGTACTTGCAGTTTTACTTGAATGTGTTGAAAAGACTGCATGAGAGCTGCGATGAAAATGTCCAAAAAGTGGCAGAGTGGGGACTGGTTCTTGCACCATGACAATGCCCCGCCCACACAGCCTTGAGCATCCTGCAGTGTTTGGCTAACAACAAAATGGTGGTTGTGTTACACCCCCCACTCACCTGACTTTGCTACTTGTGATTTTTTTTTGTACCCATGGATGAAGTAGGTTTGAAAGGGGAGAGTTCTGCTACCGTTGCAGAGGTTCAAGACTCACTGGCAGCCCTTGACAGCATTTCTGTTGAAGACTGTAGACAATGTTTGCAGCTGTGGGAGCAGCGCTGGGATCACTGCATTCAGTCACAGAGGGAGTACTTTGAAGGAAACTAAAGTTTCAAACTTGTATGAATATTTCAAGTAAACTTTTGTAACAATTCTGGAAATTTTTAGGTCCCCCCTTCTACATGGTCATTATCTTACCTGATTGCTGGCTGCCACTTCCTTTCAGCTCATTTTACACTATTAACATACCCCACTCCACTAACCAACCAGCCATGTGTCATACAGTACTAACTGAAAGTGACAAATGACAGTTTTCACACACAATATGGGCTCTGTATCTAGCAGTGATCTAAATGGAAGCATATACCATCCAGGCAATACAACTCACACTTGTTGGAAAGAGTCCCTCGATCATGCTGCAGCGTGCTGACTACCAGTCCATGACCCACCATACCAAGGAACGCTACGATTGGCTCTATGTACACTCTGTATTTCGGGTACAATCCATATAGTCCATACTGCAGCCGTTCCTTCATGAAATGGCTACCAATGAGGGATGCTGTTTCCTGTAACTGTACAATAGGAGAAATGAAATATCAAGCATTTTTGTAGACATATGGACAGGAAGCTACATACAGGAATGCCTTCCTGCTGACATTACAGCTGTAATGCTGCTGCACTTTACAGCTCTAACACTGCCACACACTACAGCTGTAATAACACCACACTACAGCTCCAATACTGCTGTACATTACAGCTCTAATACTGTTGCACACTACAGCACTAATAGTGCAGCACATTACAGCTCTAACCTGCCCTGCACTACAGCTCGAATACTGCCACACACTATGGCTCTAACACTGCCGCACACTACAGCTCTAATACTGCCATACACTACAGTTCTAATACTGCTGTACATGTCTGCCACATCACAGATTTGCAAACCAGAGGAAGGCAATGCCCCATAAATATTTATAGCCTCACAGGGAAGAGAATGTTCTGAAGTATGCAAAGGGACAACAACCATCATCTATGAAAATTCGTGTGTGTAAAAGAATGAATTAATGTGGCCCATCAACTACATATGGCAATCGAACTGTAGTACACTACACAGACTGAATACAGTGCGAATGAATGAAACCACATGGCAGCCTTAGGAAAAGATTCGACAGTATTATTAGAATGGAACTCACAGATATTGTGTAGGAGGTTCTGAACTGCATGCATGTGATTCAGGATAAGGAAAAGTCACAGGATTTTAATAACAAAGGAATGAACATGCTCCATAGTAGCGAGGGTGTGCTTCATTAGCTTCACAACCACCATACTGCTACAAACATAAGGACGAAATTTGCTTCTTAATTCACTGTTTGCAGTATGGTGGGCCACCTTATGAACATGCACAAAGGTGAACATGTTCTGTACAGGTATTATTCTGAACATTACAGACTGTGAAGATGGACTGGGTCATGGTATTAGCTTTTTAACAAAGATTGTCTGCTATGGATCCTTACCTGCAGATATGTCAGCATCTTCTGCTCAGTGGCATAGATTCGAGCCTCTTCCTTCAGTCTTGCCAGAGTCTGACCTGATCTCAGTCTTCGAGGCCGAGCCAAATTTTCACCCCCTCCTGACATAAGGGCATTAAGGACGTCAAACCACACGTCCAGAGATAAACTCTGTGTTACACTGCCTCGCAGTACCATGTTAAGTACCTCACCATAATGCTCAGGGAAGTCGTGCAGCAGCAACTGGCAGATATGTCTGCGAAATACCTGTGCAAAGAAATTCAATCTTGAAATGTAAGGTCAGTACTGAAGTGGACACCAAATTTTTAAAATGTCCACATACATTAAACTGATCTGATGATGCGTTTCACAATGGATATATGTCTGTGCAGTGACCAGTGTTTCATTATATGTCTGTGCAGTGACCAGTGTTTCATTATATGTCTGTGAAGTGACCAGTGTTTCATTATATGTGTGAAGTGACCTGTGTTTCATTATATGTCTGTGAAGTGATCGGTATTTTCTTTATATGTCTGTGCAGTGACCAGTGTTTCATTATATGTCTGTGAAGTGACCGGTGTTTCATTATATGTCTGTGAAGTGACCAGTGTTTCATTACATGTCTGTGCAGTGACCAGTGTTTCACTGCTCACAGCACATTAAAAACACAAACCTCATGCAATATCAGCTTATCTTCTTCTGGGTTCAGGCCTGCTGCAGTAAGTGCTTTCCCCACAAGGTCAATAAACTGTGATCTCTCGCTCAGTCTAGGTCTGCGAATCACCAGCCACCGCGCAACATCAAACTGGTAAAAAAAAGTCAGAAATCTTTCATGTGAGGTTTGAGGTTCTCACAGTGGTACTGTGTTCTGGGATGTGGTGCCATGCAGGTTGTTAAACAGTTCCTGACATTACAGAGGAGCGAGGAGCATGTCTTCAAACAAGCCCAAATTTACCCCAATGACACAGGCAACAAGCTCCTCTGAAACCTGTCTACTTACCAATGTACATAATGTAATATCCCAAAACCCTTGAATCTTCAACATCTTGTATGTTCTAAATCAGTAACATGTTTCAAATACAGCAACTTTCTGATCAACCGAACAATTGGTCTTTGTAATACAGCAGAATACAAAGGTTGTAGAGATAAGATGGTAATTCAGTCAGTGTTTGCAGACAGAAGGTATGGAGGAAGGTACAAAAAACTGCAAGAAAGCTGGAGCCCCTGTGAAACCAGAGGTCTAACAATGCCCAGTGGGGTACATGCTGATTTCACACACCATCAGCACATATAAACATTCTTACAGCTTTGGTATTTGCAATTACAAATATGCTAATTACAGTGAATACAGCTGGGGTTGTGGCAATGGCACACTGCTAAAACATACATGTGACATTACAGGACGAGCACAGAAATGCAGTCAGGTTGCTGCTGACCAAGGTCAAGAATATTAGCTTTGTGTCTAACAATGCACACTGCAGAAAACACCACTTCATGTTTCGCATTTATGAAAACAGAAGTTACACAGTGACATCCATATGCAGGCACAGGTACAGCTTCAACCCATTCACTACCCACCACTAAAATGAGGTGGGCGGTCAGCAACATGCTCTGGCTGCTGTACCCATTGTACTGCAAGAGGCACAGGTGGGCCTCAGAGCCAGCTTGGAAAGCTGGGAAATCTCACCCCCACCAAGATTGGGGTTTAAGTACATCAATAATTATTCAAGACAGTACATTTGGGTTTAAGTAAATATCAGTGTCCACCATCGTTCTATCTGGTTTTCTTATTACTGCACGTGTAATGTACAAACCTTTGACAACAGAACAAAACTGAGTTCAGCCGGCTGCTGGTACACTGTCTCCACCACAGTCTTGTACATCTGAAGGAATGCTGATGTGCTTGCAACAGCAGGGGTGAAGTGTGGGCCCAAAACCCCACCCAGATGTGGGTGCTGAATTATTGTTCCCAGTAACCTCATGCACTGACTCTCATCTCCACATATGAATACCTGCAGTAATAAGAACACAATGCAATGAGCAGTATCAACACACAGAAACGCTTTACCAGTGCATCCTGATGTAGTCAGGTGTGTGTAATTTGCTTTACTACGGTATTTCATACACCGTTAGCTGGCAGAATGTCAATACAGTGGCTAGGCTACGGACTGGATGATCAAAGGTTTGATCCCTGGCAGAGGTAAGAGATCTTTTTTCCAAACAGCCCAGAATGGCTCTGGGGCCCACCTAGCCTCTATTCAATGAACAATATAGGCTCTCTCCCTGAGAAGGGTTAAGTGGCTAGGGCATGATAATGACTGCCCACCCCCACCTGGGACTAAGGTACAGAGTGAGTGCAGCTACAACTATTTTCCCTGTTAGTCTTCAATGCAGCACAGTAAAGACTTTACTTCACACATGTTATTCCAAACTTTTAACTAAATACACGGCAATTTAACAAGACAGGCAGAATAAGCATAACAAAATATTCAGGCACATTTGTGTAACAATTGTTGCTGCAGAAAGGCAGTAAGTATGAAACATTATCAGTGTGTGTGTCACATTCTTGCCTTGGTTATCCAGCATGCAAATCCCACCTTTCCAGCATCATATCATTTGACACCTGTGACCTGTTTTGTTCTACCATATTTTTCCACATCATTTCACAAACAACACGATTTTTGGAAAAAAAGTTATTGCACATAAAATGTGTGTTTTGATTTTCTCTACAACATTAGTCTGAAACACTTCTCATTCTAAGAAGAATTCAGCAACAGATCACCATAACTCTATACAGGTCATGTAAAGTACCCATTATTCTTCTGAGATATTTTAAAAACTTAAATTTTCTTGACAGACTTTTTAAAAATTCCCAAATATTAAATTTCATGAAAATTTGTCTAGTGAGAGCCAAGTTGTTCTGTGTGAATGGACAAACAGATGGACAGACACAGAGATGTTCACTGGACAGAGATGACAAAGCTAATAGCTGCTTTTTGCAATTTTGTGAACCTGCCTACAAAAGTGAAGCAGTTTTCCTAAAACTGTGCACCTCCTGTGATCAGCAATCATGCACCTATCCATTAAATATCTTTGCAAAATGTGATATGAAATACATTCTGTAGCTGAGCAGGGAGGATCGAAGCCACCAACTGGACTGATACCTCCATTTCCAGTGCAGAAAAGACTTTTGCCCTAAATTCCAAATGCAACCTGTCACATTCTGGGGGGAGGGGGGACTAGATAATACTGCATTTTCAGCAAAGTAAAATAATTCTGCCAGCTTTAAATAGACATGGCACATGGTCTGCCACATTCATGAAAGAACACAGGCTGAGGGTGTTATGGTGTTACACAACAGAATAATGAGAGAACTGATTGGGCCTAAGAGGGAGAAAGTAACAAGAGTGTGGAGAAAAACGCATAATGGGGAGCTCTGTGATCTGTACTCATCTCTAAATACTATCAGGAGAAGATGAGATTTGCAGGGCATGTGGCACAAATGCAGGAGAAGAGAAATGCATACAGAGTACTGGTTATGAAACGCGAAACAAAGAGACCACTGAGAAAATGTAGGCACAGACATGAGTATAATATTAAAATGAATCTTGAAGAAATTAGACCGAGTGGATTCATCTGGCTCAGGATGGGACAAGTGGCAAACTCCTGTAAACATTGTTAATTAAACTTTGGCTACCACAAAATGCACAAATTTATCAACTGTCTGTCTGAGCCCCAACATCTTTCACTACGAATGAAGGTTTGTTCCTTTAGCTTCCCACATTTTATATTCTAGACAACTGTAGACACTTACTTGACCAAGAGTTTCAATGCATGTTGTAAGCAGCTGCTTGGATGGAGGGTAAAATGCAGTCTCATCATTGTACTGCATGATAATGTGGTAAAACAGAGTGACGCCTACATCATGAAGTTGCAGTGCTGTGTCCATGTTCCTCACTGATTTGTGCCTCTCATATGCCGTTTCTAAAAGCCTAAAACACACGTTTAAGTGTAAGTAATATGACAAACTGCAAAAAAGTGTATATATACAGGCACATTATTTACCGAACAACTATTGGTTGCCACTCCTTGTCAACTCATTTATCATATTATCCCTCTGTTGCCAGAATTAAATGCCTCGAGTTTTGCAGAAGACTGCAGCAGCCCACAATTTAAAGGGCTGCATAACTGTGGCCATAACTTGCCATTGGCAGTAGTCAACATTTGGGGCTATAAACATCACAGCGTGTTACGTTTGGTGCCAAAGGGTTAAGGTAGTCCATTCAGTTTATCACCCATATGTGTGGGGAAAGACATGCAAGAAGTGAGAAACAATAGTTGTCAGCAAAAATATGGACTGTGACAACTGGCTGTACATACGTTATAACGTGTTCAATGTAAACACTGCTAGCACACACTTTCTGGGGTGGGGGCTGCATAGCATGACCCAACATGCTCTCATATTCTGCACGATTCTGCCGAGTGAGATGCTCATTTCCTTCATTTATTCGTGCTTCACAAACCTGTTGGAAAACATGGTTTTATATTACCAGCAGACTTAATTAAATGCAGGGTCATAAATGGATGCACAGAGCAACTGAAAAACAGTAACACTTCCACACACTTATAATGAAGCAACCTGATGTGATATGTATCAATGTTTAGGAACACTCTGACTCTTTACTTATAATGAACTAACAGCTGATATGCAACACGGCGATGTGGCTCACTGAGTACTTCATGACAGATGAACAGAACTGTTACCATCACCTTCATCTATCCTGCATTTATACTGGAGTGTAAAATCTGCTTTGTTACAGTTTGCTGGCCATGATTTAAAACTGACTTACAAAAAGAGACCTGAAAGTAGATTTTAGACATCTACTGGGAGCTTAAAATATGGTAATACAATTGAACAAAATCAAATTAGCTGGACACTACATTTAAACAGAAGGTAAGAATGACCCAAGTCTACTGGAATGTGTCACTGGGTAAGCAGGTCACAACATTCTGAAGGATTGTAGTGCCATCACTGTCGGGGTCAAGCAGTGCAAGAGGAATAGCTGTGCAGAACACACAGTGTGTGTTGCACAAGTAAGGCTGATGTGTGTATCATACGAATGGAAGGGGGGGGGGGTTTGAAAATGGGGGGGGATGCCTAAAAAAAATAAATGGAACATTCTGTTAGCAGTTAAAAGGAATGCAGTTGGATATTTGCATGATGGAAGAGCTGAGATAAAGGAGGAGTGCCTAGCCTTCACTGTGACTGTGTGGTATCCACTGAGGAGGCTGGAATCAGAGAGCAGGATTTGTTTCATAATTTCAGAACACAGAAACGGGATTAAATGAATCAATCAGTGAAAGAAAAATGGAAGGTATTGGTGCAGAGGAGGAGGAAATGGTTTTGACTTATTTCAGTGCACAAAAATTTGTTCTGAGCGAGAAAGATTGCAGACTGTCTGACAGTGGAAACATAAAAAGAAAATTATGGAACTTAAATTTGGAAATGAGTCAGGGTTTATACAGCAAAGTTTTATGAACTGAGCACAGATCTATGTGAACACCACGGCTAACCAGTGTGAGTCTACCCTGCACAGATACTGTTATACAGAATAATACACACAGTTAACAATATCACAAATTAGGACTATCAATTTACATGCAGAATTTGTAACAAAACTGTATTCACTCACAAAACATTCCACATGTTGCACTCAAAACTGACCATCCTCACATACAATTTCCTACCAACATCTCAGAGTGGGTATCTGAATAAATACAATCTTGTTCAGCCTTGTAACTAATGACACTTACTATTGACACTAACAAACACATTTACTTTTAGCTTAAAATCACCTCCAACCAGTCTCTCTCTGGACCTGTGGCAAGCCTTACATGACAGAGTCACTGGCCTACCTTCAATCGTATAGCTGCCGGACCAGCACAGTTTGTCACATTTCCTCGCCAGATATGAGGCTCACTATCACAGGCTGCATGGAGCACTACCTCCAATTCAACATCACGGTACAGCAGTGGTACCAACTCCAGAAAGCTGCAATCTAAAGCTGAGTGCTCAGATACACGTAGGGAATAGATTCTGCAACACAAAGTGCACAAAACTTCATTACTTCTCTGAAATGAATCACTTTACAAACACTCTACACAAAATGCCTTCATTGTAAATACCAAATGTCACATATTTCCTTTATCAAAGAAAGATTAACAATTGGGCATACACATTTCCTGTCACATTTCCACATTTGTTAAATCTGTCCGTAACAGGGAACTGAATAACTGACAAACAGAGAACATGGTGCAACTGCTGACTGCGGGACATTCAGCAGTTGTGTACAAGCAGGCACATACATGTCCAGCAGGCCAACATTCTTCAGCACTCACAATCATCTGTCTCTGGGAAAAATGCATAACAAGCATGTTGACACTCATAACAGAAAGATCAGCTTCCAAACTCACAGGCTCAAGAGGAAAGTTTCTTTCATTACATATTGCAGCTGACAGCAGAAAAACAACATAGGCCTATTTATAAACGTACCAGCTTCATGTAAGGAGTGTGAGATCATAAACTGTACAGTTGGCTGCACTTCCCTGCAATGCAGAGACAAAGACAAAACCTTCTGGCACCTTATATAGTCACACAGTGCTTAATTTTTTTATAAACAGTCAAGACAAACAGCACAAAAATAATGCAAGTAAATGCAAAAAGATTCAATCTAATACAAAGTGGCATAGCAATCCCTGTACAGGCCCTGAAGGTTCCAGGAGGTTGAGGCTCCCAGATTTCAAGACAGTCGGCACATGAAGATGGTAGGGTTGTCAGTCCTACACACTGGCCGTCTTTACCCCCAGAAAATATTATGGTACTCATTTCTGTTAGAGGCTGAGTTGACCCCAGGGCCACAGTGATGTCAAAAGGACTATGTCAATGAAAAATTCCACTGACACCATTGGGAATCAAACCCCACAATCTCCCAATCTGTAGCACAGTGCCTCAACCAACTGCGCCACCAGCAGCATGCTCCCAGATTCAACATAATAAGCACTTATAAATAAAATAATCAACAATTCATGCACCAACAAACAACAGATCCCTTCGTAAAAATCACAATTTTTTTGAAGTCCCAAGTTTAAAGCAGTAGTTACACAATTTACTGTGCAATCTGCTCTGCACCAAAAATTGCAATGACAATGTGCAGCTTGAAGAACTGTGCTGGGATGAAGTATCATACGTGTGTTGTAACTTGAACAGTCCAAGGTCTGGCCACAATACTTGCTAATGGCTACACAGTCAACTTACTGAGCATACTCCTGCACAGCACTGAATGGAGCCTTAAGAGCATCAAGTAAGGCACCCCTCTTACACAGCATTTCATTTGTGACTGGAGGCACCATTGGCTTCACAGTCCTCAGTGGTGGAGCAGGCACAGGTGAGTCATATGACTGCAAACTAAAACACACATCATCACACCACACTGAACAGCACATGAAATTTTGAATGATTTTTATCTATGAACTCATATGCATTAGGTAAAAGTCTTCCTGGACAGAAATAAATTAGTCCAAGAAAAGGTTACACAGACAAGCAACTACTGAACAAAGAGACACAAAACAAGTTGCACAGTTAATACAACACATGGCAACACTGCCAGTAAACAACTAACTATATGCATTGCAAAAGACAAAAGTTACTTAATACAGAAACTGTAATCCTCATTGATTCTTATTGAAAACTACAGGATTATTATTTATCTGACAATGAAGGACTGCCACTTCCTGTTGGCCCATTTACTGTATCAATGCAGCCCACTAAGCTGACTGCCCACATGTGTGGTCCAGTGATGGGTGGCGGTGACATAACCAGCACCTTGTATCGCCAAACTTTGAAGAATATTCTTTGATAGCAGCTTCACAATAAGACTGACCGTTTCAAAATCCTCTCATTAGGTCCAATGGTGTACTCAGGATTTGGCAACACTGGAAGTTTCACCCTGTGACCTTCAGTCCTAAACAGCATAACCTCCCACTGTTGAGCTGCTGCCTGTTGCTCACCTCTCACCTTCATATAGTCCACATACTCTAACCATGGAGTCTGTAGAGAGAGAGAAAAAAAACTGAACCAAACAAAATTAACAGTACAATTCACACAACACTACGAAATATGCCCAGTAAGTAAGGCCCCTTACGTTTGTCTCAGTCAATAATTATTCCTAAATCATGAAAATTACACATTAGAAAGAGTCAAGGTTCAACTCCATATCATATTTTTAAACTAAGTCTCTGTTCCTTCTACAGCCTTGCTCCAACAGGCAAGAAGTGTGTGTATCCTGTGTTGGTACTGTGCCTTGTCCTGCTGATGTAACCAAGTTCTCGACGTGTGAATCACATCATCAGCAGCCTCAAACTTTGAACTACACTGCAAGGCTACCAACAGGTGGAAATCTGAGGATGCTAGATCAGGGCTGTAGGGTGGAGGGGGTTACACTGTCCAACCAAATTTTGTGCCGGCTTCCCAAGTATCCAAACTTGTTTGCAGCCTTGCACTGTCATGATAAGCAAGATTTCCGTTGGATTCTTGTGAAACTGAGCTTGTATGAAATGCTTCCTGTATTCTGTCAATGTCCTGATGCAGGCATCACAGTTGACTGTATCCCCTATCAGCACTGCATTCACAAGAACTGCTCCTTCACAGTTCCAGAAGAGAGTGATGGTGTCCTTGCCCACTGATGGAAACTTTTAAAATTGTTTTCTGCCAGGGAGATCAAGATTGGTGCCATTCCATGGATTGCTTTTCTTTTCTCTCTGGTTCATAATGATGGACCCAAGTTTCATCTCCTGTAAAAATCTGGGAGAAGAAGGTCTCTCCCTCAATGTCAAAACATACCAACAACTCAAAAGAAATGGCTTTTCTCTCAGTTTTGTGTTCAAATATAAGGCTGCGAGGAACCCATCTTATGCACGTCTTAGAATATCCAGATCTTGAATGATGTTTCAATCCTCATGAACAATGGCATCAACATGTGGCAGCATTTCAGGACTAACAGCTATGACAGAATGGCCTGAGCAAGGCAAATTATGCACCTCTGCTCTTCCTGTTTCAGAAGCCATCACTCTTTTTGCCCAGTGACCAACAGTACTTCTGTTGACTGCAGCACTGCTACGAGCACTGGAAAGATAATGGGGGGCGTTTCTCACTGATGATATAACGGTAACAAGGCACCGTATCACAGCAGGTTGTTCATAATGACCATCACTGGTCAGCCCACTGTGAGGCCATGCTGCAGTGGTGCTATCTGTCAGAAATAGGTATGACTTCATACATAAATGCCAGAAACTTCAAACCTGTTTCATCTAAAATCTCAAGTTCCTAGCTTTGTTATTACCCCCCCCCCCCCCCCCCACCCTTACTTTTTCTTTACCACTCACACATCATCTCTTTTTTCATTTTTTTATCCAC
>Ga0123354_10007240_pt1 | contig 16651 bp, 5 predicted proteins | sample TergutLab28metaG_2_FD_97872 | JGI IMG/M metagenome (GOLD analysis project Ga0123354, IMG submission 97872) | Labiotermes labralis P4 segment gut microbial communities from Petit-Saut dam, French Guiana - Lab288 P4 | ecosystem: Host-associated > Arthropoda: Insects > Digestive system > Gut ...
AAAACACCTTCGACTGAAACACCTTAAAACACCTTCGACTGAAACACCTTAAAACATCTTCGACTGAAACACCTTGGACTGAAATGTTTAAAACACCTTCGACTGAAACACCTTATAACACCTTCGGCTGAAACACCTTAAAACACCTTCAACTGAAACACCTTAAAACCTCTTCGACTGAAACACCTTGGACTGAAATGTTTAAAACACCTTCGACTGAAACACCTTAAAACACCTTCGACTGAAATGTTTAGAACACCTTCGACTGAAACACCTTCGACTGAAATGTTTAAAACACCTACTGAAACACCTTAAAACACCTTCGACTGAAACACCTTAAAACACCTTCGACTGAAACACCTTAAAACAACTTCGAATGAAATGTTAAAACACCTTCGACTGAAACACCTTAAAACAACTTCGACTGAAACACCTTAAAACAACTTCGACTGAAACACCTTAAAAACACCTTCGACTGAAACACCTTAAAACACCTTCGACTGAAACATCTGAAAACACCTTCGACTGAAACACCTTCGACTGAAATGTTTAAAAACACCCTCAGACTGAATCAACTTCTCGTTGTAATCTAGGCAAAAGGAAAACTAAGGAAAACAAAATAAAGTGGGGGTTATTGACAAAGGGTGCTCAGGAGAACGATTAGACGTAATAGGGAGAAAGTAACGGGGGGATGGAAAAACTTAAGTGAATCACTGGCCTTGTAAATACTATCAAAAGGCAGAGATATCGAATAGTCTCATAGTAAAACTTTCAACATAAAATGGAGTTATAAAGCCTTTTACTTTAGAAACGACCGTGAACATAGTTTTTCTAACTCAGTTAAAGTAGCAAATGTTTGGATAAAAGTTATGGTCTTTTATCTGGATAAAATAAGAGCAAAGGCGGAGAAAGTACGGCACGCGGCGGTATTAAAATACTGGATTTGACGTTCAGGTGACCATGCATCGTGATAAATTGTGAGCAGATATTTTTGACGTTCAGGTGACCGTGCATCGTGATAAATTGTGAGCAGATCTGTTTCACGTTCAGGTGACAGTGTATCGTGATAAATTGTGAGCAGATTTGTTTGACGTTCAGGTGACAGTGCATCGTGATGAATTCTTATTAAAAAAACCAACTAAATACACTTAATTCTCACATTTCTTTTTGGAATAAAACTCTACATGTTTCGAGCAGTTACTCTGTCCATCGTCAGGTGTATTTCACTGTACACACAGCAATGGTATATGTCATACAGCTTGCGAGCTGCTGGTCGCAAGCTGTATGACATATACCATTGCTGCGTGTACAGTGAAATACTCCTGATGATGGACAGAGGAACTACCTGAAACATGTAGAGTTTTATTCCAAAAAGAAGTGTGAGAAATTAGTGAATCTAGTTGGTTTCATTATAAGAATAAAATACTGAACTTCACCCATAATACAGGGTGTCAGAAATCTTGACTTGAAAACACGAATATAAAAACAGCAATGGTAAGTACTAAATCTATCCCTGGCATACATGAAAAGTTTGGGCCTATGGCCCACATACTTATTTTTTTTTAACCATTATACCGAACCATAAATACGGTATGAGGAAATCAGTTTCAGTTGACAACACAACGCTCCCGATCACTACTTGTTACTTCAAGATCTCTGATATTGGGATACCCAGTCCATTATCACGACTAATTAGACTAACATTAATTTTACATACCTTGGGGCATGCAATTACAACATATCCAGCCAGTCCTTGTAACTGACAGACATTGAACAGTTTCGTGCGATCATTATAGTTGTTAGGACATGGGATGGGTTTCGATTCCTGGCCGAGACACATATCGTTCATCTTCATCATCAAGCCAAGCGTGTTCTGGGGCGCACACAAATCCCTACCAACGGGTAAAAAATATAAAGGTAAATCAGTCCCATTACAGGCCTGGAGTGGCCCAGAGGGTTCCAGGAAGTTAAGGTTCCCAGATTTCGTGACAACGGCACAGGATGATGGTAGGCTGTCAGCCTTACGCACCGGCCACCTTTACCCCCAGGAAACGCTCCTGGTACTCATTTCTGTTAGAGGCTGAGTCGACCCCAGGGCCACAGTGCGATCGGAAGGATTTTATATCAATGAAAAATCCACGGACACCAGCTGGGATCGAACCAGCGACCTTCCGATTTGTAGCAGAGCACCTTAAACACTGTTCTACAGCAGTTCTCTACCAATGGGTGCGGGAGCAAATTTTCCCGTAGATAAAGCTGCCAGATCGTGAAACTAGCAACTGACCATCCAATGGAAAATTTAACCAAACTACTACCTCCCCACGCCTCCATGATAATACTGCTTAATTAAGAACGGAGACCAACTTAACTCCAGACGGAGGTAAATTTTAAATAGTTCTTAAGGCCCTTGGAACCAAATATCTTATGCCTGGCTTTGAGACACATGACCACACAACAGTGGGACTGATGAACATCGACATGGCTTCATAACGGGAAGGTAACGAGAAAAGAGAGGGCGTCTGAGATGTCGAAAGCTGTCGACGGAGAATCTCCTAGAAATTTGTCAGAAGAGTTCAGTCTTGTAACGAAATTGCAACCGCTGTGCTGACCTACCAGTGACGTCCAAGCTAAGTGTAAAGAAGTCTTCGGGGATTTCCGGGACTACAAGAAACAACGCACGTATTGTCGCCACTAACAAATGACTCGGTCTCGGCACAGAATTAATGGTAAGAAAGTTATAGCGGAATTACTGACAGAGAAGAACAAGAGAGGTTAGAGGTTCTAATGGCAAGGGCAATTAACAGTGTTGTTTTTCTTTGGATGTGGCGCCTGCAATTGAATCTACTGTCTCCACTTTCGTGACAGAACAAGAAACTCGGACGGCACACAATTTATAGTCTATTCTTATGCCCAGAACACGTCACTCAAATTGAACCCTGCTGTTCAATTAGTGGCTCTTCTGATTTGTATTTGGAAGTCATGGGTTCAGCTAACGGTTAGGAGACCGGTACTAAATAGATTTTGTCGTGGTGTCTGTCAGCACTTCTAGACCTGTTCTTAGACAACATATCAAATTAAATTACTAACGCTTCCCTCCACTTCACTACCAATTTCTCTTCCAGTAATGATCGAATCACTTGACCCTCTACGGTGCGACAGTGTCTCGCAACTTCGTTACATTAACTAGAACTCAACTCCAATTGGCTCGATACAAGCTTAGTCCTGTCTTCGTGCTACCGTGGCCTTGATTGGTCAAAACTTCCTCAAAACTTCCAATTGTGACCGACAACAACATTTGTGCCATAAAATTTATAATTCGAAAATTATCACGAAATAAAAATAAATGTCGTTATTGTCGTTTTTAATTGTTATTTCTTTACGACTAAGCCATAGGTATGTGGCAGCTCGCCTGCTGAGATCGTGGGTTCGAGTCCCGCCGGGGGCATGGATGTTTGTCTGTTGTGAATGTTGTGTTTTGTCAGGTAGAGGTCTCTGCGACGAGCCGATCACTCGCCCAGAGGAGTCCTGCTGACTATGGTGCGTCGTTGTGTGTGATTTAGAAACCTCACGAGTGAGGAGATCATGGCCCGCGTTGGGCCGCAGCGCCACGAAAAAAAATTAAGATTGCATAATGAAGAGTTTCATAATTAGTACATTGAAGTGGAACATCTTGCTGTGTTTAATTAAAAGGCAGATAGAGCAAACTAAACCGCGTTCTGCGAATCACAACTATTTTTAGACAATAAGATTTTAATGCCTACAGCGTGGTGCATGTTTCGGCTTGCTACATAAACTCATCATTGGTCACGATTATCAAAAGTAAGCTATATGCAGTTACATTACTAATTAACAAGGACTGATATTTCAGCATTACAATGTTTCATGTAAAACTTATTTTTCTGTATATTAGCCAAAAATGAGTCAAAAGTAGAAAACTTTTCAGGGGATTGAGGGTACGATAAAATGTGATCCCGTTACAGGCCTGGTGTGGCCCGCAGAGTGGGTACAGATATAGCTCTACTCTTCCATGACCGCGGCACTAGAAGGGGGTGAGTGGTCAGCAGCATGCCCCGGCCGCAATTTACCCCCGGGAAAGACCCGGTACCCACTGGGTGGGCCCCAGGGCCGGTCTGGACGGGCGGAAAATCTCCTTCACACCGGGATTTGATCCCGGACCGTCCAGCCCGTAGTCAGTCGATATACCGACTGAGCTACCGGTCCCACATTGAGAATATGATAATATATTAAAATTATGCCTTTAGACATATTTGCTAATTAATAGTACATAATTTTATTTTTGTTTCAACATATTTCTGAACACTTTTATACTCTAAACCAAATATAGACCAAAAAAACACATCAGGATTTGCAAGTCTGAGATCTCGGTCGTTCTTAACTAGTAATTTTCGTGTATATATCGCTCATTTGCCACAACAGTGTCACAACTCAAAATTAGTGATTTTTTCAGGATAAACGATGAAAGTTTTTGAAGTGCTATACTTTTCTATGAGTGCAAATACGACACAACTGCTCTCAAGTGGCGATTTTTGCAAACTGCGTTATGACACTATACCTTTTAAAAGTGCATGTACAAACGTTTCGTTCTGTACCACAACTCAATAAATGCCAAACTTTGAGTTGTGACACCCTTGTAGCAAATTAGCAACATATAAACTGCTTGCATCATTTATACTGTGGATACCCGTATCTGACAATGGCTTTACGCAATACATTTTAGATACTGAAAGGTAAAATGTACAAGCCAATTTCACCAGTATAACAGGCAATGAAGGCCTAGTTTAGGAATAGAATTATAACTCTGCTCTTTCTTTAAACTCAACGTTAGATGTGGATGAGTGGTTAACGCCACACTCTGGCCCCCGGGAAAGAAACTCAATTCCCATTTTAGAGAAGGATCGTCCAGCCCGTAGAGAGTCGATATACCGACTGAGCTATCCCGGCCCACAGACATAAAAGGGAATCGTCTAAAAGTATTTGTGATTGCCAGTCTACGGCTTAATTTGTTTTATATGGCTTTTCGCTTTCATCAAATGTTCTGAGTTGAGTTACACGAAGAAAAAACAGGATGGGAGGACCGGTAGCAAGCATGGATGAGAAGATAAATGTACAAAATCTTTCACCCTAAAAACAATGGACATGCACCACTTAGGAGATACAAGTACACTCCGTATGATAATATTAAAAATGAATCGCAGGAAAATATATGCGCTTATGAAACTGAATCATTTTGAAGGTAAAATAGATCATGCGTGCTATTGAGAACACGGTAATGAACATTCGGAAACTACAAAAGAAATTAAATTTTCTTGATTTTCCGAGTATTGACTTGTCTTAAGGTAATCACCGTAGTCAATTGTAATTAGGTGCGATTATTTCGAGCTGTATGATGCATTCAAAAGCCTCAGCCAGGCTAGCTGAATCAGCCACGTGACTGTAACACCTCGCGGTCTAAAATGTGGGTCTGCGGCAGCTCGCTTGCTGAGATTGAGAGTTCGAATCTGGCCGGGGGCATAGATGTTGTCTATAGAAAATGTTTTGCGTTATGTAGGTAGAGGCCTTTGGAAAAGGCCGATCCCTCGTCCAGAGGAGTCCTGCTGATTTTGTGTAACTGAATGTGATCAAGTGCACCAATAGCTTCCTTCACTTATAATGAATGGGTAGACAGAGGTTCGACCAAGAAAGATTACAATACGAGTTTTGCAAAGGTAAATCAGGGGTTCGTGTCCCAGAGGGATTCAGGACTCATCTCTTAACCATCTTGTTCTTACCGACTCTTGGACTGACAGCAGTTACTGTAACAACGAATCTCTTCCCGGCAATATAGCGACGAGGAAAATTGCTAAATAATTCCGTCGATCCAGTGTCGGAAGTTGCAGCTTAAGGTCAATAAGAAGGTCAGGGTTCATAGTAGAGAGTAATGTCAAACCTTTACCTTTAATCATAAGTTTCCACAACGTAGAATGGCGTCACGCCGTAACACATCAATTTTGGATGTATATCTTTCCTTGGGATCCCTTAGAATCCCGAGGTCAAGAGCGCTTTTTCATATGAGATCAGATAAGCATTCTAAATAACGAGGGCGGGAAGTGATGTGCTACTGCGGAAGAGACGTCAATTTAAAGAACGCCCTCCCCCCCCCACCATGTGACGTCAGTGTATAGATTCCCATGGCTTGAATTCACTACCATGTCAAGTTAGAATTATACAGATTTTGTGCTGGATAAATGGCTGTCGCATGACGAGCAAGGCTTCGCCCTCTGATGGATATAGCTTGTGCCTTTCGTTTGGCTTCACAGCACACACGACAGTACATTCATCTTCAAAATGATAAAAATTAAAGTACTGGGATATTACGCCATGAGGTTTAAAGGAAATTGCTGCATACGTCTTCAAGGTAAAAATGTTGGAGGCAGCATGATCTTCAGAACAATTGGTACTTATACATCAATCTAAAAGGCTTCATGTCACTATATATTAAATAAATTCCTACGTTCCGAGCAACGATAGATATGTCGAATGTTTCAATAAACACGAGTATGTGAAGACATTTCATGCATATATACAGGGGATACAGCAACAGTAATGACAAGGAAGGAATTAAATGATGTTGCTGCTGCTGTTGCTGCTACCGATGCTGCTGTTGCTGCTATTGTTCCTGTTGCTCATACTGTTGTTGCTGCTGCTGATGCTATTGTTGCTACTGCTGTTGATATTAATGTTGCTGCTGTTGCTGCTGTTGCTGCTGTTGTTGCTGTTGCTGCTACTGTTGCTGCTAATGCTGCTGTTGCTGCTACTGGTGCTGTTGCTGCTGTTGCTGCTGTTGCTGCTGTTGCTGCTACTGTTGCTGATGCTGCTGTTGTTGATGCTAATGTTGCTGCTGCTGCTGTTGCTGCTACTGCTGCTGCTGTTGCTGCTACTGTTGCTGATGCTGCTGTTGTTGATGCTACTCTTGCTGCTGCTGCTGTTGCTGCTACTGCTGCTGTTGCTGCTGCTGCTGCTGTTGCTGTTGCTGCTACTGTTGCTGATGCTGCTGGTGCTGCTGCTGCTGATTTTGTTGTTGCTGCTACTGTTGCTGCTGTTGCTGTTACTGTTGCTGTTGCTGCTGTTGCTGATGCTGCTGTTGCTGCTACAGTTGCTTCTACTGCTGCTGTTGCTGCTGATTTTGTTGTCGAAGCTACTGTTGTTCATGTTGCTGTTGCTGCTGTTGCTCCTACTGCTGCTGCTACTGCTGCTATTGCTGCTGTTGTTGCTGCCACTGTTGCTGCTGTTGCTGCTGCTGTTGCTGCTGCTCTTGCTAGTGCTGCTACTCCTGCTGCTGCTTCTGTTGCTGCTGCTGTTGCTGCTATTGTTGCTGCTGTTGCTGCTAATGTTTCTGGTGCTGCTGCTGTTGTTGCTGCTACTGATGCCGCTGTTACTGCTGTTGCTGCTGATGCTGATTTTGTTGTTGCTGCTACTGTTGCTCTTGTTGCTGTTATTGTTGCTGTTGCTGCCGTTGCTGGTGATGTTGCTGCTTCTGTTGCTGCTGTTGCTGGTGCTGGTGCTGCTACTGTTGCTGCTACTGTTGCTGTTGCTGCTGCTACTGTTGCTGCTGCTGCTGTTGTTGCTGCTACTGTTTCTGCTGTTTTTATTGCTGCTGTTGCTGCTACTGGTGCTGTTGCTGCTACTGATTCTGCTGCTTCTGTTGCTGCTGTTACTATTGCTGCTGTTGCTGTTACTGTTGCTGTTGCCCCTACTGTTGCTGCTGCTGCTGTTGCTGCTGTTGCTGTTAGTGTTGCTGCTACTGTTGCTGCTGCTGCTGCTGTTGTTCCTACCGTTGCTGCTGCTTCTGTTGCTGCTGTTGCTCTTAGTGTTGCTGTTGTTGCTGCTGCTGCTTCTGCTACTGTTACTGTTGCTGCTACTGCAGCTGTTGCTGCTACTGTTGCTGCTGCTGCTGCTCTTGCTGCTAATGTTGCTGCTACTGCTGCTGCTGCTGCTACTGTCGCTGTTGCTGCTGCTGTTGCTGCTGCTGCTGCTGCTGTTGCTGCTGCTGTTGCTGCTCTTTCTGCTATTGTTGCTGCTGCTGCTGCTGTTGCTGTTGCTGCTGCTGTTGCTTCTTCTCTTGCTGTTGCTGTTGCTGCTGCTTTTGCTGCTACTGTTGTTGTTCCTGCTTAGTTGTTGCTGCTGCTGTTGCTGCTAATGTTGTTGTTGTTGCTGCTGCTTTTACTCCTACAAATGCTGTTGCTGCTATTGTTGTTTTTTCTGCTGCTGCTGCTGTTGCTGCTACTGATGCTACTGTTGCTGCTGTTGCTGCTACGGTTGCTGCTGCTGCTGTTTCTGCTACTGTTGCTGCTGTTGCTGCTGATTTTGCTCCTATTGTTGCTGTTGTTGCTGCTGTTGCTGCTGTTGCTGCTGTTGCAGCTGTTGCTGCTGCTACTGTTGTTGCTGCTGCTGTTGTTGCTGTTACTGATGCTGCTGTTGCTGCTACTGTTGCTGCTGCTGCTGCTGCTGTTGATACTGTTGCTGCTTTTGCTGCTGCTTTTGCTGCTATTGTTGGAGTTGCTGCTGCTGTTTCTGCTGGTACCGTTGTTGCTGCTGCTACTGATGTTGCTGCTGCTGCCGTTGCTGCTACTTTTGCTGCTGTTGCTGTAGCTTTTGCTGCTACTGTTGCTGCTGCTGCTGCTGCTGTTGCTGTTACTGTTGGTGCTGTTGCTGCTTTTGCTGTTGCTGCTGTTGTTGCTGCTTCTGTTGCTGTTGATGTTGCTGCTGCTGCTGCTGCTGCTTTTGCTTTTGCTGCTGTTGCTGTTACTGTTGCTGCTGCTTTTGCTGTTGCAGCCGCTGCTGCTGTTGCTGCTTTTGCTGTTACTGTTGCTGCTGCTGCTGCTGTTGCTGTTACTGCTGCTGTTTCTACTACTGTTGCTACTGCTGCTGATGCTGCTTTTGCTACTGCTGCTGTTGCCGCTTTTACTGTTACTGTTGCTGCTGCTGTTGCTGTTGCTGCTGCTGTTTCTGCTACTGTTGCTACTGCGGTTGTTGCTGCTTTTGCTACTGCTGCTGTTGCTGCTTTTGCTGTTACTGTTGCTGCTGCTGTTTCCGCTACTGTTGCTTCTGTTGCTGTTGCTGCTACTGATGCTGCTGTTCCAGCTGCTACTGTTGCTGCTGCTGCTGTTGCTATTACTGTTTCTGCTGCTGCTGTTGCTATTGCTGCTGCTGTTGCTGCTACTCTTGCTGCTGTTGCTGCTACTGTTGCTGCTGTTTCTGTTACTGTTACTGCTGCTGCTGTTGCTGTTGCTGCTGCTGTTGCTGCTGCTGTTGCTGCTGCTGTTGCTGCTACTGTTCCAGTTGCTACTGTTGCTGCTGCTACTCTTGTTTCTGCTGCTGCTCCTGTTGCTGCTGCTGCTGCTGATGATGATGATGATGATGAACATAAAGGCCTTACGTTCCTTCAAATCGTTCACAGCTATTTACCAGACGGCATGTCTTAATAGCCCAATAGACTTCAACAACAACGCTCGCTGAGAGAAAATCAGTACTCGCAAGATAACAACGGCGATGATAACGTTAATAATCATACCTTAATCGATATAGTGACTAGGCTATGGGATGGATGATGCAGGATTCGTTTTTTGACAGGGGAAAGAGACCGTCCCAAGAAGCCACTCAGCCTCCTTCTTAATGCGTTAACGGGGCTGATTCCGCGAAACAAACTGACAGGACGTAATGCTAACCACGCAAACTCCCTTAATACTCAGGCTACAAATGAATGACACTATAATTCCTGCCCCCTAACGCCTTCATGACATGCAGAACAATCTGTATTTTTTCCTTACTTTACCAAAATATACATTCGTAGATTGAGAGTTCAGTTCCAAGATATCGTAATTACTTCCGCGTTATGAGGAAGATAACATTTTACCCCAATTACCAATTGGTCCACCACAAATCCCACAGAGTCTCTAATGGGTCTGAATCCTGTCCTTCGCAGCAGATAATAGGTCAATAACCACAGCAACTATGTCACGGCGTTTTTGATAGGTTTAATCAACTACATGGACTTAAGAGTAAGGAAATTTAAAGGAATTACAACGAATTAATTAATAACTAAAGAGAACATTTGCGGAAAAAAATGTTTCAGAAATTATATTTTCTCGGTAACGAAGTGAAAGACAATATATAAGACACTTACTAAAGGTGAGAGATCAGCTTCACGCCCCGAGCACTTTTCAGTCCCCGATACCCTCCGAATAGAAGGTTCGATGATTCCCAACGTCTCAACAATGGGAGAACATAAAAGTACTAGCCTCTGCCAATAATGGATCCACAATTCCCCGCTTTTCCATCACGCAGTCAGGCCATTACAGACTGGACTCATCTCTATGTGCGTGAGCATACTTGCCGAACACTTTTGGCTGTGATTGTATTTTTAATAATGTTCTGGAAGCAGGTTTTTTTACATATGCAGGAAATGTTGCGATGTTGAACTGTGCGAAAAATGACTTCCAGTACATGTCAGTTCACTTTATTCTGCACGTTGCTTCAGAAGTTATAATGCATATTTCAAAATGACAGGGAATTTTAACTGAGACGCTTTTCTTACAATTCTAACAAACTCGGAGGACCCTGTCTGTGTTCATTACATTTTCCATTTCTTTATGGAAAGGGGGCAGCCGGTCAATAGGGCAATTTTGGGGTCGATCTTATTTACACTTCACTTTCTCCCGAATTTTCAGATGGTCCAGAACGTAAGTTGCTTGTAAAATTTAAGGAAAGAATCATTAAAGTGAGCATGGAGTATCGTGCTCGATCCTGGTCCAATCACTGTGACTTCTGGTGGGATAAACCTACTTAAACAGTGAATCTTATGTTTATTGGACCGTGCATCATCTTGATAATTGAATAAAGAGATACCAACTTGATGTCACTTGCTTTATTATTTCATTATTTAATGCTCAACATGTTTCGAATGTTAATATATCCATCCTCAGGAACTTGCGACATATTTGTTGAGTTATTTCATGGGTTGTGTTGCTCTGGTTCGATGTGTGTTGGTGTTACGGTGTGGTTTGGCTGGGGTGGTGTGGTATCCGGATACCACACCACCCCAGCCAAACAACACCGTAACACCAACACACACCGAACCAGAGTAATAAAACCTATGAAATAACTCAACAAATAAGTCGCAAGTTCCTGAGGATGGATATATTAACATTCGAAACATGTTGAGCATTAAATAATGAAATAATAAAGCAAGTGACATCAAGTTGGTATCTCTTTATTCAAATACTTCAACAGGTTTTTCTGCCAGTACTTACTTTTTCCAATGACAATGGCACTCCAAAGGAGCTGCGAACAGATGTGTCATTCATTTACCATCGACCCTGTACAATCTCACTAGCTGAGAGCGTCGTTGAACACTCCCCTCTCACAGAGCGCAATAGGGTATCCGCAGAACATAATTTCAAAGAACTAAGACGACTAACACGTACCTTGGTCATAAGGGTTTTTACCGATTAAGATTAGCAGAACACGCAAGACCAATGCACACGGGAAACACAAAATGTCAGTAAAATGTTTTGGTTGAAATTCCTAACTAGTCAGCTCAAACGGTAACGTTTTGTCTTAAACTGAGAGATCAATGCATAGAATTTCTGCCGGAACATCGAGTGGTCTGATATTCCGTTGGCTTTCCTCAAACCCTGAAGTCAAATTTCCTTCACTCTGTTTCCAATTTGCTGTTCACTAATTATCGTACATACGCGTATTCTGGGCTACTGGTAGCTTCCATTAATACTCTAGCCCAAAGGCATTTACTGGTATTAATCACAAATATAAGACACATTAGCTATGATATTAAGAGGTAAGGCAGGAGATTGCTGACTGTATTCGAGGGGAATGGTGTAGGTATTTTCCAGGAAGAAAAGTGGAAAGAACCAGAACAGGGCGTAGTAATGGGAAGTCTCAGTTATTTCCTTCTTCAATACCTTAATTAATCTGAATTTAAAAACGCTGGTCTATAAAAGTTTTTAATTATTACTTGTGGTAAATTAACCAGATTTGTATTTAGCAGCAAATTCCGTTTAAGACTTGGTAGAGTTTCTAATATTTTCCTAAAATCTAACCCCCACGACAATTGACGAATACACCCAAGGTTTTAAGAAATCGTCAATTTTTCGAATGTTACTGACATTACAGCAACCATAACTCCATTTCCTAGGAGCAGTGCGAAGTCGATATATCTCAGTAGACAATGCACTGCTATTCTTACCAATTATGAATTAAGAAGACTGAACTTGATAACTCCGTTTAATGAAATCCAACTTGATGCACTATTTATCCTCAGTTTATTTCGTCAATCAATCAATCAAGATTGATTGACGAAGTAATCTGAGGATAAACAGTGTATCAAGTTGGTTTTCATTACGCGGATGTATCGAGATTCACGGTCAACAAAGCATTAAAAAATAAATAAAATTGAACAAGATAAGTTGTACTTTCCATACTGGTGACCTCAATACAGGGTCACGAACAACATATTATATTTTAAGTTATATCTTCAAATCAAAAATGACAAAATAAATTTTTAATTCCTTCACGTACTAAATGGTTTTGGACACACGATGGTTTTACGAGTTACTTCGCGCAACTTGCTAATAGCAGAATTTAAACTGCCCAACCCATCGGCCGCGCGGTCTAAGGCGTTGGTCTGCCGTCTTTCGCTTGTTCGGATTATGGGTTCGAATCCAGGCGGAGGCATGGATATCTATCGCTTAGAAATGTTGCGTAATATCAGGTAGAGGCCACTGCGTCGGGATGATCATTCGTCCAGAGAATTCCTAATGAGTGTGGTGTGTCCAGTGAGTGTTATCGCGAAGCCCCGTAAGGGGAAGTCGTGAATCGGAATCGGGTCAAAGAGCCATAAAAAAGTAAGCTTCAATCTATAAATGTTGAATGGTACTTGCAAAAGACCGTGTCATTAGATGGGAATCAGATCGGAATGTAGAGAGGGCGGCTGTTTTGTTTGTTGCTTTCCGCTGCAAAAAGTGAAAATAAACTCTCATCGTTCTCCCGACACAACAAAAAAGACACCCATGAAAGTGTTTCAATTTGCTGTTCCATCTTCACACACACAACAATGGAAGTAGCTGAATTGTTTCTTGTTAAGGCGACAAGCTGCTAGTTTCTCAAATACCGACAAAAGTCATCTTATAATAAAACCAAAAAGATGCACTAATTTCTCAATTTTATTTTTGAAATAGAACTCTACATGTTTCGGACAGGTTTTATGTACATCATCAGGAGTCTAGTAGTGTATACACAGCAACAGGTATATGTCATACAGTACTAGACTCCTGATGATGGACAGAAAACCTGTCCGAAACATTTAGAATTCTATTTCAAAAATAAATTTGAGAAATTAGTGCATTTGTTTGGTTTTATTACAAGAATATATAACGAAGCGCGGTCCTCTGAATGTCTAAACCGACAAAAGTGTTTTCCTACTCGGAGTGTAAATTGCCACGTCACATACAACAATCTACTCTTTAACCTGATATTAAAATCTGTACTCGTATTTTGTTGATCCTGCTCACGAAATGTATCAGCACTCCCTGAAGATGGTTCCTTGAGGGTTGAAACATGTAGCAGTGTAACAGTGTGAATAAAGGGGTGATCAATTTATATAGTGCACTAGTCGGGTTTTTAGGTAAAATGGTGACATAGGTTGACGGATACGAACAGGATAATTCACTTAAGATAAAGTTACAGACAAGAGAAATAAGGGGGAATATAGTGAAAATATACAAGAATAATGCATCCTCCAGGGGACTGCGGTATGCATTATTCTTGTGGTTAAGGTGCTGTGCTACAAATCGGAAGGTCGTTGGTTCGATTCCAGATGGTGTCATTGACATAATCCTTCCGATCGCACTATGGTCCTGGGGTCGACTCAGCCTCTAACAGAAATGAGTACCAGGAGCATTTTCTGGGGTAAAGGCGGTCGGAGCGTAAGGCTGACAACCTTACTACCATCCTGTGCCGTTGTCATGTAATCTGGGGAACTTAACTTCCTGGAACTCTTTGGGTCACTCCAGGCCTCTAACGGGACTGCTTACCTTTTAATACATCCTGCATTGTCACCTTGTAATGCAATGAACAGTACACCCGGATAATTATTCCGAGACTCAAGCATTCATAAGGGCAACATACGGGTCTCGTTGAAAATACAGCGTATGAAGCAGTTAAATGAACTGGACGTAGGGCCAATCAGACGCCAGCTATTTTAGTCTCACTGAATACATAATGGTGTGGCAAAGAACAGACTCCCTCCTGAATGGCTGCCCCAGTGTTCAACGAGGCATGAGGAAATTTGGAAACTCGGCTTCCATATACACAGGATAATGAAAAAAAAACCTACTTTTTAAAGTTTAGAAATTACTTTTTCTGGGTTTTTGTATCCGAATAACAAAGCCGTGAAATGAGCCAGACGTTAAATGCACCCTTGCATAAGGTCACAAGGGATGAATGCACATCGCATCCCGCGACACAGGGAAAGTGTTCATGTCGACTAGTTACTTGTTCCGTTCATAAATGTGTTTAGCCCCTTTAGGCAGAGAAAAAGAATTGCCTTTCACTATGACCTATAAACGATTTTAAGCACAGTGCTTAAGGCGTAGGTTAACTGCTTTTGCATTAAATATCTTTTGCCCACGAACAGTGTGTATACGCTTTTTATTAAATGATGCTCACGATGAACAGCGACAATTTCCCCACACAACATCACACAATATGTTCGCCCCCGGAAAGAAAATCCCCTATGTTAACATACAACAAAATTCTTCACTACAAATCCATCTGGTCTCACGGTATACATGTCAGGGGATGTGCCATATTCTCTAATTTACGAAGTATTCATCAATTTCTATGTAAAAAAACTAACCGCGCTTGTCAGCTGTCCGTGGTACGTAAACAATAAAAAAAGTCCACACTGACCTAGGTACAGCATTTGTCAAAAATGAAATCAGAAGACTTGCCACATCATACCACAAGCATCTGCTCAGACTCAGCAGCGACTCTATCGCCTGGTTAATGAATAGAAGCAATGCCCCCAGAAGATTCAAGCGACCCTGGACAAGTCACCTTCTCATACCTACAGCTGGCAAATTAGGACAACCAACAAAGACATCATCGGCAGTTATATCGCTGGATGAATTCGACGTCCACAGAGCCGTGCATCGTAATATTATTCCTGTAGTAAAACCAACTACATGCACCAAAGTAGAAAATTTATTTCATTTTTTGGAATGACACTCTACATTTTTTTTATATACATGGGTCCGTGCATCGTAAATCGAATTTAGTAACTGTCCAACAAGATGCAACTTATTCAGTTTATTACATTTCTGTAGGCAGCTCTACATGTTTCGGGTGGTGACACGCATCATCAGGAGCTGGTACAGCTGTAATTACAGCTTCTGGTATTGATTAACCGAAACTACTGCCATCCGCTCCAACTCAACAACGACAGCGGATGGTAATAGACCCGGTTAATCAATAACAGAAGCTGTAATTAGAGTTGTACGAGCTCCTGACGATGGGTGTCAACACCAGAAATATGTAGAGCTGCCTACAGGAAAGTAACAAAATGAATAAGTCGCATTTTGTTGGACAATTATTAAATTCGACACTACATGTTTCTGGCGGTCTTTCCGTCCATCATCAGGAGTTCAAGACTGTACATACAGCAACAGGCGTTTGTCAAACAGATACTGCTGTTTGCTTGCTAGCAAACAGACAGCAGTATCTGTTTGGTTGTTGTATGTACAGTCTTGAACTCCTAATGATGAACGAAAAAAAACCTTCCGAAACATGTAGTGTCATTCCAAATACAAAATAAATTTGATACATTGGTGCATCTGATTGGTTTTATTATAGGAATCGCTGGATGTCTTTTCCCTCCGTTCCAACACCCTTTGTTTTTATTTATTTATTCATTGCCCCCTGCAGAGGGGATTGTACTGTGTATATCTCAATAAATATAACGAAACAGTACAACTAAAACACTTGCCTGCTAATAGAGACAAGCTGTAAGATTTAATGTTCCCATAGCGTTGGCAATGAATGTAATTGCTTCTGGAATACGATGTGTTGTAACTTAACATGTTTTGCTCTCAGACTTTTTCGAAGGACCGTCTGTCTCCATCAAAAGGGCAGATTAATGGACGAAGCGCAAAACAGCCTCCTTGTACAAGTTCAAGTGTAAGATTGAAGAATTCCACTACGACAAATATTAAGATAACTTTAGTTAATCAACCAACGAATGCATATATAAATAAAACACTTTCAAAACACCCCGACGTGTTTCGATCTAGTCAGATCATCATCAGGGAGCTTAGTTCCTTGCTAAAGTTATATTAAAGTTTTCACAATTCAATTAGTATTTGCAAACGATGTGTTGTGGCAGCATATCATATTGTGTAGGAATGTGTTGTGGAGCGGTGGCTAGCCACTGCTCCACAACACATTCCTACACAACATGATATGCTGCCACAACACCTTGTTTGCAAATACGAATTGAATTGTGAATACTGTAACATAACTTTAACAAGGAAAAAAGCTCCCTGATGATGATCTGACTAGATCGAAACATGTCGGAGAA
>Ga0123354_10007241_pt1 | contig 16650 bp, 6 predicted proteins | sample TergutLab28metaG_2_FD_97872 | JGI IMG/M metagenome (GOLD analysis project Ga0123354, IMG submission 97872) | Labiotermes labralis P4 segment gut microbial communities from Petit-Saut dam, French Guiana - Lab288 P4 | ecosystem: Host-associated > Arthropoda: Insects > Digestive system > Gut ...
GATAGAGATAGGTGGTGGACGCTTGTGAGTGCGGTAATGAACCTTCAGGTTCCGTGAAATGCGGGGAATTTCTTGACTAGCTGCAAACCAGTTAGCTTCTCAAGAAGGACTCTGCACCATGGAGTAAGTATAACACAAAACTTCAATTAAATTCAGGTCAGTGCTCTGCATTCTAAATTCCATTTAGAAAACCTTTTAGTAGCTAACACCCACTGATACTTCCTCTCTTTAATTGTACATAACCTGATTTTGTGAAAACTACAAAATGTGTTTCAAATACATACATCATTTTTGGTAAACATAACTCATTCCACAAAGCACAGGCCCTACTGATGAACAGTAGTTTAGAAACTCCAAAAGATTCCCTGCAATTTACAGTCTTGACAACAGCCAGCTACTGGTACCTACACTCAGCCATATAAATCCAGTCCAAACCCTTACATGCTATTTCTTTAGGATCATTTTTATATTACCATGCCACATACATGTAAGTTTCCCAAGTCGTCAACTTCTATCTTGGTTTCATACCAACATTTTGGGTGCACTTCTCTTTCATGTGTGCCACATGCCCTGACCATTTCATACTCCTGCAGTTGATATTCCTGCAAATATCTGGTTAAGGGCACAAATTACCAAATTCATTATGTAATCTTCTCCAACCTATTTCTGGTAAATGAATAATTTTTAATTTACACTGCATGTATATGTTTTGGGGATTACTTTGTAATTACATTTTGTGTAATGCACATCCTTTACAAGTCATTCACTCACACAAATATATAAGTTATTCCTATGGCCTTTTCAATTTCCTCTTTATGTTCTTCCATCTATAGGACATTTCTTCTAAGCTGTTTTTCACATATTGATCTTGCCCTTCTTTTGAGCATTTTGTCTCTTAATGACATGTGCATAACCTTCTTTAAGGATTCTGTTTTTATTATTTCATCTATCCGTCCATTGGTTCTTTCATACATAGCGGTCTTTATACCATCTAACAGATTTATTTATTAATACCCATTCATTTATTCTTGAATATTTAGATTTAGAAGAGCCTTCAAAAGATTTATTCAATCTAACTCCTTTTATTCTTTGGAAGAGTATTATGACTCTAACTGGAAATGAGTGATGCTCTGTTTGTTGTATATCATATTTTGATCTTCTGCTTTCTGGAGGTTAGAGTCTTTTTATTAAGTATGTTTTTATAGGAAAAATATTTTATACATGTACAGAAACTTTTTCTCAGTACCCTTTGTGATCTGACCCTTCCCATTAAGATTTGACAGGGCATTATATAACTGTTTTAACAATATTCATAACAGGGACTGTGTAAGTATAAACAGCACTAAACATCTGTTCAGCATTCCTCTACAGGCAAGTCCTCAATTGATTCATCTGTGGATTTGTGGAGGAAGCAAGACTACACTCTTCTGGGATGTGATACTGTGAGGGCTGGCACATGGTTACTGGTGTAAGACTATTAGATATCTCAAATCAGAAGTTTGCAGTTTTAATATCCATGGCCGCATGTACCTCAAAACTCATCTCCCCTCCCATCTGTCAGCTGTCAAAGAAACTACCAGTAGATAACTAGCTAAACCTCCAGCCCATCCACTGTGTTGTCAGCTGCCTACAACCCTGCAGCCCAAACCCCCTCAGGTCAACAAAGCTCCACAGCCTGGCCTCTCTGCTGCTGGCTGCCTGAAACACCCATACTCACACTCTCTCTCCCCAAAGTGGGCAACACCCCAACACACTTTTTCACACCCATCAGCCAAAACCTCTGAATCTGCCCACAGTCAAAGCATGCAGTCACTAGCAGTGGTCAAACAGAACATCTGCAGTAGTTAACTGCATGGCACATTACATATAGCATTTCACTTAAAGTTACACAATGTAGACTTTTCCTTAATTACAATGTGATCCATTTTCTGAGATGCCCTCTAGTTTTCGAGTTTTTTAAAATGTTATCTTTAAAAAGAATCCATGAGCAGTGGGTCTGGGTGTGTGGACAATCATTATGTTAATAACATAGATGAAGGTGCACTTGTTCTTTGCTCTCTTTCTTTTTACTATGCAGATATGTAATTATACCGCAGGTTTGGAAATAGACCTACTTAGGGTTTTGGGTACTGCCTGTGGTATTTTGCTGTGACTGGACTGACTGCTGCTTTTTCCCAGTACTGCTCTGTTTTCTCTCTACAGGCTGTTCTTGAGGACAAGCATTAGGTAACTCATTTTGCCTCTTTCCATCCTTTGTTGCTTCTATGGACACTGCAGCTTGGACACAGAGGATCTGCTTGGGCAAGCAACTCTCAATCACTAGAGTTACTTCTACAGTTGAGTCTTGTATGATGACTTTATTGTCGTTCTGGTTCATCGCCACACTCACTATTTTAAACGCATCAGTTAAAGAAGTTATTAAAGGTGAATCTGAAATAACAACAAATTACAGTTCACATTAAAAAGGAACTTACACTTATAACTGACATGACACAATACTTACTTACTTACTTACTCAATCCATGGTGCAGAGTCCTTCTTGAGAAGCTAACTGGTTTGCAGCTAGTCAAGACATTCCCTGCATTTCACGGAACCGAAGGTTCATTACCACACTCACAAACGTCCGCCACCTGTCTCTATCCTGGGCCAGCCCAATCCAGTCCATATACCCACATCCAATGTCCTGGAGATCCATCCTAATATTATCCACCCATCTATGCCTAGGTCTCCCCAGTGGTCTCTTTCCCTCCGGTTTCCCCACCAAGACCCTATACACCCCCCTCTCCTCACCCATATGTGCCACATGCCAGCCCATCTCATTCTTCTCGATTTTATCACCCGAAAAATATTAGGTGAGGAGTACAAATCATTTAGCTCCTCGTTATGCAATCTCCTCCATTCCCCCATTACCTCGTCCCTCCTAGGTCCAAAAATTCTCTTCAACACCATGTTCTCAAACACCCTCAGCTTCCTTTCCTCCCACAATGTCAGCGACCAAGTTACACACCCATACAAAACAACAAATGAACAATTACTAAGTTTTATGATTTGAGGCTCTTACTGCATTCTGTTTGCAGTGTAAAGTCTTCTGGTTTGTAACAACATGATGTAATGATAGAAGTGCCTTCTACCCTGAAGATAGGGGTAAAAGTTTCCCCCATGACATAAGAAAATTATATTCAATTTTGTAAAATACAATGTTTAACACATTCACTCCTAGCCATGGCAGTTGCATGCTCTACTAGTGTCAGTAACAGTTCAAAAAGTCACACCTGCAATCAGAACACAAGAAATGAAAACAATCCCATTACAGGCCTGGACAGGCCCTGAGGGTTCCAGGAGTTTGAGGCTCCCAGATTTCAAGGCATTTGGCACATGAAGGTGGTAAGGTTGTCAGCCCTATGCACTGGCCACCTTTATCCCTCAGGAAATAATCCTGGTACTCATTTCTGTTAGAGGCTGAGTCTACCCCAGGGCCATAGTGTGGCCAGAAGGATTATGTCAATGAAAAATTCCAATAACACCATCGGGAATTGAACCCGCAACCTTCCGGCTTGTAACGCAGTGCCACAACCAACTGCGTCACCACATGCCCCAGAACACAAGAAAAGAAAAGAAAAGAAAAGGAAAAAAAATGGGGAAGGGAACTTTCCTACCCCTTGGGCCCATTCCCATTTCCCATCTGTGTACCCTCCCAACATACTCCTGTAACGCACATCACTTACATTCTTCATTCCTCTCTAAGTACTCGTGGTTTGTTCTTTGTGTGAATCAAGGGAGGCTGTCAACTGTAAGCAACATAGGACAATAGGTATCCCAAATAGTTGTTTTCATTGTTTCAATGCATGCAATATAGGGTCAAAGAAAATTAACAATCACTGAAGTCAGCAGATGGGTTAAGAACACCCCCCCCCCCAAAAAAAAAGTTTGTAAGTTATTTTTACCTGTCTGTAATTCCTCCAATGTACTTATCATTTTATCAAAATATAAAATTCTTGTAGGTACGTCTAATTCGGGTGCACTGGCAATCACTGCACTGGTTTTGATAAACCTAAAAACAAAAACATGGAAAATAAATAGTGACAGCAGTATCTTCATGCCAAAAGAAAAAAACAGAATATACAGAACTGTTAAACAGCTACTGCAGACAAGAAATTCACTGATATATAATCCAAACATCTGACACCACCAAAAAAATTCTGCCAAAACAAGCCATGATCTATGTAAGTAAATAACACAACCATTCCCTGATTTATGCACTAGTTGTGTTTGCAAGAGCCATAACATCACTGAAAATCATGCAAGTTGAAATTTTTGTTACTCATTTCATTTGTTTGACTTTAATTTTCACTGAGAAGTATAGAATCAAATTAACTTCATTACCAAGTGTTTTGGAACTGGGTTAGTCAGGCTACAAACTGGATATCCAAGAAATCAATAGTTTAATTCTTGGTAAGGTGTAACTGATTGATCCCTTCTCCAAAACACTGAGACTAGCTCTGGAGTTCACCCAGTTTCATATCTAGTCAGTACCATGAGCCCTTTCCTTGGGGGGCACAGCAGTTGGGGTGTGAGGCTGACCACTCCCCCGCATTTAGTGTTGAGGTTAGGAATGGATGGAGCTATACTTCTAAACATGCTACCCTCCCATACGCCATTATGGCATGAACAGGGACAACTTTATCTTCTACCATTCATTTTAGCCAAACATGAATCATAAATGTTTTTTTACACACATAGTTTCATTACATTTTATAATTTCTATAAAAACTGAAGTGAAAATAACTCATACAAAACTGAACACTGTGACATTTGATGTGAAGGTAACACAGTTGTGGGCAAATAGTTCATGAACTTATCTGATTATAACAGACTCTGAGAAGTTGGTGGAAACTGGTAGACGAAAGACATAAACATTTATATTCCTACATCAATTTCAGCAATACAGCATTTTGAAATTTAGATGTTCTTTAAATTTTACCTCAAGCTAAATCACAAGACCGTTTAACTTTGGCTCTGCTCAATTAACAGGAAACAATTTCAACAACCTTCAACAATTAGCAGCTGGCTAATTATATGTTGACTTACAACTTGTACTGTGAAATATTTATAAGGAATTCCTTATGAATGTAAAAATTAAGTTTATCATGTCTCATGTGTCTGCCCTATTCTAAAGGTAAAGGTAAGGTAGAGCAATCCCTGTGCAGGCCCAGACAGGTTCTGAGGGTTCCATGAGGTTGAGGCTCCCAGATTTCAAGACAGTCAGCAAATGAAGGTGGTAAGGTTGTCGGCCCTACACACCGGCCACCTTTACCTCCCCAGGAAATACTTCTCGTACTCATTTCTGTGACAGGCTGAGTCAACCCCACGGCTACAGCGAGGCCTGCATTATTATGTCAACATAAAATTCCAATGACTCCACCGGGAACTGAATCTGCGTCCTGGCTTCAAGTACAGTGCTTCACCCAACTGCATCACCATGTGCCCCATCTGTCCTACTATAAGTCAGCATATATTTTGTATACTACTTCCTCAAAATCCAATTAACCAGGATCTATGAAATGCACATGGTCTGTCTGTCCATCCATCCATCCATCCATCCACCTACCTACAGACAGTTCACTGTAGTACCAATTCAAACCTTGTAAATTGTGTGTTCATCCAGAAAGCCACTTATTTTCTGGTGATCTGGACTTGTAGCCTTCATTTACCAAGATGTGGCTCAGTCAACACTGTGACTAGGCTACAGGTTAACGTAGCCAAGAAAAAGGACTTAATTCCTGGCAGGGTCAGAGCCCTTCACTTCTCCACAATACCAGACTGGCTCTGGGGCTAACCCAACCTACTATCCAATGGGTATTGGGGGTTCTTTCCTTGCAAGTGAAGCAGTGAGGACAAGAACCTGACCACTCACAACTACCGAGCATGGAAATAAAGTTCCACTCCTCCGGATGCCTTGATGACATGGTGTATAAATGAACAGTGGGAAAAGTTGCTTTTGTTTTCCTCATATGTAAAACAAAGAGTATAACCTTTTACGCCCATATGGGAAAACAATGTTCCAGTATTTAAATACCCTAACAGCCAAATGGGAAACACTGCCCTGCAACGCCATGTTGTTTTTAAAATTTTCTGCATTTATAATTACATGTCTCTTTTTCACAATATTTGTCTAAAAGACTTGCACAGGCATAAAAGATTGTGTGAAATTTCATTCTAGTTAAAAATATTACTAACGAGGTTTAATGTTTCTTACTAACAAACCTACGATTTTTCCAGCAGTCACGGACTATTCACAGATGTCTCCACGCAGTGGTTCTTATTTTTTCCTAATATTGGCGAATTGGAACAAAAACACACAGACAAGTCTCTGTTCCTTCGTAAAGCTCCTCCTATAAACTCCACACCCCTTCAACCCATTATTTCAGCAAGATGATGCTACTGGAACATATAAGTTCAGTAATTACAGTGGTAATATTTACTGACAAATTTGTGTTCCACTTTTCCATTTTAGTGTCAGATGGTTCTCAGAATTGCAGTTTGGGGTGATATACTTCAAAAAATTGGGAAGCATACAAGCCTATGTTGTATTCTTGACATTTTTATTTTTTTCCTGTTCCTCTGTTTTTAGCAGAATACATGTGGCACAAAATTTTCTTACACTACATAAGCCAGTGTCTGTTGTATCTCAAGATAAGTCTTTTTAGTTGGCTCATGGATGGGGCTTGTCTTGTTTGTCCCACAGTATGAGGTCAAGGCACCCTTCCGGCCTTGTGTATTAGGTCACCTACCAATGTCAGTCTGAACTGTCAGTCTGATAATTTCAACAACAAGAGGCAAGAATGATAAATTTATTGAGAATGGTAAGGTCCAGAAGATGGAAGAATGGATTCTCTGTCCATTTCCAGGTCTCTCCGCTAATAGAGTAAGGTGTGGTCAGATTCATCCACACATCCCATAAGTCTATTACAGATGTGTATTATGGCCGGTTTCACAGCTTTTCGTTGCTCATCACAGAAATTACCCTCCAACAGTGGAGAATGCATGTTCATCAGTATGTCTACATTTCGTTTGTCCTTCCATTCTATGGCTGTCAAGTTACCTTCACCTTAGTCTTTAGATAAACCCTCTTCAATTTCATTTTACGCCCAAAATTCTTTGGCATCCCTTTTCTATTTGGTCTAACAGTCCCACAGCAATATACTGTCTTAGTATGTAAGTCACGAAATAACAATGGAGATGAAAAGAAACTGCCCATGTACATGTGTCCCAAATGTTCAATCCTTCCAGGAAGTCCTCTTACAGTTGCATATGTAGCTGTCATGGAAGGAGTTGCACATTTCCTGTCTTTGAATAAATACATGGTCATACTCTCGGTATATCCCTTAGAATCACACAGCTGGTAGAGCTTTATACCAAACAGCTTATGTTTCTTTGGTATATACTGTTTCATAAACTGCTAAATGTTCGGTCAGACTATAATATTTAGCATATGAATCACTCAGCCTGTCAAATATTGTTCTCACTTTCCACAGTCAGTTGTAATTTTCATGTCTTGTGACATTCATTTTTATTGTCACTAAAATGTAGAAATATAAGTATATGACAGAATCTATCTCATTTCATAGTGTTTCTGTAAAAAGCCATTAAGTACTGACCTAGTGTCGACCAGTAATCTTTCAGATCATGCCCCATCTGCACAATAATTGCCAAAAACAAACACATATCCTGAACAGTCATGTCAGGCAATGGGGACCATGCTTTGTCCAGTTTGTCCCAATAATAGTGATAATATCTGTTCGTCTCTTCCAGCAGTTGTATAATTCCAAAAAAGAACAGCACAAAAACACTCAGTAGAAGAGTCTTTATTGATGTCGGGTGCCTCTGTTTGTTGTAAGCTGGTAGGTCAACAGTTTGTACTGTCAGTCCACTGTGTGAAGTTTGTGTCAGTAGCATCACCTGTGTCACTGTCAGCGTCACTGTTTCTCTGAGCAGAAATGTCTTCATCTTCCAATGAATGCGTGTCAGAGTCTGATTCTAATATCAGTTCTGTTACATCTTTGTCTGCAAGGTTTCTTCATGTAGCCATACAGGCAAATGCAATTTGACCCAACTGGGTGCACACCACATCCAACACCTTCTGACTGATCGTGATTCAAGCGTCTGCATTGCCTGGCCTGTTGCATGTTACTGCTCTGACATGGAATGGACTCAAGTGTTGTGTTGAAGATAGACATAAGCATGAACCCACATGTCAAAGAGTCAGAAAGAAATCCTTACAGGAGAATGAAGGACATTTGCCTCTCGTCCCATATTGCACTAAACAGAAATAAACATGTGTATGCATTTCTTCCCCTCCCACTGATCTCACGTGAACTCATTCCCCACAACATCCAGATAAGCCAGCACAACCACGAAACGTCTGAAGGAACAGAATGACATGTACAGTCAGCTTCAAATTATATAGCTCATGGTTCCAATCACAACAGGAGATATTTGAAAAGAATAAATCTAGAAAATGAAACTTAAGAGTCAAAAATAAACAAAATAGAAACGACCTTCAGCTAAGCTTCATAAAAATTGGTGGATTTTTCTTCAAACTTGCAGAACAGGTAGATGGATTCACTCAAAAATGCATTTTTTTATTTCAAGCTTTTATCTTTAAAAATGTATGATATACAGCAGATAACATTAGCAGGTGAAAAATGGGCATTTAAAGCAAAAAGTATGCCAGCCATCAGCGGCTACTTTGGGATTTAAAGCATACTCTAAATGTGACAGGAAAATTTCACATTTGTCAGACCCAACAAGCTTACCACATTTCACTCAAGTTCAAGGTGGTCAAGTTGACTGTTGTCTCATGTTCCTGCACTGAAGCACAAGGGTGTGTGGAAGCTCGCAAGATCATAAGAGTTTTACAATGCAACACCCAATGGTGACTACTAAAGCTAAACAGCAGGGCTGTCACAAGCCTACATATCATCTCATGTGACCGGATTCTCCTTCATCACCCTCCTCAGTTAAAAGGCACCACTTTCTGAAAACTTAGTCATGGTGGCACAAACTTCCAGACATTGTGACAAATTTGTCATTGGTCTCATATTTGCAAAAGAGGTTTTTTTTTAATAATCACAATATAAACCAAAGAAGGTCAAAAGTAAGTCTGTAAAATGTGCTGCCTCAGGTGACTGCTTGGTTCGTCTGTGCTGTCACACTGGTCCCACTATGAACCGTCCAAAATACATCTACTTGCATACTAAACCCCACCAGACCACAGGTACAGTTCTTATTTTTAACCACTCACATGTCTTTCTTTCACAGTCAGAAAAGTCTTTACTCTTTATCTGTTAAAAACAGTGACACAATCTCCTGCTTATTTCATAGGAAAACATCTTGTTGTTCTATACTGTACTTATCCTAACATAAAATGAGGACTTTTTCCTAATTCATGACCTGAAAAATTGGGGGTGAGGGTTACTTCATCATCATAGTTAAAGTTAAAATGGCTGACAGCTCATTTCAAATGTCACGTCAGTAATCTAAATCAAAGTGACACACTCTTAAAGTATGCTGCAAAAATCATGGGTGACGATGTTGAAAGACATGGCATATCAGCATCTGAAATACCACAATCAATGACCTGCACTTAATACTCTAATTTTAAATTGATAATAATTCAACAAGGCGAAGAAACCATACTGCAGAATAAAAATTCCACGTCACAGAAGAGAATGCAGGTATTGGAGGTCACAGTGAGGGAGGGAGGGAGGGTGAGAGAGCGAGATAGCACTGGAGGGAGACAGGGAGGGGGAGAGAGATACAGCGAGCAATTTCAAACATTTCTGGGATCATGCAGGAAACTTCAGTACCATTAATGAAGAACTTCTGGTGTTTGTAGCAGGAAAACATAAAAATGCCTTCCAGTTACCAGACAGACAATATGAATAATGACACTGAGAGCTGTTAAATCCTTCCAGATTCTGTGGCAAGATTTCAAAGTCAGTAACAATTAAGCAGTAAGGTATATGTCCAAAAGGGGTTAGCTCTTTGTTCAAGAATTACATTTGTGCAAAAACTTTCTACACGCTACCTTGAACAAATCATAACACACCAGTGTCATTAATAAAAAGGTAAAGCAATCCCTGCACAGGTCTGGAAAAACCCACAGGGTTCCAGAAGGTTGAGGTTCCCCGATTTCAAGATGATTGGCACATGAAGGTTGTGAGTTTGTCAGCTCTACACACCGGACCCTTTACCTCCCAAGAAATACTCCTTGTACTCACTTCTGTTACAGGCTGAGCTGACCCCTGGGCAGCAGGGTGGCTGGAAGGATTATGTCAATGAAAAATTCCACTGACACAATCAGGAATCAAACCCACAACCTTCCAGACTGTAGTGTAGTGCTTCAATGTAGTGTAGTGCCACTGCACACCCCATGCCATTAATAGCCTGTACCAAAATTATACTTAAATGTAATGAGAAAGGGTGAATGAGAGAAGAACTCACATTCAAATGGTTGCGACAAGTCTGTGGCAGAAGAAGAAGGTGCTCTTCTAAAGAAAAGAGAAATGATGGTTTTGAATGCTTGCAAGGGTAATGTAACATAGAAAGTGAAAACTCTAACTTGTAATATAAACACAGACCTAGTGATTATACCAGGAGGCATGACCTCACAATCACGTTATAGGTGAATTAGTTAACAGCCCATTTGGATATCAACTACATTGGCTGTATGGAAAATTGCTACTATATGGGGACTGGCTACTATCACCAGCAGGAAACATGAAAAGACCATTGGATGGAGTGCTTGGAATGACACCTAGCCAGAATCCATCATGAAGGCATTTAAAAAGTGCTGTATGTGTCCAACAAATGATGATCTATGGAAGGATGATCAGGAAGAAAACATTTCTAGTGATGAAAGTACTGGCAGTGATTAGCTAATTCAATGAAGTGCTTGTATTTCTACTACAAGCACACTCTTAATATCCAAACTAAGATGATTATTTAATTCCAGAATATTACACTACATGACATACAAACCTGGCTATTGTGAATATAGGTATAATCATGAAAAATGAAGATTATGAAGGAGGGTAATCTTACATTCAGGCAAATATGGCACACGTCTGTCAGCCATATTGAGTGGTAACCAATGGCATGGCACGTCATGAGATTGCAGATGGAACAGATAGCCTCCAGGTATGAAGCATAATAAGCTAAAAGCTACCCCATTATAGGCCTGGAGAGCTCCCTAGGCTCCAGGAGGTTGAGGGTGCCAACATTTCGGCACATGAAAGTGGTAATGTTGTCAGTCCTGTGCACTGGCCACATTTACCTCCCAGGAGAAATACCTGGTACTCATTGTGGCCAGAGGCTAAGTTGACTCCACTGCCATAGTGTGCCCAGAAGGATTAAGCCAATCAAAAATCCCAAAAGTAAGTATGGTACCTGTGCATATACTGCATATGCAGTTGAGGATAGCCAACAAGGCATTATCCCCTATCTTTATGGCTAAGCAGGTTGTTAACCCCCATCAACATAGCAGTAGGAATGCCATCTACCTCTCTTTGTCATTCATTTCCCTGTAGCAATCAGCCAGTTCAAGATGTGTTTGCATGGCTAGGTGTCTCCAGTTTTCTTCTTCAAATGTTTTAAGTGCATCAGCAAGGAACACAGCTGCTTTCTGCATCTCACCCAGTTGCAGGTAAAACTCTGCTAGATCTCGGCCAATCATACGTGCTGATCGAATCCGACCTATGTGTTTGTAAGTCCCCATAGCAAGTTCAGCCAGCTCCTGAGAAATAAAGAGGCGCAGACCAAGATAAACATAAACATACAAGTCAATTCAGAATTACCATGACTAAAACAGATCAAAAGAGGGTGAGATCACCAGTGTAAATGTGACTACCAACATTTCAAAGAAACGTACTTGAAGACAGAGGTTGAATATTCAAGTACTCACCTACCAAACTATGTAACATAATGTCCTAGAAGATTACAATAAGAATCTTTGTAACCATGAACACCTCACACCTTATATGCTATGAATAATACCGTTATCTTCACTTCCTGTAAAGTGCCAGATCACCATACAGGTTCTCAAAAATCTAAATTTACCACCTGATGCTGCCATTTTCAGTTTCACTGAAAGCATTCTTGAAATTTTCTTTCATTGGAATTATGTTCTAATAAAATTTTTAGGTTTTTTTTTTCCATGTACATACCATGCATCTAGATACTATGAAAGTTTTTTTAACCAACTGATGCACAACTGACTAGTCTTAAAAAGGTAAAGGTAAAGCAGTCCTGGTACAGGCCTGGAGTGGCCCAGAGGGTTCCAGGAAGTTAAGGTTCCCAGATTACACGACAACGGCACAGGATGGTGGTAAGGTTGTCAGCCTTACGCACTGGCTGCCTTTACCCCTAGGAAATACTCCTGGCACTCATTTCTGTTAGAGGCTGAGTCGACCCCAGGGCCATAGTGCGATCGGAAGGATTTTATCGCAATGAAAAATTTAAATGATACCAGTTGGGATAAAACCAGCGGCTTTCTGATTTGTAGCGCAGCGCCTTAACCACTGCGCTACCATAGTGACTAGTTTTAAAAACAATTTTAAATTTACATTAAAATTGACATTAAAAAGCTCTTACATGTTTCGGTGTAAACACCATCTTCAGGGAGTGCACTATTTGAGCTTGCTAAAGTTACAGTTACACCACCGAATTAACCACGTCGATGTATTTTAATTGATTTTAACAACTGTAATTGTAGCAAGCTCAAATAGTGTGCTCCCTGTAGATAGTGTTTACACCGAAACATGTAAGAGCTTTTTAATGTCAATTTTAATGTAAATTTAAAATTGTTTTTAAGACTATTCAATTGTGTATCAGTTGGTGAAAAAAACTTTGATAGTTCTAATAAAAGTTATTCCACCATCCATGAGGGAAAATGTTTAACATAACCAGTAATACAAGAGATCTTATGAGCTACTGCATTACTGCAAAGTTTACTTAAATTAGGTGTGTGTTACATCTATGTGTTAAGAAACTTTATGACCAACAAATATTCTGATATGTCCAGCATATTTAAATATACCAACAATGTTTAACTTGGTAGATTCTTTAAATTTCCTGAAGTGATTGCTAACACACAAAATACCACTATTGGACATTGCAGATGTACAGGCCACATAAATTTACCAGGTAATGTTTCTTGAAAGCTTCTTTGGATGAAAGTGCTTCCTTCAATTTGTCTGTAGGTGTAAGCTCTTTGATATTTCTGTGGGAGTCTCCCATACCAGCTGAGAGACCAACCACTATATGCAGTTGCTCACTGGTAGGTTCGTTGCCTGGCATGAGGCCACAGAGCTGACCTAAGTCACGCAGCTAAAAACACAAGTCATATATAGAAATTACATTTCTGGCTTTCATAATAGTAGGTGCACAGTAAGTAACAACGCAGAACACATCATACCAACTTATACAAAAATGAAGGGTGAAACTGTGTATTGCAAAGAACTACGTATGTAGAGGAGGCTGTAAATGAAAGAGTTCTTTCTCTTTACAGATGGACACGTGGGTACAGAAAAGGAATATAAAAATTGTGGGCAAAAGCCCATCTATAGAGCCTTAAATAGCTCAAGAATTCTGAACAGATACCAGTTTTGTGTGTGTGTGTGTGTGTCCCATGGAAGCTGATCTTGAGTGATACAAAAAGCTCAAAAATTCTGAACAGGTATCAGTTATGTGTCCCATGAAGGCTGACCTGCAGGGTCCCAGAAAGCTCAACAATTCTGAACAGATACCAGTTGTGTGTGTGTGTGTGTGTGTGTGTCCCATGGAAACTGATCTGCAGTGATATAAAAAGCTAAAAAATTCTGAACAGGTACCAGTTACGTGTTTCCTATGGAGGCTGATCTGCAGTGTCCCAGAAAGCTCAAGAATTCTGAGATACCAGTTGTGTGTGTGTGTGTGTGTGTCTGTGTGAGTCCCATGGAAGTTCATCTGCAGTGATACAAAAAGCTAAAAAATTCTGAACCGGTATCGGTTATGTGTCCCATGAAGGTTGATCTGCAGTGTCCCAGAAAGCTGCAGAATTCTGAACAGATAACAGTTTTTTGTGTGTGTGCCCTGCAGTGACATAAAAAATTCAAAAATTCTGAATAGGTACTGGTTATGTGTGTCCCATGGAAACTCACCTGCATTGCCCTAAAAAAGCTCACCAAACATAACAATGATCCTTCAGGCTTCATTAGAGACAGATGATTGCTTGACCTGCTGATTGAATATTTGCTTTGCAAGACCACAATAGATCTCCCAGTTTGTGGTGTGAAGTGATGGTGAGTTGACTGATAAACAGTAATGGGGAACATATACAGACATCTTTGAGTTTGTGTGAGACTTTGAGGTTCTCACTGTGGTGTTGCTGAAGATACAGGTATTCTGGCACGTGAAGCTGTATAACTGGGCGAGTTGTTCCAAACATTTTAAAAAAGAGTACTACCTTCATCTTCAGGGTCAAGTGGTCAAAGATGACTGGCTAGATAATGCTCTTTGAACTACCATCCTTTGAAATGTTTGGAACTACTCATAAAATGACACAGTGTCACACCACAGAAGACTTGTACTGTTATCAGTGACCATCATGGAAATTAGACCCATGATCCTCGTGTTTGCTCAATACACAATAATATGACTTAAACTGCCTCACCACTGGAAATAGCAACTACTTATATGTTGAAATTAATATAATAGTACACCAGTGTTTAATGTGAAAACCAAAAAGATCTAGGTAGATCCCAATCAAGCATAATTTCTGAAATTCAGTTTTGTATGCCTGTATTAAACTCTGCAGTACAGGAACTACAGTGAGCTCACATTGATAATGTGCACATGTAAAAATGGTACAGTGGTCAGTCTAACCAACCTTGTCTCGAGCATAAGCCCACAGACTTGCAGTGTAAAGTGAATATGCTTCTACTTGACCACTATCATTGAAGCGTTCACAAGTGTGTAAAACCTCCAGGCAGCAGAGAAACACCCAGCAAGCAACAGCCCCTGCTGGGGCAGAGATCTCAAGAATTTCCAATTCTTTGATACAGTTGTGAAGAAATGGCAAGGATCGTTGAGCTATCTGAAACATATAATTTAGGATGCTTAAGAAACAAAACTGTATGAGAAATAATGTGGAGAGGTTATGTAATGTACATATAAACTGAAATGTCACTAGCAATTCTCAGTGTTGTAAAAAACTCTTGAATAGGAAAAACTGTAACAATGCAACATTTTCATAAATGGAATAACAATATCTCTGAGCTTCAAAGGCTGTGCTGCAAAAGAGGTATCCACCGATTTACATGACAGTTGAGTTACAAAAATGGTTATTTACCTTTAAATCGAGCGGTTACTTATTGTTACTCCAATAGTTACACTGCCTCTAATTTTCCAACTGGTTTAGCACTGCATTTATACAATTCTGATTTGTCTATTTCATTGAAAGACTTGCTTACAGCTGCTGTTCCACACTGCTTACAAGCAATACATTAAGAACATCACGTGAACTGACTTTCTGAACAAGTTTAGGGTAACACATGTCAATATCAAAACTCTTTCAAAGACAGGTTGAATATTTTCCTGTGGCAACTTTCCAGCAAACATGAGGAAAGAGACGAGTTCAAGAGAGACAGAATGAGTATCAGCAAGATGGATAGGAAAGTATGTTCAGATGTATCAAGGACAGTAAAAAGTTACACAAAGTACAGGTAACTCCTGCAAGTATTATTCAGTAGGTTCATGGATTACAGTCACAAAGAAAGTCACCATAAGTTGCACCCACATTATCACAAGCATAACATAATAAATCAGTTTTGGCTCCAGCAAGTCCATTTTATACCATAACAACACCAAATTGAACGGTTGGTTGGTTCAGAGAAATAAGGACAGGTTCTGTCTGGCCATTTATCTCTACAGTCAAAAGTTTTCCCACCTCAGGAATTAGTCCACCATATTTCCCATCACTACTGATTGCATTGGCATAGTTCTCTTCGCTTCCTTCAGACACTCATCCTTATTGCTCAAAACTGTGCTCACAGTTGAATACGATAATTTGAGCTTGCAAGTGATCTCACTCACTTTCACTCCTGACACATGTTGGCTCCAAGCTACATGCCTCATGTCCAAAGCAATAGCTTTTCTTGTCTCTTTTGTTGACCTAACATTCTGTGCATCAGATATAGTGAAAGGTAACAACTTTCAAGCTTTCAAGAAAACTGACAAAAGGAAAGTGAAGACTGTTGCAAGAAACATGTGTTCCCTCTAGGCACAGCTGCAGAGTCATATGAAGCACTGCCATATTTTCAATCAGTGATGCCCATTATTTCAGTGTTGATTGCAGTTTTTAGGTAGTCATACATACATATCATGTTGAAACAGATATCCACACATGCTACAGGTCATCCCAGGCAAGATTCATTCTCTCAACCTATAACTGTTATATGCTGTTAAATTCCTTTATTAGGTGTCAAAATTATACAGGGTGTTTCAAAAAGAGCTTTACAACTTTGAAAGCATATAGAAATTTATACAGAGGACATACACAACGTTTTGAACTGTCAAAATGTAGCAAAACACACCGAGTTTTACCTCGGA
>Ga0123354_10007242_pt1 | contig 16648 bp, 13 predicted proteins | sample TergutLab28metaG_2_FD_97872 | JGI IMG/M metagenome (GOLD analysis project Ga0123354, IMG submission 97872) | Labiotermes labralis P4 segment gut microbial communities from Petit-Saut dam, French Guiana - Lab288 P4 | ecosystem: Host-associated > Arthropoda: Insects > Digestive system > Gut ...
CAAACGTAAAAAAGAGAATACTGATAAAGCACGTAAAATAAAAGAATATAAGACGTATGTCGCACGAATACCATTCTATATAGTGGCTGATTCACTAATATACAAGATCAAATTGAATTCTGGACCAGGAATCAAGTATACACGTCCCGATATTCAATTATGTTTTCTAAAAGAACTGGAAAATCACCAGGAGCTTAAGCCAGAAATCGAACAATTACTGCGCACAAACAACAAAATAGAAGAAAAAACGCCATTTCCTCTTGATGGCTGGCCGATGGATTATATCCGGTATGGCCTAGGCAATCTTGTTCAAACAGAGCCCGGAGCGCCGCCGAAAACAAAATAATAACAGAGCTCTGTGATATTTTTTTTAGGCTTTGACAGAGCGACTATATTATCTAACACGTTGAAAATACATAATATTCTTTAAAAATCTCCGAGATCGACAGATCTCGGAGATTTTTTTTATTTTTTGCACAGAACCCGAAATTGCATTCATTTTTTTGGCCCTGTACCGTCCCAGTCAAAGCCAGCCTGACCGCATCCTGCCCAGGCAAAATCAGCAATGGAAGGTACAGCATGAGCTCAACCAAAAAAAAATTAAGCACCAAAGAAGCTGCCGTATTACTCAATGTTTGTCCCAACACCTTAGATATCTGGAGACATAAACACAAAGGGCCTCGCTACTACAAAATCGGCGCCCGCGTCCTGTACGACGTAAATGATCTACTAACATTTTTCAGCACACGCGCAGTTGAACCAGCAGAGAATACACCCAAAACTGTCCGTTCGCGGTTGGCTTGATGAGCGCCAACATCTACGACCAAGTAAAAAAAAGCCTGCAACACCGACTAATTGACGTCGTGCAAGACCTACTGCCTGGAGGAAAAATTTCAGGCAAGGAATACTGTTGCTCCTCGCTTCGCGGCGGCAACGGCAACTCCTGTCGCACAAACCTGGCAACTGGCGTGGGCAGCGACTTCGCGACGGGCGAATCCTGGGGAGATATTATCGATCTTGCGGCCTGCGTTTGGCGCATGTGCCCATATGAGGCGGCCAGCGAACTCTGTGCTCGGTACAGCCTCACGCCAGCAGGATATCAATCATCGGCAACGAACAGCGCTCCACAATTGGCCCCAGCTGCATTTACCCCAATATTACCTGTCCCCGCCGCCGCCCCACCTCCACCGCGCGACCACCCGCAGCATGGGACAGCAAGCGCCCTTTGGCATTACAGCGACGAACAAGGCCGCACCCTGGCCTATACCGCCCGATTCGATCTGCCGGACAGCTCCAAAGCGATCCTGCCCTTGTGCTACGGCAGAAAGAAAGGAAATAGCCCGCAATGGCACTGGAAAGCCCTGCCGAAGCCTCGGCCCCTGTATGGCCTTGAAAAACTCGCGTCCATGCCTGGAGCTCGAGTTATTTCTGTCGAAGGCGAAAAAACCGCGGACGCGGCCCAGGTCTATTTCCCCGATCGTGTCGCTACGACCTGGAGCGGCGGGGCCAACGCCGTTGACAAGACCGACCATTCCCCGGAGTATAGCCGGGAGGTCGCTATCTGGCCTGACAACGATGAACCAGGTTTCAGGGCCGCCCTAAACAAAGCCAAACTTCTTGCGGGCAAGGCGGATGTTGCAATCGTCCTGCCGCCTGACATCTTGCCCGAAGGGTGGGATTTAGCCGACCAGCCAGTGCCGGGGTTCGATCCTGCGGCTTACCTTGCAACAGCCTTGCCAGTCGACGAATTCGCCCGCAGGGCGACGCTGCGTTTCCCGAACCTTGGGAGATCCGTTTCCCTGCAGGTTTCCCAATCAGCAGAGGCGCCAGATGCGGAGGAGATCAAAATCAAGGAATGGCCGGAGTTCTCCGCTATGGCCTGCCCCGGCATTTTGGGCGAATTCGTGCGTCTGGCGACCCGCGACAGCGAGGCCGATCCGGCGGCAATCGCAATCACCACCCTGGTGCGATTCTGCGCGGAGGTCTTTGGCCATGCCCCGGGCAAAGGGCCGCATATCTCCGTCGGTGAAACTATCCACCCGCCGCGCCTGTTTGCCGTCATTTGCGGCAATACCAGCAAGTCGCGAAAAGGCACCTCCCGGCATCCCGTGACCAAACTGTTTAGCCGGGAGCATTGCCCTGTTGCCGATCTGCAGGCTTGGGATCTGCCCCTGCCCGCGAAAGAGAGCGGTGGGCCGCTGTCCACCGGCGAGGGGCTTGCCTTCCATGTCCGCGACGTGACGGATGAAGAGCGGGAACGGCGGCAACGCCAAAACCCCAACGAGCCAATGCACGAGCAAGGCGACAAGCGGCTGATCATCCTCGACGAGGAATTTGCCAGCGCCTTGACCTGCACCAAGCGTGTCGGCAACACCCTTTCCATGGCTATTCGTTGTTTTTGGGACTCTGGTGATTACGCGCCACTGACAAAGAGCAACCCCATCACAGTCAGGGGAGCGCACATCAACATCGTCACCCACATCACCACGCAAGAGCTTGCCGTCTGCCTCGGCGAAATACAGGCCGTCAACGGCTTCGGCAACCGTTTCCTGTGGATCTGCGCTCGTCGATCCAAACTGGTGGCATTGCCCGCGAGGATGCCGGCAGTCGAACTTGCGCCATTACAGCGCGAATTGTGGCGACTGGCGGCCCAAGCGCAGCAGCGCGGAGCCATGAACACGACTCCCAACGCCTTGGAATTATGGGAAAGCATCTACCCCGAATTATCTCGCGAGCATATAGGACTTGCCGGGAGCATCATCAATCGGGCGGAGGCCCAAACCCTGCGTCTGGCCTTGGTTTATGCTCTTTTGGATGGCCAAGGACGGATAGATGTGTCCCACTTGCAAGCGGCCCTGGCAATGTGGCGCTATGCCCAGGATTCGGCGTTGTATATCTTCGGCGACCAGGCAGTAGACCCTCTTGAGTCTAAAATACTTCGAGCGCTGCAAAACGGCCCGCTCACCGCGACGGAGTTAAACCGCGCCTTGAGCGGCCATGTTCCCAAGGAACGGCTCCAGCCGCTCTTGCAGAGGTTGGAGGCTCAGCAGCGCATCAGCATCGCCAGCGCAATAAACGGCGGACGCCCAAAGGTCCTCTTTTCACTCCGCGAATTATGCGTAAAAAGCGGAAAAAGCGAAATAAGGTGAAGAAGCATGAGGGTAATTACGCTTTTTACGCTTTTTACGCACTTTGCAGTTATCGAGTTCAAGCGCAAAAATGAAGGGGCAGTCCTGCCTTAACCGCGAAGTGACTTGCATGCGCGGCTGAGACAGGCGGAAAAGCTCAAGGAACTTAAGCCAGCGATTAAAAGAGCTGCCGCGCACCGACAAAAAAAAACTGAAAAACGCCATTTCTTTTAGAAGGTTGTGGCCTGGAGCATATCCGGACTGGCGGGCGATCTGGCGAAGAAAGGGTCCGGAGCGCCAACAAAAACAAAAAATAACAGAGCTCTGTGATATTTTTTTTCAGCCTTCGGCAGAGCGGCTATATTTTTAACCTGCTGAAAAATCAGCATGTTCTTAAAAATCTCCTAGTTCGACAGAGCTAGGAGATTTTTTTATTTTTTCGTCTCAGAGCAGGAAATTGCATTAATTTTTTTACTTCGTATCATCCAGTGAAACACAGTCAGGTCGCATCCAGCGATGGCAAACACAAACAAGGGAGGTCCAGCATGGAGCCCAAAAAACAAAAGTTAAACAACAACGATGCAGCCGAATATCTGGGAATTAGACCAGATACTCTGGCGACTTGGCGATGCAAACACAAGGGGCCGAGATACGCAAAGATTGGCACCCGTGTGCTCTACGATCTCGCAGATCTGGAAGATTTTTTCCGCGCCCGCGCTGTGGATACTATGGACAGCACGCCCAACGTCCGCCGTTACAGGGGGGGCCGGTGACCACCGCCAGCATCATGCAACAAATCTGTAATTATTAGACTTTTAACTCTTTGCAAATGGGGAAAAAATGAGCCGAGACGATCTCTCCTACGCCGCTATCAGAAGCCAGTTCCTGCATCCAGAGCAGAACGCAAGTTTCTCTATCGACACTAACAATAACTCCCTTTCGCGGACTGGCTCTTGCCGCAGCCGAGGGTCACTCGCGGAGGCGGCCGCTGATATCCAGCGTGCTTTAGACAATGTTTTAATCGAGATGAAAGACACATTCCTAAGTTTTCGGAAGCGGTTTCCGATTCGTCCGGGATTTAAGGGGGCATACACTCTGACCCTAATCCGCTGCGGCAAAAAAGGGTGCAAGATTTGCCCTCATTCTATTGCTTGGGTGCGCTACGACTGCATGAGGAAGGCTGGTGATAATGTGCTGACAGACCTTCAATTGAGTGAAAATGCTCGACCTCCGATTCCATATTCGCCTAAATTTACCGACGAACACGCTGCCGTTCATTCGACTATTTTGGGATATAACGGCATGGCTTCATCGATTAACTACAATCATCCTGGCAGAAGAACAACAATTTTTTGGCATCCCAAAAAATACAAAACACTTCCATCACGTTTCCATCAGCTCAAAAAACACACAGATTGGTACGAGGACTTTGCATGGTACAACAACAAAATCCAAGAACTCAACAAACAAAGAATAATGTTGGGAGAATTTAGCAGACGCATTCGAATGATGCATGTATCGTTACTAAAAAATAAAAAATATCAGGTTCTCGATCAGATTTTTTAAATATTGCGCCATAATTTCGATTTGAAGAGATTTTTTTATTAAATATTAATGAGACGAATTCTATTAGCCAACAGATATGTTTTAATATTAAACCATTTGTTTTTGTTACTATTGAATCGTCTCATTGATTTATTTACTATGCATTTTATTAATCAAATCCTAGTTACAAAACAAAATCATATACAATTTTATGAAAGATACAGGCAATTGCAAATTAAATGACCATTCAAGAACAATGTAGATATCATTTTTATAGCCGTACACAAGTAATGATAGTATTCATTTATTCAATGATAAAAGACTCAAAATTGCACAAAAAATATGTTATCGAGAATATTCAAGCAAATATCAAGGATGCTTGCAGGCATATTAGAAGATTTCACTACAGACGACGATGGCTCCGGTTTCATCGATAATAATGAAAAAAGTAGCACGGATGAAAAAAACAAAATACAAAATCCTCAGGTCACGCCTCACAGGGTCGATTTCGAAACACTCGAATTTGGTGAATTTCCTGTAATCGAAAAAGTTATAGTCATAGACAGTGAAAATTTCAGCAAGGAATTCAAGAGTGCAAAGAAATCGTACGTTGAATCTGCTTTTGATGCGGTTCGCCCCTATTACGACTATACAGCCCATCTACTCAATCATGACCGCATGTTTACAAGGGTCATTGAGTACATGGTGAAAAGCATTATAGAAAAATATTGGGACGTGCCCGCGTCCGAGAACCATCACGACAAGACAGATTTCGGGCTACTAAAACATTCAATCAGGGCAGCTGTTGTCGCAGCAAAAAATGCATCCGAATCAGATTACTCCTCAAAGGCGGCCGAAATTGACGCAACAGCAACACGGAATCGACGAAATTATATCGTCCTCTCACGCTTCATCGTCAACCTTCTCCATGATGCCGACAAGCTTTTTCAAATAGATCTGAAATACAGAGACTATACAATTACGGCAGACTTTGAACCGTTTAAAAAATCGGGGTCAGGATGCATCCTCGATTTCAAGCTTGTCTATCCTGCCAACAAGCTTGTGTTAAAATGGCGCCCCAACTTGTATGACGGCGTGATCTTGAGCCAAAAGCTTCTTTATCAATTATTTTTAAACAACAAGGAGTTTGATGAATTGAGGGACTCATGCCCGGATGAGACTATAATCTATATGGTGAGCACCCTCGCTAATTATCAAAGCTCGGCGGATCATGCTGCCGTTAACATTGCCTTGGATGCCGACAACTACCTCAACGAAATCCGAACCGCAACCGCAAGAATCATCCGTCACCGCGACAGCTGCCGCACCCACGAAGGTTTCGTCTTCAAAGTTGGCCCTGACTGGTATCTCCTTATCCATAAGATATTTTTTTCGGCCCTCTACCGAGAACTCAAGGCCGGGAAGGATTCTCTGGTCAAGGTGCTGGCGCAAAACAAATTATTATTCGTCAGGCAGGTCAACGATGGCAAACACAAGGTCACATTCAACCTGACCCTGTTTCTTTCTGGCAAAACCGGCAAGCAATATGAAGTTTCATTTTGCAGAGCATCATTTTTTGAAACCTCGGAGGAGCTAAACGAAAAGCGAGTGGCGGCGTTCAATCACATCATTTCCCGCCAGCATATCGATTTGTTGGAAAACAATGGCCTGGTCTTGCCGGAAACCGCTTTCAGCAAGAAGCCTGAAGAGTTCAAATCTTGATTCAAATACTGGCAAGGCTCACTCCTCTCCGATCGGCGTTATCCTGCCCCTCCCCTACCCTCACCTTTTCCCTCTGGCGCCACATTTTACCTCTTGAAACCGTCTTACGGCCAACCAAGCGCCGCTTCAGGATGAAATTTTTTTCTTCTGGACAGACTGTAGTTGTAACGACTCTTGCTCATGGATTTCGCTCCGCTCATGATGGCTTATCATAAACGGTCGAATTGACATTTATTCAGATAAACCATGAAGTTATCGCTCATGCTCAACATCCATCCTCAAGGTTTCATGCAATTTTTTCTTATAGTTTCTCAACCCATGCAAACGGGATGAAAAACAATGAACGATAGTCATCAAATCCTGCATCATTTCCTGTTCGGGCGATAGACCCTCCTGGTTCAAAATCAATATTTCACAATCGTTAGAACGGGCAAAATGTTCAAACCATTCAAATCCAAATCGCGCTAATCGATCCCGGTGCGCCAGCATCAGCGTCGCCACCTCGCGGTTGCCGATGGCATCCATGAGGAGCAGGAATTTTTTGCGCTTGAAATTCAACCCCCCGCCAATCTCTTCAATGAACTCAACATTCGCCAGGCCACTGACGACGATAAACTCTTCCAATACACGCCGCTGTTTGACAAGATCTGGTTTTTGGGCCTGACTGGACACCCGGCAATACGCAATCAGGCGTTTAGGAATCGCGGGTTCATCCCTCCGGCGATAAAACTCCCGTAACTGTTGCTCGGTATACAGCCTGCGATTGCTCTGAGAACGCGCCATTGGAATCAACTTTCTTTCGCGATCCCATCGTTGCAAAGTCTTGACTGTCACGCCTAAAAACTTCGCGGCTTTGCCAATGCTGAATGTGTTTTCGATGACCATAATTATACACTATAAAACACATTAATTGATATTAGACATAGAAACACTGCCGTTTCTGTTGATTATAAACGACGGAATTACAAGAACATGTGATGCATTTCCCCTTGCTGACAAGCAAACTCTTTTTAGCGTTAATTGATTACGTCAAAACAGAGCCAACATCTTAAAAAAAATAATATTAAATAAAATCAAACAAATATGGTTTCGCCAACACAACCGCCCCATATATGCAAGATGAGAACGAAATGCTCTCATAATAATTTCTATAAGACGAGAGTTCATTCTCTGATTCTGACGCTCAGTCTTTAAATTTCCAGAAACGGACACTACTGGGCACAATCCTGGCGTCAACCGATACGGGTCAAGCATTCCGAAACGCGAACCTGGTTATTGGGTTGACTGCCACTGTGTCCTTTAAAGTGACTCAGGAAAACCCTTCCAGGCGAGGGCAGGCCGGCATCGTCTCTCTCCAGGAAAAGCCCCGCCCGATACGAAGTATGGGCGGGAGGGGCACTGCAGCGCATCCATAGCCATAGACGTGTGTCCTGCTCCACTGAACAACAGGACACAATATCCGCCTGATCCTCAATAAATGAGGAAGATTTTATCTTTTTTTTACCGGCGCTCTCTTGGTGCAGCCTGTTCTCGCTCCGATTGCCGCAAGGAAGGCTCTGCTGCCTGATCCGGCATATTGGATTGAGCTTCTTCAAAGGAAATTACCAATCGTTCATCCCTCCTCCGCAACCTCCTCCAAAGTGGTCATCAAAGGATGAGCCGAAAGAATCGAAGCTATCATCGCTGCATCCATAGGGGTTGCCCCCAACGTCAACACCGCCAATTCCACCACCAATCATAGGCAATCCTGTGGCAGGATTTATCTCCGTGCGGGACATGGAGTCATCCGCCGCTCCAAAGCCAAATATGCTGAAATCACTAAAAATACCCACCACGTCACCTCAGTTTTTGTTAAAATTCACACACAGAAAGCGTTTCACCCCATTGCCCTCTGGCCTTATCAACCACCAAATCCTGAAATCACTTTGATTGCTCAAGAATTGGCTCTAGCACAACTCTATCAGCGCAAATATTTACCGCCGAACTAGTTAATCCTCCTGCGACGGAAAAAATGCGCATATTTATAAGAGCATTGGCTTCGCCTTTTGCAATTTCAGATTCAAGTTTATCCATGGCTTTGGTGAAGCCGTCTTGAAAATCATCAGTAAAATACGAGCAACTATATCCGAAATTTTTTACCACTTTATATCCTGCGACTTCAGAACTAATAAATTTATTTGCTGGAGTTTTATCATTAGCAATACTGTACATTGACTTCTTATTATACAATCCAAATAAAAAAAGAAGAGCAAGCATCGCAAGCATGAAAACAAAACTTAAATTTTCTTTCGACATATTTTCCCTCGCATAAAGGATTCAATGATTTTTTCTGGCATATCTGGCGCGGGTTGTTTTGCCCGCGCCAGACATGCCATCCCATCTCCTCTATTGCCGCTTTTCCTGCTTCGCTACAGGCTCTTCCTGCGTAAATGTGCCGCCATCAAGCGCCTTGAGCCACTGGAGTATTTTGGTTACGTCTTCTTGCTGGGCGGCATTCAGATCATGGGCGTATCTTTCCGGATACTTGAAGCCGTGGGTCAGCGAGTTGACCGTTTCCTCATAGGCGACATCCGTGGGAAACATGTTCTGCGCTTTGGCAAGACCGGGAGCGGTGGATATCACCTCAACGGTGCGGTCATAATTCAGGGCAAATGTCGAAGTGTGAATCGGGACAAGCCCCAAAGTCGCCACGTGCGTCGCAATGTTGCGGGCGGCATGCCTTTCCTCGGTCAAAATGCCTTTTCCCTTGACGCGTCCTTGTTCAGTGCCCGCAAAAAGCACGTAGTCGAAGCCGAGGTTTCGGTATATCTCAAAAATTGCTTCTCTTTTTTGAGGCAAGGGGTCAGGCATGGAAATCGCGTCTGCCGCAACCGCGTTGATCCCTGATTTTTTCAACGCATCCACAAGGATATGAGGGAATTGCGCCGACAGGGTCAAATAAAAGGGCATGCTGTGCAACACATGGCTGTCAAAAGCGGAAAGAGAATCTTTGCCTTCCTCCTTGCGTTTTTCGTTTGCATCGTGGGCGACTTTTTCCGTATCCAGCTCGGCAATCTTTTTCAGACTCAAGGGAGAGAGGACAACGACCCGTTTGCCCTCAAAGAGGGCGATGCGGCTGGAATCGCCGGAGTAGGCGGTTACCGGAGCAAGGGGCTTCGGCGTCGCGCAAGCGCAAAGATGAAGAGAAACAACGCAGGATAAAATGAGCAACAGACGTCGTTTGGTCATGGGTTTCAGCCTCCTCTATCAGCCTTTCTCAATTTGAGGGATTTGCATTGCTCTTCAGTTAAGCCGGAGAACATCCATTGCTCAAGCTGTGAGATTTGCTCTTCAGTGGCGCCGGTCATTACAGCTATCTGGCTTCGTGATTTTTCCTGGAGCAGCAAAAGCTTCGCGGTCATATCCAACATGGCTATCAGCTTGCCTATCGGCTCGCTCGCCTGACTTGCGCAAAGATTGGCTGATTCAAGGTCGGGTCGGGCTTGTTCGCTGAATTCGGCGAAGACTTCGGCGAAGGCTTCGTCCACTTTGTCGTCAGTTATTTCAAGCCCTGGAAATTCCTGGTCGAGCTTATTTCCAATCGCCAGGATCAGCTCTTCAGAAAATCCTATTATTCTAGAAATATAGCTTCGAGCGCAACCGCCAATCAACATCCTTGTGGCGACTTCCAGCCTGGCCTCCAGCCTACCTTTCAGTTTTGCTTCATGATAGCTCGCCAGCCCGCTCTTTGATCCCTCAACGCCTTCCTGATAGCCTTTCATCCATGATTCTTTAAGCCTTGACCCCCAGTCGAGCCTGCCAATCTGACGGGAGAAGACAATGGATTTGGCCGATTCTTCAAAACTAGAATTTGGACCGCATTCTAGCCCTTCAGTTTTTTGGCTAAGCTTTAACTCTGCCAAAATGACCAGCTCTTCAGACAGACCGGTGATGGCGGCTATTTTGTCTACGGCGTCGAATAACTTGATTTCAGGCCGACGCTCTTGAAAAAATTTTTCGGCAACTTCCATCAAGCCTTCCTGCATGCCTTTCCGCAAGCCTTCCAGCCTTGCATCTGCAATGCTTTGTTCACCGATCCGGATTCGTTCCCGCCATTCATAATAAATTCGGTCAGCCTCCTTGGCGTCGAATTCAATGCTCTGACCGGATGTTGCTTCAGCAACAGGGGGTTCATTTTCTTTTGGTTCCATAAAATCCTCGTTGGATTGGATTTGAAGGAAACGCCTCCCTCCCTGGAGGCGTCGGCTCGTGCTCAAGATTCACTGCCTCTGTTTCGAAAGCCCTAAAAAATTAGAAATCTGTTCAATCGACAGACCGTCCTTCCGCACGATAAAAAGATGCCTGCTATTGTTCATCAGACGACAGGGGCGCCCGCCGCGTCCGCCTCTTCTCATGATGGTGGTTGTGATCTCGCTTGATCATCTTGAGCAGTTTTTCGGCATCCAAAGGGGATTTCCGCGGCGGAAGAAAATCCAGCAGAAGTCCCTGGGATAAAGAATCCGCCGTGCAAACCAGATCAACGCCTGGTTGTCGGACCTGATAGATCGCTGAATTGCGCGCGGCGAACACTACTGCCCGTTTTACCCGGCCCACGTCCAGACTGGAGTCGAATTTTCTCAAATACTCCTCCAAGCTATCAGCAATCGCATTGACCTGTTGGTTGGGAGAACGTCCGCCATTATCCTGGATGGTTTTTTTCCCTATCCCCCCCCCTCTGGCACGATTTAAGGCGAACCAGTCATCCCCTTGGCAACATATCAAACCGCTGTAGGATTTCACCTCGATGGTCATCAACCCGTTGGGGGCGACAAGAATGAAATCCGTCTCTCCTTTATTGTTGCGGTAGCCGGAAACCACATGCCAGTTTTCAGGAATGGCTGCAAACAGCGCATGCAGAACTCGATCTTCGCCCTCCAACCCGGCTTGGAGAACACCTTCTTCGTCAGAGGGGGGCGCCAGTTGAGGCGGATAAATTGAACCTTTAAAGCTCAACCGGAGCAAGCCCCAGAAGTCAGCCAGCAAGGGCCGGAATTGGCGTTTCTTCCAGGCGGCGGCGCATTGGGCCTTTTGGGCTGTCCATTCAGCTTGTCTGCGCGCCTGCTTTTGTTGATGCGCATCCTGCTTGAGCCGGAAATCATCCTCTCTTGCCTGCCTAAGGTCAGCGAGTTTGCCGGATGCGAAGGATGAAAGGATGTGCAGCCGATTCAGAAATAATTGATCATTCAGCATGTTGTTTCCTCGGCAAAAGTTTGCATTGCAATCCGATAGGGAGCGGCGTCACGGTCTTTCAGCTGCGCAGTTCGCCCGCCTCCCTGAAATTCCAAAAAATGAAAAAAGATTAAAAAATATCGATGTCCCGATTCCGCCTGAACTGACAGGGCGGGTCGGAACTTGCTGGATGCGGCGCGAAGACTGCGGCGCCTTGGCGTGGCTGACGCAAAGGGATAGGCTGGTTTGTTTTGTATTTTTTCGCAGGCGTTTTTTGTTGAGTTTGCATCTGCCGTCGCCCAGCTAGTTGCTGGCTGTTCGTGTTCAGCTCCTGGGACGGCGGCTCGAAATCTGAAAAATCTCCGTCATGGCAAACATCATCTTTTTGCTTGTTGTTGACCTCCTGTTCTCTGTGCGGCGCCTTGACGGCATTGCTCATCTCAACGCCTTTGTTTTTGAGTTCTTGTTCTTGGGCCTCAAGCTCTCGCGCCTTGGCGACCATACTTTGAATCGCGTCGGCAATAGCCATGGCGTCAAAGGGATGATAAACAAGCTGAAAACTTTTGGCCTTTTGCCCACTGCCGCCGACTTCCTGTCCTCCGTTGAAGGCGATGGCGACTATGCGCTCCCCAGGCGACTTGGCATTGGCAGCGGAGGAGATTGAAAAATTTTTGCCGGTGGCGATTTTGCTGCCTGGAGCATTAGCCTTGGACGGATCAGCCCAATGGATATACGGCTTGGCAATATTGTTGCCTGATCCGGATGCGTGCTCCAGGAGCGAGAACCGCACCGCGTTCAGTTTAGGCATTTCCAATTTGAAGACGACCGCGTTTTCCTGGTCGCGCAGGTAGGTTTTGCCGATGCCGTTCTTGCCGGCTGGAGCGCCGGAAAAAAATGCGTAAAACGGGCTTTTGTAGCCCCTATCCTGTTCTTGCCGGACAAGTGAAACGGTGAGCAGGTGGTTGGTGGGGAACCCGTACTCAATAATGCGATCAAGCCGGGAATTGCGCGACTGTGTTTGTTTTTGAGCATCCATTAATCTACTCTATATTAACTTGACGTTCTCACCGGCCCGATGACCGGAGATCCATACGGCATCCAGCAGGCGACCGCATCTCCATCTGAACGGCTGAATCTGCCGCGCATAGGATCAACAAACCTGTTCGCGGCCAGAACACGCTATTATATATATGCGAGAGCAAATTAATGGTGTTGATATGCAAGCCTCCTTGTCGCCATCGAATGGTTGACTGCTCATTTTTTAATTTTTTAAACATACCATATCAGCTAAAAAATTTCAACTGTAATCTTTCCACTTTGCTGTGGATTGTTTTTAAGATTTACCACAGCAGCAATACTCACATGCAACCAAGAACTACAAAGTAAAGTTTATACATTTGACAGCCACACATCCACAAGGATAGCGCGTCAAGAGAAAAAACATGTCAAGAGAAAATGTTATTTTTTCGCATTTATTAAGTAAATTAATAGGTTAAATGCTTTGAGATTCAAACGAAATATTTTACGGCATTTCCCTTTACAGTGGATTGTTTTTAAGATTGACCACAGCAGCAATATTCACATGCAACTCAAAACTACAAAGTAAAGTTTATACAATCGGCAGCTACACATCCCCAGGGAAAGCGCGTCAAGAGAAAAAAACATGTCAATAAAAAATGATATTTTTCGCATTCATCAAGAAAATTAATAGGTTAAATGCTTTGAGATTCAAACGAAATATTTGCGTGGTTAATTTTTGAAGCAAGTCGCCAGAAATAAAAATTTCGGATGAGAATTTTTATCTGTTCGTGAAAATATTTTTTTTCTTTGTCGGTGAAAATTTCGACATTTTCAAATCAAGATCTTTTGGTGGTGGTTCTATGCGAAAAATTCAGCACGTTTGATTGCTCCACTTCGGTCGCGATGCAAATTTTCTCCACGTCAAGCGAGGACTGCAAGCCGTAGCCACGATCTGAGCGCGGCTGACTCGCGAGAGCAGCAAAGCAATGGCTGACTTTCGTTCACAGCCGCTTTTTGGTATGATCCTGCGTATGGCAGTCCTCCGCCTTCAGGCCAGGCGGATGTCAAGGCAATTCAAAAAGAATCGGGATGAATTTCTATGAACAAGCAGCAATTAGCGTCGAAAATCTGGGAGTCCGCCAACAAAATGCGCTCGAAGATTGAGGCCAATGAATACAAGGACTACATCCTTGGCTTCATCTTCTATAAGTACCTGTCAGACACCGAGGTGAAATGGCTCTGCGTAAAAAACGACTTCACATCCGCCCACATCAAGGCTCTTACCGAAGCCGACACGGACACCGTAGAGTTCATCCAGAAGGGAATCGGCTACTTCATCGCCTACGACAATCTTTTTTCAACGTGGATCGAGAAGGGCAAAGACTTCGACGTGTCCGACGTGCGCGACGCGCTCTCGGCGTTCAGCCGCCTTATAAATCCCACACACAAGAAAGTCTTCGACCGCATATTCGAGACTCTGCAAACCGGCCTGTCAAAACTTGGCGACAGCTCCGGCACGCAGACAAAAGCCATCAGCGACCTTATCCAACTGATAAAGGTCATTCCGATGGGCGGTAAACAGGACTATGACGTATTGGGATTTATCTATGAATACCTAATTAGCATGTTCGCTGCGAACGCCGGAAAAAAGGCTGGCGAATTCTACACGCCGCACGAGGTTTCCCTGCTGATGTCCGAAATCGTGGCGGCGCATGTGAAGGACAAGACGGAAATCAAGATATACGACCCGACCAGCGGCTCAGGCTCGTTGCTCATCAACATAGGCCGCTCCGTGGAAAAGCACATTCAAAGCAAGCACAACATCAAGTACTATGCTCAGGAACTCAAAGAGAACACCTACAACCTGACCCGCATGAACCTGGTCATGCGCGGCATTTTGCCGGACAACATCGTCACCCGCAACGGCGATACCCTGGAAGAGGACTGGCCCTACTTCGAGGACAATGACCCCATCGGCACCTACGACCCGCTCTTTGTGGAAGCTGTGGTGTCCAATCCCCCTTATTCGCAAGCATGGGATCCGGCAAACAAGGAAAACGATCCGCGCTATTCACGTTTTGGACTGGCGCCGAAGACCAAAGCCGACTTCGCGTTCCTGCTCCATGATTTGTTCCATTTAAAGCCTGATGGCATCATGACCATCGTCCTGCCGCACGGCGTTTTGTTCCGAGGCGGGGAGGAAGGCACGATCAGAAAAAACCTCATTGAGCAAAACCATATCGACACCATCATTGGTCTGCCCGCCAACATCTTCTTCGGCACAGGCATACCGACCATCATTGTGGTGCTGAAAAAGAAACGCGCCACCAACGACGTGCTGATAATCGACGCTTCCAAAGGATTCAGCAAGGTCGGCAAGAACAACGTGCTGCGCGCTTCCGACATCAAGAGGATTGCAATTACCGTCAGCAGCCGGATAGACGTGCCCAAATTCTCGCGGGTGGTCGGTCAGGAGGAAATCCGGCGAAACGAGTACAACCTTAACATCCCTCGCTATGTGGATTCATCTGATGCGGCGGAAACCTGGGACATCTACGCCTCCATGTTCGGCGGCATCCCGAAAGCGGAAATTGCCGCCTTCGACCTATACTGGAATACCTTTGCCGGGCTGAAAAACGCCCTGTTCGCGGACAACGGAACGCCCTATTGCGCCCTGGCCGCCGGCGATATTGAACAGGCAATCAAAGGAAACGACGCTGTTATCGGCTTCAAGCGCAGGTATGAAGAGGCGTTTGCCGGCTTTGTGGGTTTTCTTAAAGAAGAGCTGATTGGCAAGATGATGACCCTCAACATCAACATGGAAGAAGCCCTTATCAGTGACGCCATCTTTGCGCGTCTTGAAGAGATTGCCCTGGTTGATAAGTACAGTTCCTACCAGGCCCTTGATGACGAGTGGACAAAGACCGCCATTGACCTGGAAATTCTGCAAACAGAAGGGTTCGAGGCCGCAAAAAAGGTCAGCCCTAACATGGTGCTGAAAAAGAAGGACGGAAAAGACCAGGAGGTTCAGGAGGGGTGGATTGGTCATGTGATCCCTTTCGAGCTGGTGCAATCCACCATTCTCAGCATGGAAGCCGCGACCTTGAAAGCGAAGGAGGAACGGTTTGCCGACATCCAGGCTGCCTATGAAGAAATCATTGATTCGCTGACTGAGGAAGAGAAAGGCACAAGCATCTTAAACGACGCAAATGATGTTTTTGTTTCAGCAGAAGTAAACAAAACATTGAAAGAAATATACAAGAGCGTTGATACCGCCGAATTAAAAGCTCTCTATGGATACTTGGCTTTGATTGAGCAAAAAGAGGATAAAGAGGTCAAGATTAGCTATGAAAAGAACCATCCGGAAGCATCTTGGGATATGATCGAGAAAAGAAAAAACGGCACCTTTGCCAAAGGCAAATTGAACGCCTATATAAAGCAACTCCAAGCGAACCACAGCTTCGATGAAGACTTATTTGAAGGAAAAATGGTAAGGGTTGGTCAGCTTTTGGATGAAGAGAAAGATTTAAAAGCGGAGATCAAGCAAGCAGCCGCAGATTTACATTTGTTGACCAAAGAAACGATTGAAAACTTGCCGGACGCGCAGGTGCTTGAACTGCTTGAGGCAAAATGGGTTGCGCCGATAGTGGCTGCACTCCAAAAAATGCCCGATGAGGTTGTATCTGACCTGGTTGCGGGCATTCGCGCCTTGGCTGAGAAATACGCCACCACCTACGCGGAACTGGCGGAACAGATTACAGAAAAGAAAACCTCGCTCTCGGCCTTGATAGACGAGTTGACCGGCAACGAATACGACATGAAAGGGCTGGACGAGTTTCAGTCGTTGTTGAGGGGTGAATGAGATGGCGGATTCGAAGACAAAACCCGATATCCGTTTTGCAGGATTTACTGCTGCTTGGGAACAGCGGAAGTTTGATGCAGTATTCGACCCGATACCGAACAACACCCTGTCAAGAGCGGATTTGAACTACGACGACGGCAAAATTAAGAGCGTTCACTACGGC
>Ga0123354_10007244_pt1 | contig 16646 bp, 21 predicted proteins | sample TergutLab28metaG_2_FD_97872 | JGI IMG/M metagenome (GOLD analysis project Ga0123354, IMG submission 97872) | Labiotermes labralis P4 segment gut microbial communities from Petit-Saut dam, French Guiana - Lab288 P4 | ecosystem: Host-associated > Arthropoda: Insects > Digestive system > Gut ...
ACATTTGCTGCGATAACACCTTCTGCAACCTCATCACATCGTGTAATTCCTCCAAGGAGGTTTACAACAATGATTTTGATATTTGGGAGTTTTTCAATAACCTGAAGAGCACGCTTTACCCGCTCTTTATCTGCACCTCCTCCGATATCTAAAAAGTTTGCAGGCTTGCCTCCTGATTGGTGAACCAGATCCAGTGTTGCCATGGTCAGCCCTGCACCATTTCCAATTACACCAATATCTCCATCAAGTTCTACAAACGAAAAACCATACTCTTCCGCTTCTTGCTCAAGTCGTGATAAATCGCGATTTTGTGTAATATCTTGCCGATACAAGGCATTGTCATCCAAAATAATTTTTGCATCAGCTGCATACACTCCATCAGGTGTAATTACCAGGGGATTCACCTCAACAAGTATGCAATCCTTTTCGTGGAAGATCCGGTACAGAGTGTTTACTATCTGCTTGATTTCTGCAACAATTGGTGCATCAATATCAACATGCTCTGCGACTTCTTGTAACCCTTTTTGATTGACAATATGGCGTGAGATATAATCAGGAATCGTTTCACACAGAGGAAATACATTGTTTTTTCTGATGGAAGAGGGATGATTTCGTGCGAGTTCTTCAATGTCAACCCCTCCATCATCAGCAAAGAGGATAATAGGAGATTTTTTCTGGCGATCAATGGTTATTGAGACATAACACTCATGCAAAACAGATAATCGTCCTTCAATGAGGACTCTCTCAACAGGAACACCTTTCAGCTCTGAACCAAGCAAACGCTGACATGCCTCCTGAATTGCAGTAGGTGAGGCGTCATCGGGTGAGATCCATACTCCACCTGCTTTGCCACGCCCGCCAACGTCTACCAGGGCTTTGACTACGACCTTCTCTCCAACCTTTTCTCGAATTTTTTCAAGACTGTCTTCGGTCCAAGCATCCAGCACTATATGCTCTGCAATTTTTATGCCATACTCAGCAAATATCTTCTTTGCCTCGTCTTCCATCAATTTCATATATATCTCCCCACCAAACCCTCTGCTCTGGATATTATGCTTTTATTTTTTCAATTATTTCAAAGCCCTGTGTCATAGCTTTTAAGTTTAGTTCTTCTGTGCCTTTCGGAACACTGGATAAGATGCCTTCTTTTAATGCCTCTCTTCCAATCACTCCAGTTGCTGCAACTAATGCTCCAAGCATAATGATATTTGCTACAATCACTCGACCGAGTTCTTCTTTTGCAACACGGCTTGCCGGAACCTCGTAGTATGTACAGTTTGGACGATCATGTACAAGGCCACTGTCAAGCACCACTATAGCATCTGACTTTGCCTTTGTACCATATTTGTCAAAACTATCCTGACTCATAATCACATAGATATCTGGATCTGTTACTTTTGGATACAAGATATCTGCATCATCAAGAACGACTGCACTCGTTGCTGAACCACCTCGAGCTTCCGGTCCATAGACCTGCGTCTGCACTACATATTTATCGGCATAGATCGCTGCTGCTTTTCCAAAGATCACAGCAGCGGTAACGATCCCCTGACCACCAAATCCTGCAAATCTGATCTCAGTTCTCATGTTTTCCCTCCCATGACAGGGCGACTCCGTTTCACATACTCGCCAACAATGAATGTCTCAGGTGGGATTTTTTTCCCTTCTTCTTCCATTCTTCTTGCTTTTTGAAGAAGCATTGCGTTTTTCCGAAGGTAACTCGCATGTTCAACTCCCTCCCCAATTTTATTTTTATTTCCAAATGAGGTAGGACACTGACAAAGCACCTCTATGAAGGAAAGACCAGGTGTCTCTATTCCTGTAATCACAGCATTACGCAGCTCTTTGACATGATAGGATGTCCAGCGTGCGACATAATTTGCACCTGCACCGACTGCGAGCTCACACAAGTCAAATGGCGTCTCCTGTGCTCCATATGGTGTGGTAGTAGACAGCTTTCCAATAGGTGTGCATGGGCTTCCCTGTCCTCCAGTCATGCCATATATCTGATTATTCATGCACACAACAGTCATATCGATATTTCTGCGGCACGCATGAATGAAGTGATTTCCACCAATAGCTGCGAGATCTCCATCTCCTGTATAGACAATAACGTCAAACTCCGGGCGCCCAAGCTTCACACCTGTTGCAAATGCGAGTGCACGACCATGTGTTGTGTGCAAGGAATCACTTGCCATATATCCGGGAGCTCTGGAAGAACAACCGATTCCTGAGAGAAAGACCGTTTTATCGATATCGAGGTCCAGGTGAAAAACAGCATCAACAACGCAGTTAATAATTGTTCCATTTCCGCACCCCACGCAAAAAATATGGGGAAGACGGTCCTTTCTGAACCAATCCTCTTTTACCTGCGCTTTCATCTCTGCCCTCCAGCCGTTTTATATGCATTTGCAACCTCTTGCAATTCCTGTGCCGTATGGAGATCTCCACCTATCTTTCCAACAGAGACGACTGGGATTGCAGTATGGCGCTCGATTTCACGCGATATCATACCAAGATTCATCTCCGGTACGATGAATGTTGTCACGTTTTTAAATTGCTTTAACACTTCTTCAGGAAATGGCCAGACGATGCGTAATCTCAGATATCCAATTGCCTTATCCTGTGCTGCAAGCTGTTGAACTGTTCGAGCCGGTACACCATAGCAAATAAAGATAATCTTTGCATCCGGGTTTACGATCTCATAATCTGCTATTTCATGTCGCCTGCTCTCGATCTTGTGTACTAATCGTTTTATGAGCATCTCGTGACGCTGATAGCTTGATGAATCCGGATATCCTCGCTCGTCGTGGGTAAGTCCTGTTACATGTATCCTTTGCCCTGAGCCGAATGGTAAGAATCCAGGGATATCTGATTCATCAGTTCCAAATGGAAGATCTGTTGGCTTTGCAGGTTTTGGGCGAATTATCTCTACTGAGTCCGGGATGAGAATACGCTCACGCATATGTCCGATGATCTCATCTGTCATGACGAAAACAGGGCATCTGAATTGATCTGAGAGGTTGAAGGCTTTCACCGTCAGTTCAAAACACTCCTGCACAGTTGCCGGGCATAAAGCAATAATGGAATAGTCTCCATGGGATCCATACCTTGCCTGCATCATATCTCCCTGAGCTGCCATTGTTGGCTGCCCGGTAGAGGGACCGCCTCGTTGTACATTGACAATAACACATGGTGTCTCAGTCATGAAGGCATACCCAATATTTTCCATCATTAATGAAAAACCCGGTCCGCTTGTTGCTGTCATTGATCTGGCTCCAGTCCATGCAGCTCCGATAGCGCATGCAATTCCTGCAATCTCGTCTTCCATCTGGATGAAACATCCACCTTCAATTTTTGGAAGAGCCGCTGCCATGTACTCTGCTACTTCTGTTGATGGAGTGATAGGGTATCCTCCAAAAAATGTGCAACCCGCTGCAATTGCTCCTTTTCCACATGCAATATTACCTTGTACAAATTCAAGTTGTGACATGCTACTAATGCTCTGTTATTGTTTTACACTCTCTCATTCATCGGTCAATATTCAATCATTATTTCAGGCTTTTTATATTGTGACACTGTTTCCCATGATATCGCTTGATCAGGACAGATCAATGCGCATGTTCCGCATAACTGGCGCCCGTAGAGATCCTGAAGTCGGCAATTTGTACATCGTCCAGGTTTATACAGTTTTGGAATATAAATGCCCCGCCTGTTTGGGGTTGTTCCGATCTGAAAGATCCTGTAAGGACAGATTATCGTGCAGAGATTGCATCCCTTACACAGGGTTTCATTAATGGTGAGTTGTTTCATCATGATATCAAATATTTTGATTTATTTGTTAGATAGGGTACATTTGTTCGAATGTCGTTTTTGACTTGTCATCTATTTCAGCAAAGAGTGAGTTCTCGTGGCTGTCGATACCAACAATAAGAGGGAGTTTATTCAATGTAAGCTCCCAGATCGCTTCTGCCATACCGAGATCAGGATAGTGTACACCTTTCAGCTGCATATGTGTTGCTGCAAGCACTGCACATCCACCTGTAAATGAAAAATACACTCCTCTGTCACGAAGCTGTTCTACAACAGCCGCTGACATTCCTCCTTTTCCGATAAGTCCGCGAACACCAGCGTCAAGTACTGGCCCTGTCAGTGGGTTCATACGTGCAGAGGTTGTGGGACCTGCTGCGATGATTTCTTGATCCTTTATGACCGGCCCGCAGTGGTAAATTACTGCACCTTGTGGATCAAATGGAATTCCCTCCTCTTGCATACGCAGGTGTGCTTCATCTCGTGCGGTATAGATTGTTCCAGAGAGGTAGATAGCATCACCTGCGTGGAGGGAATATATCTCATCTCCGAGTGGGGTTATTAGTTCACGCATGGAATTCCCTCAATTTCAACTTCTTCGGTTGCCCGACGACATGCCCAGCATTGGATATTTACTGCAACGGGAAGCGATGCTGTATGACATCCTGCTGTCTTTATTTTGACTGCAAGACAAGTTGTCGCACCTCCAAGTCCCATAGGGCCGATGCCAAGGCTGTTAATCTCATCGCACATCGCTTCTTCCTGAAGTGTCATGGAGTCAATTGGTTCGAGGAGGGCTTCTTTGGCGAGAGCTGCACAGGTGTCAAATGTACCTCCGATCCCTACCCCAACAACAATTGGTGGACATGGCCTTCCTCCCGCAAGCAGTGCGGTTTCTGTGACAAATCGTTTGATGCCTTCTTTTTCTGTTGGAAGAAACATCTTGATTCGAGAGGCATTTTCAGACCCTGCACCTTTTGGAAATGCTGTTATCGTACACTTTTCTCCAGGGAGGATATGAATGGGCGGCATGTCTATGCCAACATTGTTATTTGTGTTATGTCTTGTCTCCGGGTCAACGAGATTTGGCCGAAGAGGAACTTGTTCTGTTGCTTTGATGACACCAGCCATGATTGCAGCGCGCATATTTTTTGTAAATGCAACTCCATCCGGCATTGTTACATACAAGACTGGAATTCCTGTGTCTTGACACATCGGGGCCTGTTTTTCCTCGGCTAGCTGTATATTCTGCAAGATATGACCGAGTATTTCACGGGCAACTGAAAGCTGCTCGCGTTCATATGCTTGTTCAAGGCGATGTTTTACATCCCCTGGCAGGTATATCTCAGCTGTTTGAATTGCACGGCAGGTTGCATCTGTTATTTCTCTGAGTATTGACTCTTCTGCCGTAAGATTCATGGTACATATGCGTATCGGTGAAAGATAAGCATAAGGGTATTTTGTTTTGTTTTTCAGTGCCTTTGTGGATATCTTTTTACGTTTCCATTTCCTACATATAAGACGGCACATTACAGCCATATATTGCATGGGCCGGTAGATCAGTGGTAGATCGCTACCTTGGCATGGTAGAGGCCGCGGGTTCAATTTCCGCTCGGTCCATATCTTTTCTCTGTTGTGAGTTTGTTGTATAACATTTCGTTATGTACTTGTATACACAATAGAAATAAGAAGTAGAGAGATGACGGCTCCGGTGTATTATGGGAAACAGTTATCAAATTATCATAATTTGTTTCTCTTGGCATGTCTGACATTTTTTGCAATGCTGTTGCTTACAGGATCAACATCTGCAGAATGCACTCCTGTGCAAACTCCTTCGATTTTCTATTCAAATGAGCAGCACGATTTCATTACATTTCAATATTCATTTCGATATCCGTTCAAAACTGGAATAATGACTGAAATGAAGATATCATTGAACCGCCTGCTCTATGAAGCAGCAAAAAATAGCCCCCGTCAGGTTATATACTCAGGTGGATGCACTGGGGCACAGAGGGCGGAGCACGAAATAAAAAGAGCTCTTGATGAAAAACAAAATGAGGCTTATTCTGCAATAAATGATGAGCTCACAAGACTTCAAGGGAACTTTGATCAAGCTGGGCTCACAAATAGCGTAGATACATTTTTTCCTGTACTTTTGACATTTGTTGGATCTTTTTCAGATGACCCGGATAGTATTGGAGATAAGTTCCCAATTCAGACTATTTACGAGCGCAAAGGCTCTTTAACTGATAAAATCTGGCTTTTGCTAGGACTTATGGGGGATAAGGGGTACAATGCTGCTGTGATTTATTATGGCTCGTCCATTATTCCGGCAGTGTATGGAACAAGTTGTACTGGAAAAGATGGGTATCTGTTCATCGATATTACGGAGCAGACAATAGGAAAGAGACCAAAGCGTTATGCATCTGTTGATCCAATTGCAATTATTCCATTCGGCCATGGAACAAAGCAATATCAGCCTGCAACATGCGTTCCTGATAGAGATATTCTTTCCAAATTGCGTGCTTCTCCACCAATGGATATTGCAATTACAACGACAAATACATCTGTACAAGGAGAAGGACAAAAAAATAGTGCTGGTTCTGAGTTGTTGGGAAAGAACACAGATCAGTACGCCACACTCTCTGAATTGATACAAATAATTCAGGAAGGACATGAGGAACTATGGGTCTGGAATAATCTTGGCGTGAGATACACTGAGCAGAACAGATTTGCTGAAGCAGAAAATGCTTTTAATCGGGCACTGGAAATAGATCCGACATCAGTTGAAGTATTAGCTAATTTGGCATATATTCTTGGCAATACATAAAACCTAATTTCCTGGATTTTATACACATGCCTTCATATAAAGCCAATATCCTCAGTGCAACTGCTGAAACACTACCAAACCATTAGCCCACCACCCACTCCTGATTTTAGCTTGTATCTGTTGCCTCTGGTCTACAGACCATTCCTTAATAAAGTTGCGATATTTTGTAAAAGTGCATTTTTTACGATTCAATTTTCAGAAAACTGTGTTAATTATGAGAAGAAGCCTGAAAAGCCAAAGCATTTCCTGACATTTTTCAAAAACTGCATTGTATCGTGAAAAAAAGCAAAAAAAGAGGGTGTATTGTGGTAATACGTTGTTGTATTACCGCGAAGTAAACAAACAGTATTTAACGGTCTGATGTTCTTGTAACTCTTGAATTACGCGATTGACAATCTGCTTTTCCGGATGAGGAATGAGTTTAATTCTTTCAGATATATCTGCAAAACTTTCAAACGGCTTTTTTTCTCGCAGTTCAATAATTTCCCACATTAATTTCTTTCCAATGCCAGGAAGCAGACTTAGCATATGTAATTTCGGAGTAATGGCAATAGATTTATTATAGAAGGTTACATACTCTGACTCACGCTCAATGACGATCTTCGTGAGTACAAATGGGAGTTCTTGAACTGCTCCACGACTTAAATCTTCATAAGAGATGCGCCGCTTCACACGTTCAATATCTTTGCGTTCTCCTCCTCCGATATATACAGTTTCTCCAATTGCAATATTCAAGTGCTTTGGCATGAGCTCAAGTAACTTAAACTGCTCTACGCCAACTGCCTGAACTAAAGGATCACGCTTAAATGTGGACCGCGTATCATCAGAACGACCATTGAGAAGGATGTCAAGTACAACTGCATTGACCTCCTTTTTGTCTTTTCGCATGTATACCTCCTGATTACTCTGAATACTCTATTACCAAATCAATGATGCTGTCTATCTCTTCTGTTGTATGTGCAAATCTATCCTTTCCAAAAATAGCACGAACTTCTTCACGTGATTTTGGTAAAATGTCTGCAATATGATATGCAACGATAGGGGTAACATTATCAACCTCAGCAAGCCTCAAAACTAATGCAGAAGAACGCTCCGCTGTGCCGGCTGAGATATGGTTTACGTGCTCAATACTCCGTCGGAGCTCGTAACTCATCTCTTTTCCACGGCTTTGGCGTTCTGACTCAATTGTGTGCAGAATTTCTCGAAGCGCTGGAACTGTGATTGGTTGCTCATCAATAATGCGTCGGATCTTCATGGAATCTCAAGACCTTAGTAAACCTGTGGACGAAGATGCTGAGGTCGTGAAATGACGATCTTTTCCTTGTTTCCGTCACGGATAGAGACAATCCATGCTCTTCCCCGCTTTCCCATAACAGTTCCGGTTAACCCATGGAAACGCCTGCTTGGCATTCCTTTTTGAATGCTTGGCTCACAAACAATGTGAACTTTTTGTCCCTCTTCAAACTGCTGAATAACTCGGGTTACTGGAAGGACGCCTCTGCTTCTCAGATCTTTCTTAAACTTATACCGTGTTTTTTTCCGTGGGCCATTATGATGTGCCATTGTACTCTTTCACCTCTTAGTACGATATCGCCTACATACCTTCTACATATACAACATCAAGTTCTGTAACTCGTGCCTGTTTCCCAAGGAGATTACTTAGACTTGGGTTGGTTCGTCCTTCGTCTCCAGAAATCAGTTCTTTAATATACAGACCTGCTTCTCCAAGCACTGAGATCTCATATTCCCGGTTCTTTTTTCCAAGCAATGTGATCTCGAGTACAGTGCGCTTTCGCACTTTATCTGCTCTTCGATGCGATACTCTCTGTGGGGTGCGCTGATGTATTGTAGCGTTCTGCAATTCGTTTAGTGAACGTTGGAGTTCCTCTTCCGAGACAACTCCATCGATATCTACCAGAATCCTGTATCTTTTATGTCCCTTGTGGCTTTTAAGCGTTTCCACCTCTGAGCGTTGACTGAGACTCAGCTCAGTTATTTGTACTCGCCCAGCTCCTGCTTCATTCACTGCTTTTTCTATTTCTTGCAGATCTACTGTTCGGATGAGTGGGTTATGAATCTCTAAAATGAATGGTCTTCCTGTACCCAGCATGAGGGCATCAATATCTTCACGCCCTGCCCCATGTAGCGTTACATGGGTTCCTTTTGTCATGACAAGGATTGGTGCTCCGATGAGTTCTTCGACGGAGTCAGCATACTGTTTTCCAGTGCCATTGCAAACTTCACATCCCTTTCCCTGACAACTTCGGCAGTGCCAGTGTGTTTGAGGAATGCCACGTTCGAGCTTGAGGTATCGTCCTGACAGAAACAGAGAACGAATCTGCACATCAATCCCGTCTGTAACAAGATCCACCAGTACGACGACATCAGGTGTCTTGAAATCAACGAGAAGATCACTTCGTTTCGAGACTGCCTTTCCAAACTCTCGATTTATTTCTGATTTTATCGGTTCTGGGGAGTAAAGTTCAAAATCAGTCCAGAGCATCTCTTCTGCTTCATTCATTAAAGGAGGCGTTCGTGATCCCATGAGGAATGTATGACATTCTATGTGTTCTAGTGCATGACATATTTTTTCTGCCCAATTGTCGGCAGTATCAAAGAGATCCCCACAGATCCAACAGTCTTTTGGTGAGCCTTTGTAGTGTGTGTCATTCACAAGTACTGCATATATGCGAATGGCACGACCGCGTTCGTCATTCGATAGTCCACATGATCGCTTTGCTACGAGTCTTCCAAGACAGTGATCGCAGATCGGACCATACTGCTCTTCGATCGTTGTAAGCATCACAATCATATCTGGTACATCTGTTTTGTCTGTATTTTGGGTGGATGTCATGATTCTCTTGAATATTTTGTTGTACTGTTTTTCGCATTTAGAATACCAGCATTTTCGCTCCAAATACAAATATGAGGTAGTACAGGGAGATTATAAGCATGAACACCCCTGCAATCGCGGTGATAGGTCTTTTATGTCTGGTAAATACAGAAATAATGCGTTTTCCCATGATATCTGAAACAAATGAGAGCACCAGCAGAGGGATTGCCATTCCTAGTCCAAAGCAGACAAATGTCACAAAGTTTGTCAGGGCACTCATTGCGGTGAGTGAAAATGCAAATAAGAGCAGAATTGGACCGGGATTACAGGGAAGTGCAATCAATCCGAAGAAAGCTCCAAATAAAAATGCGGAAATGCTTGGAGAGGCTGCTGTGGGTGCCGCAATACGAGGGATAAAACGTGAGAGATCGATGCCTGCAATCATTGCAATGCTTACAATTATCAATAAAGAGTATACTATCGGGCCAATAATGGCAATCGCAGTGCCTGTTGAGATCTTTAGCAGGTATACAACAATAAGCCCGAACACAAACATTGCAGCGAGAACTCCTACAGTTACCATAAGTCCGAGGACTCGTGCAGAAATTCGTTTTTCTGGATCTTGATTGGCTAAAAATGCAAGATATCCAGGATACAATGGGAGTGCGCAGGCTGAAAGTAATGGTGTACTCAGTCCTGCAATTACAGCTGAGATCCACGTAATAATAACTGTTTCAGCCATTTTTCTTTCTTTTTTCCTATTTTGTAGTATGTTTACAGGTACTCTGATACTGCATTTTTCATTCTTTCTTTTGAGACTACGCCGGATCCGATATATGTTGTAGAATCATCTGTTATCACGATTGTTTGGGGGATCCGTAGAGCAATTTCTGTTCCAAATTCCTTTGAGAGAGCTGATGTTAACTCCTGAGGTGCGACTGCAAATACTCCTTGGTATCCATTTTTTGCAATATGAACTTGAATATCTTTTTCACTTTCCTTTGGATCGATATCAAATGAGATAACAGTTACTTCTTCGTTTTCTTTTAAGAGCTCTGTTGATTCGCTGAGCTGGCGGCTGCAGGAAGGGCACCAGATCGTAAACAGGTGCAACACAACCGGCCCCTGGGCTTCTGCGTCAGCAATGGTTTGTGTTTGGCCGATAATATCGGTAAATGTAATGTCTGCCCATTGGTATTTTTGAGGGGTATCGGAGTTTGATAATGCATGAGAGGTGATCGTCTCTCCAGCTGCGGATGCCGGAGAAATAAAAAAAAGAATACTTATTATTAAGACAAGTATCCCCATACTTGCCGATTTTTTTTCACTCTTTGACCTGCGCATTCACAACGATATGTTGGTCAGCTAGATAAACACGCTACCTACGTACCATCCAGTGATGCTTCATTGATCAGTGCAAGTGTTTCATAGATTTCGTCAATAACTGCGGATAATCCCTGTGTAGTTCTGACACTGAGACTCGGTCCGAGGTGGAAGATATCATTTCCAACAATGATGATTGTCTGTGGCATCGTCAATAGTATCGAAGCATCAAAGGTATCGATAAGTCCTTGAATCAGTTCTTTTGGTGCAGCTGCAAAGGTGCCTGCAAATGCATTTTTCTGCACATGCTGTGCGATACTCTGCATGCTTTCTCCCTCTTCCACATCTATTGCGATGATGTGAGCTTTCCCAGGAAATTCCTCCAAAAATGCGGTTGATACCTGAAGTTGCATCGTACATGCCGGGCACCAGATTGCGAAGGTATGGATCACGACAGGAGTACCTGTTTTAGTGTATTCCTGAAGTGTGAATCTCTCGGCTTTTATTACATCTGTCATTGGCACAACCAGCCATTCATATCCAGGTTGTGTCAGTGCTTCATCTGTGCCATCTATTGGTACCTCCTGACTTGAAACACATCCGCCCATGCATGTTGCGGCACATAAAACGAAAAAAAGAGTGACAATGAGGCGTTTTTGCCATTGTCTGTTATACGATTTTCTATTCATGTGAGTACCATATGCTGTTTAGAATGATAAACACGCTTCGTGCTTATTTTCCAAGTTGCTGGTATATTGCATCGATACGGCTTGCAATATCTGCAGATCTGATGACGCCAGGGCCAAGGTACGCAAGATTATCGCCGCTGATAATAATTGTCTGTGGAATACTCATCATTATCTCCTGTCCAAAGAGATCCATCAAACCTTGTACAACTGGCCTCTCCGCTACCGCAAATATGCCATCATATCCTCTGTTTGCAACAAGGTCCGCAATCATTGCGGGAGTTTCGCTCGAATCGATATCTACTGAGACAATATGTGCTTTTCCTGGGTAACTCTCTAAAAATGCAGTTGATTCTCCGAGTTGTGCATTGCATGCCGGGCACCATGTTGCAAAGATATGCACCACGGTTGGCGTTCCTTGTGTCAGCTCACGGAGTGTGAATATCTCGTCTGTAACGACATTGGTCATTTCAGAGTCCATCCATTCATACACTTTTTCATCTGCGTGTGCAGTAGTATTATTTTCATTGATGCAGCCGCTGAAACAAACTGCACAGAAGACAAGGAAAATAGCTGCTACAAGATAGATTTTGTGTGCAATAACATTGCTCATAGCATATATTTTGAGTGTCAGGAGATAAAAAAGAATTTGTTATGCAAGAATAGTTTGACCAGAACTCTACAGAAGAAAGAATTGAAATATATGGTGGTTAGAGAGATCATGGAAGCGATGGAATCGGTTGTACGGATGCCGTATTCAGGAAGATATAGAGATAATCTTTCTGAAACGGGACCGTTGCAGCGGAAAATTATTCAGGCGTTTGGGACTCAGCTGCATAGGTACATGTAGCCGGATTTCAGGTTGGTATTATTCCAAGAAGATCTCTCCATCATCACGGAGATAGACTTCGATATCTGCACGAAGAAGCCTGCCACGTACAGAGTCAGGAACTTTGTCTCTCACTTTATTGCAGAGATCAAGAAGATCATATTTGACAGAAATGCCGTGCTCATCTCCTTTGACAATCACAGACTCTGCAGCTTTGACAAGATCATTGCCCTTCTCAAGAGTGCAAAGGTGAATAGCATCAAGCGTGTTCATGAACTCAAGCGTCTCATAGGCACGTTGTATATTTTCATTTGCAGCTTTCTCGATCAGACTGACATTGGCTTTTGTAGTATGCACAATATCCGCAATCTGCTGCTGTGTATATCCCGCACGACGATATCTGAGAATTTCCTTCTGGCGCTCTGTGAGAGTTCCTGCCTCCATAACCTATTATTCACAGTTAACATTAATAGGGTTTTCTTTTTATGAAAAAAGGTTATTACGGGCTCCATTCAAAAATCGCAAAGTACAGAATAAGAAGAAAAGAATTTTCAATGTAAAAACGAAATATATTTAGTATAGATTATATATAACGCGGTTTCTGTGAAAGCCTGACTGGAGTATAAAGTGGTCTGAATGGAACATCCACCAGATCAGAATTAAGTTGATCTTTTAGCGCATCAATTGTCATTGTCTCTTTGTGTGGTTTATTCGGTGCAGATTTCTCTCGAATAGTGACGCTGAGCTCACCACTCTCCACCTCATTGTCTCCGATGACGACGGTATATGGCACCCAGTCCATAGCTGCTTCACGTACCTTTTTGCCAACTGACTCCTCTCTATCATCGAGATCTACTCGAACTGCAGCCATAGCCAGTATATCAGTCAGGCACAGGGCATACTCAACATGACGCTCAGCTATTGGAATGACACGCACTTGTGTTGGTGAGAGCCAGACTGGAAGATGAGCAACTTCCTGATGAGCAGTGTTCTCAAGAATAGCACAGAGCACCCGTTCCAGGCTTCCAGTTGGAGAGAAGTGCAGAACTGGAGGATATACCTCTTCGCCATCAAGATGGTACTTGATACCGAATCGTTTCGCACTCTCAACATCAATCTGCACTGTTGGATTCTCAATCGGTCTGTTTTGTCCGTCAATCGCCGCAAGATCTATTTTTGCTACCCAGTAATGCACTCGATCAGATAGAATCTCGATCAGAATTGGCTTATTTGATTCAGCAACGATCTTTTTGATCCATGTCTCATATTCATTGAAAAAGTCCTGCGTGCAGCGGAACGCGCCAACCAGTTCTGTGCCGAAATCAACTCCACTCTGCCACCCAATAGCAAGTTGCTCTTCAAAACAGGTAAGAGCTTGGGACATATCCTTGCACAGTGAGTGCATATCAGGCATGGTAAACGCACGAAGACGTTTCAGGCCAACGACTTCACCTTTCTGTTCATGACGGAAAGAATAGGTTGAGAGCTCATACAATTTCAGTGGCAATTGGTTTGGAGAGATGAACATGTTGCGCATCGAGGTGAACATACCAAAGCATGCAGCAAACCGGAGCATCATATCACGGTTTCCACTCTTAAACCGGTACTGACGCTCTCCAAACTTTGCAGCGTGTTCATATATTGCCTGATCGGAAAGGTCATACATCACAGGTGTTTCAACCGGACTGCCACCATATGCAAGCACATGCCCCATCACATAATCAGACAACAGATCACGGATCAATTTTCCTTTTGGAAGCCAGCGCAAGTGTCCAACATCACTTACTGGCTCGTAATCAGCAAGTTCCTTTGAGCGCATGAGGGAGACGTGAATTGGTTCTCCACCAACTGGTGTTGCATTGTTTGTTTCCTTTTTCACAAGACTGCCAAATGGTGAATCGTCCATAAATGCAGAGACATCATGACGAACACCGTCAGGAGTCATGACAAAATGTGTATGTGTGATCTCTGTCTTTGTGACTGGTGCAGCATCCTCGCTCGGTTCTATGTTTCGTGAGAGTTCGGAGAGAGGATGACCTTTGCATGAGAGAGTAAACGCCTTATACCATCCAAATGGCGCACGCTGTACCTCGTATCCTGCCTCTTTTAATCCGGTTTCAATACCTTTTAATGCTTCAATTGCCACATCCGGGCTGCTTAAGTCATTGCTTAAGTGTGCATATGGGTACACCATGATCCGCTTGGATTCAACTTTGTCAGCAGTTGTTATTATCTCTGCAACAGATTGGTCGATAACATCTAAAAGTCCGTCTGCATCCTGTGCCTCAACTGCACAAAATGCAACCAATGCATCATCGAGACGTCCTGAAAGAATGTCAGTCTCTTCTGCAATCTTGGTTTTTTTCTTAGCTTCATACTCGATAAAATCAGAGTGTATTAAAAGAAGACGCATATTGGGGATGCTCCAGTAATATCCACATATATTTCCTTTTCATTTGTTAATAAGTATGACCTCACTCTTTTTTGTTGGCATAGTACTTTGAAAGTGTTGCCTGGCGCTGGTTCATATATTTTGCTCCACTTTTGACGTTATACGGAGCAGAAGCGCGCTCAGTTGAGTAAAAAACCAGTTGTCCGATTGACATGCCTTCATAGACCTTTACCGGGCGGGCATTTACATTACACATCTCAAGTGTAATACTGCCACGAAACCCTGCATCTATCCAGCCACCAGTCTGATGAAGTTCGATTCCAAGGCGTGCGATGCTACTTTTTCCTTCGATACTTGCAACAATATCATCTGGAAGGCCGATGACTTCCAGTGTTTCAGCAAGCACGAACTGTCCAGGAAAGAGAGTAAAGCTTGATGCAGTAATGGCCTCTGTTTGCGCACAGACAGATTCATGATCATATGGATCAATGACATCTTGTCCGGGCAGGTACCACACAAAATGACCTCCAAGGCGGATGTCAAGAGAGTTTGGCTGGATTAGATCGGGATTAAACGGATCTACAAAGATGTGGCCGTGCCTGATCCGATCACTGATCTGCCAGTCAACGAGTATCATGTGTACACTTCATCATGCACGGTATTGAGATGTTGGTATTACTCTTCATCGGTACTCATACGACGCAGATGTCTCGAATAACAAAGAGGTTTTGCGAGTTTTGATTCTCAATATAGATTTGCAGACAGAATGCAGGCTGTGCCGGAGCCATTTTTATTAAAACTCTCTTGCCTCTCTGTTGATCCTGAAATTATCTTATTTGCTGGAGGCTTTCCTGATACACACCTCTCCACCATCCGGAATGTGTATGGCGCTCGTTGCCGTTTTTTCTGTGATCTCATCGATGATCAAGAATCCAAGAGGTGGAATCTTTCTCTGGATCACACTGCCTGATGGAGTGAAAGGAATGGATCTCTTTCATGCAGCAGTAGAACAAAAGGTAGGTATTATGCCAGGACTTCCTTTTTACTATGATGAGACAGTGCCAGAGAGTAATTCCGGTATTAGGCTGAATTTTTCGTCTATGAATGAGGAGAGGACACAGGCAGGTATGGAACGATTACAAACTGCATTTTCACGGGTAATGTAGGTGAAAAGATGAATACAGATATACAGTTCGATTCTTTTTCGCTCTATCATGAGAGCCAAAGCCTTGTTCGGAAACATCTCCTTGTACAGATCATTGTGTTCATCTGTATCATTGTTGGATGGTGGGGCTTTATCCAGCAGATACTTTTTCAAATCCCTTTTGGAACAAATCCTGCATCAGATATCGAGGTCATCATTATCTGGATCGTGTCTGGATGGATTCTTCCTGCGATTATCATAGCAACACGCCTTGAGATTGAGGTTACACCATCAGAACTTCGATTTCAGTATAAGCCGTTTCATGTATCAGCTCACATTATTCCACGTTCTTCGATACTTCACGTCCAAAAGGAGGTGTACCGCCCATTTGCAAGATTTTTCGGATGGGGAATACGCTATCGGGATGGAGTTGTAGCATATACCGTATCAGGGGATGAAGGCGTGTACATTGTGCATCAGACCACAATGGGAGCTGAGAAGAAGATATTGCTTGGATCACAGCGTGCTGCTGAGCTGGAGCAGGTGTTATCCAAAAGTGAAAAAATAGTACACTGTCTCATCTAAATCTTTAAACCACGAAAAACACGATAATAAACCTGAAAGCTCAACGTACTCTTTCGTGGTTAATCTCATTTCTTCGGCGCGATTGAATAGTATAGGAGTTACGCACCCTCGTCTGAAAAAAAATTATAGCGCATACTTTGGGTATTGAATGTAATCTGCTATTGCTCCTTTTATTATCTGCCACTTCGCTTCATATATGGTTATATCTTGGACT
>Ga0123354_10007246_pt1 | contig 16645 bp, 17 predicted proteins | sample TergutLab28metaG_2_FD_97872 | JGI IMG/M metagenome (GOLD analysis project Ga0123354, IMG submission 97872) | Labiotermes labralis P4 segment gut microbial communities from Petit-Saut dam, French Guiana - Lab288 P4 | ecosystem: Host-associated > Arthropoda: Insects > Digestive system > Gut ...
ACTGTTGTTGTGACACTGTTGTTGTGACACTGTTGTTGTGACACTGTTGTTGTGACACTGTTGTTGTGACACTGTTGTTGTGACACTGTTGTTGTGACACTGTTGTCGCAAATGAGCGATATGACGTCATTTAGCTTCAAATTTAAACTTGTCTTTTTCGCTACTGTGTAAGAAAAGGCACTGGGATCCTTCGGCCTCAAAGTAATGTAATAATTATGTCTATATATCTGTCCGTAAATAGAAGAACCTAGTGTTATGTGACCAGGCGGTCAATAACCGTATTTAGCGTAATGACGTAACAACACGTCGTGAAGGTGCATTTGGTAATGGCGGCATAGATGTACATTTTTAATCTCTGCACCAGATAAACGTATGAGGTTATCTTCAGGCACGTGTCGTTTTGGCAGTATACGCCACTGTAATTAACCTGGTATTGACACAGTGTCGAAAGGACACAGTCCTGCATGTCCGTAAATCGAATTAACGTCTACCAGCATGCGGGCTTGTCAGAAATGTATTTTGGGTCAGTCACCGTGAACCACAGTCAAACAGTGCATAAAATATATTCATATTTGAGAGGTATTTTGTACAAGAAATATTGTAATATGCCGAGTCTCATTACAAGAAACTACTTCACTAGGAAGTAAAGTGTTAATTATGCTGTTTGACACATCCTGCATATAAGGTACAGGTAAAGCAAACCCATTACATGCCCTGTGGGTTCCAAAAGGCTGAGGCTCCCAGATTTCAAGACAATCGGTACATGAAAGTGGTAAGCTTGTCTAACCCACGCACCGGCCACTTTTACACCTCACCCCAAGGAATACTCCTGGTACTCATTTCTGTTAGATGCTGAGTCAACCCCAGGGCCATAGTGCGATCGGAAGGTTTATAGCAATGAAAAATTCCAGTGACACCATCGGGAATTTTTTTTATTGAAATTTTAGTGTACTTTCAATCATATATATAGGAACTTACATCACTTCTGCCTCGTATTTTGGTAGTGCGTTTCCCATACCATGTCATGTAGCACTCACACTTGCGCAGCCTCACTCCAGCGGTGTGGGGGTTTCCCCTTCTCACAACGTGTCCCATCCTGACAAAGGTTTGCTCCTTCCTTGAGATCTCGCCTAGAGAGCGGGCACTGTCTAGAGTAATAATAGATAATTTCCTACCTGCTGCAACCGGCTGGCCGCCCGGTATGACTTCCATCTCGCGCGGCTCAAGAAGACAATATAGTCGAGCAGTTATAGGTGTCTTAGCTGCTGCATTCGATACATAAAGAGATGTGCTAGTAACCACAGTATCGCTTTATGTCGCTGTGACGGCCAGAATTGGAAATGGGGTCGTAGACACCAGTCGGCGGGAATGCGGCGCGGGTCCATTCGAAGCATCTACGCAATTCTTTACCTTGTCCACAACCAAATGGCCGTTCCTTCGTTGCATTCCGTCAGCCGATGTACGAGAGGCTCTCACCTTCCACAGTATCTGCAGCGTCCCGAACCCACGAGCTTGATGACGTGCAGGCGCTCATTAGTCGGCACCATATAATGTAACACAATGTACCACTTGGATGCAATTTCCTCCGATACCCAGGCCGTATGTAGGTTTTTCCATTGTGTGTCAGGATGTAGTTGCTTTATCCTCATTTCTCGGGATTCTCTCGACGCTGCCGCAATTGTATGTAGAGTATTGTAGACGCGCTGTTTGAATATCCGGAGCGTTTCGTCATTCCCGGGGGTGCTATATAGGCCATGTCCAGTGCATATCGATATAGATATCCATCCTATGTGAGGGGTGTTCGCCCTGGGTCCATCCAGATTCCACTCCCGGAGCCATGTCGCCGTTTCTGAGCCGTTCTTCATGTTTTGCTCCCACAATCGGCCGATCAGGAGAGCTCGACACTTCGCCTCGATGTCAATTTAGCCCCAGCCTCTTTGTCTCTTCGACTTCTGTAAATTCGATATTGGTACTCGGAATATTGCTTCCTTCCATATGTTCCACGCGATAACAGTCGTCAATTGTCAGATACACGCCGTGGGTGCCGGAAACACCTAGGCCGTATCCCATATTTTCGTTACGAGGTATGCTTACACGTAACGAATCCGTTGTAAGAGGCTTAAGTCCCGCTCGCATGTATCCCTTGCCTGGGTCTCGCCATACCTGTTACGTTCTCCCAGCTCTTGTTCATTGAGTGCTCGATGGTACTCGCGAAAGTGACGCCTAGAATCTTCATTTCAGCGTGGTATGGTATGTTCAGCGTATCCGTGGATGTACTCCATTCTCCCACCGCCAGTGCCTTCGATTTCCGTGTGTTCAGGCGAACTCCCGTGGCTATTTCGTAGCATTGTATCATGTCACCTATGACAGGTACGTCCATCGGCGTCGTTACAATGATGGCGATATCGTAGCGTATGCCAGCACCACTGTCTTTCGGGTTCGCTTTCCAGTCCTGATACCCGATAGTTTCTAGTCAAAGATACGGAGCAGCGGGTCCACACATAAGGCGAAGAGCAGCATTCTCATGGGGCATCCAGACACGTGACCGTTCATTTGGATGGAGGAAGCGGCTTCCTCATACATGCCCTTGATTCGTTCCACAAACCAGTCACTAAATCCATAGCTTCGAGGATGGTGAAAGGATACTGGTGGGTAATTCTATCGCAAGCCGTCTGAAAGTCAAAGGAAAGGACGCACAGTGACACGCGAATCATATGTTCCTGTGTGAAGGCCTCACGCAAGGACGCCATCGCCTCAAAGATGGTACTACCCGACACCCCGCAGAATTGGCTCGCATTTAATAGTTCCTCCATCATGGGGCGCATTCGGTAGACGATTATAGGGCCATTATTTTGTAATCCGTATTCAACAGGGTAATGGGCCGAAATTCCGCCGGTGTGGTCGGTCACTTGACTTGGGCAGACACACGATCACTCCATGCTTCTGTTGCGCGGACACTTTTCTTTCTATGAACATTTGGTTCATCGTAGCACCAATGTAGTCTTTGATCGTTATCCGGTTCGCCTTGTAGAACTCTAACCTAATACCGCTAATCCCTGACGCTTTATTCTTCCCTCCTTTTCTCACGGCGATGTGTACTTCCTCCAGTGAAATGGGCTGTTCCAACAGATCTCTCCAAGTCGTCGGTAACGGCCGCTGCCCTCCTTCGGCCATGTACGCGACACACTCTTCATCCACCGCGATTGGTTCTTATTTACGTCGCAGAAAGGATGTAAATACTAGGATGATGCCTTTCATTGTCTGCTGGGTGTTCCCACACTTGCCCTGTATACTTCGGATGATTCTAGCTTCCTGCCGTTTTCGCATCTGAAGAATGTGAAAGAGCGCTGTTATCTCTCCCGCTAACCGGTTCGGCTCGTCATTTTCTAGCATTACTCGCTGCAATTTGTCTCCGTTTAGGCTAGTAATCTTAGCTTTCAGACGTTTGAGCATTACCATCTTCTGTCCGTGTGGGTAGGTGTTCCGCAGAAAGTCATAAATTCAGTCGTAGAGGAAATTCTCCACCTTCATAGAGTCCCGCCGACGTTCGGACCCTTTCTGAATATAGAAAAGACGAATCTGTTTTTGTATACCTTCCCCAACACATGGGCCAATCGGGGTAGAACCTTCTGTGCTGCCTCCAAATCACCCAGTTCTGGCGCAACCTCTCTTTAAAAACCTCCTCGCTAAGAATGGAAGTGTCCCTTGCCTCGTCGCACCATGGGGACATCTAAGGAGAGGCGCATTATCACTGATAGGTGGTCGGTGAATGCTGCTGCCACAGTCTCCTCACCTACCTTCTTGGCACTCAGTTCTTTCGTTGTGTATATCCGGTGAATCTTTGATGCTCCCATCGGGGAGTAGTGAGTGAAAACAGTCCTTAAGGGGTCCGCACGCCACATGTCCTGTAGTTCAAAACCACGAACTAGTCCGTCGAGCGCCTTACTATAGTTGAATTGCCCAGTGCTGTCTGTCTGATTGAGTACAGAGTTAAAGTCTCCTCCGACGATCATTTCGATTGGGAGGCCCTAAGCAAGTAGGAGAGTTCAATTTTATAGAAACGTTCTCTCTCCTGTCGCTTGGCTGTTCCTGCCGGGACATAAACTTTGACCAACCATATACACATATATTCTGCCGTTATTCCTCGTCCCGACAGTAGCCTTGTGATGTTTGTGATCATTATCTCGTTCCTCGTCACCATGGCGGTGCCCCGCCCTGCCGTCCCCACATTGATGTGGGTCTTATAACTGCACAGGGTGTCGACTGTAGAGTGTACGACTTCAGGAAGGAAAAGAAAGTCTATCTCCTGTCGTCGGAGGAAATCCTCTAACATTTCCACCTTTGTTCTCGAAGCCAATCCATTGATGTTTATGTCGCAGTCTTCAACACGTCCATCCCACCTAGGTGAGGCTGATCGCTTGTGTGGGGTCGCGGTCCTCACCTCTTCGACTGGTTGAGTGCGAACCTCCACTACTCCCTCACTTTTGATTTCCTACTTCCCTCACCATCGATCCTCTTCCTCCCGCGCCTCTGTTGTAGTATTCATGTCTTCTTGTGGTTGCCGAAATAGGGGTTGGCCCTCCACCGTTACGTTTGTATCTCCTAATATCTCCTCTCCGCAATCCATTGATTCCTCTACGCCTAGTCTGCCTTCAACACACGGTGACTTTGTATTATTTCGGACGTCGCTTCCGCCTACCGTACCCCGTTCTGGTTCTTCGTTCTGCTCCGAAGCTACACCAGTCGAATTCATGTTGTCCTCTTGCATTGCTTCCCCTTCTTCTGCTTGGTGCTCATCACCGAAGCCTGTCTGTATACTCTGTTGTTCCGCCTCCTCCTACTCTTCTCCATCAGACCTCGGACTCCTATTTCCACTTACCGCAATGTCGGCTCCTTGGTTGTTTCAAACCCCGCTCTTCGCCTCTTGGGGCAAACCTGGTTGAAATGTCCTGTTTCACCGCAGCCATAGCAGGTCGTGGGCTGTCCTTCATATGATACTAACCCCATATGTCCCGTTATCATTATATGGGACGGAATATGCTTCTGTAAGGTAATCATTACGAATCTGATGACACTAAATCTTTATAATGATACGCCTTGGACCACACTCTCGCTGCATCTCCTTTATCCCACTATATTGGGAGAATGCGAAACTTACTGCTTCATCTGGTGTTTCAGGGGTAAGGTTTGCTAAAACTCACACGACTCGTGCCCATTCCAGCCATTTCGATCTCTATTTGCGATATTTCCCCATTGTCGTGTTTGTATTCGGACTGGCCGGTAGTTGAATGGAGTAAGTCCTGCAGGTACTGGAAATCGGTGAATTTGATGTACACTTGGCTGCGCCTCCCGTCTATCTGTACCATGGTCACTACATTTTCCGGCACGTGCAATTATTCGAAAATCCATTCACGGATGTCAGGAGCTGCAATTCCGGGGCTTTTAGGGTCAAAGGAACAGACCACAGTGTTCCGTCCTTCACTCATAATTCCCTTGCTCCTATTTCGCTTCTCTGCACTCACACTAACAGTATGGTAAACCACACTACGCACAGTCACTTCCTTTCACTCGCTGCACGCTGGCTGACACTGTTTCACTGCACAACCTTCACGCTCAACGACTGCAAGCAGACTGAATCGAACCCGCGACCTCCCATCTTGCAGCGCAGTGCCTCAACCAACTGCGCCACTGCGTACCACCACATTCAGCATTTAGAAATATAAATTCTATTTATGATATTAACAAATTCTCTTAATATAAATCGTTTGTAGGAATGAAATATTCTGTTATATAACCAATAGGCTTGCTTCTAGAAAATGCCACTTTGGAGTGACGGATATCACGTGTGATTTAGAGACTGTTCTTCTCAACACGCTCTTCTGTTGAGCGCATTTCTGAAAATGCATGAGCGTAAAAAAATATGGAAGAAATAAAATAATGCCTGAAGTCTGATATTAGTAATAATATTTTTTCAATGCTCGTGTTCTTCCGTATTCGAAACGAAATCCGTCTCTCGTATGAAAAAAAGACCAAGCGTTTAATGGTCTACAGGGAAATGGAGTGTGTCTATGCAGGGAATCGTATAAAACCCATAAATATTTTGTATGGGGAAAGAGAGCAGAGTTTACTAATGTTATGTCAGTTGGTGTCTACATAACCCTACGTATAACACCGTGATTGAAACGTGGACTTTCCAATATGATGATTTTAGATACGGTTACTTTTAATTAGTGACAGTCAATATTATTTTATCAGATTTAATTAGCGGAGCACAACACATCATCACACCAATATGAAGATTATCACTCTTCTTTTGTGTTTTCCTGATACAGAATTTGAACATTAGCTGAACGTCCCTTAAATCTTACGATTACAAGTCACATAATGACACTGCCATGCGCGTTCTTAATGAAAGGTTCCAAACGATGGAATTTTAGGTTCGTCATGATTGTTCGTCCGTCTTTATCCAAGCAATGTTATACTTGCAAGTTTCGTGAAATTTTGGTGACTTGATTGAGGCTGAACAACATGAATGACTTTTGATGTTTGTGTGACCGTGCATCACTGATACAAAAATATAAACAGAAACTAGATTAAACAATAACAAATTTTATTGATAAATACAAGCCAGCTCAACATGTTTCGGACGATAATTTCGCGCATCCTCAAGAGCACTAGACTGTGTTTATATCTTGTGGTATAATGCACCGGCGATGCTGCCTGCTGGTGACAAGGAAGAGGTGGACTGTCTGGTATGAAGGAGCATATGCTACTGCATACCAGACACAAGCTGTAAACTCAGTCTAGTGCTCTGGGGATGGGCGAAATTATCGCCCGAAACATGTTGAGCTGGTTGTAATTATCAATCACATTTGTTACGTTTGCATCTAGTTGGCTGTTCATATTACTGTAATGTGGATGATATTTTATTTGTTTCTTATAGCATCTCTAGCATATCTCGAGAACAACTGAAAAACCAATTTAAACTCAGCAAAAGATATCTGAACGTTAGCTGTAGGGAGAGACACTTTAAGCCGCATCTGTGTCGAAAAACGCAATGCTGTCAGATAATACCCTGTAAAATCCACAGTCACTTAGAGGAAATAAAATAAAAAAATTTAACACTTTCCCCTAAACTCCAAAATTTATAACTCGTTTTAAAATTGAATTAATGTGACAGTTCACAACCTGATTTTTTATTAGCACAGGATGAGTCGAATAAAGATAGTGTCATCGTGCCAGGTGTCATGTGAGGTAACAGACGGTAAATTGCATTAGTTTTTAGACCCATTACATTGCCTCTGTGTACAGTATTCATACATTCAAAATTACGCATAAATCTGTGTAATAAAAAACCAACTTGATGCACTGTTTATCCTCAGTTTATCTCGTCAGCCTCTAAATATTTCAGCCAACAGATATTCAACTGAAAAGCACAACACGTACCAATTTTTCTATATATACAGTATACCTCCTGATGATGGGCTACAAATAAGCCCGAAACATGTACAGGTTGATTGACGAAATAAACTGAGGATAAGTTGTGCATCAAGTTGGTCTTCTTTACACGGATTTATCGAGACGCACGGTCAACAAAACATACAAAATTACACACACAGAATGTGTTTATAGACGCTGTAAGTTTTCCTACTGTAAAAATCACGCAAATATTTCGCCGGCGATATTCTACTGCAGAGATTTCGCCACTGACGTGCTGTAATTGCTCCGTCGATGTTAAAGAGGCAACTTTAACATATGTTTTTGTGCATTCGTAGAAACTGCAACACGCAAATACAACATACCGTCACTGTTGCCAATAACGTAAGGCAGTCCCGTTACAGGCTTGGAGTGGCCCAGAGGGTTCCACGAATTTAAGGTTCCCAGATTACATGACAACGGCATAGGATGGTGTTAAGGTTGTCAGCCTTACGCACCGGCCTCCTTTATCCTCAGGAAATACACCTGGTACTCATTTTTGTTAGAGGCTCTGTCGACACCAGGACAATAGTGCGATAAGAAGGATTTTATATCAATGAAAAATTTCAATGACACCTACCGGGATCGAACCAGTGACCTTCCGATTTGTAGCACCGCGGTCCCCCAGTACTGTCAAAAAAGTAGAATTTTTAAGGACTACATGTAGGTATATATTTTATGGAGCTCCCTGTAATATATCACTTTGCAGTGAATTTTCTGAACGTGATCCAGTATTTAAATAGCTGTCTGAAAACGCCAGTGACGTAACTGATAGCTGTCCTGCGAAATCTTTGGTCCTTTCTTTTCATGGAATTTTTTCTATAGTAAAACCAACTAGATGCACCAATGCATCAAATTTTATTTTATTTTGGAATGGCACTCTACATGCTCCATCTCGTACCCGCTAGCAAGCAGTCAGCAGTATCTGCTTGACAAATGCCTGTTGCTGTATGTACAGTCTTGATCTCCTGATGACGGACGGAAAGACCGTCCGAAACATTTACAGCATCATTCAAAAGAAAATAAATTTGATGCATTGGTGCGTCTAGTTGGTTTTACTACAGGAATAATATTACGATGCACGGCCCGAAGAACGTCAAATTTTCAACGAATTGTTTAACAGGTTTTTTAATGTTTATGTAGCTGAGGCAGCGGGTCATCAGAACAATAAGATTGTGAAGGACGAATTCTATCGATCGGCAGAAGGTAAGGCACTTCAGCTTTGGTGTACCGTTCTAAATATTAGTGCTATTCTGTACACAAGTCGCTCAAAATAAATGTTAGCAACTTCATTCATATTACAGGCGGAAGGAAATCTAGCCAATTTTTACAATAGCTTGTATCGTGCAAAGGATGTTGAATTTCTTTCCTGGGGGTAAAGCGGCCGGGGCGTCACACTGACCACCCACAACTTTCTAAGGCCTCGCTCGAGAATGGGTAGAGTTATACCTCTTACTGCGTGGGCTGTTAAAGGAAGAATTTTTAAATTGCCATTACTACTGCTGCTGCTACTACTAAATAGTATTAGTAGTAATAGTAGTAGTAGTGGTGGTTGTGGTGGTGGTGTTAGTATTAGTAGTAGTAACAGTAATAATAGTGGTTGTGATGGTGGTGGTAGTAGTAGTAATAATAGCAGTAATATTAGTAACAGTAACAGTAGTAGTAATAGTGGTAGTGGTGTTGTGGTGGTGGTGGTAGTAGTAGTAGTAATAGTAGTAACAGTAGTAATAGTGGTTGTGGTGGTAGTGGTAGTAGTAGTAGTAGTAGTAATAGCAGCAGTAGTAGTAATAGTAACAGTAGTAGTTGTAGTGGTAGTGGTGTTGTTGTGGTGGTAGTGGTGGTAGTGGTAGTAGTAGTAGTAGTAGTAGTAGTAACAGCACTAATAGTGGTTGTGGTGGTAGTGGTAGTAGTAGTAGTAATAGTAGTAGTAGTAGTAATAGTAACAGTTGTGGTGGTAGTGGTAGTAGTAGTAGTAGTAGTAGTAGTAGTAGTAGTAGTGTTGGTAGTGGTGTTGTGGTGGTGGTGGTTGTGGTGGTGGCAGTAGTAGTAACAGTAGTAATAGTGGTTGTGGTAGTAATAGTAGTAGTAATAGCAGTAGTAGTAGTAATAGTAACAGTAGTAGAAGTAGTAGTAGTAGTTGTTGTAGTGGTGTTGTGGTGGTAATCGTAGTTGCAGCACTAGCAATAGCAGTAGTAGTTGTAGTAGTAACGGTAGTAGCCGAAACAGTATCATACAATAACCTGTTTATCCCTAAGCAGCGGTATGGAAACACAAATCGAGTTGTCAGTGGAAAACAAATGTATCAATGACGATGTACTAACTTCCTCACGCGAACTAAGCGTGCTTCCAAAAGAAACTGAGAATCGAATACCACTGATGCATACCAGACGGCAGCACCAACAATTGTGCAGTGCAGTGCATTTTCGTGACGAAACTGCTATGAAGGTGATGTATGGCATTCAGAACTTGGTTAAAAGTCGAAACCAGTAGTACTGTGAGTTAAGGCCATGGTTTCTATTCATTTTCCCAAGAGTACGGTATAAGTATCATATGCTAGATCCTGAGTGGCAAAGACGAAAGATACTTTTGAAAGGATTCTGGCGATATTAGATGGACACAGTCGCGACACGACACTCTTTGTCCGTTCAGGCTAAATGGCGCACCATATTTTAGAGACTGGATGTGCCTCCATCTGGACGTGCTGTGGAGAAATACTTGAAGTCGTGTTGTCTTAACGTACCCGCATCTAAAGATGGATGGGGATACAACTTCCGAAATTTCGTGGGTTTTTCTAGCCAAAGAGGATAAACGTTGTTAAAAATCTCAGTCACTGCTGGAAGACACAAGATTTTGCTTTCATACATAACAACCTCATATTGCTCGTTCCTTATTTGTCCTCTCTATTTTTTCAGTGCTTCGTCGCCTGTCTGCTTACGAAGCATGGCGTGGTACTACTTTCTAATATGTCAGTGTTTAAGTATATACTGACTAAATTACTTACTTACTTACTCCATGGTGCAGAATCCTTCTTGAGAAGCTAACTGGTTTGCAGCTAGTCAAGAAATTCCCCGCATTTTATGGAACCCGAAGGTTCATTATCACATTCATAACTGTCCGCCACCGGTCCCTATCCAAAAAAAAACTCGATCAAGTCCATAACGCCACATCCCACATCCTGAAGATCCATCTTAATATTATCCACCCATCTGAACCTGGATCTCCCAAGTTGTCTCCTTCCTTCAGGTTTCCTCACCAAAAACCCTGTACAAGCCTCTCCTATCCTCTCCCCTTTACGCGCTACCTGCCTCGCCGAACTCATTCTTCTCGATTTTGTCACCTGAACAACACTGGATGAAGAGTACAGATCATTATGTAGTTCTCTGCACTCCTCTTTTACCTCGTCCCTCTTAGGCCAAAATATTCTCCTCAACACCCTGTTCTCAAACATCGTCAGCCTACGTTACTTCCTCAATGTGACCGTCCAAGTTTCACACCCATACAAAACAGTATGCAAAATTACAGTTCTGTACATCTTAATCTTCAAGTTATTGAACAGCAAACTGGAAGACAAAAGAGTGTATATATATATATATATGTATGCACACATACATTAATATTCCATGCAGTTGTAACAGAACTGTAATTACTGAGTTACTTGTAAAATCATTTTCAGTCTTTTGTGTGGAGCTCATATCGCATAAGCTGTATTAAGTACCACCATTCAGGTACCGGAGACTGACATGCACGATAGGAAAAGTAAAGTGTAAAATCGTCTTCCTCTATACATTACTGCGTACTTTAACACAATAATTGAGTGCATTGTCTGTAACACGTCCTACCGAGCAAAGCAGCTTTAGAAAATAGCAAGCCTCTATTCGCTGAGACCACTCTCTCAATCCTGCAAGTATAGGGGACCATTAATTTTTAACACCAACTTTACAAACACAAAATTCATACACATAAGGCGTTAGTAAGTCTCCTACATGTTCCGGCACAACCTAGGTCCATCATCAAGGCGTGCAGAACATGGAAGAGACTTATTATACCTGAAAAATAAATAAATATATATATATATATATATATATATATTGGTGCTTGTAAAACTGGATTTTTAAATTAAATTCTTTACTATACACGTTACGTATAATATTCAAGTACAAAATGTTAGTGAACAAATTAGCAGCCCTGAAGTGTAATATTTCTTCACTTTTTGCTAAAAATGTATAGAATTATTATATATATATATATATTTTTGACAATACACTTAATCAGTATAACTTATATTACAGACACGCTGCCACAAAACCCTGTTTATACAATGAAATTAAATAGTGACTAATTTTAATAGTGACTTTAGCGAGGAAAGTGTAGCTCCCTGATGATCTTAGGATCGAAATATGTCGGAGCAATTTTAATGTTTTAATGTGGAATTTGTATTATGTGCATCGGTTGGTATACTAATTAAATAATTCGATGAAATGCACGGTGCAACAATAAGGACAACAAGGATATATATATATGTGTGTGTATATATATATATATGTGTGTGTGTGTGTGTGTGTGTGTACACTCAGTCGAACAAAAATCCATCAGCCTGATATTTCGTAGGTCCCACTCAGGCAGTGACGTGCTGTACAATTGCCATCATAATTCGAGTCTTTTACTTTCTCCATATTTGCGCATTCGTGGCGTTTCTCTGCTTCCCATTCATTACAATCAATCACACCGCGTATATATTACCCGAAGACAAAAATACATTTGCTTAATTTGAAATTAGAACATTAATTATACTTCATTAACTTTCCCAGGCGCGAGGTTAGCTAGCTGTGCTGCTGGGGATGGACGAATCGACCGGACCGTTCCGTTCTTACTGTCTGCAGGCGTAACGCAGACAGTTTCACGCGTGCTAACAGTAGCCTTCGGAAACAAACAACGTTGGTTCGAGTCCCACTACGGACATACTTTTCTATGTACCTTAAGCGTAATGAATCAACGTCATAGCATCAGTGATAATGCATTATATTTCAAAATATCAAGGAATAATACGGTATGGAAAAGTGTCCGGCGATACTAAAAGCAAACGGAGTAAATGATTGGTTAATACAAGCACATACACACTAACTCTGGTGAAAGTAGGCTTTAATGAGCAGATAAGTGTATCGTCACTCAACGACTCAAGAATTCTCGACGTTTATACCATATCACATTTCTTTATGATGTTCAAAATACGACTCTGTCTTGCACCAAATGAATCAAGCAACACACTGACCCATATTAACCCTTATCCCGCTAACGTGGAATATATGGTGATCTAATAATGTCTGCAAATGGCAGATGGGATTTAACTCGGTGTTTAAAGGGGTTAAAGATGTGCGTATTTTTTTTAATTTTCAGGAAAATGCCTCAACTGGAAAGAAAAAAATTACAATTAAACATGACGAAATATAAAATTAAATAATTGACGTTGTAACATTAGCATTGGCAGGATAAATTTAAAGAGTAGTAAAGGTAAAGGTTAAGTGATCCCGTTACAGGCCCGGTGTGGCCCAGAGGGTGGGTACAGGTATAGCTGTACTCTTCCATGACTGCGGCACTAGAAGGGGGTAAATGGTCAGCAGCACGCCCCTGCCGCACTTTACCCCCAGAAGACCGGGTACCCATTTTACAGCACGCTGGGTGGGACCCAAGGCCGCTCTGGACATGCGGAAAACTCGTCCCCAACGGGATTCGATCCCGGACCGTCCAGCCCGTAGTCAGTGAGCTACACGCCCCACAAATTTAAAGAGTAATATATTAGTGAAATGGCAAGCTAATTAATTAACTTGAATTACATTATCTGTTCATAAGTGTATCTTCAGATACAAGACGAGAAGATGAACGCAGAATTATTGGTAGATGGTTTGATGGCGAAACCGGAGGAAAACAAAGAGAGAGAACAATATCGGAAAGATATTGATACAAACAATAAAGAGAGTGAGTACAGACACATGTCTGTGTTTGCTACGTACTTGACTGTCTACACAACAGAGGTCACATCCCTAATTACAATATTAAAAGGAAAATATTTCAGAAAAAATATAAAACCTCTCGAACCTGCGTGACAAATCTGTTTCTAGATTTTTGCTTACTCGCATGCTGTACCTTCTGATAGATGAACTGCCTCTCCTAAGGTTTTGCTATCTCAAAGCGGCGAAAAATAAGAATATGACTTTAGGAGTCACTTCCTGCGCTAAAAATAGAGGCCGCGAATTTCTCTGCAATTTTGACATCATCTAACACTAAATACTTCGCTCTTTCTAGCTGGTGAAGGTAAATGTTGGTACATTTTCAATATATGGAAATGCTTCTTCGAAATGCCATTAAAAATGGCGGTACGTATTTCAAATATTACTGCAATTTTTACTTAATTACTTACTCCATGGTGCAGAGTCCTTCTTGAGAAGCTAACTGGTTTGCAGCTAGTCAAGAAATTCCCTGCATTTCACGGAACCCCAAGGTTCATTACCGCACCCACAAGCGTCCGCCACTTGTCTCTATCCTGGGCCAACCCAATCCAGTCCATATACCCACATCCCACCTCCTGGAGATCCATCCTAATATTATCCACACATCTACGCCTAGATCTCCCCAGTGGTCTCCTTCCCTCCGGTTTCCCCACCAAGACCCTATACACCCCTCTCTCCTCACCCATACGCGCCACATGCCCAACCCATCTCATTCTTCATTTTATCACCCGCACAATATTGGGTGAGGAGTACAAATCATTTAGCTCCTCGTTATGCAATCTCCTCCATTCCCCCGTTACCTCTTCCCTCCTAGGTCCAAATAATCTCCTCAACACCATGTTCTCAAACACCCTCAGCTTCCTTTCCCCCCGCAATGTCAGCAACCAAGTTTCACACCCATACAAAACAACAGGCAAAATTATATTTCTATATTTCTTGATCTTTAAATTTTTGGATAGCAACCTGGAAGACAAAAGATTCTGCACCGAATAATAGCAAGCATTTCCTGACCTCAATCTGATATTAATTTCTTCCGCAATACAATTTTGATTTGTTAAAGTTGTTCCCAAATCTGCAATTTATACCAGCGCATTCAAATGAATCTGCAACCACGTATTTAACATAGCAATGAAAAACAAATTATTCTTTAAATGATTTTTAACCCTTTAAACGCCGAGTTAAATCCCATCTGCTCACTGCTAGCATTATTCGGATCTCGCCATATTCCCCACGTTAGCAAGATGAGGGTTAAAGAACTTCACCAAATGAAAGGTTTCAGTTACAAATTTAGCAGGAAATTCTAAATATATATAATAATTCACACATTTACTTCATTCATTTGAATGCAACTATACCTGCAAGGTCACATGTTCTGTTCAAACTCAGCTACTTCAGGTCATCAGACTTAATGCTAACCAAATTTTATGTTGACAGATGGCTGATATGGAGGAGCGACCGTGACAACCACGCACACCGCTCCATCGTGCTGCAAAACACCGGACAGTCATCAAAAGCCTCAACAAACTATCCTGTATGAATTTAAATAATTCTTAACGAACAGCAAATCACATCAATTTGACTATTAAAGTTTACCTGAACATGACGTCACAGATTCTTATACTAAAACCAACTAGATGCGCTAATTTCTCAAATTTATTTTCGGAATAAAACTCTACATGTTTTAGACAGTTTCTCTGTCCATCATCAGGAGATTTTCACTATACAATCAGCAATGGTATATGTCATACAGCTTACGAGAAGGATCCTGCTCGCAAGCTGTCAACAAACCTGTATGTAATGCTGTGGGTACAGTGAAAAACTCCTGATGATGGACAAAGGGACACTCCGAAACATGTATAGTTTTATTCCAAAAATAAATTTGAGAAATCAGTGCATCTAGTTGATTTTATTATAAGATTTTATCACGATGCACGCTTACCTGAACGTCAAATAACGTCACAGGTATTTTTGTGTGTACCAATATCAACAATTCTACTATTCTGTTGGCTCACACTATATCAGTTTTGCGTTGCAATAGTACACGTCAATATGTTATCGCAATACAACTAAGTAAAAGTAAGGCAGAAAATCTAAGTTTTTTTTTCCACCAACTGACGCAAAAGAGAATTGTCTTAAAAGCATTTGTGTTATGAATGAAAATATGCCCGTAAAATTTGAGTTGAATCTGAAAATTAGTCGTACATGGATGCGAAGAGGCTACCACACGATGACCGAAAGAAAGCTTGTTCATCAGTTGAGTGCACTCGAAATTATGCACAATTAGGGCATATTGATTTCCGTTTTACTGTAATGTAGGAGAGTCTTTGAACTCCCAATGTAAGAAAGCTCAGCAAGTAGTTCAATGAACTGGAAAATATGCACGTTTCATACGCGTCAGCTGCCTTACTTTATAAAACCCATTGTAACCAGGTGACTGGCCTCATTCTCGTGGTTATTTGGTTATATCTACGTGTTTGGTCTACGTACGGCATTGTGGAGAAGTTCTGGATTCGGTACTGAGGAAGAAATTTATATAATGTGCACGAGACGTTAGGTACTCCTGCTAATCTAAGGTGAGCTGTGTTGAACGTGTTTTGAAGACCTTTTACATTGATCTCCACACAAGTTGAGAAATTTTGGCTAACTAAGGTTTAGGAAAATTACTTTGAAATTAATTCTAAATTTATGGCGTATATTGGGTTTTATAGAGAAGGACAAGGCGATTATTTGATTAACCGTTAAATTTAAATTCTTTTTACCTAATCACAATAGTAAATATAATAACAAAGTGATTAGATCAATTAACTATATTGTGTATAGTCTTAGAATAATGAACCCACTATAACTGTAGACACTACATGTATATAAAGTTACACACTGTATATTTATAAGCTAAGTGTACATATACATACAATTTCTACAAACATAAGATGATACCATAGATCCAACTATATTAACCTAGAATAGGATATAATAGCAGAACCCATGTACCCAAACCACCCATCCTATAAAATACCAGAACCCCCATGTACCCACACCACCCATCCTATAAAATACCAGAACCCCCATGTACCCACACCACCCATCCTATACAATAGCAGAACCCATGTACCCACACCACCCATCCTATACAATAGCAGAACCCATGTACCCACACCACCCAT
>Ga0123354_10007247_pt1 | contig 16645 bp, 6 predicted proteins | sample TergutLab28metaG_2_FD_97872 | JGI IMG/M metagenome (GOLD analysis project Ga0123354, IMG submission 97872) | Labiotermes labralis P4 segment gut microbial communities from Petit-Saut dam, French Guiana - Lab288 P4 | ecosystem: Host-associated > Arthropoda: Insects > Digestive system > Gut ...
AACAAACAGCGACTTGTGCCACTTACAGCATAAACTGATTGGTTTTTATAACCGAGATGAAAAGTGTTTACAGCGCGGTACGGACTGGGGCTTTAAATAAAGCGGTCTGCGCTTCGTCTTTCAAACTTTTAAACGCGGCCACGGGATATAGTTATATTGACGACCGGTGTGCTGGACGATCCACAGCAAGAGTAAATGTTACCGAAAGTTTTGTTACAACGGTTGTGGCACACGGGGGACATATGAGGTCAGTACTCTCCTTCATTGGCGTTTAAACTTTTCCAAACGAAGTTTGATACCCCGGTAGGTTTACTGGATTCAGTAACTGCCAGAGAAATGGCCGCTGGGAGTACACTGCAGCTGTTTTCAGTCTCGCAATGTGCCTCAAACAGAGTTATGAGCTGATGAAAAGAAGGTGATTCAGAAGGAAATGTTTGAATGTACAAATATAAAAAACATCGTGAATAGTAATAAAGAAAGAGTATTACAGACAATAAATTTAATTTTAAATTAATTTTATTTTGTGTTTAAATTACGGGTATGTCACATTTTACATTCAGAGGACCGTGCATCGTGATATATTCTTATAATAAAACCAACGATATGCACTAATATCTGAAATTTATTTTTGGATTAGGACATGTCATATAGGTTTTGCTGACTTCTTGCTCGCTAGCAAGCAGTCAGCAAAACCTGTTTGACATATACCATTGCTGTGTGTACAGTGCTAGACTCCTGATAATGGACAGAGAAACTGTCCGAAACATGTAGAGTCCTAGTCCAAAAATAAATTTGAGAAATTGGTGCATCTATTTGGTTTTATTATATGAATATATGCTACAGTTTGCAATAAATGTTCCAAAATCCCACCTTCAGCTTAAATGAACTTTCTGTTCTCGAAGGAAGGCAATACGAAGTGCTAGAATAATATATAATAAAATTATACGTCAGCACTGCCTTTATTATTAATATATAGGGCTACATGTTTCGACCCATCAGTCGGTCATCTTCAGGCCTACATAGCAGACTAAGTCACTGGTGCTGTGTGCACATTGGGATCCCAGTGTGTTTACATTAATAAGATACGTAAAACCTGGTAATTTTCTTTGCTAAGGACGAATGAAATATATAGCACGCACTTCTCTGGTTAAAAATGTTTAAAACTGTAGGTTTGACAATCAACAATTAAAACAGTTTTAATTGTTAAATGTTAAACATTTTAACTAGATAAGTGCGTGCTATATATTTCATTCGTCCTTAGCAAGGAGAATTACCAGGTTTTATGCATTTTATTAATGTAAATATGTTGGGATCCCAATGTGCACACAGCACCAGTGACTTAGAACTTGCTGTTCATCTGAGTTGATCCTGACGCTTTAGGCAGCATCCAAAATGCGAGCGAGCGAATCGTCTCGCGTATCCTCTTTTGTTTTGTAACCTTCGCTCTTCAGCCAACCTTACAAACAAAAACCGCAGTTAAGGCTGTAGATTCACACATTTTCTACCTCAGTAACCATTCAGAATTAGATAAATTTTCCGTTTTCTACAGTGACTGATATTATCACCTCCCAAAATATTGACCTTTCCTCTTTAATGACCCTGTATGTTACCAAACAGTGCATTTGAATTTGCAGCCTTCTTATATTTATTTCTTAAGTCTCCGTTATAAAATCTCGGCTCAACAGTTTGCTATCCTGACACGCCTTTCTTGTATTTTCTCTTTTCCGCCCTCAGTACGTATTATCTTCACCAAATATTGTTGCTGTGGTAAAGCAGGGAAGGCAAATACAGGCACGAATGTGACATGCGTAAAGGATTACAGAATTTAGTCGGAACACCTGTAGGGAAGAGCTATTTGAGAGAATTAGAAGTAGATGGAAGTACAGCCGATTACGGCTGTATTAACCCTTTGAAGCCCAAGGGAAGGGAAGGGAAGAAAAGTGGTGCAGAGATCTTTAAAAAAGACGCGGGTAAACTTAAATTTTATTTAAAGATTCAGCTCGTACCGCACAGTAAACTCTCCAGCTCGGTTTTAACAATGCAGGCAATGTACGTTAAGTGCAACAGCTGTTGGTATGGAAAATCATTAAGTGTATTTGTAGCCTTAGGTATCCAGTATGCAATGCGCATGCGCCATGTTGTCATCTGTGGCCTATCCGCTCGTACAATATTTTTCCACAGTATCTCATAAACTGCACGATTTTGGGAGGGGGGAGGAATTATTGAACATAAAATGTGTGTTTTGATTTTCTCTCCAAATTTTGTTTGAAATATTTCTCATTCTGAGAAGAATTGAGTGAGATATTATCAACACTGTATATTGGTCTTCATATGACGTAACCGTTATTTTTGTCGGATTTGAATGAATCTTGAACTTTCTCGACGGATTTTCGATGAATACTGAAATGTCAAATTTCATGAAAATCCGTTCAGTGGGAGCGGAGTTGTTGCATGCATGCAGACAGACAGACAGACAGACAGACGGACGGACGGGCATGACGAAGCTATTAGTCGCCTTTCGTAATGTTGTGAATGCGCCTCAATGCTCAATAAAGTTAGGGATTATGCGGGTGTGTGTCTTATTTATAATAATTCTGTATGCGCTAGAACTGTCTGTGTGCTTAATGAAACACAACGGCAAAAAAACACGTTGGAGAGCGGAGGTACAGCGCCTCCCATTAGTATGTAGCGGTGTGCACGATACGGCTGTTTTATCGCAGAGGAAAGAGCCCGGTACCCGTGATAGGAGGATCAGAACCAGAGACGTTTAATTCGACGTCGTAGATTTTGTGTGCGTACTCGCGAATGTGGTGCGTTATTAACAGGATCACTGACACACCGATCTGTGCCGAAGCAGCAAAATGATCGCCGCATCTCGGGTTTGGGACTGATACATAGATACACGGTTTTGACTTTCAGGTGACCGTGAATCGTGATAAATCCTTATAATAAAACCAACTAGGTGCACTAATTTCTAAAATTTATTTTTGGAATAAAACTCTACACGATTCGGACAGTTCCTCTGTCCATCATCAGGAGTTTTTCACTGTACCCACAGCAATGGTGTATGTCATACAGGTTTGCTGACAGCTTGCGAGCAGGATCAGGACGCTCGCAAGCTGTCAGCAAACCTGTATGACATATGACAAAATTCATAAACTGTAAGAAACACATCGAAAGAAAAGTGCTGTGTTTATCGAAGTTTTATTTATTTTCGTTGTTATATCGTGCATGTTGTTGAGTTACTTAATTATTATACCAACTACTGCACATATATAAAATTTATAAAATGTTACACATTAAAACATTAAAAACGCTCCGACATTTTTTGGTCCTAGGACCACCATCAGGGAACCGTGTCGTCCTTGCTAAAGTTACACTATAAAAATTCACATTAACTTCACTGTACCAGTTGGGTATTGTGGCTGCATGCCGTGTTGTGTAATGTTATGTTGCGAAGAGTGCCCTGCTATAGCAGGTTCCCTGATGATGGTCCTAGGACCGAAAAATGTCGGAGCGTTTTTAATGTTTTAATGTGTAAATTTTATAAATCTTATATATGTGCAGTAGTTGGTATAATAATTAAGTAACTCAACAACATGCACGATATAACAACGAAAATAAATAAAACTTCGATAAAAAAAAAGCACTTTTCTTTCGATGTGTTTCTTACAGTTTATGAATTTTGTGTAGTGATATCGGTTACTGGATCGTTGCATGAAGTCCGCTCCCCACACAACGCGTTTCAAGTATGAATGGCTGGAACGGGTGATTTTCTGTATGTTGCCAGCACTTTTGCATTACATTTAAAGCTGTTGTTTCAATATCTGTCATGTGGTTGTGCATTTAAATGTAGTGTATCTGATATCGTTTGCCGGATCAAACATTTGGTCAGTTTCTCACATAGTGTGTTTTGTGAATATAAACCCATCACGGGAATCGGTGGGAAAAGCAAATGTGATTAGTGTAGGTAATTGAAATTGACGTGACGCTTTGAAAATGTGTTCAATTCATTGTAATTTCATTGCGGAATTATTTAATGTACAGGGTGATCCCTGCACCTACGTCTCAAAGGTATTTTGGATTTGCCCTGACATGTCTTCTACAGAAAGGTAACAGAACTGGTGGAATTGCTCCTGGCATTTACATGCTGAAATATTTTGTTGTTAAGCGAACTATTTATAACAAATTCTTACAATAAAACAGGCTAGGTGCAGTAATTCCTCAAATTTATTTCTGGTATAAAACTCTACATATTTCGGACAGTTTTTCTGTCCATCATCACGAGTTTTTCACTGTACACACAGCAATGGTATATGTCATACAATTTTGCTGTGTGTACAGTGAAAAACTCGTGATGATGGACAGAAAAACTGTCCGAAACATGTAGAGTTTTATTCAAAAAATAAATTTGAGACCTTAGTGCATCTAGTTGGTTTTATTATAAGAATTTATTACTATGCTCGGTCACCTAAACGTCAAATTTATTAATAACAAAGTTTAAAGTATGGAATTAAGATTTTTACTACCCGTTTGTGGATGATACCCTATAATACAACGAGGTACCACGTGATGTCGCATAGGAAACTGCCGTCGACAGAGTCAGGTACGCACAAGTCCCGGAAAACAGGTCGCCCGGTCTGCTATATTTTGTACAGTGGCCCCTAAAATTTGTGGGCCTTCAGGATGGAACCTGCTTCAGGTTGGAACTTCCTTCATTCCGTTTTCGAGGCGCCTTAATTATTTAAGTAACCTCCAGATTTATGGAAAAATGTCTGGACGCCTAGTCCAAGTGACCAGTCTGTCCGTGCGTTTTGTGTTTGGGCTCACGAAATGTCTGGACGCCTAGTCCAAGTGACCAGTCTGTCCGTGCGTTTTGTGTTTGGGCTCACGAATGCGTAGGTGGAAAATATTTGCTCTTATCATTCCCTGGTCTTTCTTACGACAGGTCCATGGCCTCTTCCAAAGCGAGTTCTTTGCAGAGTGCGATCTAGTGCTTCCTATTTCAGTTTACAGTATGCTGTATTCCACAAGGTATTTCGTTAGCTGCTTGCTTCTTCCTCGTCGTCCCTTCACTTGTTTCCTTTTATCTTACCTTCAGTAACGTGTTTCGAAGCCAGTTGTTACCCAAGATGTGACCAACCCAGTTAGCCTTCCTCCTTTTATTATTTGTACGAGATTCCTCTCCTCGACTCCTTGCAACACTTCTCCCTTGAATAAAAAGAGACCAAGTTGCAAGTTGGTCTTTTTTTATTCAACTATCAAGATGATGCACGGTCCAATAAACATAAGATTCACTTCTCCCTTATTCACACGATCGGTCCAACTGATCTTCTCCATCCTTCTCTGGCACCATTTTGTAAACTTCGCAGGCATTTCTGATCTACTTTTGAATTGTCCAAGTTTCACTGCCACACAAAGCCACCGTACAGATGACGCACTTTAATCATTTGTTCTTTAAATTTAATCCCAGTTTGCTGGTGAAGAGAGCCTTCTTCTTGCCGAATGCTGCTTTTGCCATGACAGTTTTGGATTTAATGTTACGCTTACTTCTTGCATAATATAACATGTTACCCAAATAATTGAAGTATTCCACATTCTCCCGCTATTTTTTTAATCTATCGTCTGTATTGGGGATGGTTGCTTTGAGATTCTAGTCGCCTCGCTTTTTCCACTTTAATTTCCATTCCGTAGCATCTTCCAGTTTCAATCAGCCTATCAGTCTTTTTTTTTGTAGCACCGTTTTCTTCCCTAGCCAGCACCACAAGGTCGTCTCTAGACTTTACAATGCGAGTTACTTTACTCCTGTTTTGAAATCTTCAAACCCTTCAAGAAATTTCTGTGGAAGGTATTCGCCGTAGAAGTTGAATAGAACCGGTAACAAACAACATCCTTCTCTAACTCCTCTTCCAATCTTCACACTTGTTTTCTTCCCGTGTTCCAGTCGTAAATGAACGCTCTGCTCCTTGTACTGTTTGCTGATAAATCTTCTTTCGCTCCAGTTCATGCTAATTCCCCTTAGACTGCATTAATTCGGTCCAGTTTACACGGTCAGATGCCTTCTGCGCCTGTGAAGCAAGCACACATTTCCTCTTCTATGTCCACAGTACGTTTTAATTTTATTCTCAGAATCCCAATTGCTTCTCTAGTTCCTTTTCCCTTTCTGAATCCGAATTGTCCTCTAGAAATAGTGGGCCGGGTAGCTCAGTCCTTATAGCGACTGACTACGGGCTGGACGGTCCGGCATCGAATCCCGATGGGGACGAGGTTTTCCGCCCGTCCAGACCGGCCCTGGGGTCCACCCAGCCTCCTGTAAAATGGGTACCGGGTCTTTCTCAGGGGTAAAGTGCCGCCGGGCCGTGCTGCCGGCCACTCACCCCTTTCTAGCGCCGTGGTCGTGGAAGAGTAGAGCTATTCCTCTACCCACCCTCTGGGCCACACCGGGCCTGTAACGGGATCACTTTACCTTTACCTCTAGAAATACTCCCCGCGGATTTCCGAATGGAGGTGAAGTTTACCTCCAGATTGCTTTATCTCCAGAGGAAGCTTTTTGCATTTATCTGTATTTTTGGAAAAAGACGATTCCAGGGAAATTAATAATGTGGTAGCTTATCCATTTGCTTTCCACATGGCAGTACAGCAGCCGTTCAAACCGCTCTGGTCACGCCTGCTGCTGCACGGTCGTGAACCATCTTGACATCATTTGCTCTGTGCTTTAAGTTGCTACTAATGTTACTGCTTCCGGCATCGGAGGAATTTGTATCGGACCTCCCTTCTCCTAGTCACCTCTCTTCGCGTGGTTCCTATCCTATTGATATCTTCGGCTTAGGAGACCCTCCTGGTAGCAATACTACCGCCGTCTTAGTTCCATACTTTCTAGAACTCACAAACCTCTTCACCACGGCAAGGTGGTGGTACTGTTGGGTGGGAGGGGGGTATTTAATGTGTAAGAAACCCGTAATCGATTAAGGATCTGCGTGGTCATTGTTGTTGGTCTTATTTTGTATGATCCACGTATAGATTTTGCGTGTCATTCCGATTTTTCTCAGATACTATACTTCTTCAAACCGAAGGGCGTGTATCCCGTTGCCTGGCACCATTACAGCATTGTGTCTACAACACTTTACCACACATGTCAACATTCTGTACACTGTCACCTAGTGCAGTGAAACCTACCAAGCTTCGTGAAATTCGTAACCTTCCTGGTTGTAATGTAAGGGTAAATGTAACTGACACTATTTCTCATTTGCTCTTTGAAACTTTTAATCTTGAAGACAATATTTGCAGATGATTTGCCTGCTGTGATTGGGTAACCTGTGCTGTTGCCCGTCTTTCTGTTCCTACATGAGAGCTTGGGTTCTTACTATTTGTACAGGTGTTTTGGACAAATGTACCGACGGAATCAAAAGAGAGGCATTCGCTTAAACAGAAGCCCAAGAACTGAAACTTAGATTGATCGCTTTTGTAGAATGTCATGCATTATTTATTATCTGTTCATCGATGCCTCTAGTTTGTCCGTAAAATCTCGTAGCTTAACTGAGTTATGTGAAGTTGGCTATAAGTTTCTTGTAATAAAACCAACTAGATGCACTAATTTCTCAAATTTATTTTTGGAATAAAACTCTACACGTTTCGGAGAGTTCCTCTGTCCATCATCATGAGTTTTTCACTGTACACACACAGCAATGGTATATGTCATACAGGTTTGCTGACATATACCATTCCTGTGTGTACAGTGAAAAACTCCTGATGATGGACAGAGGAACTGTCCAAAACATGTAGAGTTTTATTCCAAAAATAAATTTGAGAAATTAATACATCTAGTTGGTTTTATTATAAGAATTTATCACGATGCATGGTCACCTGAACGTCAAATTTGGCTGTAAGAGATAAAATATTTATTGAATTATTAGTCTAGTGCTCCTGAGGATGGGCGAAATTATCGTCCGAAACACATTGAGCTGATTGAAATTATTAATAAATTGTTATTGTTGCATCTAGTTGGTTGTTTATACTATTGTATCAGAGATGCACGGTCACACAAACATCGAACTGGGAATAGTCGCGAAGAACATCTCTCAGGACAAAGTGGTGTCCTGACCAATCACCTCTCAAGCGTAACACAGAAGAATTACTCGTGAGCTAATCTACTGAATTCGGAGCATCAGAATTTCTGCGTACACTTGTGACCACTTCAGACCAGCACGAAAGGAATTTGTTTTAGACAAAAGACTGGGAAAGAAGCTTGAAAGTTTTGCGGTGAGATTTCATTACACATTCCATGCCCAAGTTCGTAAGCATGTAGAGAAAGCCACGTAACCTTCGGTTTGGAATTTCAAAACCCCAACATCGTCCAAAGACGGCATCAAAATATTATTTATGGGTGCATCATTTATGTTTACATGAATGTCCGAAATCGGGAAGGTATGGCAAGTGCCATTCGAGGAGATGAACTATGTGGGGAGGTTGAAGTAACTCATTTGCCTGTATGGCAACAGTTAAAGTGTGACGAAGAATTTGCCTTCTTATCTTGCATTCTTTTCATACCTTCAGATGGAAATGCTTGTCTTCTGGTGTTTGTATAAGGTTCATATTTATAGACGGCGTATTAGCTGCGTCGTATCAGAAGCATTCCTATATAAGCCGTGTCAAATTGATTCCAAGGCAGCAAATGTTGCTTACAAACCCGGTGGCATTCCTACAATGTCATAAATAAGCCATTGAGGATCTTCTCCTTGAAAAGCAAACAGAGGGCATTAGATAAGGAGTTCCAGAAACAGCTCATTAAGTCTTTCCTATTGCTTTCTGTATATTCCCACAGATGTATTATTATTATTGTTATTGTATTTTACTCGCATATTGGAAATAGCATCGAACGAATTACATACGCAGTTTATCTCAAATTTCCTATATAAGTCGTGTCAAATTGATTCTAAGACAAATATTGTTTACAAACCCTGTGGCATTCCTACAATGTCATAAATAAGCCATTGAGGATCTTCTCCATGAAAAGCTAACAGAAGACAGTAGATAAGGAATTCCAGACCCAGCTCATTACGTGTTCTTTCCTATTGTTCTTTTATATTCCTACAGATATTATTATTATTATTATTATTGTATTTTACTCGCATTTTGGAAATAGCATCTACCGAATTGCATATGCAGTTTATCTCAAATTTCCCACAGGGTCTATAACTGCCCTCTTCTGCCGTGTTTTGAAGCCCATTCGTTGACTTACAAGATCATTTCTTGTGTCATAGCTCGGTATGATCATGATAAAGGGCACACAGATTTTCCAAAAATCTGTTAGCCACCTGAACATATACGCGCCAGGTGGGTGACTTGAATGAAGCTCAACACTGAGGCCCATCAGATGTTGGGCGCCACGGTACAAAATTTAACCGTCCGGGCGACCTAGCGTCCGGGATTTTGTGCACCACTTTTTTGGGACTTACCTGCTTACAAAATTCCGCTTACGTAACCGCAAGTGTTCGTTAGTTATCGCCATCAGACGGATCGTTGCAAACACAAATTCGAGCTACATTCAAGAAATCTGTCTAACTTGTCGAAATATATTCCTGTCCATCATTTGGGGATGCAAAGTAACGGCTGCAAATTGGCACTCTCTTCAGAAGTTCGCTCTTGCACAAATGTTATTGATTAGAGGAAATTAAAAATTACGGTTCTGGGTTGGCCATCGACGGCAATAAGGCGTATTTTTAATAGCCCGACCGGGAAAGAAACAAGCTAATGCTTTTGTCAGAATGACGTGAATTTCCGTCGGCGCCTTTCCTTACAAAAAAAAAAAAGAACTTTGACGACAGCTCGCGTCTCGATGTTGTTGAAATCGCGCGCGTCCCTGACAAGCTTCCGAGCTTGTTTCCTTCCTGGTCGGGCTAAGGACTTATCAGCACCCCGGTAGAAGATATACTGTTCAGTTATTTGACTGGCGCCGAGGTTGGAGAAACGGTGGAGCTATACCTCTACTTCCCATCTGGGCCATCGTGGCCTATTCTAGGATGAACTTTACCTCTTTATTTGACTTAATAATTATTACAGTCGACACAGTTATATTTGTTATAAAAACTATCCTTGTTTATATAAAACTGCTATTTTTCGACTCCTCTTAAATCGTCATAAGACCAAGAAAAATGTATAAGAAAGGGCTAGCTGGCAATCACAAAGGGCCATTTTGTGGGTAGATATCTCACCCTAACAATCCAGCCACGGAGTGGCAAATTTGGATTGTACAACTGCCCTGTCATACATTTTTGTTGGCCTGGTGTCTCCTCATGTCGAGTGGCAACATGTAGCCATTTTATGGATAAAAGTTACGACTGCATTCTTATAATATATACAGGGCGTTTCATAATGTTCTCCGTGATTACAAACATTTATAACAAGAAAACAAAACGACCTACATTAATGGAATTGTTCACAGCCACAAGAAAACTGAAAACCCTTTTTTTTTTGACAACTAGAGATGTTCGATGTGTGCACTAATGGTGACACAGCACACATCGATACGATATTCAAATTCTTGCCACACACGGGTCAACATGGGTGCATCGATATCATTCACTGCTGCAATGATCCGTGCCTTTAGGTCAGCGAGGTCACTTGGTAATGGTACTTTACGTACTTTGCACGAAATGCACGTTGCACAGTAACCACAGACTTATTCGTGTGATATTCCAACACACTAAACGACTACTCCCCCGGAGCGGCCATTTTCTCACTACATACACTCGCATCGCCTAGCGGCAGAAATGTAAACTACGATAAAAAACAACTTACTGGGAAAAATTATTTTGAGTTTTTCCTTCTATCTGTACAGGTTTCGTAAATACGTATCCTACGGTGTTCCTCTAACAAATTTTTTATAATCCCGGAGTACATTATGAAACGTCTTGTATAATTATGCTAGTTTTTAATTACTGTCGTGATATTAAGGCAGTAATTTTCATAAAAGGTTTCGTGCACATTGGTCAAGTAGTCCAAAAGCGAAATGGACCTCCCCCCTCCAACACACACACACACACATATCATAGTACGCCTCAAATCCTACGTGTTATTTAGGAGTTAAAGTAGGCTAACATTTGAAGATAGTCATTGATATCTGTAAGAGATGTTCAGGCTTTATACTGAACATTCCGTTGTTCGAATCCCGGTAGGGACTAGAGATATTTGTTTCGACCAAAACACCCAGATCGCCTATTGGGCCCACCCAATTTTATTTCCATATGAAGTTAATAAATCATCTCAGACTGGAGCCGAGGTTAATAATGAGTGGAGGTGTACCTCTATATCCCCTATACGTGTTCATGGCGTGAACATGGACAACTTTGTCTTCATATCTAACCATGCTGTGCGTAGCTCATAGTACATAGTGTCGAATTGTGTTATGATTAATGAGCAAGGAAATGGAAAGGTTGTGGAAGGATAGGGCCATAATGTATTTTCAGGTACTGTTTCTACACTCGGCTGCATGGAAACCATGGATCGTCTCAGTCATGATTTCGTATTTCATGTCTTTGCACCGAGATTGTACACGGGACCTACCGTTAAACCGGGTACACTGCTAATTGTCACTACCAATGTGACCGATCGGATACAATCAGATTTAATCGGAACGTTGCATTATGCATTTGTGTTGTTAAACAGATCACTGTGGTAGGGAAACGTAGAACAGTCGAACACTTGAAATATACCTATTCGTACAGGGTAAAGGTAAAGGTCAGCATGCCATGCAGGCATAGAAGGGGGTAGAAATATAGCTGTACTCGTTCTTTAGCCTTAGCGCTAGATGGGGTGAGTTGCCAATGCCACGCCTAGGCCGCTTTATTCCCGCCCCCTCAAAAGAGACCCGGTACAACAGACCACACAGTACACCCGGTACAACAGACCACGCAGTACACCCGGTACCCAATGTACAAGAGACTGGTGGGTCCCATGGCCGGTCTGGACGTGTATGGAGAACAGAAGGTCTCTTGTGTCTCCTGGGGTTCGAACGCCATAGCGAGTCGCTATACCAACTACGAAGTGGTGCGGATAAGTCCTTAGCCCGACCAGGAAGGAAATAAGCTACAGCGACCAAGCTCGGGATTTATTCATCATACTACCCACGAAGCTGAATGCACTTCTTAGACCGTTGCTCTAACTTTTGCAAGCCACTTTAAAAAAGTGCAGAATATTATCCGTCCAACCAGGTCTCCGCGGCAGCAATGACCTCCGCGTCGGACGAAAAATGGCGAACTTTCAATTGTTTTTTTCAGTCCAGGGAACAGGTGGGAGTCCGACGGGGCCAGATCCGGAGAATAGGGTGGGCGATCAAGACATTGAGAGCCCAGGTAGGCCGGTTTCTTCCGGGTTGCAAGTGCCCGGTGAGCCGGGGCATTGTCGTGCAAGAACAAGACCCCTTGGTGACATTCCCGCGGCGGTTCCTTCAAAATGTCCTCTAATTACACCAGCAGAGATGAGTAACACTCACCGTAGTTTGGCCCTTCGGAAGATAATCAATGAGGAGGACGCCGTCTTGATCCCAAAAAATCAAGGCGAGAACTTTTCCAGCGGATTTTTGCACTCGGAATTTTTTTGGGCGGGGTGAGCCGCTTTGCCGCCACTCCAATGATTGTTGCTTTGTCTCCGTGCCTTCTTATAAGTAGAAGGGAATACTAAATTAATATGCATTTCAAAGAAATAATACGTGTTACTGTGGGTCATATTCAAACTGAAGGTGAGATGCAATGTCAGGCTGTTTGTCACATCGTGAGTGAAACGTCGGTTCCACTAAAGGCGGGGGATTTGTTTTATAACTGAGCACATATCAGCATATCTAAAAGGGCGTGACCTCATTTGTGATAAGGAGACCATAGGTAAGAGTTGTGACACGACAGGAACTGTACGTGTAACGTATTTTTGAGACGCGTTCTTGCAACCATTGCAGTGGAAAAGCAGTAAGTATTACATATTATGAGAGTGTGTCTGTAGCCTTAGGTATACATCATGCAATGCGCATGCGCCGTATTGTCATCTGTGACGTATCCGGCTGTACCACATTTTCCCATAAACGGCACGATTTTCGAAAGAAAAAAGTTATTGAACATACGTGTTTTGATTCTATCTACAGTTTCTGCCCAAAACATTTCTCATTCTAAGAAGAAATGAAAGAGATATCGCCATAAATGTGTATTGGTCTTCGTGTAAAGTACCAGTTATTCTTGTTAGATTTTAATTAGATTTGCATTTTCTTGACAGACTTTCGAAAAAAAATTATCGAATATCGAATTTCATGAAAATCCGTCCTGTGGGATCTGAGTTGTTCCATGCGGACGGACAGACGCACGAAGATACGTGATGAAGCTAATATTCTCTTTTCTCAAATTTGCGAACGCGCTTGAAAATGGAATCTGAAAACGCGCCGACCCCAGTTAACAGATGTGTTCTAGAAGGTGTGTGTAAAATGTGCAGGACGAAATGAAGGTAATTAAATTTTGAAAAGAGGTCTAGGAGAAACGTCGATTATTAGACGGCCGGCGTAACGAAAACACGTAACAAACATTATGTGTGTGTGTGTGTGTGTATATATATATATATATATATATGCATATACAGGGTGTCCCAGGAGGAAAGGTCAATATATGCATATATATGATGTGAAAAAGAAGTGAAAGGATATAAGGCTGAACAGGAATGTCATATTTGAAGAGAGAGAGAAATTAATGATAACAATACAGGTATGCGCCGCGTAACGACGTTTCGATCAACGACGGATCGCATATACGACGGTGGTCCCATAAGATTATAATATTATAACACCATTGGGTTACAGTTGCCTACAGTACAGTAACATGCAGGGGGGACCGCGGTAGCACAGTGGTTAAGGTGCTGTGCTACAAATCGGAAGGTCGATGGTTCGATCCCCGCTGGTGTCAGTGGATTTTTCATTGACTTAAAATCCTCCCGATCGCATTATGGCCCTGGGGTCGACTCAGTCCCTAACAGAAATGAGTACCAGGAGTATTTCTTGGGGGTAAAGGCGGCCGGTGCATAAGGCTGACAGCCTACCACCATCCTGTGTCGTCACGAATCTGGGAGCCTTAACTTCCTGGAACCCTCTGGGCCCCTCCGGGCCTGTAATGGGACTGATTTACCTTTACCGTTATAGTAACATGCTGTACAGGCGTCTATCCTAGAAGCAGGAATAAACTATTGCATGTAGCCTAGGTGTGTAATAGGTTATGCTCTCTAGGTTTAAGTACACTCTATGACGTTCGCACAACGACGAAATCGCCTAACGACGCAATTCTCAGATAGTGTATCTATTTGAAAAAAAACAATGTTGCGTTTTGAAAGCACGAACGAAAGGAGAGGAAGGATGGAGGAAGATTTGTAGGAGAAAGACATGGTGAGGGTGAAATCTGTTATCCGTATTTTCCCTGTGCGATTTTGTAGTCACCAGTTCATCCCCGCAAGTGTGTGGGCGTCTGTTCGTTTCGTGGCTCTTACATTCATTCATTCATTCATTCATTCATTCATCCATCAGAAGTGAGACGACAGCACCTAATCTCGTCTTCTTGTTACACCCAGACCGACAGTATCAGAATGACAGTGGATCCCCCTGCACTGGAAGCCACACCCTGTGCTATTTGTTATGGGAATTAGCTAGGCAGCGGATTGCGACGAGTTGTCTGTCCCAGGAAGAACTTGTTGAGGGACGGACAAGCGACAGGATGCATGAAACTCGTCTCCAGATTTCATCAGACGCAGCCATATGGACAGGAACCTGCTATCGTCTGCCGTGTGACGTAACTGTGGGGATTTAATGGAGCTCTCTGGCAGTCATTGATTCATTACAACGAATACTGCACGTGTCTGATGCATACTTTGTATGTATGTGTGTATATACACACACACATATATATATAAAGGTAAAGGTAAAATTTTCCCGCTACAAGCTCAGTGTGGCTCAGAGGGTGGGTAGTAGTATAGCTCTACTCTTCCATGACCGCAGCACTAGAAGGGGGTGAGTGGTCAGCAGCACGCCCCGGCCGCACTTACCCCCTGGAAGGACCTGGTACCCATTGTACAGGAGGCTGGGTGGGCCCTGGGGCCGGTTTGGATGGGCGAAAAATCTCGTCCCCACCGGGTTTCGATCCCAGACCGTCCAGCCCGTAGCTCAGTCGCTATACCGACTGAGCTACCCGGCCCATATGTATATATAGGGATGGGCTGTGAGTTCTGACTGTGCGACCATCTCCGGAAAAAATTAATCCTGTGGGGTATGCTGGTAGAGGCACTAGATCGACGTAATCCATACCGTACGATCAAAAATAAATAAACTTGCGTTATATCAAGCTTCTCCGCCGCGGTGTGACTGAGCTCCACGTTCTTCTTGGATGTTACGCAGCGTAGATGTGTGGTGTATCGACGTTTCGGGACAGACTGCCGGCCCCATTTTGATCCTTGAAGATGGAGTCGATACGTTGTCCTGAAACGTCGGTAAATAGCTGTCAATCTACGTTGTGTAACATCCCTGAAGAGTGAATACCTCGTCAAGAAGCTTCATGGGTTAGAGAAGCAATGCCAGCCAAACACAAGTTGCGCTCCTGTCTGATTGGTGATTGAGGTAAAAAAGGTGAAGTTATATTTGTCACCGCCACTGAGACATGTAGAGGGGAGAAGAAGTGTAGCTGTGTTCATTCTTGACCTCGAGGTTAGATCTGAGTTGATCAGGAGAGTTGGTGGGCCCCGTAGGCAGTCTGGGCGATTTGTAGAAGAGAAAAATTTCTTGCTGCTGCCGAGATACGAATCCCTGACAGTTCAGCCCCTGTACCGACTAATCCTGTCAGTGATAGAAGGTTGTATTTGTTCTTTGTTCCACAGAGAACAGTTTGTAGCTGTCTTTGATGTTCCATTTGTGAATCTACATATGTATAAGACCACAAGCTGTGTTCCAGTTAACTAGAGTCACATAAGCCTTGCTGCTGCTTACCAGAGGTCACAAACACATACACAGAATATGTGTTACTGCTTTTCTATGCCAACAATTATTACGCGAATGTGACCAATGTTACGTTGTACGTACTGTACATTGCCTGTCTCTTTTGGTTAATATTCGGAGTTTACTGCGTCAATTCTTAAGGAAAAAACATGTGTATTCAGAACACATGATCCTTGTAAATAACCAAATTGACGCACAATTTTTCATGTATGCTTATTTATATTCTCTACATGGGCACATGGCTGTCCGAAACATGTAGAGAATAGAGATAAACATACATGAAAAATTGTGCGTTATTTACAAGGATCATACCAGGATGCACGGTCAACAAAACATAAAATTCAGAACACCCTTTTGTTACAAGCTGTGTAGCAGTAATGGCGATGCAACTTGGAAAACTTTCATTAAAAAGTGTCACTCAACTTGCTAAAAATATCGGTCACAAATATGGGCTGACCTGAGACACTGTGTATCATCTGGAGGAGGGGAGGGGGGATTTAAAAGGGATAATTTTCCTTGGAGAGAGAAACACATTCAGTGAACAATATGAAATCGGTAATACAAAGTACAGTGATACCTCGGCTAACGAAGATAATTCGTTCCGGAATCACATTCGTTAGCCGAAATCTTCGTTAGCCGAAA
>Ga0123354_10007249_pt1 | contig 16643 bp, 9 predicted proteins | sample TergutLab28metaG_2_FD_97872 | JGI IMG/M metagenome (GOLD analysis project Ga0123354, IMG submission 97872) | Labiotermes labralis P4 segment gut microbial communities from Petit-Saut dam, French Guiana - Lab288 P4 | ecosystem: Host-associated > Arthropoda: Insects > Digestive system > Gut ...
TATATATATATATATATATATATCTGTGTATGCCTGCATGTAAGAACGCTAAAGCTACTGGAAAACTTTTTAAAAGAAGTCTGATAAAAATATTCAAATCTGATGAAAACTTGACCCAAAAAACAGACACCATATGCACAGACCTACACACATTCATACATGCATGTCAGGTCTAACTCCATAAATATTATTGCAATGAAAAATTATTTTAACAACTACAAACAATTCATATTCCAATAAATGCAGCATGTGGTATGATTAAGTGCTACTTATGTCAAGCACACGGTAGACTTACACATAGCTACCACTGAGTTACAAAGAGTTCCTCGAAACTTCATATAAATATGAGGATAATGAATGGTGAGTTAAATAAGCTATCCCTATCCAGGTCTGGGCAGGCCCTTAGGGCTCCAGAAGATTGTGGCTCCCAGAATTTGGTGTGTTAATTATTGAAAAGTTATTGGTGGTAAGTACTCAGTTTCTTTCATTAGATTTAATGTTTCATGGCGGTGAAAACTAAAATTGGATATGACATAAGTAGTGTGGTCAATGACTGCCAACATGTACGAAGCACATACTGCCTCCACCTTTAGAGTAAAAGAACCATATGTTCCTCAGCAATGACCATTAGTACAAACCAGACCAGAAAACACCACAACCCAAAAGGTCATTAACATGTTGAACTTCTTGTTCTCGGACATCAGGCCGCAATGTGACCCCCCACATGCTGTCCTGCCGTGTCGTGTTCCTTACGTCATACTTCACAGCAGTGGTGCTTCTTGCCGGATACTCCGCCTTCCTCATCTCTTTCTTGGCTACAAGAGAAACCAAGGAATTCCCTTTCACAAGCTTTAAGCAATTCCTTGTCGATGGAAGATACCAACTGGGAATGCTGTCAGAATCTGCCTTCACCTTCTACTTCGAGGTTGGTATAAATCATTACTGTGTGGAAATCGCCTTCATCCTTCACCTCTTTACTGACTTTTCTTATCCCTTTTGCACTTTATCTCCTTTCCTCTTTTCCCCCTTAAAACAATGAATTATTGTATCTTTATCCTCCAGATGGCACAGTTTTGAGCATAATTTAAATAATATATCATCAGATAATAGCATGATTAATACACAATAAATTGGAGCCAGTCCACACCCCCAGATCCTCTCTTATCCTCATCATTATCATCATCATCATCAACATACCTGTTAAGCCTAGATCTCCCACGTGATTTCTACCCTCCATCACACCCAACTCAAACTTATATGTATCTTGCTGCTCCCATACTGGCTATATGCCCCATTCCTGTATGCTATTGTGATTTAATTCATAATACTGAGTAAATGGAATGAATTATAAAGTGCTGCATCTCACAATTCTCTCCAGCTTCCTGTCACTTCCTGCCTCTTAAGTATTAAGTACCCTCTACAGCACTATGTTGTCAAGTATTGCTCAGTGAGTGACAAAACAAAAACAGACAGCCTCCAAACTCCCTGTTCCTGCAGAATTCAACAGACGCCATTATGCAGAAGATATACCAGACAATGATCGCGCCAAACCGACACAGCTTCCCGTCTTCAGATAACGAAGGATTCCAGCGAGTGTGTGACGTTCCTAACTACGCCTACATGACTTTCACAGAGCTGCAGAACCATGAGGCAGGGACCTTCAACTGTGACCTCACAGAGATCCCACAGATTTACATACCAGGGTCAATGGGCATAACAACCGTCAAGCAAAGCCCTTACAAAAGAATCTTCAATTCCATGTAAGTAAATGGATGCTGCCTCCAGGATCACACCTGGGGCAGGAGGAGCAAGATATGGGAACCTTAAGTCTGGGATATGTTAACGATTAGAAACACATTTTTCATTGTTAATATCATGTAAAACATCCTTTCTCAAATCATGTTTACTACATAAACTACTGTACATGCTTTGATGTATGTGACAGCAGTTATCATTGTGAAGGATACTCAGAACCCACCTGTAGTAGTAATTAAAAAATTAAAATCAGGATTATCTAGAGATAAACAGCATGATAAAATATCACATCTTTATTTGTCCAGCTGAATGCACAATTAGATTGTTCTAGAAGTGTTAAAACTTACATTAAGCTTTACATTAAAATGCTCCTACATGTTTCGGTTTAACAAAACATCGTCAGTGAGCTTATTGTTGTGCTTTAGCAAAGCGTGACAATATGCTCCCTCATGATGGTTTGTTAAATTGTTGTGTGGGTGATAAAATCGAGAAGAATACGATGGGCTGGGCATGTGGTGCATATGGGTGAGGAAAGGGGGGTGTATAGGGTCTTGGTGGGGAAACCGGAGGGAAAGAGACCACTGGGGAGACCTAGGCGTAGATGGATGGATAATATTAGGACGGATCTCCAGGAGGTGGGATGTGGGTATGTGGACTGGATTGGACGGGCCCACGATAGAGACAGGAGGTGGACGCTTGTGAGTGCGGTAATGAACCTTCGGGTTCCGTGAAATGCGGGGAATTTCTTGACTAGCTGTAAACCAGTTAGCTTCTCAAGAAGGACTATGCACCATGGAGTAAGTAAGTAAGGAGAATTTTAATGTTAATTTTAATGTAAGTTTTAACACTTCTAGAACAATCTAATTGTGCATTCAGTCGGACAAATAAAGATGTGATAATATCAAGACACACGGTAAAACTGTGAAAGAAACTGTGAAAATGATAAAATATGTTTTGGTTGTTGGCATAGAATCTGGAAGATGAAAAGAAATGGGCTTCTGAGCAGGCTGCATGAAAAGTTCTACCCCACCAGAGTACCCATATCAGAGATTCCTAGACCAGTGGTCTCCCTGGTTCAAGTCGCACCAGTACTAGCACTCCTAGGCACTGCAATATTGCTTGCTGTATTGCTGCTACTGGTAGAGATTAAGATAACTTACATCAAGGAATATCTCAAGCTTGGCTGGCGAAGATTGAACCAGCTACTGTTTCGTTCGGTCCTGTTCAGTCCTACGAACACCGGGCAGAGAGGACGGATGTAACAGCGCTGCTGGAGAACCACCTGCATCATAAATGAAAGTATTCGACACTTCATCATAGAACAGATACCCCACAAAATCCGATCAAACCAAGCTTTAATCAGGTCTTCCTAAAATTACTTTTTTTTTTACAAGATGCCCTGAACTTCCACTAGCAGCAAATATTACAATAAAGCACAGCAAAATTTTAGCAACTGTTAAAATACTTTTACAACATTACAAAAAATCCTTTAGTGTACGAATACAATTAAACTTATATTTCCTTACTTTGTGACCAAGTATACGGCAGGTCAGGGATGAAGCCGTCACTGAAAGAACAAAGTAGTGACAATATGACTTCCTGGTCAGGGCTACCACACGTACGGTATGGTAACATACCACGGTATGGTAACAGATGAATACGGAACAATGGTGTAATGATGACTGGCAAGTGAAAACTGAAGGAACTCGGTGGATAGCCTGCCTCCAGTTCCACTTCATCCATCACAAATGTTGCCTGAAGTCACCAAGAACTGACATTGAGGGTATGCAGTAACATGACACCATCTAACTGCCTACACTATGACTTGTTCCTAAAAGTGACATTACACATATGTAAATTACAACAGTTCTGTGTAGAAATGGTACCAAAAATAAAACTACTACTGCTGTGCAGAGTAATAAAATTGAAGATTTTGTTTACTACCAAACACAAAATTAATTAACTTATGGAAGAAACAAATCAGACACATTTTCATACCTATATGCAAATTTGCAATGGTTCAGTCTAGTCACAGAAGATGGCTCTGATGTTCTGGTCAGAACTCAAGTTTGCTGCTGTCACATGACATAAAATATGAAGGAATAAAGAGTGAACATATTTTCAAACTCAAGATATGCACCACCATTCTACAACCTAGCACAGAAAGCACAAAACAATCCAACATCACGCAGCTTTTACAACAAAAACTACAATGAATACCTTTCAAGAATAACACACAACTCCACCCAACATATGTACTGAATTTTGATCAGAAACTGAAAATCTTAGGTCACCTATCAGCTCCATGGAAGACAACAAAACTTATAAAACAACATGCCACATCATAGTCAGCTGGATACAGGGGTGGCCTTATGACCAATCAGTGCATAACAGAACATTTTACTGGCTAACAGTTAAATGACATTATACAAACCATCTGCTAACCACTTGCTATATACAACACCGAATCTTTGTGACATACCACACATCTCAGTACTTTTCAAAGAAGTTACAACTGTAGTTTTCCAAACAAGTTATGCATACAAGAATACTCTCTTATCACCCAAATTCACAATAAGGACAGGGCAGTGTTGTATGATGCTACCAATTCTCATTGCCTGTCCACACAGAATGACACTGCTGGAAATACCACATTCCACAATCCTAGCCCCCTTTCATCTGATAAAATCAAGCTGTGTGATTCTCTTCTGAAATATTTTTCACATTTTGAAAGGCACATTTTCTAAAACTTCACATAAAGTTCACACAACGCAGGTGAAATTTGAGGTACCAAAAGCTATCAAGATGACAATCTTCGAAGATGTGGCACTGTGTAGTTTGAATCACAGCAACAACAATATACCAAATTACACTACATTATGACCCAAAAGATGGCAATCTTAATTCAATTCAATTAGCCCAAAATGGACCACAAAAATAAAAGGTCTAATTTTGTAAAAAATTCTTTCATGAAACTTACACATTATACAGATATGGCATAGGTACAAGGAATTCCATCACAGAAGGCACTAGAAAGGATTGCAATAATGCACACACACACTAATGTAAATGTCTTTAATAAATAAAATCAAATAATTATGTTATTTCATGTAGGAATTGCAGTAAAACTGTACGTTACAAGTACCAACATTATCTTACAATTGTTACGGAAAAAAAAAGTAAATTGAGGTTTAACCACATTCAAATTCAGTGTTTTCCCATTACAAAGGTATCCACTGACTTCAATAACTTTCATATTCCCAGGAACAGACACACAACTTGAAATTATGTAACGTAAGACCTGTGCTCATTTTTGTCATACCTTTTGTTTCACTGCCTTTAATTTTCAACTTAGAACACCTAATTCAAGTACCTTATGATACCATTCATTTGCCCATCTGTGAAACTTGGTGTTTTTTCCTTAGACAAAAAATGTATTGATTCAGAGTATTTACTAAAAAAGTGAATTACAAAAAGTTGGTATGGAACAGTGTTATTTGTGTAAATGGAGAGGGGATACCTGCACTGTCATGTAAACCCAAGACAGTGGTTAAGCCAAACATATTTCTCTGTATCAAATCTCAAACATTATAGAAATTTGTCTGTTCATCAACCATAGCAAATGCACAGTTTCTTATGCCATTAAAATTATCAAGTGTCAGTCTCAGACAAAATATATCACTATTAAAAACCATCAAACGCACCAATACTTAAAATTCAACATATGGTTGAACCTGGTCATAACGACATTACTTTACGTGACACCTCGTCTATAGCACCAGATATTCTGCGGTACCAGTCACTTTCTCACCATTAACCATAACTATACTCCTTGGTTCCAACACTCGTTTGTAATAACAAAAAATGTTCAGTCTCTTTCATGGTGTTATAACTGAGTTTGACTGTATTTAAACGTGAATTACAAGCACCATACATGTTCCACACGATTCAATTTAAAGAACAGTGTTGAAAGTTGCCTACGACAAGTAGACGCCACCTAACAAACTCAACTACATAACCAACTCCATGGAGCAGAATCCTTCCTAAGAAGCTAACAGGTCCTCAGCTAGTCAAGAAATTCCCCACATTTTACGCAACCCAAAGGTTCATTACCACATACAAAAGCATCCGTCACTTATCCGCATCCTTAGCCGGAGTAATCCAGTCCAAGCCTCCCTGACAATAAGATACACTTGACTAAGATACGTAGTTATTTCATTTATATACTGTCAAATGGATCAAAAACTGTGCAGCAACCTATAAAGAAATTAAATATGAATTTATGCACCCTATGTTCCATGATGTGAACATAACTGGTTCTGGACACATGTGGGTTGTTCAAATGAACCACATTCATAGCGCTGCCAGCAAATACAGCTGCTTGCAAGCAAAATACATGTCTGAGTGAATGAAAAACCAGCAGTTAAATCATGGGCTGTGTAACCAAATGGGCATATCAGAGCAAATAGGAACAGTACAACAATATCAGATGCTGAAAATCCAGATGCAGAATCTATCTAAACAGTCCCAGCCATCTGCATAAATTATAGACTGTTCTAACATCAATCAACTGCTGATCTATCACTGGGGAAGCACCAGCTGATGTGTCATCAGTTCATTTTCCTCAACACCCCTGGGGGCTGATTTCAAAGGTCTCTACTATTTCACCCAGAACAGTCTCCAAACAGTTTTCATTTGAACAAGCTTCACATTTTAGTGTACTTTAATGTCATACTAAATACTGACACTTCAATTTCAATGACCCTTCACACAGTGGAGGTTATGACAGATACAACACATACCGTGCTTGTATGTCATACTTACTTATTTCGAATTTTAAGTACTGCTTTACTTGATGGCTTTTGAATACTGACGCATCATGAATGAATATGGAAATGGCATCGAACTTTTACATCAGACAGAACAGTTACACATTCAGACTGACACCATGAAGTACAGTCCTCCTTGAGCCAAGTGTCTCAATTATGCAGCCAATTCCCTGTCTTCAGTACAAATCAAAGATTTCAATAACATCCACAATAGCCCACCACCAGACCCTGTCTTGAGTCATATGTGTCCAAACCATATGACCTGCTCCCAGTTCCTTACAATCCACTTTAATTTTACCCTCCTATCTACTGCCTCGATTTTGTAAATGGTCTCTTCCCTTCAGGCTCTACAACTAAAATTCTGAAAACACATTTTTAGCCCTCTGATGTGTTCTACAAGTGCTGCCCATCTCATCCTCATTGATCATCCAAATAATTTGGTGAAGAGTCCACATTACAAAGCTCCTAATTATAGCTTTCTTCAACCCCCTGTCACTTCTTCCCTCTTGGGTCCAAATGTTCTCCTCAGAATCCTATTCTCAGTCACTGTCAGTCTATATTCATCCCCTACCATGACAAACCAAGTTTCATAGCTGTACAAAATCACAGGTAAAATTACAATTGTGTATGCTATTAAAGTAGTGTTATCCAGTACTGACACACTTCATTTACAACCTGTTCCAACAGATCACTGCCACGTTACCAAATAAAATTGCTAGACAGCACTTATTCATTCAATACCAAGATCATGAAGTAAAGTTTCAGGGTATTATAAAATAATTTTGGTACAGAATACCTAATAAACAAGGTGTATCATAGTCCCCAGTCCGAGTAGGACAGCTGTTGCAGGACCCTGACTACATACCAAGCCCGCCTTTGCCAGGAGTTTATAATCCATTGTTCCACTGCAGCTCAACATACCTTACTTCACTAAATATTCCCAAAGTTTCAACCCCTTGCTTCAAAATATGCCTTGAACCTTCTGAAAATACTTCTTGACACATAATACAACTCTAATGTTGAAAGAGTGGCAACTTATCTTTGATATACTACCTTTAATTTCTTGCAAAGAATGTGACTGTTCTGTAATTCCCCTGCTTCTCTCAATTGCCTGAATAAAGATGTCAGGATTAATTTAACGAAATGAGCAGAAGGTGTTTGTTAAAAAAAATGTGAATCCTATGATTTTGTGACCACAAACTGCACTTTAAGAGGATATTAACCAATAAAGAAATTTATGCACGTGTTAAACAACTTACCATAATAGAGACAATAAGGTTAAACAGATTACGTTGGTTTGGGCATGTAAATAGAATGGAAGAAAATAGAATTCCCAAAAGGGTACTATATATGAATTTGGGAACAACAAGATTGACAGGGAGACCAAGAAATAGATGGCAAGATGAGGTGAGGGAGGATGGAAGAATAGTTGATGGAGAAGGGTGGCAGGAAAAAGTACATAACAGAGAGGAATGGAAGAAGTTCCTTAAAAGAGCAAGGAATTGTCGCATTCTGCACATGCCAACGGAATGAACGAATGAAACCCGCACTTTAAGGTGACATCATGGGAATTTCACAAACTGCCTGCAGATTTCTGTAAAACCGTCCGTTATTTTGGCTGTTCACCTTCCTACTTAATGCAAACCATGTATCGTCCACCAAAATAACAACTTCTATTGCTTTATCTCTGTCACATCTGAACTGTCATAGTCATGGTCATCAAGAGATAAATTTGTCCACTATGCTGATGCCACACTAGTCTGAACCTCTTCAAACTTTGCTCTAAGAACTCTGACTGCAGTTCTCGGCACCTGCTTCTAAGACACACGCACACACAAATTTAAAATGGGTTAGAACTGTGATCATTTCTAGCAGTGAGGTTATCTTTTCTCCTTCTAAAAGAACGATTCTATATTTCTACCTTTCAATGAAACCAACATTTAAACCATTAGGATGGTGTTTGGATGTATTCATGAATGGGGCATTATTCACATATACAATGATACATACAAACACCCTGTCTTTTCTTACACAAATACATACTTTGATATCAACAAGAAAAATGCAGGTCATACTTTTAAGCAGAGCAATTCATGTTGGTCCAAATACTGTCCACAGACTACTCAATGATTTTAATCTGGTAAAACTGGGTTTTTATTGTAGCAGTTGTACCTTGCATGCAGTCTTAACCCTGTGGCCCCTCATTACACAGTCATGCCAAATAATGGTTTCCATTCACTGCAAGTTTCAGTTCAAGTCTGCAAGTAACACATGAAGTCTTGTTACTAAGTGTGTCGCCCAATCCACAGGCTAACTAAATACCCACAGAGTGCTCTTACATTATCTTAATTTCCTTTTTGTATAGGAAAATATCTGCATAAAGAGGTGAAACAGTTTAGTTTGGTTGCAAGAGCCAAAGCAAGGGTAAGTGTGACAGGGCAGTTCTTTCCCTTCTGAACAATTGCTGGCATCTCCTCTGTTCTGTACAATATACAAAAAAGAATCTTATTAAAAACACACACATACACACAAACTACTCCCACTTTCTTTCCAGAAAGAAAGAACTGAATAATGAGGAAACACTTGAAGGAGAGGGAAGTTCACACATTTTGATTTTTTCAAGGAAGGTTCTCCAGGGAAATTTGATGATTTATACCTCAGTTATGTTACACAGTAACTTCATTCACACCTTCTTTCAGAGCTCAGACTCTCACACTTTAGCCCATAAACACAACGGATCTTCAACTAAGATCTATTGGCATGTGTGCGCATATGACGGTTCAGTTTGGACTTCGTGTAGAATGATTTTTTGCACAATTGACACAAATAAGGACGTTCTCCTGTGTGTATACGTTCATGAATTATAAGATGCTGGTTTTCGATGAATGATTTGTTACACTGTGTACACGTAAAGCGTTTTTCACCTTTGTGATAACGCATGTGTCTTGTAATCTCAGACTTGGTAAAGAAGGAAAGATCACACAGCTCACAAGGGAATGCCTTATGTCCAGTGTGGAGCAGTTCATGCCGTTCAAGCCCCGACTTTGTGAAGAACGTCTTTCCACATGACCCACAGGAAAAATCATTAATGCCTGAATGTCGTTTCTGGTGAGTCTTGAGGTTTGTGAGTGTTGTGAATGTCTTCTCACATAGTGTACACGCATAAGGCTTCTCCTGTGACAAACAAAACATATATCCTTTGGTGATTACTATTTTTGGTTTATTTAATAATACTGTGCTAATTACATGCCTTATGTTATATAAAAACAGTGATGAAAGAATAATTGTGACTAGCGATTTGGTAAAAAATACGGGAAGAAAAACCATAAACTGCATGTTAACCCTCCTATTACATTTTTTCAATATTACGGCACCTAAATATTTAAAATTCTGAACCCCTCCATTAGCCTTGAAGATGGTGCGAGCAATCTCCTCCAATACATCAGTAATACAGCATCACACCCCAGCAGACTTGAACCTTTGGGAGCACTAATGCATCATGACATCACATCTGATGGGTATAGGTGTACATTTACAAACAAACAAAACAGAACTGAATACATTATGCCCATACTTGTACAGGTACATGGAACAGTACTGAACACAGTATGCACATACATATACAGGCACATGGAACAGTAGTGAATACAGTATGCACACACATTTACAGGCATAAGAAACAGTACTGAACACGGTACACAAGTAGGCCACAACTGTGTTCTCCAACTTCACTTCGGTTAGTATTACATTTGCTGTATTCTGGGAAATTCATCAGATGCCACGACTTCTCGCTGCTTGGTGAAACTAATTTAAAATTCTATATAATACATGTTTAAGTTACAAGATAAATAAAATAGAGTGGGCCTCAACACTGGACGCAGTCATGCCAGAGCAAAGAAACACTGGAAAAACAAACAAAACTTGTGAAATGCTCGGCTGTTCAGAATAGTGTGATGAACACCATGAGATGATTGCGTTTGATTTAAAACAAGAGGAAGTACCAATTCTTCTTCTGAGAAATGGCTGCTTTCCTTGCCAGTACTGTAACATATGCTGTGGCACCTAAAATTGGAAATAAGGAATAACACTTCAAAGTAAAAGGCAAAGTAAGTCAAAACACAATTAGTTTTATTGGTGTTAATGAAACGACACGTTTGGGCCTACTCAGAGGCCATAATCAGGTTTAAAAAGTTCAAAGAGACTAAATATTGTTTATGTGTAGCAGATGTTGAGATATCATCATCTGGCCTATAAATTATATATGAGACATAAACTGCATGTGAGCAGGTAAGGTGGTGGACGTGTGTGGTATGTGGTATCCTAGGTGGGGGTTATCCCCCTTGGGCTCTGTCGTTGTTGGAGTTGCGGGGAGGGTTCCAGATGCCGATTAGCAAGTCTATACGTGTCACATGTGTGGCGCTGGAAATCCGTAGAATAGACGTCTTGTTTGTTGGTTCTAGTGTTTGTCACTTCGGCGCTGGATACACTGCCTTACCTACTCACATACAGTTTATGTTTCAAATATAATTTATAGGCCAGATGATGAGATCTCAACATCCGCCACACACAAGCAATATTTAATCTCTTAGAACTTAGCAAACCTGATGATGGCCTCCGAGTAGGCCAAAACATGTCATTTCATTAACACCAATAAAACTAGTTGCGTTTTGACTTACTTTGCCTTTTACTTCATTGTTACCGACACAACGGGGATACCTCAACTAAAGGAATAACACTTCATTCAAAAGAAGGCTGAAACATGAGGATATGGATCACCTTCAACAATTCTACTACAATGTACAGCATGTTGCTCTAACTCACATCACTAGCATACATGCTGACAACCACAGAAAGAGAGTTTAAAATCTTTGGAAGTTGCCTGTCAGGTCTGTGGTACAGTAGAGGAAACTGGCAGGAGACACAACACTGAGATGAGGTTACTTTTTATATGTATTAGATAAAGAAACAGGCACCCTGCCTACAAAGTGTAGAAGCAGTCATGCTGAAAGTTAGAATCCCTTCTGGTTTCAATGTAAAATGTGACAAGATCAATACAGAAGCTAATGCAAATCTGTGAACCTAACAGTCAGTGCATGTCACTTCAGAAGAAGTCAAACTGAAAACATGTGGCTAGACACATTATCATTTACTTCTGTTCAAAAAGCAGGCTTTCAACTTGAACATACAAGTCTGGTAGTAACTGAACATTAGCACAGCATTCATTTCGACACTCAACTACATGTAGTCACCAGATTCATGCTAGCCACTACAGAGGCAACCCCTTTTAATCTCTCCTGATTGTCAATGTCTCACTTTCCAATAACAGGATTTATACACTGTCATGCACACACAAATGCAAGGTACCAACATACAAATTATCTAACACAAATACCCGACAACATGTTTTGTTAAAAATTCAGTGTAGAAAAAAATAAAAAGTTAGGAAATGCATACATAGCATAAGGATTCTGACGAGTTTGTTCCCTCTTTTTAATTCTCTCACAAAAAACACAGAAAAAGTATAAAGGTAAAGGTAAAGTTCACCCTAGAACAGGCCACAAAGGCCCAGAGGTGGAGTAGAAGTACAGCTCCACTCTTTCTTTGACCTTGGTGCTAGATGGGGGTGAGTGGTAATGACATGCGCAGGCTGCTTTACCTCCAGGATAGAGACCTGGTACCCAATGTACAGCAGACTGGGTGGGCCCCAGGGCTGGCCTGGAAAATGTGCAGAAAATCCCTTCCCCACCAGGAATCAATCCCCAGACTGTCCAGCCTAGAGCAAGGCATTACACTGACTACACTAAGAGTACCGAGCATAAAATGTGTGTTTAATTACTCTCCATATTTTTTCTTTAATTACTTATTTACTTCAATAAAACTTTAATGAGTTATGTATGAGTTGTGCTAAGAAATTTAAGCACAAACACATGCAGGTCTTCATGTAATGTGTCTGTGACCCTCATCTGATTTCAATCCGTTCAGCTCCTTCTCAAATTGTCGCATATGTACAAACGTACATGCTTACAAGTATGCACAAACATGCATACATATCTACCTACATACATAGACACATGAAGAAGCAAACAGGTGCACATTTTAAACTTCATTTTGCAATCACACAAGAAGTGGAAACATTTATCCCTGCTCCCACACAGCACATGCAAGTATGCTTACCTGTGTATGCACTCTTTCATGATTTGTGAGCTGGCTTTTCTGAACAAACGTCTTGCCACAAGCATTACAAAGAAACGGTTTGATACCATTATGTCTGTTCTCATGGCTCTTAAGGCCAGAGTAACTGTGGAATGTCTTATCGCAGAGGCTACACGCATACGGACGTATTCCCGAATGGTAGCGCCGATGCACATTTAGGTCCTGTTTTCGAGCAAACGACTTCCCACACTCCTCACACAAATATGGTTTCTCCCCTCGATGGATAATTTCATGCTTCTTCAAATTGTCACGTTTTGAAAATGACTTTGAACAGATCTTACAAATAAATGGTGGCTTGTCTTCGGCAAGACTGTCATCATCATCATCATCATCATCATCATCGTCCTCGTCCTTTTCTTCTTCATCCTTCAACAAAGATGATACTGGTGGTGGGGGCTGGGGTTTGGGTGTGGGTGTGGGAGCTGCAGGAGAAATATTCTTTCTGTTTCTAACTAGCCTTCGCAAATGTGCTTTTCTGGTTGCTTTTCGAATTTGTCCCCTTCTTCGTTTCTTATCTTCTTTCCGAGAGGCATCCTTTGAAAATGGAGATTTCAATGCCGCTAGGCCATTTCCAAAAGCATCTACATTGCATAATATAACAATTTTTTCAGACTGTGATGTATTTTCTTGTTCTCCAGGTGGAAGAATGTCTCTGAACTTGGAGCAGCTGCCTGAACTTTCCACTTTGTCTCCGCTATCTTCATCGTGACTGTCTTCCTTCATTACTGTGTCACAGCTATCCTCATCTGGACTCTCGGCCTTTACACCGGCGTTCTGCTGAAAAACAAAATTTATATGTTTCATGAACATATTCTTGCGTCCGCAGATTTTCCAAAAGTCCATGAGCCACCACAAAATTCTAGCTGCCAGGATGAAAACATAAAGCAAGTTCCTTGCTGAGGACCCACAAACATTAGGTGCCACTATGTGAAATGCAGTCACATGGGTGGCCTGGAAACCAAGATTTGTGTACCCCTGAACATAACTATAAATGTCTTAAATTTTACATTATTTAACAATGTCATTTCAATTGCAGAGGGATTCAACAGGTATGTGAAAACATGAAACTCAACCTGTATTTGGAGATGCCTAATTTGAATATCATTGGAGACGCTGGTTATCACAACTGAAGACTTTCATGCCCTTCCTCAGTCCCTTAAGACCAATTCTAATTAGACTATGGGCGCTTCCTTCTACATCCCTTCCACTCCATCATTCACCCCATCATTCAATGGTATATGCCCTTCAGTAATGTGTCAGTAAATGACACACACACACACACAAAATAAAACACTACAGAGGTTACAGAAATGCCTGAGATGGGATGATGATTGCAAATGTGAATAGGAATTTTAAAGATGATGGCTGACAGCAAACTGCACAAGATTATTCTCACAACGAGCAAGGAAAATAACAAAACCAACAGTCAGAACAATTTCTAATCTGTCCCAAGAGTTTAACTGAGTACCTCCCACATATAGGACATTCTTTTTAATGCAGGATTGTATACCATCAAGCAGATGATAATGTTGCTGTACAGTGGCTTAAAATGGCAACTGTTCTACAGGGCTCAGTCCCAGATTAAAAAAATAATTTTGTATAGGCTTCGAACATTACTGCTTCATCAACTGTTGAGAAGTAAAGGAGTCTGCTCTATGAAGAGTCTCTTAAAAACACTATTACCATGCCTGGGCGCTGAACTCAGACTTCTCACTGTACAGGGAAGTGCCTTTTCCACTAAGCTACTGAAAACAGCCAATACGTCTCACCTTACACTAACCAACACAAAAACACTTCAGCTGTTCTAGTCAATGGCACATTTTTCACATAAAGCAGGAAGACTAAGTGTAACATTCATAACCCTAAGATACCACATGCTGGTCTGTAAAATGTACTAGCAAATTAAATATCTGTGCTAAGCCAGAAAAACTCACGCTGTCAAGAGAAACATTTGGCATTGAAGTCTAACTTCTAAAGGTTAACCCAAGGTTGAATGGATAACCGTTTGTGTAAAATCAATCTAACATTATGCCAGTTTCCCATAAATTTATTCATTAGCAAAAATTAACAACACCGTGATGGCGTGGCAATTAAACTTCCTTACAGTTACTGGATCTACAATCCAGGTAAATTGAAAAGTAAAGCCATGAAGAACTTTGCAGGTGGGTGTAAAAGCACAGATTCATGATCTTGACACTAAGACTGATGTCAGTAGTCAGCCTCACATTTTTATGCCTGGGAAAAGCAATGCCCATACCCATTAACTTGGAGGCTGTGTGTGCACTCCAGTCAATCCAAACAAATTAGGGAAGACAAGAAAGTCATTATTTGCTATAAATTGAGCCCTAATGCCCTGGTCATCCAACACCCCATGACCTATTCACTGAACGTACAATAAACCATCCTACCTACCCAAACCTTATAACATGTCATGACATCTGTTTAATTACGGTCACCGTCCTTAATGCAAACTGTCTACAGTGTGTCCCAAAACTGTGCACTTTATTTTGAAGATCTATGTAATTTTTACATGCTTGTGTGAAGAATTACACTAACAGTTTTGCTAAACACATGAAATACAAGCGTATATGTGTCTTCTCAACTGGTTCGAAAACTGTATTATTCACACGAATATGAAATGCACTTTATTTACCACAAAAGAAAAATAACAATGCAGATACTGTGTTACCTGAGCTACAACTTCATCTTCTGAGTTCACAGGGGATTTTCTAGTGTACTGCTTCAATGTGGCATCAGAAGTTTCACACTTCATCTTAAACTTGTAAGATCTATCAACTTCATGGCAGCACTGCTGGCAAATCAATGTCGGAAGACCATCTCCTTCATATATCTGTAAATTATTACAATCCTTAATGTAACAATATACACCTATCAAACATGATCCACGCGAACTTTGTGCATTCCATATCCATGCACCAAATCACATTACTATGTAACAAACCAACAAATGCACATTGATACAATATGTTTTATCATACAGTATTATTTACCAACATGTTTAGAGGGTGTCATACAACAATAAAAACAATATACAAACAATGTACAACATGTCTAATTAAAACCACCAAATGCTATACTTAATAAGTGCTACAATATTATGTGGTTTTAATTAGACACTCTGTGCATTTATCTGCTCACTGTTTGTATTCTTGTATGACACCCGAGTGACGGTTGTAGAAGCAACCAAAACATGATGGTAAATAATAATATATAATAAACATAGTTTATTGATGTGCATTTGTTGGTTTGTTATGTACGAGGTCTGTAAATAAAGTAATGAGACTGCCTGTGTATCGCACGATCTGGCAATACTGCGGGCTTGCCCTTCACATGAAGGTTAGATAAGAGACTCATAGACTTCTAGTATGAGTTTCAACTTGCTAGCATCAACACGCTAATTTTAGTGCAGTTTCTTGTGAAGCAGTTCTTGTGTGTGTGTCACGGAAATGGAAGAGCACAATTTCGAGCAATGATGTGCAATAAAGTTTTGTGTCAAATTTGGGGAAACTGGCACTGAAACTTTCAATAAACTGAAACAGGCCTATGGGGAGCATGCTTTGTCGAGATCACAAGTGTTCAAGTGGTTTAAGGCATTTTCAGAGGGCCGTAAATCCATTGAAGATGAACCCCGCTCTGGAAGACCTTCAACTTCAAAAACTGATAACAATGTGGAGACAGTGGGAGCCCTTGTGCGGTCAGACTGTCGACTCACAGTGCGAATGATCGCTAGTGAGTTAAATTTGAACCACACTACGGTCCATCAGATTTTAACAGATGAATTAGCCATGAAAAAATTGTGTGCGAAGTTTGTTCCCAAAAACCTGA
>Ga0123354_10007252_pt1 | contig 16642 bp, 7 predicted proteins | sample TergutLab28metaG_2_FD_97872 | JGI IMG/M metagenome (GOLD analysis project Ga0123354, IMG submission 97872) | Labiotermes labralis P4 segment gut microbial communities from Petit-Saut dam, French Guiana - Lab288 P4 | ecosystem: Host-associated > Arthropoda: Insects > Digestive system > Gut ...
ACCTAACAATTTGAACCTCAATCTCTGGGAGTAATCTGTCTGACTTCTGGTAATTATTGCCATGCTCACCAACAAAAACCATATGGAATTGGCGAGTTTCATTGGCCTTCAAAGTAAGGGGAGCTTTCATGTTATCTAACCTCATTTTTGAATTTTGCAACAGCCCAGAACTTTGATCCGTGGGGGAATTAGCCCAAACCACAAAACTCTTATTCGTCGAAGCTTGGTTTACAAAAGTGACATAGCAGTCAAAGTATACGCTTCCTCCTCGTATATCAAAACTATTAAAATAAGATTCCGAAGAGTCTGTAACACAATGCACAGGAGAAGCTAATCGCTGCAGGACAGCCAAACCAGTCAGTATTGATAGCACCAATACTGTAGAAACAAGAAGAGCCCTCCGTCTCCTTTTCAGTAAGCAAGCCATCCATAACCTCCTGACTTAGAGTGGCAGCTATACGGCCTAGATCCCGGCATAACTGTTCTATCAGACCAAGAAATCGCCAGTCTATAGTTCTTTGGTCTTGCAAATGGTATTTTCCATGCAAATTTTGCTTTAGCAACATCAGAGGAATATATTGGATTTGGATCCATGATGTCATTCCAAGTATAAGTCATGTTATATTCAGTGCCCTTGAAACTCTTCTTAATCCTTCCTTTGATCCTAAAGCCCCCGACGCTCTTATTTGTGCCATGCAAATATTGATACCCGACAATGTTCTCTCCATTTTCAATTTCCATACTTGTTTTTAGATTAATTTTTCTTGTACCGGTTGCTGTTTTTGGGGCAAGTCCAAATACAATTTTTTTAACTTTTCTTGTAAGGATCTTATTGGTTTTCATGTAATAGCCCCAAGAGCCACCACTTTTTATGAAAGCTTTCCCATTTCCATAAAGATAATGCCAAAGTATAGCAATTCCTGCCCAATCAGATTTAAGCGACCAATAGGAAGCCCTAGATCCACTCGGATCCACGCTCCCAACAGGCTCCCCAGCACAATACATATACGGACTTTTCTCCCCGTCTGCTTTGGCAGGATCTCGTGAAATGAAGCTTGCTGTGCCTGGATCGTAGTAACGTTGGCTGCAATAATACAGCCCGGTCTCCGAGTCGAAGACATATCCTGCATAACGCAGAGGCTGCGCTGCTGAGATTGCCTGTGCCTGCGCAAGAGTGATCAGAGCTGTCGCAAAGGTCTGCGATGAAGTGATGTTTCCATAGGCGTCATAGTCGTATCGAGCAAATGCAGCTCCTGAAGTATCCCTGAGCTCACGCACGTCTCCTCGCACGTCACTGATGATCTGGAAGTCGATCAGCCCGCTGATATCTGTCGAGCTGTAACGTGCCCCTACTGGCGTTGAGCCAGAGCCATAGAGATAGGTAAGGTTTTGCGTAGTGCCAGAGCCCTTGGTGACAAGGGAGGCAAGTTTGATGCCGTCATAAACATAGTTAGTAGTGCTTGCGCCGACTGTTTTTGAAAGTCTCTGCCCTGATCCGTCATACGAATACGTGCTAGTTTGATTGCCAGAAGGAGCTGCTGATGAAGCTGCGTCTCGCGCAAAAGCGGCTGGAGATCCATAGACATCTACTCTATCGATCTCAACTAAAGTAGCCGATGTCGTAACGATGCGTACCGTATGAAAGCCCTGGCTCAGCCCTGATACCTTTCCTATGTCAGATTGGTAAACCAATGCTGCGCCAACAGAACTAAAAGTCTTTGTCGGCGTTGTTGCTCCGTCGATATAGACGTTAAAAGAACCAAGATCAGTGTTTACTGCTCCGATGAAGTGCACCTCTGTTCCAACAAAGCCAAAGGTCATCTCAGCGCCTGCGGTTGCAGCGCGCTCTGAGGTGTTACCAGAAAACACCGTACCTCCCACCTGATACCAGGCGCTACTTTTGGTTATCGTCGCACTTTCTGCTTCGGCTGAAGCCATTGCTTTGTTATCCCAGATAGTGACTGAAGCCGGAGAGCCATAGACGTCAACTCTATCGATTTCAACTAAGGTAGCCGATGTAGTAACGATGCGTACCGTATGAAAGCCCTGGGTCAGCCCTGATACTTTTCCTATATCAGACTGGTAGACCAGTGTTGCGCCAACAGAACTAAAAGTCTTTGTCGGCGTTGTTGCTCCGTCGATATAGACGTTAAAGGAGCCAAGGTTGGTGTTTACTGCTCCGATGAAGTGCACCTCTGTTCCAACAAAGCCAAAGGTCATCTCTGCGCCTGCGGTCGTTGCGCGCTCTGAGGTATTACCAGAAAACACCGTGCCTCCCGTCTGATACCAGGCGCTGCTTTTGGTTATCGTCGCACTTTCTGCTTCAGCAGAGACAAGGCTGGCAGTCGCCGTGAAATTACCGCCCACTGAGCCCAGGCGCTGTCCGGCCCAGCTAAGAGTAAGGCCAGCTCCAGAAGTCCTTCTGCCTAAGCTGTCATAGCTGTAGCTGGCAGCAGAACCTGTACGCGCAGCAAGTCTGCCTGCGCTGTTGTAGGTAAAGGCGTTACTGCCTGCTGAAGTGATGTCTCCGGTTGTGGCGTTATAGGCGTAGGCCGTAGTAGTAGCGCCGACCTTGGCTGTTGCAAGCTGTGTTCTGTCTGAAGTGTAGGTATAAGCCGCGCTCTGAGAAAGTTTGCCGTAATTTGTGGCCGTAACCTTTGAATCGTTGGGGTCATAGGTATAGGTCTGCCCTGACGCAGAAAGGGCCGTGTCGGTGACAAGGTTGCCCTGATCGTCATAAGAAAGGCTTGAGCTTTGGCTGCCCACCGCCCGGCTCAGCGGACGCCCACCACTATCGTAGGTGGCAAAAAGTGCCTGATAAGCACAAGAGCCTGTGGCAAGGGCAGATGAGATAAACAGCGATCCGTTGGTTACGCTTGTTTGCGTAGTACCGTCGCCGAACGTCTCAGTCTTAGTGGTAACGGTATGGGCGCTCTGGCCTGATCCAACGTTTTGATAGCTGTAGGCTTGCTTATATCCAGAGACAGACTCGGCAACTGAAGAGACTCTTCCGGCGCTGTCATAGGCTGTTGTTGTATCTTTAACCAAAGTTGAACCTTGATATTCTTTCTGCTCTGATATCCTCGATAAGATGTCGTAAGTATACTCGACTTTTGTCCCATCGGGGTTTGTCTGAGAGGTGATACGCGAAGCCGTATCAAAAGTCTTGGTAGTGGGGTTATCTGAACTGATCTTCTCTGAAAGCTGATTGCCTGCTTCATCATAGATATATTGAGTGGTGATGCCATCAAAGTCAGTCGTAGCAAGCATCTCACCGCGTACATTGTAGATGCTGGTGGTGGCGGTCTGAGTACCCATCTTAGTGGAGAGCAGGTTACCTGCCAGGTCATAGACATAGGTGGTGGTGATCGCAGGTTTACCCGGAGCGCTTTGGGTGCTTTCCACTACATCGCCATCCAGATCGTAATCTGAGGTATCGGTCACGTTTCCTTCTGTAGAAGAGATCGCGTTACCTGAAAGGTCGTATTGAGTGGTGGTGGTTGGCTGACCGGGAGTCACTGTTGAGATGACATTGCCTGAAGCATCGTAGGTGGTAGTTGTCGGGACATTAGCTGCATAGTTAGCAGCAGCCGAAGCGTCAGGGGCAACAGAGTCAGTGCTCTTGGTCTCCTGGCCTGTGGCGTCATATTGAGTATTTGTAACTACTCCAGCAATAGTGCCTTCCGATACCGTTTTGGTGGGATTTCCCACCAGATCATAGGCCGTCGTGCTTGCGCCCTGCTCACTATTGGAGTCAGAGGCGACTTCACGCCCCAAGACATCAAGGGTCTTGGTCGTGGTCTCTACCGCGCCACTTGAAGTATTAAGCGCGTCGGTGGATAAGACATTGCCCTGCCCATCGTAAGTAGTCTTTGTCCAGTTGTATTTTGCCTGCGAGCCTGCAGGGACTTGATAGGTCTCAGTCGTGTTGCCAAGGCTGTTATAGACATTGGTAGTGGCAAGCCCTGTCTTATCAGTTGACGTAAGCAGAGAGCCTGCAACATCATAGGTGGAAGTGTCGGTAGTAATGCCGCGTCCGTCAGTGTTTGAAAGCGTATTGCCACAGTCATCGATAGCGCAGCTTGTGGTGATGTCTTTGGGCGCCGCAACAGAAGAGAGCTGCACTGATTTCTCTATCGTTTTCTGGGGGTCTCCATTCGGCGCAAAGTTTGAGTAGTCCTTCTCGTCAAAGACGTAAGTCCCGTCAGCGTTTTTAGAGATCGCGGTCTTTTCTACTGTAGTCAATCCTTGGGCGTTATAGGTGTATTCAGTGCGCTTACGCGCCCCGTTTGCTGCGATAAGCTTTTCTGTCACTTTGACCTGCCCGGCACTATCTATGTCATACCAGGTAACCGCCCTATCATTGCTGATGGTCTTGATCAGATCGTTGGTGTCGTTATAGTAGTTAAAGGTCTCAAGGCCTGCCTTATCGACGCTATAGGTCTCGTTTCCTCTGCTGTCATAGTCTGACTTGGTAGCGCCAACTGCTCCTACGCTTTCAGGGCAGTTCGCAAAGCTTAGACCGTCAGCAGATGCTGATACGGGGTCTTTGGTAGCGATGACCTGGTTATAGGCGTTATAAGTGGTATTAGTTCCATAGAGCTGATCAGCTGAGGTAGATGCCCAAACCTCCTGTCCGGAAGGATCAGTTAGGTATACGTATTTTTCCTGGCCAGCCTTAAAGCCACCAGTATCTGTCGCCGAACCCTTTGTAAGTGTTGCCTGGCCCACGTTTGTTGAACGTTTAGCATAGGTCACCGTAGCGGGCGCAGGAGGAGCGCCTGCGGTGCTGTGAGCAAAGCTTACCTGGGAGGTCGCGTAGACAATAGCAGCGCTATCTGTGCCCCGGCTTAGAGAAGTGATGCGCCCGGCGCTATCTGAGGTATAGGCGCTGGTGACCTGACGGGAGGTTCCTTTGTATTCAGTCACTGTTAAGTTATTGCCAGATACCGCGTAGGTATAAGTCTTAGGCGTCGCTATCCCTTCAAGCGTTAGGGTGTAGTTTCCTTCGCTTGCTTTGGCCAAGGTAAGCTTTTGCCCGTTGGCAGCCTGAACGGTCGTTCCACCAGAAGGATAGCTATACGTTGTTTTGTTATTGTTGCGATCGATATCTGCGGTGATCTTACCATCAGATCCAAAGCTATGTTGAGTGCGGTCGGCGTCAGTCAGCGTAAAGCCCCCTGAGGTTTTGGTAAGCGTTGAAAACATCCCAGCAGGGGAAAGATAAGTGCCAGGGTTTTTAGCATCTTGCGCGAAGATATGAGCCTGCCCTGCCCCGTCGGTATATTGCACCGCCCCCGAAGACAGTGTGGTCATGTTTTCCTCAAAGCTAAAACGCCAGCCCTTGGGCAAGTAGGCTGAGGTGGCTGCCATGTCTGAGATATAGGTACGTCCTACAGATGGATCAGGGCCATAGGAGTTAATGGCAAGATCAGTTGTTGTGATATGAGTTGCCGCCCTGCCCTGCGCAGCTTCTATACTTTGCCCTGCCATTGAGCCGAGTTGCAGATAGCTCAGCTCTGGATCATCGGCTACTCGGATCGTGCGATTTTCAAGTATTGGCAGAGCACACGACGCTGAAAAGATCGCAGTCTCTCCATTAGCGTCATAGGCCGCTACCCTAAACCAGTAGTTGATGTTAGTGGGATAAACGGTCTTTTGTTTGTTGTAAAGAGGACTGGGGTTGTCTCGCAGATCAAGGCCTGGGCCTCTGAAGGTGTCAACGTTGACCCCACTCATGGCGTTGCCACCGATAAAGCGCTTGGAGGTAAAATCGTAGGAAAACGACACCATATTCTTGGTGGCCTGATCTGACTGGAGCCAGCAATCCGTGACCTGATGGGTAGCTAAAGAGACCCGGTAAGTACGTGCAGCAGCACTGTTTGTCCACTCCATCAGATAGAGGTTGTTTCCATCAGAAGTCACGCTGTCAAAGTTGGTAAAGGCCGTGCTGTTTGCGACCGGGATATTCCAATCGCTTACCCAGTTACCCTTATCGTCAAAGCGCCTTACGTTAAAGCCCTGACCGCTCTTGCCAACTGAATAGATGTAGGTGCCGTCAGTTGTCAGCATGACACCGTAGCCGGTGGTGCCAGCGCTCACATCGGCGCCACTTGTGTAGGCAAGCAGCGGTTTGTTAAAGGTAAAACCAACGTTGGTACTCTTGCTCTCAAGAGTAGAAGTTACATAAGCGGCGATCGTAGTGGAGTTTGCTGTTGAAGACGTGATCGCTCCATCATAGAGCACACCATTGAGCACAAAGGCACAAAGCGACTGTGGAACAGCTGTTGTGATTTTTTGGATCACCGGGCTTCCGTAGACTGGGCTTGTTGAGGGATAGTTGGTCTGGGTAAAGCGCACCCAGACAGCAGGCCCTTTGTAGGTGCCCCAGCCTTTGACGTAAATATATTTACCATCAGGTATGACGATGCCCGATCCATTAGATCCCCCATTAGTACCTGTTGTAAACGGAGTACCAGATGGATAAGCGAGGCTTGTTGAAGATAGCCTGGTTGCAGGAGAGGGGCTGGAAGCTGTAGTGAAGGGATTACCAGAGTAAGAGCCATTCGCACCGTAGCTTGCGATGGTGCTGTCCGTTGGATAAAAGCCAGCACCGGCTGAGTTCCAGCTGGTAGCATTTTGCCCGAGTGTGGTTCCTACCTGGCGGTAGTTGGCTCCATCATAGGCGTAGATGTGATAGCCCGCAGCATACGGGTCTGCTTTCCAGGAAAGCGCAACGCTACCGCGCCCGGCATCAGGGTAATCATCTTTGTTGTCCGCTATGCCGTCGCCATTTTTATCTGTTTCTTTAAAATAGGTATCGGAGGCTTTTGTTGTGCAGGCAAGGTTTGCGACAGGGGCAACTTTCGTCGAATAGGTGATCGTTAAGTTCGGAGGATAGGTTCCTTCTTTTGAGTTGAACTTACGCCAGGTAGTATTTGACAGGGGAGACACTTCTGACTGATAGAGCACCAGACCGTTGAAAGCAGCGCCGGTAGTCAGGGGTCCTTTCAGTGAGCTTGTCACGTTATAGGCAGCCCACAGTCCTCTGCCCTTAATCGAGGTAGAGGCGATACCTGCTGACATCGCTGGTTTATTGTTCCAGGTAGCAGAAGCAGGGATGGCGGCGTTAGATAAAGCCACGTAACTTGTTGTGGCGGTATCTACATAATACTGGTGCTGTTGATAAGCGTTAAATATAACACTGTCAACGTTTGCCGAAGAAAGGTTAGGCAGTGCGTTGAACTTGATATAGCTTCGGTTGATACCGGTAGACGAGTCATAGTAGCCAGCTCTCAGTTCTGCCGAAGAGTTGTAGTTAGAAGTTGCATAGCCAGAACCGACATAGGTATCAAGGGCTACGCCAACGGTCACAGACGGATCGATCTTTACCGGCCAGACTCGCTCTTTTGAGCTTAGCCAGGTTTTATCAAGGTGCGCCCTGAAGCGTGCTGAAGTCTTAGACGAAGATATGAGTTCCCATGAGGTATTAGGGCACTCAGAAGAGTTACCACTTTTATCATCAAAGCTTGAGTCAGTTACCACAAGGTCTGCCAGGCCGTAGGCAACACTCCCGTCGCTTTTTATGAGCTCCCAAGAACCGCTGTCCTTGTTCTGGCGCAGGCTCAGTCCGCTGAAGTCCATCCTGAAGTCATAGAAGTCTTTGGTCTTAGGTTTATTGATCAGCAAAGTCTCTTTGATACCGTCACGCAAGGCTTGATAGGTAAGCGAGGTATCATCTCCGCTTTCAAGGTAGCAGGCGCTATCTCCTAACGCGAGAGGTTGGCTGAGCGATGCCCCGCAGGCAGTAAAGCTGAGTGAATAGCCGTCGCCTGAGAGCGTGGCGGCTCCATTGCCTTTGGCAGAAAACGAAACCTTATCTTTTGTGGAAAGAGTTGCCAGGCTGCCAGCAGAGGCGGTAGCTTCTGCCGCTACCAGGTTCGTTGAGATATCAACATAGGTATCAGGAGCTTTCTCATAGTGAAGTTCTGCCAAGGAGTCCACGATCTGGCGACGCCCGTCAGAAAGCACATAGGTCTTTGTGCTCTCGGTGCGCTCTTCTACGATCTCACGCACCCGGGTAGCGTTGGGGTCTTTTACCTGTGGCTTTTGTTCTGCCGCTGGATCAGGAGCTGCGTCAGCAGGCGCCCCATAGATGTCTTCACCTGCTCCAAGTGGTGGACCAGAGGCCTCCTGTGAAGGCACGGCGGTACTTTCGCGTGAAGCTGCCAAAGCAGAAGCGGGGATAAGCGCTGTTAGTATAAGAGCCGCAAGCGCTAAACACAGTAACCTGCGCAACGACGTAATGAAATAGCCTGCAGGTGGGGCGGTTACTGACAACTGTCCGGTCTGATGCATGAAATGTCCCTCCAACTGATAAGCCTGATTGCTCATATCAACAAAGTAGCAAAGGGAGCGTGCGCAAGGATAGTACGATATCATCTCAATGGCTCAAATAGGCGAATTGAGATGATATCGTACTATGTGTTACAGAGTAGTGAAAAGGCCATTTTCTAGGAGAACTGGCTGATTAGATTTTTATGTGGCGGATTTGCGCGAGCATTGCAGGACGACCCTGTACTCCTGTCTTCGATATCAGTCTGTGAATATCGTTCTTAGCTGAAACATCGATGAAAGCAACGACCGGCCTGCTCGAGATCGTGGAATCTAGAATTAATCGGCGTTCCCTGATACTGGCTTCTCAGCTAACGCCAGAGGAATGGCATCTGCGCATCGATACTAAAATTATTGCTGACGCCTTGCTTGACAGGGTGTGATTATTGCACGCCGGTTGGTACAGCGTTCCGCTGAACTATCCGTGGAATGCTGTGCCAATCAGCGTGCAATACTCACCCACTCCAGTATCTTGATTCGGTTACGCTTTTTGTTGCAAAACACAAAGACTGAAGCGTCGGTAGATGACAGCTTGAAGGCTGCCTCAACAAGTGCTGCCAGGCCGTTTATCTGTTTGCGCATGTCGGTTGGCCCTGCCGCCAGGTAGACCTGCTTGCCTTCAAAACTCAACATGGCGTATCACCGGCCGGATATTCTCATAGCCTAGGAACGGCGATCTACTGAAGCGGGAACATGAGTCTACGCTTTCAGGAACACTAACCCCAGTAAAACCAAAGACTCCTAAAATGTGAGAGCACACGCCTAATAGTGGGCGTCGTGCTCAAGCGAAAGGAGCCTTTATGGCACATGAACGAGAAGTGCTGCGATTGTACTTCAAGGGGCTGTCGCAGCGAGACATCTGCGCGGCGACACGCTGTGGTCACAGCACGGTCAGCAACCTAATCAAAGCGGCAAGAGAGTCACAGATCACCTGGGAGGCAGCATCTGCGATGCAAGATAGCGACCTGTCCGCGTTGCTGTCTCCCAGGATCTCTAAGGTGAGCGCTTACGCGCAGCCAGACCTTGAAAAGCTATCCAAGGAACTTACGCGAGCTGGTGTGACGCGCAAATTGCTCTGGCATGAATACTGTAGCAGTATTTCAGACGCTGCGACACCGGCCTATGGTTATGCGCAGTTCTGCCGCATACTTGACCGACACTTAAGAATAGACGGCGCGCGGATGCACCTGACCCACGAACCTGCCCAGAGGATGTTCGTTGACTGGGCAGGGGACAGCGCAGAGGTCATTGCCCCTGTCACAGGCGCCGTCTCGAAGGCCTGGCTGTTTGTAGCCTGTCTGCCGTATTCAGCCTACATCTTTGCCAAGGCCTACTTTGATATGAAGCAGGCAAGCTGGCTAGACGGTCACATGAGCGCCTTTGAGCACTTTGGAGGCGTGCCTGCTATCATCGTCCCCGATAACTGCGCTACGGCAACGGACCGCGGACAGATCTATCTGACGTGTATCAACCAGACCTACTATGACTTCGCCACTTACTATCAGACTGCTATCGTTCCTGCTCGCGTACGCAAGCCAAATGACAAAGCCTTAGTGGAGTCCAGCGTGCTTATCTGCGAACGTAAAGTACTGGCTCCCCTTCGTGACGAGCGCTTCTTTTCGATTGACGAACTTAACTGCGCCATTGAAAAGCGAGTTGCAAAGATCAATGACGCCCTTTTCCAAAAGCGTGAAGGGTCACGCGCCGAAGTCTTTTTCTCCGAAGAGCGTGATCTGCTCGGGCTTCTTCCAACTTCACGTTATGAGATCACGCTCTGGAAGCGCGTCAAAGTATCGATGGACTACCACGTAAGCATCGACACTCAGCGCTATTCGGTACCCTACTCTCTGATCGGCCAGACACTTGAGGTTGCGCTGACCTCTGCTGAGGTCACGATCGTAAAAGACAACCAGGTTGTCGCTAAACACAGGCGGCTTTGTGGCAGAAAAGGGCAGTACTCAACTGAGCGTGACCATATGCCGCCGGCTCATCAGGCCTACGATACGCAGTGGACGCCAGAACGCTACCGCCGCTGGGCTGCAAGCATAGGGCCTGAGACCTTAGCTGCAATTGATGCGGTCTTAGACTCAAAGGTGATCGTAGAGCAAGCCTATGTTCCTTGCATCAACATACTCAACTTGGCAAAAGGAAGCAGGCGTGAGCTACTTGAAGCGGCCTGCAAAGAGGTTATGAGCAGAGGGGCATATCCCACTTACACGCTGATCAAAAACACCATGGCGGCGCTTAAGGGCGCCCGACGTATCGAGTTAGAAGAAGGCACAGATCAGCCCGACGATCTTGGTGACGCCGGAAAGACTCGTGGTGCTGCTTATTACCGTATGAGTGGAGGTAGCCATGACGATAACTGATGAAGCCTATGATCGCATGGTGGCGATACGTATTCGAGCGTTTGCTGATAAGGCCAAAGAGATCACAGATGCTGGCGCTTATGATGATCTGACCTTTAGCCAGAAGCTGGAGCTGTGCGTCGAGGCAGAACTTGACGCCCGTTTTGAGAGAAGGTGCGCCAAGCGCAACCGGGAGGCACGTTTTGCTGAGCCGGCCGCCTGCATAGAAAACGTCACCTACCTGCCGACTCGCAGTCTAAAACGTGAGACTCTGGAGCGCTATGCGGGATGTTCGTTTATCACCGATGCGCGAAACATCATTGTGCTCTCTGCTACAGGCGCTGGAAAGTCCTATATCTCACAGGCTATCGGCAACGCGGCATGTCGCCAAAGCTACAGCGTGCGCTATGTTCGCCATCCCGACCTCAACAAAGAGCTTGCTATCGCCAGAAGAAACGGCGAGCTCTATGAGTGCATGGATCGCTTCATCAAGTGTGACCTGTTGATACTTGATGACCTGTTTTTAGCCGAGACATCAATGAAGGCGACCACTGATCTGCTTGAGATCGTGGAATCGCGCATCAACAGGCGCTCTCTGATACTGGCTTCGCAACTGACACCAGAGGAATGGCATTTGCGCATTGATACAAAGATCATCGCTGATGCTTTACTGGACAGGGTGGTCCACAACTCCTATCTGCTTGAGATCACCGGACCGAATATGCGTGAGTACTACAGCGAAATCGCCTAGATGAAAAACGCTGCGGAAGAGCCTTCGACGGCCTCTTTCGCAGCGTTCCTGCGTCCGTAGAATGGCGTTCCTTTAAAAAGCGAAGGGTGCTCCTGGGTTCAGTAGACCGTTGTTCCCAGCGCGTGAGAATACTCGCCGCCGGGTGGACAATGATCGCTGCTGCATCTTGTGCGGTAGTAGTGATCGTGATGCCTTTGCAGGTGATAGTGACTGCTGGTGTAGCAGGTGGCGTTTGAACCTGCACGAACTTAGGGTGATTGTTCTCATGTGCACGCTTTACATGGTTAATGCGTATCTGCGCTGCGTGCAGTGTTCCCCAGTTAATACTTTGGGCGGCGCACCACTGCTTTTGAGGTATGCCGCTTGCCTTCATGTCCTCGATGACAGCTATCCATTGCTCTAAGGTTCTCATTGATGCTACCTCCTTGTATCCAGGTGTTACTACTAGGTACAAAGGTAGCGAGCTATGGGTGCGATGGGAAGGTGTTGATTATCGTGCGCTTACTTACCTTACCCAGTAGCAGCACCCCAGGTCAAGGTGCAGCTGATTATGCGCTAACGAATGAACGGTATAAACCAAAAACTGCAAGACGAAAAATAGCCCTACTATAACAATATGGCTAATTGAGCTGTCGAAGCGTTAGGCAGAGATGCCTTAAGCCCATCTAATGCCAATCAAGATCAAAATGAGATACAGTCGAGCCTTGCTTCAAGGTTTTGATGTAGGCCTCATAGGTTTCAGCGTTCACCTGTTTCCCCAAAACACAATAAGTGTTTTTTGTATCTAATGAGCTACCTATCTGAACTTCACTTTCCTCTGCGACTTTTACCGCTTTAGCGCCTTCGATTTGGTAATAAGAGTCATAGTAATAACCCATATGCCCATTGGGAAAATAGGCCACATGAGTTTTCGGATAAATGTGTATATCATAAAAACACTGCCCAACAGCGATCAGTCGATAAATCTGCCCATGCGCATACGTGAAAACAGCGTAGCTCCCAGCACCCGTTCCCGGATACACAATCAACTCATCGATCCCATTTCCATCAATATCATAATAGGCATAGGGGACTTTTATTGGCCCTAATATTGATAAGGGGCCACTATTAGTTTTCAAAGCAGATTCATAAGCCGCGTGCGCAGCTTTATTCTCAGGAGAAAGAGCTGCTGTTTTTGATAAAGCAGTGCCTAATAGCGCATTGGATGACATCTTTGATACAGGTTTTTGCTCCTGCGCGCATCCGAATAGAACACTACTGAACATTAGCACAACAAAAAATACCAGTAATCGTTTTATTGACTCATTCATCTATTCTTTATTCCCCATATTGGTATTGCCGCAGTTCCATGTCTAGCCAAAAAGGAAGGTGTACCATTGCCATGCCTGATTACCTCTTTGAGTAGCCGCATTATCAAATGTCGCTTTATTGGCAGCAGTTGGATTTTTATTATAAACAAGATAGGTCTTTGGCTTTTCATAGGACATCATCCAATTCCTTGCAAGTTCATCGACGCTTGCTTCTGTTGTTTGCCCACTTGCTGGCGTCGAGTGCGTAAAGTCCGCAAAAGACATTCCACTATTAGAAGCAGTCCACTGGGAATCATTAGAACTTGCCTGAATAACAAGAAGATCTACTTGAGTTTCAATAGAATAGGGATCCATACTATGGGCATTAGCCCAATTGAAAAGTTTAGTAGCCGGAGTCCATTGTACGATTCCAAATCCAGAGTTCATATCGCTACCATTACCCCATTGCCAAGCACCAGGGTTAAGGGAACTCTCAGATTCCATATTACCCAAAGCTGCTGCAATAGCTTCTTTGCTCCAACCCGCTAGAAGCAAACGTTGAGCAATATACCTTGCGTTTACTTTTAGTTGAGCTGGAGTTAAAGAAGCATTTGTGTTTGTTACTTGACTAGCCTTTGCTGGCCCTTGATTTCCGTTGGCCTTTGCCGTAGCCGCCTCACATTCCTTTCTTCTTAGATCTTCCATAAAAGCATTAAGAGACTCCTGGACTTGGGTCTTGCTTGTCGACTTACTTGTTGATGTGCCTTTATTGCCTGTACTTTTGTTGCCCGTATTTTTATTAGTATTATTATTCTTGTTGTTGTTGTTATTATTTGTGGAACTCGACCCCATGCCGCTCATTTTTTTGGCTTGCGTAACAGCGTCAGTAATTGTTTTGTATCGCTGATCTTCCGCATACCCCCCATAGGCCGTTGTATTTCCATAGAGCAATTGGCTGGCCACGCTATAAGTCGGATCATCAATAAGAATCATCGTCTCCGCTTCATTTAGCCAATCAATGGTGAACGCATTGCCGCTTCCAATCACACCTATATCAGTACTAGAGTGGCCGGAAGGATCACTGAAATTGACTGGATTAGACTGCGCGTAGTTATACAGGTTCAGGCTTGCTGGGCTGGTAAGATTTCCCCATGCCGTATCCTGCACCCCAAAGTGCGCCATCTGCGGGTCATAGTAACGAGCACGCAAATACTGCAAACCTGTCGTTGAATCGTATTCTTCGCCGTTATAGCCTAGATCCGTTGTCTGAGGTAACGCTCCAGAAGTTACTTGGCCTGAGGGATCATAAGTGTAATGGGTCAAAACCTTTCCTGCACTATCAGTCAGGTCGGATACCGATCCTCTGCCATCAGGGAGATAGTAATCTGATGACTTGCCTGGTGTCTGGGTTGATATGCGGCCATCAGCCCCGTAAGCATAATCAGCCGTTAGGGTATTTGTCGCCCCATAAGCAGCCAGTACCTGCGTGTTGGTAGTATTGGTATCGTTTACATAGTAGGTAAGATCGTAGTCAATCCGATTGTCCTCGCCTGGGAAAGATGGGATGGTGATTGGCAGATTGTTTATGCCATTTGACTGTCCCGCCGCTGCGTCTGCTGACGATCCAGCATTAGTGCCCCCCGACTGCTGCGAATCATCGCCTGAAGGGATGACCACCGGATGAGTGACATCATAGGCCTCGTCGTCTGTTAGCCCCGCAACTTTAAGCGCCTTGATGTCCTTAGCGCTATACGCAGCTGAATTATCCGAGCGCATGATCAACTTGTATTGTCCGGTAATGGAGTTCCAGGCATCTGAGAACCAGTTAGATAGATCAACAGTAAGCGCCTGGTTAAGCGAGCTTCCCAATTGAAGGATTCCCTGTCCAAAACCATACCAGAAAACCGTCTTTGAGGGATCGACGTATTGCTTGGTCGTAAAGTTCTTTGTTACCGGAGTGGCCGTTGAAGTAGTTTCAGAATCACCTGCAGCCCTGCTGGTCTCAGTAGAAGTAAGGTGACTGCCGCTATCAACTAAATTGGTATTGTCCGTCGAATCGGCGTCTGTTGAAGTGGAAGCATTTTGCTGAGACAGGCTTGATTGACTAATCCCAAAGGGTACAACCTTGCGATCTACCTCAAAAGTACGGTTACCGTCTCCGTCATAAGAGACTGCCATCAGAAGTGCGCCTTGAGTTCTAACCGCTTTCAGGCGAGACTCGACCGAGTATTCATACGTGAAGTCTGAGGTGGCACCCTTCTTGGCAGTAAGATTGCCATCTGAATCATAGCTATAGGTGGTTATGCCGGTCTGATTATTATCTTCTTCCAGCAACTTATTGGCACTGTCGTAAGTATAAGTAGAAATAGATTTGCGCTGCGTCGATTTTTGTGAGTGGGTAACTCTGCTTTCGTATGCATCTAAAACCACCATGCGTAGCTAAGCTGCTTTCTTTAAGTCGAGGCCTGATCTGAAGAGAACTGGACTTTTATATCCAAGACCTGCTTGGATACGTTTTCTATTATAAAAGACTTCGATGTAGTCGAAGAGGTCTCGTCTGACCTCGGTGATGTCTGCATAGGTGCGACGATAGATCCTTTCGCGTTTTGCTACTGAGAAGAAGCTTTCAGCGCAAGCATTATCATACGGGCATCCCGGCCGTGACATCGATCCGGTGATGCCGTTGACTTCAAGCATGCTCTGAAAGCGCATCGACGCATACTGGGTACCCCGGTCATCATGAAAGGTAAGATGATCTGCTTCTTTTATATCACGGCGCATAAGAGCATAGGAAAGAGCTCTGCATACCAGCTCGGTATCAGCCTTATATGAGATATCGTATCCCACGATCTCTTTGTTGTGCAGGTCGATTACCACTGCCAGATATACCCAGCCGATCCGGGTCTTAAGATAGGTGATATCACCTGCCCACTTCTCATTGAGCCTGGTTGTCGAGAAGTCCTGACTAAGCAGGTTGTCAAGATAGCGCCCGGTTGCTTTACCAAATCGAGCTGGACGATACTTGGTGGCTGTTATCGGATACATCCCAGACGTGCGCATGATATGTCTGACCTTATATTCAGAAAGGATCACCCCTTCTGCGGCTAAGGCTCTTGTCATCTTGCGATACCCATATGTTGAGTTTGATCCTTCAAATACAGCACGTACCTGGGCAGTCAGGTGCGCCTGAGCCTGGTGTTTTTCTGCATTTTTAGCCTGCCTGCGTCTCCACTGATAAAAAGCGGAGTCTTTAACCCCTAATACTTGAGCCATCTTGCGCACGCTATGTTGATCTACAAGGCTTTGCATCGCTTCGTATCTCATGCGTGGGGTTGAGCGAAGATGGCTAGGGATTTTTTTAGGATCTCTTTTTCCTCTTCAAGATCTTTGAGCAACTTATCTTTTTTCTTCAACTCCGCCGCAAGTTTCTTATTCTCCCAGACAAGATCGGGGGCCTGCTTTGGCTGGTTACCCCTTCTGCGCCGGTTTTCCTCAGTCCAGCTTGGAAGATCGTACTTTTTACGATAAGCTCTGACCCACCTACAGACCGTGTTGATATCGATACTTAACTCTTCTGCCATCGAAGTGGCTGACTTTCCCGTCTCTATGATGTGACGGGCTGTCTGTTCGCGAAACTCCGGTGAATACTTACTGTTGTTACTGGGCATGTCTGTCTTTCCTCTCGTTGTCGATTGCCTTTATTGTATGCATATACGACAACAGAACCCACTAACGCATTTTCACCGCAGTACAGCCACCACAAGCAAGAAAACCAACACGAGCAGTCCGCCGAGAGAGCGCAAGAAGGATTTTTCAGGTTGGCTATCAACTCGCTTGCCAGCCCTAAGAAAAAGAGCAAG